>Ga0209470_1001908_pt1 | contig 15038 bp, 13 predicted proteins | sample GraSoiAngelo_125_FD_185882 | JGI IMG/M metagenome (GOLD analysis project Ga0209470, IMG submission 185882) | Grasslands soil microbial communities from the Angelo Coastal Reserve, California, USA - 14_0927_05_40cm (SPAdes) (version 2) | ecosystem: Environmental > Terrestrial > Soil > Grasslands ... | reverse complement strand
GATCACGGCCTTCACCAGCGCATACTCGACATTGTTGCGCTCGGCAATCTCGCGGATCAGGCGGTCGTAGGAGGTGGGGATCGGCGGCGGGACGGGCTTGGCCAGCTCGGCCAGGAACGCCTCGCGCGTCAGCGGCACCAGCATGCGAGGCGCCGGCGGCAGCTCGCGCATGAGGCGCGCGGCCGGCGTCGCGGGCGCGTTGGTGAAGACGAGCGTGCCCGAGCGGTCGCGGTAGCGATAGATGTCGGCGCTCGCCGGCACGACGAAACCGAGCGCGGCCGCGCTCACCGCCCCCCAGACCGCCACCTGCATAGCGAAATTCACGATACGGGACGGCCCCGGCGGGGTCAATCATTGGGCGCCGGGCGGGCGTCAGGCGCTTGACCCGGCCGGACGGGCACGGGAAGCTGGGCTGCCGTGCCGGTCGAGAGCGACTTCCTGGTGCTCGGCAGCGGCATCGCCGGCCTCACCTGCGCGCTCGAGTGCGCGCGCGCCGGGAGCGTCGTGCTGGTCACCAAGGACCGGCTCCCGGAGAGCAACAGCCGCTACGCACAAGGCGGCATCGCCTCGGTCTGGAGCCCGGAGGACAGCTTCGAGTCGCACATCGCCGACACGCTCGCCGCCGGCGACGGGCTCTGCCACCGGGACGCGGTCGAGGTGGTGGTGCGCGAGGGTCCGGACCGGGTGCGCGACCTGATCGCCCTCGGTACCAACTTCGACCTGCGCGGCGACCCCGACGACCACGAGTACGACCTCGGACGCGAGGGCGGTCACTCGAAGCGGCGCATCCTGCACGCCACCGACGCGACCGGGCGCGAGGTGATCCGGGCCCTCGGCGAGGCGGTGCGCGCCACGCCGAACATCAGCATCCGCGAGAACCACCTCGCCGTCGATCTCCTCCTCGAGCGCGGCGAGCGCCCCGTCTGCTGGGGCGCCTACGTCCTCGACCGCGAGGGGCGCGGGGTGCACCGCTTCCCTGCGCGCGCGACGTTCCTCTGCACCGGCGGCGCGGGCAAGGTCTACCTCTACACCTCCAACCCGGACGTCGCGACCGGCGACGGCGTCGCCATGGCCTACCGGGCGGGCGCGCCGATCGCCAACATGGAGTTCTTCCAGTTCCACCCGACCTGCCTCTACCACCCCGAAGCGAAGTCCTTCCTGGTGACCGAGGCGCTGCGCGGCGAAGGGGCGATCCTGCGCCGGCCCGACGGCGAGACGTTCATGAAGCGCTACGATCCGCGCGCCGAGCTCGCGCCGCGCGACATCGTCGCGCGCGCCATCGACAACGAGATGAAGGTCCACGGCTTCGAGTGCGTGTACCTCGACATCTCGCACCGCGACCCGGACTTCGTGCGCGGCCGCTTCCCGACCGTGTACGAGACCTGCCGCCGCTTCGGGATCGACATGACGCGGCAGCCGATCCCGGTCGTGCCCGCGGCGCACTACGTCTGCGGCGGCGTGGTCGCGGACCTCGACGGCGCGACCGCCCTCGACCGCCTCTACGCCTGCGGCGAGGTGGCGTGCACGGGCCTGCACGGCGCCAACCGCCTGGCATCGAACTCGCTCCTCGAGGCGCTGGCGTTCGCGCACCGCGCCGCGACCCACGCCTGCGCACGCCTGCGCGACGATCGCCGGCGCTGGCCGGACATCCGCCCCTGGGACGCGGGCCGCGCCACCGACAGCGACGAGTCGGTCGTGGTCACGCAGAACTGGGATGAGATCCGCCGCTTCATGTGGAACTACGTCGGCATCGTGCGCAGCGACCGGCGCCTCGCCCGCGCCCGCACGCGCATCGCGCTCCTGCAGGAGGAGATCCGCGAGTACTACCGCGACGTCGTCGTGACCAGCGACCTGATCGAGCTGCGCAACATCGCGACCGTGGCGGAGCTGATCATCGTCTCGGCCAGCAGCCGCCGCGAGAGCCGCGGACTCCACTACACGATCGATCACCCGCGCCCGGACCCGGCCTGGGCGCACGACACGGTGGTGCGGCGGCAGGACGGCGCGGGCGTCGAGGTGCTGGCCCCGTCCCGGCGCGCCTTCGCCTGAGCGGCGGACGGCGGCGGCGGACGGTAGCGACGCCGCGGTCCCGTCTCCGCCGGCCGCGCCGCCGCCGGTCAGGCGAGCAGGACGGCGAGGATCCCGCTCATGAAGATACCGTCGAAGGTCCCCGCGCCGCCGATCGACGCGATCGGCGCGCCCAGCCCCCGGATGCGGCCGAGGTTCAACAGGTCGGCACCGATCAACGTCCCCAGGCTGCCGGCCACGTAGGCCAGCGCGGGGGCGGAGCCCCGCGACATCGCGAGGGCGGCTGTGGCCGCCACCAGCGGCGGGACGAAGGTCGGCACCGCGATGCCCACGCCCCGGACCGGCTGGGCGATGGCGTGGACGACGGCCGCCACCACGCCGATGCCCGCCAGGCTCGGGACCCAGAGCCCATTCTTCACGACGAGGTAGAGCGAGAGCAGCGTCGGGATCACAGCCCCGCCCACGTTGACGGCGATCACCGTGCGCGGCCAGTTCTCGACCACCGGGATCACGTAGCGCATACCGACGAAGACGATCTCGTCGCCCGAGAGCACGCGCTCGGCGGGCAGCTCGGCCACGGGGATGTTCACGCCGCTCCCGGCGAGCGAGAGCATGAGCAGGGTGAACACCCAGCGCCGGTCCACCCCCACCTTCTCGTAGGCGTAGCCGAGGATACCGACCTCGATGAAGGCGACGAGGAAGACGACGAGCAGGAAGAGCGCCAGGACGAACGGCAGCGCGAGCGGGAAGAAGTGGAAGCGCGACCAGGACAAGGCTTGCTCCCCCGGCGCCCGGGGGCACCCTACCGGTCGCAGGCCTCGAAGAGGTGGAGCTGCCGCACCGGCACCTCCTCGCCCGGCGGGATCGGGTAGTTGCCGGTGAAGCAGGCGTCGCAGAAGTTCGCCCGCTGGCCGGCGAAGGCGTACATGCCGGCAACGCTCAGGTACGCCAGCGAGTCGGCGCCGAGGTACGCGCGGATCTCCGCCACCGAGTGCGACGAGGCGATCAGCTCCGCGCGCGTCGGCGTGTCGATGCCGTAGAAGCAGGGGTGCGTCGTCGGCGGCGAGCTGATGCGCACGTGGACCTCGCGGGCCCCCGCCTGCCGGATCATGGCGACGAGCTTCTGGCTGGTCGTCCCGCGCACGATCGAGTCGTCGACCACCACCACGCGCCGGCCCGCCAGCACCTCGCGTAGCGCGTTCAGCTTGACCTTGACGCCGAAGTGCCGGATCGAGCTGGAGGGCTCGATGAACGTCCGCCCGACGTAGTGGTTGCGGATGAGGCCCATCTCGTAGGGCAGCCGCGCCTCCTCGGCGTAGCCGATCGCGGCCGGCACGCCCGAGTCGGGGACGGCGATCACGATGTCGGCCGGGACCGGGCTCTCGCGCGCGAGCTCGCGGCCGAGCGTCTTGCGCACCTCGTACACGTTGCGCCCGAAGACCCGGCTGTCGGGGCGTGCGAAGTAGATGTACTCGAAGACGCAGGCGTGCGTCTCCTGCCGAGGGAACGGGTGCACGGAGTCGAGGCCACGCTCGCTCACGGTGACGATCTCGCCCGGCTCGATTTCGCGCTCGTAGCGCGCGTCGACCAGATCGAGGGCGCAGGTCTCGGAGGCGACGACCAGCGCATCGCCGACCCGCCCGAGGACGAGGGGGCGGAAGCCGCGCGGGTCGCGCGCCGCGATGATCCGGTTCTCGGTCAGGAAGACGAGCGAGTAGGCGCCCTTCACCTGGCTGAGCGCGTCGATGATGCGCCCGGTGAGCGTGGCTTCCGACGAGGCGGCGATCAGGTGGATGATGACCTCGCTGTCGACCGTCGACTGGAAGATAGAACCGCGCGCCTCGAGCCGGCTGCGCAGCTCGTCGGCGTTCACGAGGTTGCCGTTGTGCGCGATGGCGAGCGCGCCCTGCGCCCACTCGACCACGAACGGCTGGCAGTTCTTGAGCACGGTCGAGCCGCTGGTCGAGTAGCGGTTGTGGCCGATGGCGAGCCGGCCCCCGAGGCGCCCCAGGATCTCCTGGTCGAAGATCTCCGCCACGTGGCCCATGCCGCGGTGGCTGATGAGGGCCTCCCCGTTCGAGGCCACGATACCCGCCGACTCCTGGCCCCGGTGCTGCAGGGCGTAGAGGCCCAGGTACGCGAGGGTGGCCGCCTCCGGATGGCCGTAGACGCCGACGACACCGCACTCCTCGTGGAACTTGTCGAACATCGCCCCGGTCCACGCACTCTAGCGGACGCCGCCCGCCAAGTATACCGCTAGCCGCCCAGCCGCCGCTCGAGCGCGCGCCGCCAGCGCTCGCGCGTCGCCTCGAGCGGCAGGTCGATCACGTCCCCGATCACCAGGCTCCGCCCGCGCACCTCGCCCAGGATGGTGAGCGGCACGTCCTCGCGCCGGGCGAGGTCGCGGAGCCGGCCCAGGTGGCGCCGTGGGAGCGAGAGCAGCATGCGCGACTGGCTCTCCCCGAAGAGGAGCGCGTCGGTCCGTATGCCCTGCTCCAGGTCGACGCGCACCCCGAGCCCGGGCCCACCGAACGAGCACTCGGCGAGGGCGACCGCGAGCCCGCCCTCGCCCACGTCGTGCAGAGAGCGCGGCAGCCGCTCCTCGGCGGCCGCGAGGCAGAGACGGTGGAGCCGCCTCTCGGCCTCGAGGTCGATCCACGGGGGCGCGCCCCGCACCAGGCCGTGGAGCACCGCCAGGTACTCGCTCGCGCCGAGCTCCTCGCGCGTGCGGCCGAGGAGCACGATCACGTCGCCCTCGGCCTTCCACCACGGCGTGAGGTGCGCCTCGACGTCGTCGAGCAGCCCCACCATCGCGATGGTGGGCGTGGGCGGGATGTTGCGCCCCTCGGTCTCGTTGTAGAAGCTCACGTTGCCGCTCACCACCGGCGTGTCGAGCGCGACGCACGCATCGCGGATGCCCTGCACGCCCTGCTGGAACTCCCACATGACGTCGGGCTTCTCGGGGTTCCCGTAGTTGAGGCAGTCGCTGACCGCGAGTGGGCGCGCGCCGACGGCGACCAGGTTGCGCGCGGCCTCCACCACCGCCAGCACGGCGCCGAGGTAGGGGTCGAGGCGGCAGTAGCGGCTGTTGCAGTCGACGGTGAGCGCGAGTGCGCGCCGGGTCCCCTCGAGGCGCACGACCGCCGCGTCGGCCCCGGGACGGACGACCGTGTTGCCGCCGACCAGGTGATCGTACTGGCGATACACCCATTCGCGCGCGCACAGGTTCGGGCTCTCGAGGAGCCGCACCAGCGCCTGGCCGTGGTCCGCGGGCTCCGGGATCTCCGCCGGATCCAGGCGCTGCAGCTCTTCGAGACGCGCCGGCTCCTCGGCCGGACGGCGGTACACCGGCGCCGCTTCGGTCAGCGCCGCGACCGGCAGCGCGCACACCTCCTCGCCGCGCCAGCGGGCGCGGAACACGCCGTCGTCCGTCAGCCGGCCGACCACGGCGGCCTCCAGGTCCCAGCGTGCGAACACCTCGGCGACCGCCGCCTCGTGTCCTGCCTGCGCCACCAGAAGCATGCGCTCCTGCGACTCGGAGAGGAGGATCTCGTAGGCCGTCATGCCCTCCTCGCGGAGCGGCACCCGGTCGAGCTCGAGCACGATGCCCATGCCGCCGCGGCCCGCCATTTCGACCGACGAGCTGGTGAGCCCCGCAGCGCCCATGTCCTGGATGGCGACGATGTCGTCGCCCTGCATGAGCTGGAGGCACGCCTCGAGGAGGAGCTTCTCCGTGAACGGGTCGCCCACCTGCACCGCCGGCCGCTTCTCCTCGCTGGTCGCGTCGAGCGCGGCCGAGGCGAGGAGGCTCGCGCCGTGGATGCCGTCGCGGCCGGTGCGCGCGCCGACGTAGATGACGGGGTTGCCGACCCCCGCGGCGCGCGCCCGGAAGAGGCGATCGGCCGGCGCGACGCCGAGCGTGAAGGCGTTCACCAGGATGTTGTGGTCGTAGCCCGGGTCGAAGGAGATCTCGCCGCCCACGGTGGGGACGCCAATCGAATTGCCATAGTGCCCAATGCCGGCCACCACACCCTTCACCAGGTAGGGCGTGCGGGGGTGGTCCAGGCTCCCGAAGCGGAGCGAGTCGAGGCTCGCGATCGGACGCGCGCCCATCGTGAACACGTCGCGCAGGATGCCGCCCACACCCGTCGCGGCGCCCTGGAAGGGCTCGACGAACGAGGGATGGTTGTGGCTCTCGATCTTGAAGACCGCGGCGTGCCCGTCGCCCAAGTCGACCGCACCCGCGTTCTCGCCCGGGCCCTGCAGCACCCGCGGGCCCCTGGTGGGCAGCTGGCGCAGGAAGGCGCGCGAGCTCTTGTACGAGCAGTGCTCGGACCACATGACGGCGAACACGCCGAGCTCCTCGAGGGTGGGGGGGCGCCCGAGCAGCGCCACGATCCTCCCCCACTCCTCGCGCGTGAGGCCGTGCTCGTCCGCGACCTCGGCGCTGACCGCGCGGCTCATCCCGGCGCGGACGCGGCCGGCCCTGCCGCCGCGCCACGCGCCACCCAGGCCTCGACCGAGCGGAAGAGGCGGAGCCCGTCCGCGCCGCCCGTCAGGTGCTCGACGGCGTGCTCGGGGTGCGGCATGAGCCCGACGACGTTCCGCTCGGCGCTGCACAAGCCGGCGATGTTTTGCAGCGAGCCGTTGGGGTTCGCCTCCGGCGTGGGGCGCCCGGCGCGGTCGGTGTAGCGGAAGACGACGCGGTGCTCGCGCTCGAGCGCCGCGAGCGTGGCCTCGTCGGCCACGTAGCAGCCCTCGCCGTGCTTCACCGGCAGCTCGAGCACCTCGCCCGCGCGGCAGCCGTGGGTGAAGAAGGTCTCGGCCGTCTCGACCCGCACCGTGACCGGCTCGCACACGAAGCTGAGTGAGCGGTTACGCACGAGCGCGCCGGGGAGGAGGCCCGCTTCGCACAGGATCTGGAAGCCATTGCAGATGCCGAGCACGAGTCCGCCGTCGCGGACGTGCCGCGCCACGGCCTCCATGATGGGCGAGAACTTGGCCATGGCGCCGCAGCGGAGGTAGTCCCCGTAGGAGAAGCCGCCGGGCAGGATGACGCAGTCGACGCCGCCGAGGTCGCGGTCCTTGTGCCAGAGGGCCACCGCCTCGTCGCCGAGCACGCACCCCGCGGCGCGCAGTGCGTCCCGGTCGTCGAGCGAGCCGGGGAAGACGACCACGCCCCAGCGCATCAGCGGCCGTCCCGCTCGAGCTGGAACTGGAAGTCCTCGATCACGCCGTTGGCGAGCAGCCGCTCGCACATCTCGCGCACGCGGGCCGAGGCCGCCTGGGGCTCGGCCTCGCGGAGCCTGAGCTCGATGTACTTGCCCACCTTCACGTCCTGCACCTCGGCGAAACCGAGGGCGTGGAGCGAGTTCTGGACCGCCTTACCCTGCGGATCCAGGATGCCGCGCTTCGGGGTGACGTGGACGCGCGCCAGCAGGGGCATCAGGCGGCCGCGCTGCAGATGCGCCGCGCCGCCTCCTGATAGGCGTCCTCGACGCCGCCCAGGTCGCGCCGGAACCGGTCCTTGTCGAGCTTCTCGCCAGTCGCCTTGTCCCAGAAGCGGCAGGTGTCGGGGCAGATCTCGTCGGCGAGCAGGATCTTACCGTGGTGGCGCCCGAACTCGAGCTTCATGTCGACCAGCACGATGTCGCGCTTGTCGAGGTACTCGCGGAGGAGGGCGTTCACGCGCAGCGCCCTCTCGTTGATGACCGAGAGCTCCTGCGGTGTGGCGAGGCGCAGGAAGCGGACGTGCCAGTCGTTGATCATCGGGTCGTCGAGCGCGTCGTCCTTGTAGTAGTGCTCGAGGATGGGCTCGGGGAGCGGCTCGCCCTCCGCGCGCCCGAGGCGCTTGGCGAGGCTGCCGGCGATGACGTTGCGCGCCACGACCTCGATCTTCACGATCTCGCAGCGGCGGATCAGCATGTCGCGCTCGGAGAGGCGGCGCACGAAGTGGGTCGGCACGCCCTCCTCCTCGAGGAAGCGGAAGAGGACCTCGGACATCCGGTTGTTGAGGATGCCCTTGTCGACGACCGTGCCGCGCTTCTTGGCGTTGAAGGCGGTGGCGTCGTCCTTGAAGTGCTGGATGAGGAGGTCCGGGTCGGCGGTGCGATAGACCTGCTTCGCCTTGCCCTCGTAGAGCAGCTCACCCCGATCCATGGTCGTCATCCAAGGCGCGCGAGAAGAGGGCTTGGGTATGCCGCAGGTGGTGCTCGATGTCAAAGAGGGTGGCGAGCTCGAGCGGCTTCAGGTGGCGGGACACGTCGGGGTCGGCCGCCAGCCGCTTCTGGAAGTCGCCGCCCGCCTGCGCGCAGCGCTGCACCCACCGATACGCCTCGTCGCGCTTGACCCCGCGACGCACGAGCGCGAGCAGCACCTGCTCGGAGAAGATCGCGCCGCCCAGCCGCTCCAGGTTCGCGCGCATCACCTCGGGCCGCACTTCGAGTCCCTCGATCACGTCGGCTAGGCGCGCGAGCATGAAGTCCATCACGATCGTGGCGTCGGGGCCGATCACGCGCTCGACCGAGGAGTGGCTGAGGTCGCGCTCGTGCCAGAGCGCCATGTTCTCGAGCGCGGCCGCGGCGTAGGCACGCACCAGGCGCGCGAGACCGGTCACGTTCTCGGCCAGGATCGGGTTCCGCTTGTGCGGCATCGCCGAGGAGCCCTTCTGGCCGGGTGCGAATGGCTCTAGCACCTCCCCCACCTCCGTGCGCTGGAGGTGGCGGATCTCGACCGCGATGCGCTCGCAGGTCCCGGCGAGGATGGCGAGCTCGCCGAAGAAGCGCGCGTGGCGGTCGCGCGGCACGACCTGGGTCGCGATCGGCTCCGGCCGAAGCCCGAGTCGCCGCAGCACGGCGGCCTCGAGCCCGGGCTCGCTGTTGGCGAAGGTGCCGACCGCCCCCGAGAGCTTGCCGTGGGCGATCGCAGCGCGCGCCGCGGCGAGCCCGCGGCGCCCGCGTTGGAGCTCGGCGTACCAGCTCGTGCACTTGAGGCCGAAGGTGATGACCTCGGCGTGGATGCCGTGCGTGCGGCCGATCATCGGCGTGCGGCGATGGCGGAGCGCCTGGGCGCGGACCGCGGCGCGCAGGCGGTCGATGCCGGCGAGCAGGAGATCCGCCGCGTCGCGGAGCTGGAGGGCGAAGGCGGTGTCGACCACGTCCGAGGAGGTGAGCCCCAGGTGGAGGAAGCGCCCCTCGTCGCCCACCGTCTCGGCGACCGAGGAGACGAACGCGATCACATCGTGCTTCACCTCGGCCTCGATCGCCCGTATGCGCGCGGCGTCGACGCGAGCCCGGGCGCGGAGCGTGCGCGCCGCCTCGACCGGCACCTCGCCTCGCTCCGCGAGCGCCTCGACCAGGGCCAGCTCGACCTCGAGCCAGCGCGCGAGGCGCGCCTCCTCGGACCAGAGCCGGCCCATCTCCGGGCGGGTGTAGCGGTCAATCACTTCCGGGGCCCCGTCCGGTGCTCGCGCGCTCCGCGCGCTGCGCTCCTCCGATGGCCCCGGACCCCGTCGCCCGGCTCGGCTCAGCCTCGCTCGGGCTCCCTCCGACGCCCCCATCTCGCACGCTGCGCTCCGCCCCGGACCCCGTCGCCGGGCTCGGCTCAGCCTCGCTCCGGCTCCCTCCGGGGCCCTCATCTCGCACGCTGCGCTGCCCCGGATCCCCGGTGCTGCCGAAGCCGCCCGCGCCGCGCACGCTCTCCGGGAGGGTGGCGACCTCGCGCCAGACGACGCGGGCGACCGGCCCGATCACGAGCTGCGCGATGCGGTCGCCGTGGCGGACGCTCACTGGCTGGCGTCCGAGGTTGACGAGGAGGACGCGCACCTCGCCGCGGTAGTCGGCGTCGATCGTGCCGGGCCCGTTGAGCACCGTGAGGCCGTCGCGGGCGGCGAGGCCGCTCCGCGCCCGGACCTGCCCTTCGAACCCGGGCGGGATCGCGACCGCGAGCCCGGTCGGGATCAGGCGCCGGTCGCCCGGCGCGAGCACGATCTCGGCCTCGAGGTCGGCGAGCAGGTCCATGCCGGCCGCCCCGGGTGTCATGTAGCGCGGCAGAGGCAGCGGGTCGCGCCCGGGGCGGACGCGTACCACGTCGACCGCGAGGGGCGCCGTCAACTCGCAAGCACCTCGTCGCCCAGCGCGTGGCCCTTCAGATCGCCGAGCACGGTGAGGGCCAGGGTCTCGGACCGGAACAGCCGCTGGCTGACGCGCAGGACGTCGTCGTTGGTCACCGCGTCGATACCCGCCGCCACCTCCTCGAGCGGCACGTCGCGCCCGAAGTAGATCTCGTTCTTCGCGATGCGGCTCATGCGGCTGTCACTGGTCTCGAGGCCGAGGAGCATGTTGCCCTTCATCTGGTTCTTGCCGCGCGCGAGCTCGTCGGGCGCGAGCCCGTCGCGCGCCATCCGCCCGAGCTCGGCCCGGATCACGTCGACCACCTCGCGCGTCCACTCCGCGCTGGTGCCGACGTAGACCCCCGTGTAGCCGGCGTCGTGGTAGGAGGAGAGGAACGAGTAGACCGTGTAGGCCTTGCCGCGCCGCTCGCGGATCTCCTGGAACAGGCGCGAGCTCATCCCGCCGCCGAGCGCGACGTTCACGAGGTGCGCCGGGTAGCGGTCGGCGTCGGTCTGCGCGATCCCGGGCGTGCCCAGGCAGAGGTGCACCTGCTCGAGGCGCTTCTCGTGCACGGAGAGGCCGGCGCGGGGCTCGGGCGGGCCGCCGTCCACGCCCGGGGCGCTGCCCGCGAGGGCGCCGAAGTGCCGGTTCGCGACCGCGAGCAGGTCGTCGTGGCCGACCGCCCCCGCCGCCGCGACGAGCACGCGGTCGGCCCGGTAGCGGGCCTTGAGGAAGCGGAGGAAGTCGTCGCGCACGAGGCGCGCTACGGTCTCGGCCGTCCCTGCGATCGGGCGCGAGAGCGGGTGCCCCGGCCAGAAGGCCAGGTTGAAGAGCTCGTGCACGTAATCGTCGGGTGTGTCCTCGACCTGCGAGATCTCCTGCATGATCACCGACCGCTCGCGCTCGATCTCCTCCGCTGCGAACGTGGACTGCGTGAAGATGTCCGCCAGCAGGTCGAGCGCGAGCGGCAGGTGCTCGCGCAGCACCTTGGCGTAGTAGCAGGTGTACTCCTTGCCGGTGAAGGCGTTCAGCACGCCGCCGACCGCGTCGATCTCCTGCGCGATCTGCGCGGCCGTGCGGCGGGCGGTGCCCTTGAAGAAGAGGTGCTCGAGGAAGTGCGAGATGCCGGCCTGCTCGGCGCGCTCGTAGCGCGACCCGTTCTCGACCCAGATGCCGACCGTGGCCGAGGTCAGGTCGGGGAGCGGCTCGGACAGCACCCGCACCCCGTTGGTGAGCCGCGTCACCTGCATGCCACTACCGCTGCGCCTCCTGCTGCTCCTGCTCCTTGAGCGCTTCCTTTCGGGAGAGCCTGATCTTTCCCGACCTGTCCACCTCGAGCACCTTGACCGAGATGACGTCGCCCTCCTTGAGGACGTCGGAGACCTTGCGCACCCGCTCGTCGGCGAGCTGCGAGATGTGCACCAGGCCGTCCGTGCCCGGGAAGATCTCCACGAAGGCGCCGAAGTCGACGATCTTGCGCACCGTGCCCCGGTAGATCTTGCCCACCTCGGCCTCGGCGGTGACGCCGCGGATCTTGTCGAGCGCCTTCTGCAACGCTTCGCCGTCGGAAGACGCGACCAGCACCGTGCCGTCGTCCTCCACGTCGATCTTGACCCCGGTCTCCTCGGTGATGCCGCGGATCACCTTGCCGCCCGGGCCGATCAGGTCGCGGATGCGGTCCGGCTTGATGTGGATGGTGACGATGCGCGGCGCGTGCGTGGAGAGCTCGCCGCGCGGACGCGCCAGCGTCTGGTTCATGATGCCGAGGATATGGAGCCGCGCGCGACGCGCGTCCTCGAGCGCCTGCTGCATGATGGCGCGCGTCACGCCGCCGATCTTGATGTCCATCTGCACCGCGGTGACTCCGGCCTCCGCGCCCGCGACCTTGAAGTCCATGTCACCGAGATGGTCCTCGTCGCCCAGAATGTCGGAGAGGACGCGCACCTCGCCGCCCTCCTTGATGAGCCCCATGGCCACGCCGGCGACCGGCGCTTTGATGGGCACGCCGCCGTCCATGAGCGCGAGCGAGCCGCCGCACACGGTCGCCATCGAGGAGGAGCCGTTCGACTCGAGGATCTCGGAGACGATGCGGATGGTGTAGGGGAACTCCTCCTCGCTCGGGAGGATCGGCGCGAGCGCGCGCTCGGCGAGCGCCCCGTGGCCGATCTCGCGCCGCCCGGGGCTGCGCAGGAACTTGACCTCGCCCGTGCTGAAGGGCGGGAAGTTGTAGTGCAGCATGAACTTCTTGTACTGCTCGCCGATGAGCGCATCGATCTTCTGCTCGTCGGAGGAGGTGCCGAGCGTCGCCACCACGAGCGCCTGCGTCTCGCCGCGCGTGAAGAGGGCCGAACCGTGCGTGCGCGGCAGGACCTCGACCTCGCAGGTGATGGGGCGCACGTCGGCGAGCCCGCGGCCGTCGAGGCGGCGCTTCTGCTGCACGATCGCCTCGCGTACGACGTCCTTCTTCATGTGATCGAAGATGCCCGCCACCTGCTTGGCGCGCTCGGCTGTTCCTGCGCCGAGGCGCGCCACCACCTCGTCGCGCGCCTGATCGAGGGCGTCGTAGCGCTCCTGCTTGCCCGACCTGGCGAGCGCCGCGCGGAGGCTCGGCAGCGCCGCCTCGCGCACCTGCCGCTCGAGCTCGGGGTCGACGGCGGGCGGCGTCACGCTGCGCTTGGCCTTGCCGACCAGCCGTTGCAGGCCCTCCTGCAGCGCGATGAGCGGCTGGAGCGCCTCGTGAGCGGTGAAGAGCGCCTCGAGCAGCACCGCTTCGGGCACCATGTGGGCGCCGCCTTCGACCATGACGATGGCGTCGCGGCTGCCCGCGACGATGACGTTCATGTCGCTCGAAGCGAGCTGGCTGGTGGTGGGGTTGATGACGAACCGGCCGCCCACGCGCCCGATGCGCACGGCCGCGATGGGACCGTTCCACGGAATGTCGGAGAGGACGAGCGCGGTCGAGGCGCCCAGGAGCGCGAGGACGTCGGGGTCGTTCTCCCTGTCGTGCGAGAGCACGGTGGCGATGACCTGCGTCTCGCAGTTGAAGCCCTTCGGGAAGAGCGGGCGGAGGGGGCGGTCGATCAGGCGGGAGGTGAGGATCTCCTTCTCCGCCGGTCGCCCCTCGCGCTTGAAGAAGCCGCCCGGGATCTTCCCGGCGGCGAAGGTCTTCTCCTGGTAGTCGCAGGTGAGGGGGAAGAAGTCGATGCCCTCGCGCGCCGTGGCGAGCGCCGTCGCCGTGACCAGCACGACGGACTCGCTGAACTGCACGAGGGCGGCACCCCCGGCCTGCCTGGCCATGCGGCCGGTTTCGACCGTCAGCGGACGGCCGTGAAACTCGATCTGGACTCGCTGGTGTCCGGGCTGCGACATCAAAGATGACTCCTCCGCGGCCGACGGCCGCAGCATCTCGAGCACTCGCGAGGGAAGGAAGGAAGGACGGGGAGTTACTTGCGGATCCCGAGCTGCTCGATCACGCTCTTGTAGCGCTGGAAATCGCGCCGCTTGAGGTAGTCGAGCAGGCGGCGACGCTGTCCCACGAGCTTCAGCAGCCCACGACGGGAGTGGTGGTCCTTCTGGTGCACCTTGAAGTGCCCCGTCAGGTACCCGATGCGGTTGGTGAGGAGCGCGATTTGGATCTCGGGCGACCCCGTGTCGCTCGCGTGCCGGCGATACGCCTGCACGATCTCCTGCGTGCGCTCCTGCACGACTGCCATCCCGCCCTCTTCGTCTCGTTCGTATCTCGCTATTTGAGCCGGCTCTCCTAACATGGCGTTTGTGCCTTGTAAAGCTGGTGTCCTCCTCGGCGCTGGCTGATCAGGGCAGCATCTCCTCCTCACGACACCCCGAGCAGGCGGACGAGGCGCCAGGCCGCGCGCGCCCCCGCGGCCTCGATGACCGCCGCCACGTTGCCCGCGGGGTCGAGCAGGAGCGCCGTCTCGCCCGCGGCGCGCGGCGCGGGCAGACGCGCGAGCGGCTCCTGCTGGCCGCGGCGCAGGCGGCCGAGCGCATCGGAGGGAGCCGAGAAGGCCGCATAGCCGGCGAGCGCGTCGCGGACGGCCACGACCGGCAACGTGGCGCCGGGCGCGAGCCCGAGGAGGGCGTCGACCGCCGTCGCGTCCTCGACGCGAAAGGCGCCGACCCGCGTCCGCCGCAGGCGCTCGAGGTGGGCGACCGTCCCGAGCGCCCGCCCCACGTCGGCCGCCAGCACGCGCACGTACGTCCCCTTCGAGCAGGCGATGCGGAAGTCGATCCGGTCCGGTCCGCTGAGCGCCAGCTCGATGCGCTCGATCGTGATCTCGCGCGGCGCGCGCTCGACCTCGAGGCCGCGGCGGGCGAGCTCGTAGAGGGGCACGCCGTCGCGCTTGAGCGCCGAGTACATGGGCGGCACCTGCTGCTGGCGTCCGGTGAAGCGCGCGGCGACCGCGTCGAGCTCGGGCTGTGCGAGCGGCGGGACGGGTGCCGTGGCGATCGGAGAGCCGGTGCGGTCGAGTGTGTCGGTCGCGGTGCCGAGGCTGATCGTCCCCTCGTAGTCCTTCTCCTCGACGAGGAGGTAGCGCGCCACCTTGGTCGCCTCGCCGAGGCAGAGCGGGAGGAGGCCGCTCGCGAACGGGTCGAGGGTGCCCAGGTGCCCGACCTTGGTCCGGCCGAGCCGCGGCTTGAGGGTGCGGATCACCCCGGCCGATGTCGTCCCCTCGGGCTTGTCGACCAGGAGGACGCCGGTCACTCCTCGTCCTCGTCCCGGGCTGCCGCGGCGCGCAGCAGGTCGTCCACCCGGCGGGCGGTGTCGGGCTGCGTGTCGTACTCGAAACGCAGCTCCGGCGTGACCCGCAGCCCGAGGGCCCGTCCCACCTGCCCGCGCAGGAACGTCGCCGCACGCGCGAGCGCGCGCAGCGCCGCCGC
>Ga0209470_1001896_pt1 | contig 15088 bp, 17 predicted proteins | sample GraSoiAngelo_125_FD_185882 | JGI IMG/M metagenome (GOLD analysis project Ga0209470, IMG submission 185882) | Grasslands soil microbial communities from the Angelo Coastal Reserve, California, USA - 14_0927_05_40cm (SPAdes) (version 2) | ecosystem: Environmental > Terrestrial > Soil > Grasslands ... | reverse complement strand
TTCCCGATAACCCAGGGATTATGCGGCGCCGCGCTGGAATCGGGAAAAGCAATTGTGGTCGGCGACGTTCACAAGGATAAGCGCTATCTCCCGACATTTCACACCACGCGTTCTGAGATCATTGTTCCAATGAGGAATGAGCACCGGCACATCGTCGGCATGCTTGACGCCGAGAGCGATAAAGTGAACGCATTCGGAGACGAAGATAAACAATTTCTCGAACGTGCGGCCGGCTTGATTGCGCATTGTCTGGCCTGATGGCGCAATGCCCCTTGAAAAAACGCTCGCCGCGGTCCTGAGCGACAACAGCCGGTTCGGTCAAATTTTGATCCAATCAACAGGCTCGGGCGGCTTTGTTCTCTGTCACCGCGACGACGAAAACAGCCGCGGTTTAGAAATTTTTAAGAAACCGGAAGACGCGCTGCGGATCGCGCGATCCGATGATGCCGGAAAGTATCGGCCACTGAAAACCGCGCCGAATTTGCAGCACGGTTGGCGGCTGGAGGTTGTCGATCTTGGCGAGCTGCAACGCGCATTGGATTGTTTTTATCCGGGAAGACTGGCGATGCTCGCGGCCTGGACCGAGAATCGGCTGAACACGACGCCGCTGCGCGAAACATTGGGTCGCCAATCGGGGATGTATCGGATCGCCGCGAAAATATCGGATAAGCAAATCGACGATGTCGTTGGAAATTTCTGTAAATCCGATGGCGGCTGTCTGCGGACGATTCTGTGGAAGCGCGATACGCACGGCGCAATCCCATCGACAAACTTGCCGCCAAAGAAATTTGATCCGGGGCATGATCAAACCGGCCGCGGCCAGAATGCGATTCCGCTGCTGTGCCAGGAACCGTGCAATCTGCTCGTGGCTGAGTGCCGCAAGGCGGTCAAAGGCGAAATCGACGAATGATCATTCGCGCAGGCACGGTCGTGACAATGGACGGACCGCCGATCGAGAACGGCGCGGTCGCAGCTTCGGGAGGTCGGATTACGAATGTTGGCAAGTTCTCTGACATCTCAGCGACAAATTCGGGAGAACAGATTGTCGATCTTGGCGAGCAAGCGCTGCTGCCAGGACTGATCAACGCGCACTGTCATCTCGATTACACCTGTTTGCGCGGCAAAATCCCGCCCTCAAAATCGTTTACCGAATGGATCCGGGCAATCAACGCGGAGAAAGCGAACCTTTCGCCGGAAGACTACATTCGCTCGATCAATGATGGTTTTGCCGAAGCAAAGCGCTTCGGAACAATGACGTTAGCGAATCTGACTGGATTTCCAGAATTGATTCGGCGAATCAAATCTCTAGTCCGGACGTGGTGGTTCGCCGAATTGATCGATGTAGGTGATCCGAGTCGCGCGAATGAAGTTGTCGATCTTGCGGTCGAGAAATTGAAATCGGCAGAGCACTGGGGACTTGCTCCGCACGCGCCGTTTACGGCCTCGGCAAATCTTTATCGACGATGCGAAGAAATCGCGCAGCGTGAGAATGTCTTGCTGACGACGCATCTGGCGGAATCGCGCGAGGAAGCGTCGATGTTTCAGGAGGGGAGCGGGCCGCTCTACGATTTCTTAAAAGAAATCGGTCGCAACATGAGCGCCTGCGGTCGCCAAACGCCAGTCGGATATTTTCTTTCAATCGCGGGCAGGGGCGGTTCAGCGAACCGATCCGAGCCGGATGGGCGTTCGCAGGCGATTGAGGTCAATCGCCCCTACCTCGTCGCTCATCTCAACGAAGTTACGGAAAGCGATTTCAATTTGCTGGAGAGACCTGCGAAGAACTTTTCGATCATCCATTGTCCCCGCAGTCACGCTTATTTCGGCCACTCACCGTTTCAGTTTCACAAATTGCGCAAAGGTGGACTCAACATTTGTCTCGGGACAGACAGTTTGGCGAGCAATGAGGATTTAAGTTTGTTCGCGGAGATGCAGGCGTTTCAAAAGAGATTTCCGAATGTTTCGGCTGAGGAAATTGTGAAAATGGTGACAACGAACTCGGCGCGTGCATTGCGTCAGGAAAATTCACTCGGTAAGGTTCGCTCCGGATTCGTGGCTGACTTGATCGCAGTGCCGTGCGCAGGATCGACATCGGCGCTCGAGGAGATCGTCGCGTTCGATCGGCCGGTGAGTTGGTCGATGGTTGGCGGTCAGGTCCAAAATTCGGCCTAACCAAGCAAATTCTCAAAACCGCTTTCTTTTTCTCAAAACTGAAATATTCTCCGCGCTGAGATTTTATGGCCAAGATCGTAATAATCGACGACGAGCCCGCAATGGTGGAAGTCATCGTGACTCTCTGTCGCGAAAAAGGACATCAGGCTTTCCCATTCAATTCTGCGTCGAAGGCGGTCGAGCAGCTCGATAGCATTGCGCCGCAGGTTCTGATCGCAGACATCAAGATGGAAACGATGACCGGGTTCGATGTCCTCCGGCATGTGCGCGAGCATCACCGGCAAACGGCGGTGATTTTGATTACCGCTTACGGAACGGTCGAGACCGCCGTCGAAGCGATGAAGATGGGCGCGTACGATTACGTGACCAAGCCGTTTAAGATCGACGAGCTGCAGCTAACGGTGCAGCGGGCTCTCGATTATCAGGCGGCGCTGCGGGAGAACGTTTATCTCCGCAAAGAACTCAAGAACCGCTACCGCTTCGAAAACATTATCGGCACGAGCGGGAGGATGCACAGCGTTTACAATCTGATCAGCAAAGTCGCTGACACGGACAGCACCGTTCTAATCATAGGCGAAAGCGGGACGGGCAAGGAATTGGTTGCGCGCGGTCTGCATTTCAACAGCAATCGACAGCATCATCCGTTTGTGGCGATCAATTGCAGCGCGTTGCCGGAAAATTTGTTAGAGTCGGAATTGTTTGGTCATAAAAAGGGTTCTTTCACCGGAGCGGTGGCGGACAAACGGGGCCTGTTCGAAGAAGCAAATCTCGGCACAATTTTTCTCGACGAAGTGAATTCGATGGCGCCGGCGTTGCAAACGAAGCTTCTGCGCGTTTTACAGGAACGGGAAGTTCGGCGCGTTGGCGACAACAAAAGTTCACCGGTGAACGTGCGCGTGGTCGGCGCGACCAACGAGCCGCTTCAGCCCAAGCTCAAAGACGGCACATTTCGAGAGGATTTGTATTACCGCCTGGCGGTGATTCCAGTTGAGCTGCCGGCGCTGCGCGAGCGACTCGAAGATGTGCCGTTACTGGTGAATCATTTTCTGCAAAAACAAGCGAGCGCGACGGGGGGCGAGCCGAAAAAGATCGATGCCGAGGCGGTCGATATTTTGTGTCACTACAATTATCCCGGGAACGTGCGCGAGCTGGAGAACGCAATCGAGCGCGCCTGCGCCTTGTGTGAGAACGAGTTGATTTTGTCGAGTGATTTGCCGCCCCACATCGTTAGTCACGCCAAGGGCGACAAACAGGAGCAGGTGCTGGCGAGCATGCCGGTCGGGCACTCGCTCGATGACTTTGTGCAGCAGCAGGAGCGCAATTACATCGAAGCGACTCTGCAACACTGTGACGGCTCGCGCGAAAAAGCCGCCAACATGCTCGGGATCAGCATGGCGACCCTCTATCGCAAGATCGAGCCGAAGAAAAAGTAAACGGCGCGAATTTAGCCGCGATTGGCGAAGATCTTGAGCTGCTCGGCAGCTTGCTGTAACTCGTCAAGCCGTTCCAAAGCAGCTTTCTGTTTGGCCAAGACTTCATCGTTGTCTGCTTTGATCTTTTCGAGCAGTTTGATCGCCTCTGGAATCGACTGGACGTCGGCCGCAGTCGCCGCGGGCTTGGCCGACGTTGCCGTTGCTGCCGAGTTCACAGCTTGAACGATAATCGGGGACGGTGACTGCGCTTGAGCAATCGCACCTAATGATGCGATCACAACCAACAGCACTTTAAGCGGACGGCAGAATGTATTCATTTCAGGGTTTAGACGGTTTGTGCTTGCCGCCGGCACGGCTCATAAAAATTCGGGCAACGCGAATTGTTTCGACCAGATCGGCGATCTTACTATCGATCTTGGTTTGGTTGTCGGCGATCTGTGCCTGTTGCTGCTTAAGCTCGTTGACGGCGCTGACGAGTTGTGTGGGTGCATTCTGCGCTTTGGCGGAGCAGAGGGTCGCCGCGAAAATCGCGAGCAACAATAGGGTGACGGTAAAATTCTTCCTCATTGCGATCGCCCTGCAAAAATCCGCGCCACCCGAACCGTTTCCCCAATCTCGGCTAGTTTTGTCTCGATCTTCTTCTGATTCTCGGCCATTTGCGCCTGCTGTGTCTGGACTTCTTTGATCAGTGCCAGAAGTCTCTGTTCCTGGTTCGCGTCCGGCGTTTGCGCGCCGCTAAATGACATGACCATCAGCGTAGCGGGTAGTAAAAGCGCGAGGAGAATGCGTTTCATTCGGAAGTGATCGACCGCTCAACTAGGTAGCAAGTCGTGTTCCCGGGATAACTCTTCAGCGTGAAATTACCGGCCACGCGAGGGAGGCGGCCCGTAACCTGCTTGCCTGTCGCTCGCCTGACAGTAAACTCCACGTATGGCCGGCCCTGGGATGCATCAAACGCAGAATCTTTCTCTGCAGCAGGTCCTTGCCCCGCAACTTCAACAAAGCCTGCTCATCCTGCAGGCGCCATTGTTAGAACTCCGCAATCTCGTTCAACAGGAAATGGAAACCAATCCGGTGTTGGAAGAATTGCCGGATGCGCCGAATCCGGACGCGCCAGCTGAATCGGAGACGCCGCCCGCGGACGACAATTTCAAGGAGGAATTCGATAAGCTGGCGAAGCTTGATGAAGAATGGCGCGATTACATGGCACAATCGAGCAGCTACAGCGGCCGCTCGCAGGAAGCGGAAGAAAAACGCCAGTTCTTTTTCGATTCCATCCCGACGCAGGAAACGCTGCAACAGCATTTGATGGGACAGCTCAATCAGAACGCGCTCGACGCGGACGATCGCAAAACGGCCGAGCTGATCATTGGCAACATCGACGACAACGGATTTTTACAGACTACGCCCGAGGAAATGGCACTGAACACCGGAATACCACAGGAAGATTTCGAAAACATGCTGACGCTCATCCAGAGTTTCCATCCGCCGGGAGTGGGCGCGCGTGATCTACGCGAATGTTTGCTCATCCAGCTGAAGCGCGAAGGAAGACAAAGCAGTTTGGAGTATAAGATCGTGGCCGACCACATGCAGGATTTGGGCAAGCGACGTTTTCCGGAAATTGCGCGCCGGATCGGGATCAGCGTCGAGCAAGTGCAAAAGTGCGCCAATAACATCGCCCAGCTCGACCCGCGACCGGGTGCCATTTTTGCCGAGGCGCCGCAAAATTATGTCCTGCCGGATGTGACTGTCGAAAAAATTAACGGCACTTACCAGGTTATCTTAAATGGCGAACAGATCCCGCATCTTCGCATCAGCAACACTTACAAAGACATCATGGCGCAGGATGGCAACGGAAGCGAAGTGAAGGACTACATTCGCGACAAGATCCGGAGCGGAAAATTTTTGATCAAATCGATTCACCAGCGCCAGCAGACAATTTCCAACATTGCGCACGAGATCGTGAAACGGCAGCGGGACTTCTTCGACAAGGGATCGGCGTTTTTGAAACCGATGACAATGGTTCAGATCGCAGACGCGGTCGGAGTGCACGAGACGACGGTGAGTCGCGCCATTTCCGGCAAATACATGTCCACGCCGCAGGGCGTGTTCGAGATGAAATATTTTTTCACTCCCGGTTACCAAACGGCTACCGGCGAATCGATGAGCAACACCAGCGTGAAAGAGGCGATCCTCGATCTCGTCAAGAAGGAAGAAGGTAATGCACCGTTAAGTGACAAGGAAATTGTTGAGATCTTGAGCAAGCGGGGAATTCCGATTGCGCGGCGCACCGTCGCCAAGTATCGAACCGAGCTCAACATTCTGCCGAGCAACATGCGGCGACGGTATTGATTCTCAGTCTTCACTCATTGTTGTAGCGGCGTTTGTATCAAACGCCGAATTAAACAGACAGGCGCTTGGCACAAGCGCCTCTACAACAATTTCTGTGTTTTTATCCGTGTGAGTCTGTGGCTAAATCAATAGTGCCATGAATCCGTCACTTCGCGCCCACGTCCTTGCAGAGTGGCGCGGCCTGCCCGAAAAACGTATCCTGCAGAACCGCTGGGCTGAGCCCGCCGATCTCTTGCCGAAGTTGATGCAACGGCTCGGACTAAGAGAGCGATTGCATGAAACCGAAGTGCTCGAAGCGTGGAGCAGAATCGTTGGTGACTTCATCGCCGCGCATTCATCACCAGTCGCCTTACGCGAAGGCATTCTTTACGTGCGCGTGCTCCAACCAGCGCTCCATTATGAGCTTGAACAGGTTTCAAAGATCGAGATCCTGCGGAAATTGAAACAACGCTTCGGCGGGAAAGTCATCCGCGACGTGCGATTTCGAGTTGGTTGAGAGTATCAACTCGTCATTCTAGCTTTTATAACGGCCTAACGAGAAAAATTCTTTTTTCGTTGACCGATTTTCACAAAACCGCTACACCGGCAAGCTATGAAGAAATTTACCTTAACCGTTGCGCTCTTTTGCGCCTGCTCTGCTTTAGCCTATGCCGGTTCGGGACCGTTGCCCTCGAAGGAAATTGCTCCAGCGCCGCCGCCGCCAACTTCGTGTTTCGAAGGCTGGTATTTCGGCATTCATGGAGGCGGGATTTTGGGAAAGCTCGATGAAGAAACCTTTGCCTTTGAACAAACAATATCGCCGGCCTCGGGTGAACTGCCCGGTGTCGTCGACACAGTCTTTGACCGGTCCGGGAAGAATGACGAGTGGAGTTGGGAAGCTGGATTCCATGGAGGTTACAATTGGCAGCGTGGAAACTGGGTCTTCGGTCTCGAAGTGGACCTTTCCGCCACCAACCTGGAACGACACGATTCGGCAGACGCCTTCTTCGTGTTGCCTCCTGGCACACCGTTTATCTATGACACGGCAATTGATTCAAAGACGGAGCTGGATTGGTACAGCACCGGCCGCCTTCGTGCCGGTTATGTTTTTGGTGACCGCTTCATGATATTTGGCACCGGTGGCGGTGCGGTCGCGTTGGCCGGCGTTAGTGAGTCAACCTTATTCAGGGAAAGCACGCCGTTTGGAGGTGCAGTCACGGAGCTGTTTAGAAAGGATAACAACGACATCCGGGGAGGCTGGACGGTAGGAGGCGGTTTCGATATTTGCCTAAGCCAGCATTGGATGTTGAACTTTACTTATCCTCTACATGGATCTTGGGGACAAAAGTGCGTCGACCAATGTTTTCGTCACGAGCACCCGGGGTCGAACGTTCGAGTCGCATACCTCCGTCGATACTGAGCTGAATTTCCATATCTTCCGAGGAGGATTGACTTTTCATTTCTAAATAAGCTAGCTGTTTCAAGCTTACAAGAGCCCTGGGCGCGAGTTCCGGGGCTTTTTGTTTGTCGCGAAAACTATTCGCGAGTTTGTTTTTCGCGAACTTCTCTCGCCCGAGATCGTAGAAGATGAAGAAGCTCTTGGTATGGTCTCGCATTATTCGCGGCTTTTCGGTGGACCGTTTGCCGGTCATGACGAGACGCACCTTCGCGAGCTCTCGATGCGGATGAAGGACATTCCGCAAAACCGTCGCGGCCGGCCGCGCCGGGGCGATCTTGCGCCGTCGGGTTTCGTTTACCTCGGCCAGTTTTTGGATCACGATCTGACTCGCGACGAAACCAGACTCGAACACGCGGCGGCCGCTCCGGAGAGAACAAGAAACTTTCACGCGCCGCGGTTAAATCTGGAGAGCGTTTACGGCAACGGCCCACAAAAATCACCGGATCTCTATGATCATTCCGAAAGGGGCAGCGAGACTTTCCTTTTAGGCCACACTGAGGCGCTGCTTCGCGAACAGATTCCGTCTACCCCGGATGATTTTTATCGCCCGAACGGAAGGGCGTTACTGGCGGACCATCGGAACGATCAGCATTTAATCTTGGCCCAGCTCCACATTGTCTTTCTGCAGTTCCACAATCGCATGGTTGATTATATCAAAGGCGGCGGTGCCACTGAGGAAGCTTTTCCGAATGAAACTATTTTCGAGACGGCACGCCGGCTTGCGGTCTGGCATTATCAATGGATCATTCGTAACGAATTCCTAAAGTGGTTTATCCTGCCGGAGATTCTGGCGGACATCGAAAAGGATGGCCCGCGATTTTTCAAACCGTTTTCCGGCGAAAATATTCCGGCGCTTCCGATTGAGTTTACCCAAGCGGCTTTCCGTTTTGGCCACAGCATGGTGCAGCCCCAATATGACATTAATTGCTGGGTTGGAGTTCTCCGGTTGCGCGATTTGGTTCGAAAAACAAGACCAAACCAACCGGGTGAACCGCTTCCGGCCGATAGAGTTGTGGACTGGAATCGCTTCACCCTCACATGGGGCGGGAACGCGAATTTCGCGGAGAACATCGACCCGATAATCTCGGAAGACATGTTTAATCTGCCCACGGCGGCGATGCCTTTTTTTTCAAAAGTTCGGCCGCCACCATTACCGGAAATGACACTTTTGCGCGGATCGCGCATCGGATTGCCCTCGGGGCAGGAGGCGTGTCGGGCTGTAGATGTGGAACCGCTTACCAGCGCCCAGATCGGATTCGACGACGACGGCAATGAATTTCTTCGGGCCCGCGGGATGAACGAGAGAACGCCGCTTTGGTACTATCTTCTGCGCGAAGCCGAGGTTCGTGGGATTCGCAGATTCCGCGGCGGCGAATGTCTCGGACCTCTCGGCAGTCGTATCGTGGCGGAAGTTTTATTGGGCGTGATGGACGCCGATCCTGGACATTATTTGAATGTCGATCCGAACTGGAGGCCTTTGACCGTTGTTTTTGGCGGATCAAGTGAGCCGCGACAAATTGATAGCCTCAGAAGGTTCGTGGCCTTCGCAAAAAATCGACATCCACTCTGAAGCAGCTCCGCGGCGGCAGTGAAGATCCTTGCAAAAGGTGAGAGAAATGGCGCAGCGTCGTCCGACGCGCAACTGCCAGATGCCAAAGCCGGCCGAGTCGCACGCGGACTTAAAATCTTTTTGGCGAGAACGTCTTCCAGTTCTGTCCGGCAAGGGCGGCGACAGCGCTGGCCAGTTTCACAGGACCAAATTTTGGCTCCCGCGGTCAGCTTCGCAACCGCTTGCTTGCGAGGCACCGCTCCGCGTGCAGCACAGAAATTTCTGACGGAATCAGCGTGGGGTGACTTGAGCCGAGACCTGTCGACGCGTCTCGCATTTGCGCTGACGCCGACTTTACACGTCCAGCAAAACGTAACGAAAGCGGTCGCGCGCTGCTCGAGGCCGATTGCACAAAACGGCGAGCGAAGACTCGCACCAGACAATGACATTACGCTTCTGGAAACGACCATCGAATTTCCAGATCTTCTCAAAACGGCGGCGCAACTTATTTCCGCCTGGATCGACGCACAGCGTGAGTTGTTCGCTCGCCTTTTGCGGGCAGAGCCGATATTTGCCGCGTATTTCTACGCGCTCGCCAACCGTTTCGCGTTACACATATTCGAGCTCGGCTTTCCGACCCGCACGATGGTGCGAAAACCGCGACGATGATTGAGTTCGTCAATCGCCGTCGCGTTATCTACAAGCCGCGATTGTCTGGTGGAGAAGAACTCTGGTTCGAGGCTCTTCGCTGGCTGAATCGAAATGGTCTGCGCGTCTCGTTTCGCGTCCCGAAGATGCTGTCGCGACGAAGTTATTTCTGGATGGAGTTTTTGCAGACGAAGGGTTGCGAGAGTCCCACTGCAGTCCGGCTCTTTTATTTTCGCTGGGGGGCGCAGGCTGCGCTGGCGCAGATTCTTGGGGCAACGGATTTGCATCGAGACAATTGGCTTGCGGTGGGAGCGCAGCCAATCTTAGTCGATGCGGAATTAATCGGAGATGCAGAACCGACATCGTTCCGGGGAACATCGAACTCGAAACATCGACAATCCCTGCCAGCGCTTCTCCAAACCGGTCTCTTACCTTTTACCTCGCGCGATCACGCTGGTTTTTATCGTGGAATTGCTCCACTCGACGCGACGATTCGGAAGGCGCCTCCGCCGAACTGCTGGCCGCGATACGGGCGGGTCGCTCAAGAACCGTCGAGATATGTAAACGACCTCGTAAGCGGATTCGAAGTCGTCGCTGAAGTTTTCGGCTCTCCGCGAACGGCGCAAAGATTTTTCAGAGAAGTAGTTCTGCAAACCGCAGGTCAGGATCAGCGTGTACTTCTCAGGGCAACCGCGCAATACGCGCGGCTTCTGAGCGAATCCTTCGACGCGCGCAATATGATTTCCGCGGGAGATCGTTGGCGCCATCTCGTGCGCGAGTGCTGCGCGTCCGCGGCGAACCGGCGGGTCGGGCTCGCAGAAGCGCGCTCTCTCCTGCGTTGCGACATACCGAAATTTACGAGACGGCGAAGCGCTCTTCCTATTTCGTGGAAAAACTTTTCAGCTGCAATCGCGGAACTGAAAAGTTCCTCGCGACTCTTGCGTTCCCGTGTCGTTCTCGGAGCTCGCCCTCGTCGCGCTTAGGGCATCAAATAAATTACAGGGAAGATATTGGCAGTGGCCCGCCTCGTCTCACCACCAGCTATATGTACAGCGCACATATTCCATCGCGTGACTGTTGGGGTGTCCGTTCTCCCTAGGCGGCATCTCGATCACAACTGAGCCGGTTCCATCGCGTTTCGCGTTGTCGAGATCGCCTTCCGGCAAAAAGACAACTTTGGCGTTTGCCGGCACCTCAATTTCACCGATCGTGCGAAAAGCATTCCGAGCGAACTCGTCTGATTCGAGACACTTCTCCGCGAATCTTTTGTCGGCCATGATTTTTTTCAATACGGCGAGATACGCCGCCTTTTTATCGTCGGGATTATTCCACTTTCTCATTGGGCTTAATTTTCTTTCTTTGTTTTGGGGTCAGCTATTGGGGTTAACTGTCTTGCGAAGATCTTCGACCTTTAACTTTAGTTTTCCGAGGATCGCCTGGAAGCGGGTGTCATTTGAGATGGCATCAAAGCGCGGATCGAGAGAGAGCGAGCGGTAATCGATCCATCCCGCGGAGACTGCTGCTTCTAGATGTTCGATAGCGGGTTCATTTTTGCCAAGAGAGGATTCGATGGCAGAGATTCGGTAAAGAATGTCGGGATTGTCTGGTGCCGACTCCGATTGCTGCATTTCTTTAGCCAAGCACTCCTGCAACATCGCCCGCGCATTGATAGAGTGGCCTTGGCTGATGCCAATGCGTCCCAAGGCCGATCCATAGCTAACGTTTCCGTAAAAGGCGCCGCCTCCGTTGTGGTTGCTTTCATCGAGACGTCCGTAAAGCCGTTGAGCTTCCGAAAGATTTCGTGCAAAAAACTCAATTTGCGCGGCGAGTTGAGCGCCGTCTATCCCCTCTTGGTCAAGGCTGCGGTTTTGGAGACAAAGGGCACGCGCCGTGGCAAATTCGGCTTTGAGCAAATAGAGATGAGAAATACCGGTCCACCCTTGCGACCGCTCGGGATGGAGATCAATCGCCCGTTGGTAAGCTGCGCCGGCTTTTTCGTAATCGCCCAAAGCTGCCAAGCAATCCCCGATGTCGGAGTCATATTCCCCACTGCGGTCACTGCGGCTCCGGGCTAATTCAAACCAACGCAACGCTTGATCCGGTCGGCCAAGTTCATGGCAAATCCTTCCAAGTAGCGCGACGGACATTCCACTTGGCGCATTCGTTTCGACCGCGTGGAGAGCAGCCTCAAGCGCTTTTCTGAGTTGACCTCTTTGATAATTGATTCCAGCCAAAACGCGGAGGGCCTCCTCAGAATCAGGCGCCAAACGCAAAGCCTCTTTCACTTCACGCTCCGCGTGGAATAGCAAATTGGCGTCACTCACGTAATGAGTGCGTGCCGCGAGGGAGCTGGCCAAATAAGCATGGGCAAGAGCGGAGCGGGGTTCCAGCTGAAGCGCCTTTTCGAAGCAACTTCTGGCTCGATCGAAATCTCGCACCGTTCTGTGAAAACCTAATTCTCTTCCGGCTGCGATTAGCTCCCGTGCCTGCTCATTTCGCATCGCCGGATCGCTTTTTGCCGTAATCAAATTTGACCAGTCGTTTGCGATAAGAATTGAATAGAGCGCCGGCGCTAAACTGCGAGTGAATGATTTCAAATCAGAGGTAGCGCTGAGGTCGACAATCCGTCCGAAAAGTGGCTCGCCGTCAGGACCGAATAGTTGGACCGAAATTTGGATTCCACGATCGGTCTTGCGGCGAGTGCCGAAAAGCGCGCTACGCGTTCGAAACTTACGGGCCGCCAGTTTCGAATCTTCGGCCTTGCCGACCGGAACCACTCGCGCGTTGCCGATCTCGGAAAGCTCTGTCTGGAGTGCGCGCGCCACGGTCGCGGTCCAATCGGATTCTTCGGCAGCGCTGTCCAGGTCGAGAAATGGCAACACCGCGACCGAATTCCTCGTCAGTTGGTTTTCCCGTAGCTTATTTTCCAACTTCCAATTCTGAACCTGGCGCGTGACAACCGCTGTCCCGAAGAAGAGACAAACGGCGAGGCTGGTTGCGAGAATCGGGTTCCGGCGCGACCAGCGGTACAACCGCGCCGGCAGCGAAACTGGCCGGGCTGCGATTGGTCGCCCTTCCAACCAGCGTTCGAGCTCTTGGGCGAGGGCGCCGGCGGATTGATAGCGCAGATTCGGGTCGCGTTCGAGACAGCGCGCGCAAATCGTTTCCAAATCGCGTGAGACATTCGGGATAACTGAACGCAGTTTCGGTGCGTCATTATCGGCTGCTTGACGGATCACGGCGAGGGCATGCTCGCCCAAAAACGGTGGCTGCCCGGCCAGCAATTCAAATAAAATGGCGCCCAGGCTGTAAACGTCCGACGCCGGGGTAAGATCTGCGGCCGAATTCTCCGCTTGTTCCGGCGCAATGTATCCCGGCGTGCCGAATACTGTGAGCGTGCAGGTAAGCTCGCTTGCAGTATCGAGCCATTTTGCCAATCCGAAGTCGCTGACCATCGGCTCGCCGCGCGCGTCGAGCAGAATATTTCCGGGTTTGAGATCGCGGTGAAGAATTCCCTGGTGGTGAGCGTAATCGATGGCTCGCGCCACCGTTGCGATCAATTGAACGGCACTCCGCGGTGAATCGCGAACGCTCTCCCTCGAATCGAGCAAACTTCCACCGGGGGCGAATTTCATGCTGAAGAATGGAAGCCCGTCTTCGGTCGCGCCGACGTCGTAAATGGGCAGGATATTCGGATGATCGAGGCTGGCGGCTGCTCTGGCTTCGCGTTGAAATCGCGTCAGGGTCTCGCGAGAATCGCTGTGATAATTCAGCACTCGTTTCAAGGCAACGATTCGCCGCGAGGGCGCGTGCCGCGCACGATAAATCACCCCCATGCCGCCACGACCGATTTCTTCCAAGATACGATAGCTGCCCAACTGCCAGTCCCGGTCCGGGACATCGACCGCGGCGAGAAGCGCGTCGAAATCCTCGATGTTTGCTTCGTCCGAACCAAGGCCACTGCGCAATAAACAGCTAACGCAGAGCCCGGAAGCGACGCGTGCGAGCGAGCCGCATTGGCAACGCGCGCAATCTTGCGCGGAGCGTTCGGGCAAATCCGTAAGACCTAAAAAATCCATAACTCGATTTACTGCGAGCTGGCCAGGGTGGCGCACAAATAGCGAATTTCGTCGTCGACGTCCGCCGGGTTGGCCACTGTCTGCGACACTTCCTCGCGCAAAATGGTTCGATAGCGCACACGGAGCTGATGCAAAACTCGTTTGATTACGGTCTCAGGAACGCCCAACGATGCCGAGAGCGTCGCATACGAAATTTCTACCCGCTCAAGACTCAGATATTTGCTCAGAGTTGTGAACATTCGCAAGCGACCGCGGCTTTCACATTCTTCTGCTAACCGACGCAGTGCCTGCTCGACCACGGTTGCAGCCCAGCGCACATCGAAGATTCGCTCCACCGGCCAGCTTTTTAACTCTTGTCTGTAGATCGACAGCTGCGATGGCGCTTCCGCCATCCATTCATCCCATGCCACAAATTGCATTCGGCCGCCGCGCTTTTGGCGTCGGGCGAGGTGCTGTTTGTCATTCAAAAAATTCTCCACCGCTGTCCGGAGCAATGAGCGAAAGCGGCCGCGCGCCGGATCTGCCAACGAAAGTAGGTTCCCTTTAAGTAACATCACAAAAAAATCCTGGGTTAAGTCTTGGGCGTCAGTTACCGAATGGCCCCGGCGGCAAATCAACGCGAAAACCGGGCGCCAATAAATGCGGCAGAGCTCGGTCAACGCTCTTTGCGCGGCGTCCTGCGGCTCGCCTGTTTGCGCGCAGGATAGGACAATGCTCCACCGGGTTGTTCGAAACCGGTTCGAATTGAGCGTATCGTTGCCTGCCGGTTCCGTGTTCAAGGGTGAACATAATGAAATTTTGGCCGCCTCGGGACAAGCCCAAACCCTGCGGGCTCCAGCAGAGCGCGTCGCGTTTCATTTCTGGGAGAGATCTCGCTTTTATTTGATCATTCCGAGATTTGGCGGTGGAAGTTCCCGAAAAACTTATCAAAATCGGAATTTGTCGATTAGAAAGAAATTCGCCTAGATGTTAGGACTTCAAAAAATGAGAGTCAGCGCCAAACAGCAAATTCATATCGAGCAGCTGAAAGCCTCTGGGCGAGTCGGCGTTCCGCGAGCCGAACGAGCCAGACGCCAGCGCCTTGTTCTCAACATCACTCTTTGGCCGGCGCGCGATCTCCGCGACATCCAAGACGCGATCGCGCGAACGGTCGATTATTCTGCGCTCTGTCAGGAGGCGAAACAGTTTCTGTCCCGGCAGTCGCCCAAACTTCTTGAAACACTGGCCAATGATCTGGCCTCGCACCTTCTGCGTAAATTTCGGATTCGCAAAGTCAGCATCGAGATCCGTAAATTTGTTCTCAAAGACGCGGCCTATGCTGCGGTCATAGTGACACGGCGGGCGTCCCTGGACTAAGACTGGAGTTCACCCGCGCCATTCGACTCCCATCAGAAGCTTCGCAGATCACCTGTTCCAGACC
>Ga0209470_1001886_pt1 | contig 15145 bp, 16 predicted proteins | sample GraSoiAngelo_125_FD_185882 | JGI IMG/M metagenome (GOLD analysis project Ga0209470, IMG submission 185882) | Grasslands soil microbial communities from the Angelo Coastal Reserve, California, USA - 14_0927_05_40cm (SPAdes) (version 2) | ecosystem: Environmental > Terrestrial > Soil > Grasslands ... | reverse complement strand
GGTAGCGGTCCCACAGGTCCGGCGGCTCGAGGATGTGGCCGTCGGCGTCGATCGCGCCGTCGTAGGGCAGGCGGTGGAGCACGCGGGGAGGATAATGAAGCCGCGCGGCCGACGCCAGCCGTGCTCCGGGCGCCCTCAGCTCCGGGCCTGCGCGCGCGCCTCGAGGAACCCGACCAGCTTCACGACGTCGTCCGCCGCGATCCGCCCGATCGGTCCGGAGCTGTAGGTGGCATGCAGCACGCGGCGGTCGGGCCCGAGCAGGAACTCGCTCGGCTGGATGAGGTTGCGCTTGGTCTCGTAGAGGGCGCCGATGCGGTCGGCGTCCTCGGCGATGCGCAGCCCCCAGGTTGATCGGGAAGCCGAGGCGGTCCCGCTCGAGCTGGGGGACATCGCGCCGGCCTTCACCTACACCGCCTTCTTTCCCAACGACGCGGTGGAGGGCGAGACGCGGTCGTCCCGTACCATGCGCGCGGCCGAGCGCTGGGCCGACCGCCGAGGTTGATTAGCGCCGCTCCACGAGGTGGCGGAGCCGCGCCGCGTGGAGCTGGAGGATATGGGCGACGATCTCCAGGTCGTCGGCCGTGAGCGGGGCCTGGACGTAGCGGCCGGTCGTGATGTCGGTCACGCGGAGGTAGACCTCGCTCTCCTCGGAACCCGGGCTCTCGACCAGCATGACTTCGGTATGGTCCGTCCGCCACGCCCGCGTGCCGGGAAGCAGGTCCTTTCGCTGCTCGGCCGGGGAGTGGCGCCAGCCCCGAGCGCGTTCAACCTCGTCTTGATCGCGGCCGGCATCGCGGCGGTCGGTTTCGTCCGTGCGGGGGATTTGGTTCGGCCCTTCGCGCTTCTCGGAGGTCATCCTGCGTCCTTATAGCGAGCGACCGCCCTGGCAGGCGTCCCGTCCCGGGGCTCCTGCGCCGACTTCGGCTGGGGCAAGTCGCCGTAGGTCACCTGGCCCCGGTCGATGCGGAGGTTGTAGCCGCAGGTCGGACTGTCGCAGACCCATGCCTTGTAGAGGATGGCGGCGCCCTCCTGCCCGTAGTCCGAGAGCGGCAGCATCGTGCCGATGCCGCACTTCTTGCAGCGCACCAAGGGGAGACTTTCCGGGAGCATGCGCTCCTCCCTTCCCATGAGCTGGCGGACGACCCTCAGAAGCATTAGCCTTGTCCGGCCACGATTGCAAATAACCCAGCCCTGAAAAGTAACACCCTGCGCCTTAAACCAGGACAGCACCTGGCAGGCTGGGCTCGGTGTTCCGGTGTATTCGCTGCCCGCTGGATGGTTGGAAGTTAAAATGGATCACGGGTGACGGCAGGTTCTCTACAGGTGTGGATAGTGTCTCATCTCGGCTCACTTAGCGGTCTTCGAGGTACTGGCAGATCACCGAGGAGTCGGTGAGCGTGACCAGGTCGTCGATCAGCACCCGCATGCGCCGCACCGGGCTCAGCTTGCCGAAGCGATCATCGCCGAAGAATGGAACGATCGGATCGATCTCGTAGGGAATTCCCTTGAGGTCGAGGAACACCAGCACCTTGCGCACGTATGGAGAGATATAGTTGCCGATGATCTGGACAGGCTTCGTCATGGCGCGCGCCCGCGGCGCAGGAATAGCTACCGGCCGTACTCGTCGTGGCGGCGCCACCACGCATACGGCGGGGTCTGTGGGTATCCCTCGGGTGAGTCCTCCCACTCCTCCTGGCGGCCGAGCGGTGTCAGGTCGAGGAAGGTCCAGACGGGGCCGAGCGCCTCGACGCCGCGGCCGGCGGTGAAGTAGGTGCGATAGACCTCTTCGCCGTCGCGAAGGAACACGCTCAGGCCGAACGACTCGCCGTCCTGGTACTCGCCCGGTTTGGGACGCTCGGGGCCGACGCCGAAGGCGTGGTTGAAGTCGCTCTCGAACGAGGAGAACCACGGGATGGTCCAACCCATGCGCTTCCGGTAGGCCTCGATCCTGGCGATCGGCGCGCGGGAGACGAGCGCAAAGGAGGTGTCGCGCGCATGGAGGTGGGCGAGGTGGCCGACCTGGTCGACGACCATCGAGCAGCCGTGGCAGCCCGCCTCTTGGTGGGGGCCGAACATGAAGTGGTAGAGGATGAGCTGACGGCGCCCCTCGAAGAGATCGAGGAGGTTCGCCTTGCCGTCCGGGCCCTCGAATACGTAGTTCCGTTCGATCCGGACCATCGGCAGGCGGCGGCGCTCGGCGGCGAGCGCGTCTCGCGCCCGCGTCGCCTGCTTTTCCCTCGCACGCAGCTTCTCCAGAGCGGCTTCCCACTTCTCCTTCGAGACGACGGGCGGAAGATCCATCGTGATCTCCTTTCGGGTCGGCCTCAGGCGCCGAAGGCCGCCATCTGGCCGGCGAGCGCCTGCGTGAAGGCCGGCCTCGCCTCGCACCGCTGCTTGTAGGCGACGAGCGCGGGTTCCTCATCCAGCAGATCCGTGTGGCGCAGGATCCGCAGCACCGAGGTCATGAGGATGTCGGCCGCGGAGAACGAGTCGACCAGATGATCGCGGCCGTCTAGGCGGGAGGCGAGCTCCGCGAGCCGCTTCCGCACCGACTCGACCGCGGCGGGCCGCCGCTGCTTGGCCCAGCTCTCGTCGGGGTGAAAGAGGTCGATCTCGGCCAGCCGCTGGATGGGTACCTCGATGGTGTTGAGCGCGGCGAACATCCACTGGATCACATGCGCCCGGGCCGGCGGATCATCGGGCAACAGGGCGTCGCTCCGCTGGGCGACGTAGAGGACGATCGCACCCGATTCGAACAGGGTGAGGTCTCCGTCCTCGATCGCCGGAACCTGCCCGAAGGGCTGGATGGCGCGATAGGCGGAGGGCGGCATCGCGCCCTCACGGTCGCCGACCAGCGTGACGCGATAGCGCAGGCCCGCCTCCTCGAGCGCCCAGCGCACGCGCAGGTCGCGGACCAGCCCCTGCGCGAACGGGGGCACGGAGCCGAACGCATAGCAGTTGATCATGTCGCCTCCTACTTCCTCTCTGATCGGCCCTCACCAGTCACGTCGGGTCGAAAAACATGATCTCGCGCACCTCGACCCGGCCCCACTTGGCGTGCGGATAGCGCTTCGCGAGGTCGATCGCCTCCGCGCGGCTGGCGACCCGGACGAGGCCGTACCCGCCAACCGTCTCCTTCGCCTCGGCGAACGGCCCGTCGGTCACCAGGGTCTTCCCGCCGCGCGGCTCGATGCGCGCCGGAGGCGGGTCGTGCGCGAGCGGCGCGGTCTCGAGGAACTTCCCATCGCGCTTCAACGCCTCTCCGAAGCCGATCATCTCCCGCATCTTCGACCCGTCGGGGTCGGTCAAGCCGGGTTCCGTGTGGAACGCGAATAGGAAAGGAATTCCCTTTTCGGGATCGGCGGCGGTGTCCCGCCACCGCACCAGGTGCACCTCGACGACCCCGTGGCGCGCATGGGGGCAGCGGCGGGCGATCTCGATCGCCTCCTCGCGGCTGGCGGCCTCGATGATCCAGAATCCGCCAACGATCTCCTTGCTCTCGGCGAACGGCCCGTCGCTCACGAACGCCTTGCCGTCGCGCACCCGGACGCGCGCGCCAGCGGACTCGGCGACTAGCGGCGCGCCGCGTCGTAGCTTCCCTTGGCTCGCGAGCTCGCCCGCGAACTTCTTCATCTCGGCGGGCCCGCCCGGCTCGCCTTTCGGCGCGCCTTTTCGCTCCATGAACAAGAGCATGAATTCCACGGATATTCCTCCTCGCTGTTCATAGTACAGTCGAACGGGCGCCGGCCGGATCGACAAGCGCGCTGGGCTCAGCCCCCCGCCATGCTCAGCAGGCCTGCCTGTCGTCGCCCGGGTGCGAGAGAATCACCTGGGTCACACGCCGGTGTGCTCCTTGCGGCCGAGGGGCCGGAGAGGACGACTCGAGCTACGGGCCTCGCTCGCCGCCACCACCGCCTCGCTCACCTCGCGCAGGCGCCGCTCGAGGAAACGTCGCTCGGCTTCGTTCCCCCCGAGCGAGATCGCGCGGCGGTAGCTCACGGCCGCCTCGGCGAAGCGGCCGGCGCGACGGAAGAGATCGCCACGCGCCGCGGACAGGAGATGGTAGTCGACGAGCTCACCGCGGGCCTCGAGCGCGTCGAGGAGCGGCAGGCCGTAATCGGCCCCGTCGGCCATTGCGACTGCGATCGCCCGGTTGAGCTCGACCACCGGCGATGGTCTGACCTGCGCGAGCATCGAGTAGAGCGCGGCGATCTCCCCCCAGGCGGTGTCCTCAGCGCGCCCGGCGCGCGCGTGCACGGCGGCGATCGCCGCCTGCAGCGCGTACGCTCCGAGCGCTCCGTCGCGCAGAACCCCTTCCAGCAAGGCCGCCCCTTCTTCGATCTGCGCGCGGTCCCAGCGCGACCGGTCCTGCTCCTCGAGCGGGACGACGTCGCCGCCCGCGTCGAGGCGAGCCTGGCGCCGGGCATCCGTCAGGAGGAGGAGTGCGAGCAGACCTCGAGCCTCGCTCGCCTCGGGAAAGAGCCGCACAAGCAGGCGGGCCAATCGGATCGCCTCGGCGCACAGATCTGCCCGGATGGGCGCGTCGCCGTGTGTCGCCGCGTGCCCTTCGGTGAAGATCAGATAGGCAACCGCCATCACCGCCTCGAGCCGCCCCGGAAGGTCGGCGGGCTCGGGGACGCTGTACGGGATGCCGGCGTCGCGGATCTTCTTCTTAGCGCGCACCAGGCGCTGGGCGAGCGTGGCGACCGGCACGAGAAAGGCGCGGGCGATCTCCTCGGTCGTGAGCCCGCCGAGGGTGCGCAGCGCGAGGGCGACCTGGGCGTCGATGGCCAGCGCCGGATGGCAACACGTGAACAGGAGCCGGAGGAGATCGTCCTCGATCGGGTGGTCGTCGTCCGTGCCTCGGACCGCGCGCTCGAGGGCGGCGATCTCGGCGAACGCCCCGAGCTTCTCCGTGTAGAGACTCCCCCGTCGCAGGCGATCGATCGCCTTGTGCTTGGCGGTCTGGACGAGCCACGCGACCGGCTCCTCCGGGCGGCCGTCGCTCGGCCATTGCTGGACCGCAGCGGCAAACGCCTCCTGCAGCGCCTCCTCGGCGAGATCGAAGTCACCGAGGCGCCGGATGAGGGTCGCCCGGATCGCCCCCGATTCGCGCCGGTAGAGAGCATCGATGTCCTCACGGGTCATGGCGCTCGGCTGTCGATCTGAAACGATGCCGTTCGACTATAGGATGGCACGAACCCTGAAGGGAGAGGGTCATGCCGTCCTCGACGGCCTCCGCGTGCTGCACGCCATCCACGCCTTTCGCGAGGCCGCCGCGAGCTTCCGGCCCCTCACCGCGGCCGAACGCGGCAGCTTCCGTGAGTTCCGGCTGCGCCTCGTCGCCGCCCGCGGCGGTGAGACGCTCGCGCAGCTCCTCACGCGCGCCAACGCGGCTACCTGGAGCACGGAGATGGTCGCGGTCGCCAACGGCCTGGGGGCAGGGACGCCGCTCCGTGGAGGGGAGCTTCTCAAGGTACCGCGCGCCGAGCCCTACCGCCCGCGCTGAACGAGAGAGGGGCCATCCTCCTCTACACGGGGCTCGTGCCCGGGCGGGACCGTGACGTACTGGGGCTGTTCGGTCTCTACGGACGCTTCAGCCCTGATCTGCGCCGATCGCAAGTCGCGCGCGGCGAGCCCGGGATGGAGCACGAGGCCGTCCTGGAGCTGAACTACGAGTACAACGTGACACCGTGGCTCTGCAGACGGACCTCCAGGGCGTTCTTCGGCCGAGCGGCACTGGTCGCGTCGCGGATACCCTCGTCCTTGCGATGCAGATCGGCGTCACGTTCGGAACCACGCGCCCCGCATCTCTCCGCTCATTCAGAACAGCCATCCTTGACAGAGCGCCTCGATATTGGCGTGGGTGGGTCGGATCCGGGCATCCTGCGCGTGCATCCTCATGACCGACCTCCCTGCATTCGCGCCTCTCGGCGACACCGCCGTCGCACCGTCCGTCGCTGCTGCAGCCACGGATCCCGAGCGGGCGCGCATCGCCGAAGGGACCGCGGACCAGCCCGGACGCTGGTGGGCGTTCGAGCTACCGACCGGCTCCGGACGGCTCGCCCATCTCGGAACCGTTGCGGACGACCTCGAGCGCCGCCTCCTCCGCCTCTTTCTCCCCGACGGCGCCGGTCGCCGGCCCATCTGGGGGTCGTCCCCGCTCTTCCAGGAGGACCCCGCGTGGCGCGACGAGCTGCTGTTCCATGAATACTTCCACGGCGAGACGGGGGAAGGACTCGGCGCCTCGCATCAGACGGGCTGGACGGCGCTCGTCACGGCGCTGGTCGCCGACCGCGCGCGTCGCATCCACCGGGGACGGGAGCTACGATGACCGACACGTCACTCGACACGCTCTGCGTGAACACCATCCGGACCCTCGCGATGGATGCGGTGCAGCAGGCGAACTCGGGGCATCCGGGGACGCCGATGGCGATGGCGCCGGTCGCGTATGCGCTCTGGCAGTGGCACATGCGCTTCGACCCGGACGACCCGATCTGGCCGAACCGCGACCGCTTCGTCCTCTCGATGGGGCACGCCTCGATGCTGCTCTACTCGTTGCTCCACCTGACCGGGGTGAAGGCGGTGAACCCCGAGTACGAGACGCTGGGGACGCCGGCCGTGACGCTCGACGACATCCGCCGCTTCCGCCAGCTCGACAGCAAATGCCCGGGACATCCCGAGTACCACTGGACCTCCGGCGTCGAGACGACGACGGGGCCCCTCGGTCAGGGCGTCGCGACCAGCGTCGGGATGGCGATCGCAGGGCGCTGGCTGGCGGCGCGCTACAACCGCGCGGACTACCCGCTCTTCGACTACGACGTGTACGCGCTCGGCGGCGACGGCTGCATGATGGAGGGCGTGTCCAGCGAGGCGGCCTCGCTCGCCGGACACCTGCGCCTCTCGAACCTCTGCTGGATCTACGACAACAACCGCATCACGATCGAGGGGCGGACGGACCTCGCCTTCACGGAGGACGTCGCGAGCCGGTTCCTCGCCTACGGATGGAACGTCGTGCGGGTCGGCGACGCCAACGACCTCGACCTGCTCGGAAAGGCCCTCACGGCGTTCAAGGCCTGCACCGACCGTCCGACGCTCATCATCGTCGACAGCCACATCGCCTGGGGGTCGCCGCACAAGCATGACTCGAGCGCCGCGCACGGCGAGCCGCTCGGCGAGGACGAGATCCGTCTGACCAAGGAGGCGTACGGCTGGCCGCCGGATGCGAAGTTCCTGGTGCCCGACGCCGTACCGGACCACTTCCGCCGCGGCCTCGGCGCCCGCGGCCGGCAGCTCCGCGAGGGGTGGTTCACGATGCTCGCCCGATACCGGCGTGAGCATCCGGCGCTGGCGGACGAGCTCGACCGCATCCAGCGGCGCGAGCTGCCCGAGGGCTGGGATCGGGACCTGCCGACGTTCGAGCCGGACGCGAAGGGCGTCGGCGGGCGCGATGCCTCCGCGAAGGTCCTGAACGCGGTTGCGCGCGCGGTCCCGTGGCTGGTCGGGGGCTCGGCCGACCTCGCACCCTCGACGAAGACCCGCCTCACGTTCGACGGCGCGGGCGACCTCGGTCCCACGACCCCGGGCGCGCGCAACATGCACTTCGGCATCCGGGAGCACGCGATGGCGGCCGTCCTGAACGGCATGGCGCTCGCGAAGCTGCGTCCGTTCGGCTCGACGTTCTTCACCTTCAGCGACTACGCCCGGCCCGCGATCCGGCTCGCGGCGATCATCGAGCTGCCCGTGATCCACGTCTACACCCACGACTCCATCGGTGTCGGCGAGGACGGACCGACCCACCAGCCGGTCGAGCACCTGGCGTCGCTGCGGGCGATCCCGGGCCTCTTGACGCTCCGGCCCGGCGACGCGAATGAAGTCGTCGAGGCGTGGAGGGTCATCATGCAGCTCCGCCACGAACCCGTCGCGCTCGTCCTCTCCCGGCAGGCCATGCCGACGCTCGACCGGACGCGCTATGCGCCGGCCTCCGGCGTCGCGAGGGGCGCGTACGTGCTCGCCGATCCGCCCCGCGGTGAGCCCGAGGTCATTCTCATCGCCAGCGGGAGCGAGGTGTCGCTGTGCGTCGCTGCCTACGAGGAGCTGACCGCCGAGGGCCTGCGGGCGCGCGTCATCAGCATGCCGTGTTGGGAGCTCTTCGAGCGGCAGCCGGAAGCGTATCGCGACAGCGTCCTGCCCCCGGCGATCACCGCGCGCGTTGCGGTCGAGCAGGCCTCGACCTTCGGCTGGGCGGCATACGTCGGACCGCTCGGTGAAGTGATCGGCATGAAGACGTTCGGGGCTTCGGCCCCGCTGAAGGCGCTGCAGACGAAGTTCGGATTCACACCGGAACGCGTGGTCGCCGCCGCCCGCGAGACGCTGGCGCGGGCACGCGCCCGGCACTGAGGGAGATTCCCATGACGGACGACGCTCTCCTCGCTCTAGACGCCTACTGGCGCGCCGCGAACTACCTCACCGTCGGACAGATATATCTCAAGGAGAACGCGCTTCTCCGCGAGCCGCTGCGGCCCGAGCACATCAAGCCCCGGCTCCTCGGGCACTGGGGCACCTCGCCCGGCCTGAGCCTGATCTACGTCCATCTGAACCGCCTGATCCGGGACGTCGGCGCGAACGTCATCTACCTCGCCGGGCCCGGTCACGGGGGCCCGGCTCTCCTCGCGAACGCGTACCTCGAGGGCACCTACAGCGAGATCTACCCCGCGATCAGACGGGACGCCGAGGGCATGCAGCGGCTCTTCCGCCAGTTCTCGACGCCGGGAGGCGTGCCGAGCCACGTGAGCGTGCCGACGCCCGGCTCCATCCACGAGGGCGGCGAGCTCGGCTACGTCCTCGTGCATGCCTTCGGCGCCGCCTTCGACAATCCGGACCTCCTTGCGGTCGCCGTGATCGGAGACGGCGAGGCCGAGACGGGGCCGCTCGAGGGCTCGTGGAAGGGCATCCACTTCCTCGACCCGGCGCGGGACGGTGCGGTGCTGCCGATCCTCCACCTGAACGGATACAAGATCTCCGGCCCTACCGTCCTCGGTCGTGAGCGCGACGAGACGATAGGGAGCCTGCTGCGCGGCCACGGCTACGACGTCCACTTCGTCGCCGGCGACGATCCGCCGAGCGTCCACCGCGACCTCGCCGCGACGCTCGACGCCTGCTGGGCGCGGATTCGCGAGATCCAGGACGACGCCCGCCGGCGCCAGGTCCGGATGCGCGCTTCGTGGCCTGCGATCGTGCTCCGCACGCCGAAGGGCTGGACCGGGCCCAAAACGGTGGACGGCGAGCCGGTCGAGGGGACGTTCCGGGCTCACCAGGTGCCGCTCGCCAACGTGCGGCAGAACCCCGCCCACCTCGCCATGCTCGAGAGCTGGATGCGGAGCTACCGGCCCGAGGAGCTGTTCGACGCCTCGGGGCGGCTCGTGCCGGCGCTCGCCGCGCTCGCGCCGACGGGCGACCGCCGCATGAGCGCCAATCCGCATGCGAACGGCGGGAAGCTGCTCATCGACCTCGACCTGCCCGACTTCACCGAGTACGCGTTACCCGTGCCGCGACCGGCGACCGAGCACCACGAATCGACGCGGCGGCTGGGGATGCTCCTGCGCGACATATTCCGACGCAATGCCCGCCAGCAGAACTTCCGCCTGTTCTGCCCCGACGAGACCAACTCGAACCGGCTCGGTGCCGTCTTCGAGGTCGAGAACCGCTGCTTCGGCGGACCGGTCCTCGACATCGACGATCACGTTGCCCGAGACGGGCGCGTCATGGAAGTCTTGAGCGAGCACAGCTGCCAAGGATGGCTCGAGGGCTACCTGCTCACGGGACGACACGGCCTCTTCGCCACCTACGAGGCGTTCGCGATGGTATCCGCTTCGATGACGGTCCAGCACACGAAGTGGCTCACGGAGAGCATCAGGCTCCCCTGGCGTCGGCCGATCGCGTCGCTGAACGTCCTCCTGACCTCGACCTGCTGGCGGAACGACCACAACGGCTTCAGCCACCAGGGGCCCGGCCTGATCGACACGATGCTCTCGAAGAAGGGATCGGTGGCGCGCATCTACCTGCCCCCCGACGCTAACTGCCTACTCTCCGTCGCCGACCACTGCCTCCGCAGCCGCAACTACGTGAACCTCATCGTGATCGACAAGCAACCGCAGCTCCAGTGGCTCGATATCGACGCGGCGCGGACACACTGCGGGCGCGGGGCCTCGGTGTGGTCGTGGGCGAGCACCGACGACGGCCGCGATCCCGACGTCGTGCTCGCTGCAGCGGGCGATGTCCCGACGCTCGAGACCGTGGCGGCGGCGTGGCTGATCCGCAAGCATGCGCCCGAGCTTCGGGTCCGGCTCGTCAACGTCGTCGACCTGATGACGCTCTTTCCGCCCGACGTGCATCCGCACGGGATCGATCAACAGGCCTTCGTCGACCTCTTCACGGCCGATCGACCGGTCGTGTTCGCATTCCATGGATACCAGCGCGCGATCCACGAGATCGTGCACGGCCGACCCGCGGCCGACCGCTTCCACGTCCGCGGCTTCAACGAGGAGGGGACGACGACGACCCCCTTCGACATGGTCGTCCTCAACGGGATGAGCCGTTACCACCTGTGCATCGAGGCGCTGCGCCGGGTAGGCAAGGCACGCGCACCCCGGCTGGTCGACGAGTGCCAGGACATGCTCGGCCGGCACCAGCGCTACGTGCGTGAACATCTGGAGGACATGCCCGAGGTACGCGACTGGACCTGGTCGGAGGCTTGAGCGTGTCGCCGTCCCTTCGCATCCTCTGCCTGAACACCGGCTCGTCGTCGCTCAAGTTCGCGCTGTACGAGCTGGGGGAGCGCGAGGTGGCGCTCGCGACCGGTGCGGCCGAGGGGATCGGCAACCCGGGTGCTCGCCTCACGCTGCGGAAGGGCGGCGACACCCCCACCGTCGACGTCCTCGACCAAGTTCCCGACGTCAAGACAGTTCTGGCCGCGCTGGACACTCACAGGCTTCCCGCCCCGGATGCCGTTGGGCACCGCCTGGTCCACGGCGGTCCGCTTTATCGCACGCCCGTGCGGGTGGATGCGCGGCTGCTCGAGGCTCTGAAGGCACTCGTGCCGTTCGCTCCCTTGCACCTCCCGGGCGAGATCGAAGGGATCGAAGCCGTCGCACGCCACTTTCCGGACCTTCCTCAGGTCGTCTGCTTCGACACCGCATTCCACCGGGACATGCCCGACGTCGCGCAGCGCTTCCCGCTCCCGGGCGCGCTCTGGGACGCCGGCATCCGGCGCTATGGGTTCCACGGCCTCTCCTACGAGTACGTGGTTTACGAGCTCGGGGCCGCGAGCCGCGGGCGCGTCGTCATTGCGCATCTCGGGAGCGGCGCGAGCATGGCAGCGGTCCACGACGGCCGGTCGGTCGAAACGACGATGGGGCTCACGCCGACCGGCGGCCTCATGATGGGGACGCGCCCGGGCGACCTCGATCCCGGCGTCCTGCTGCATTTGCTCGCGACTCGGCAGTACGACGTCGACGGTCTGACGCGGCTGGTGGAGCGCGAGTCCGGCCTGCTCGGGGTCTCGGGCCTGAGCGCCGACATGCGAACGCTTCTCGCCGCCCGCGATCGGGATCAGAACGCGGCGCGGGCCATCGCGATGTTCTGCCATCGCGCTCGCCGCGAGGTGGGCGCGCTGGCGGCCGTCCTCGGCGGAATGGACAGCCTGGTGTTCACCGGGGGCGTCGGTGAACACTCGGCAGAGATCCGTCAGGAGATCTGTCGAGGGCTCGAACACCTCGGCGTGGTGCTCGACATGGACGCCAACGGGGCGCACGCCCCCATCGTGAGCCCGCGTGGAGCCGCATGCGTCGTGCGCGTCGTCGAGACGAACGAGGATCTGATGGTCGCCCGCCATACCCGAGCCGTGCTCCAGGGTCGGGCGGTGGGCACGAACGACAGGAGGCAGGAATGCAAGTCGGCATGATCGGGCTGGGTCGCATGGGCGCGAACATGGTGCGTCGCCTGCTCCGCGGGGGCCACACCTGCGTGGTGCACGACGTCTCGGCGGCCGCCGTACAGGCTCTCGTGCGCGAGGGCGCGACCGGCGCCACGTCGTTGGACGCCTTCGTCGAACAGCTCGCCAAGCCTCGCGTCGTCTGGCTCATGGTCCCGGCGGGCGTCGTCGATGCGACGCTCGAGAGCGTTGCCCCCCGCCTCGCGCGCGGTGACACCATCGTCGACGGCGGGAACTCCTACTACCGCGACGACGTCGATCGCGCGGGCCGGCTCGCCCGCCACGGGCTCCACTACGTGGACTGCGGCACCAGCGGCGGCGTGTTCGGGCTCGAGCGCGGCTACTGCCTCATGATCGGCGGCGAGCCGGACGTCGTGCGTCGCCTGGATCCGCTCTTCGCGACCCTGGCGCCCGGCGCGGGCGACGCACCGCGAACACCGGGTCGCGAAGAGCGGCGCGGCACGGCCGAAATGGGCTACCTGCACTGCGGCCCGAGCGGCGCCGGCCACTTCGTGAAGATGGTCCACAACGGCATCGAGTACGGCCTCATGGCGGCCTACGCGGAGGGGCTCAACATCCTGCGCCACGCCGACGTGGGGAAGCGGACCCGCGCGACCGATGCGGAGACGACGCCGCTCCGCGACCCGGCCTACTACCAGTACGATTTCGACCTCGCCGACGTGGCCGAGGTCTGGCGCCGCGGCAGCGTCGTCGCCTCCTGGCTGCTCGATCTCACCGCGGCCGCTCTCGCGGGCGATCCGCACCTCGAGCGCTTCACCGGCCGCGTCTCCGACTCGGGCGAGGGCCGATGGACGCTCGACGCCGCGGTCGACGAGGGGGTCCCCGCGCATGTCCTCGCCGCCTCGCTCTTCGAGCGCTTCAGCTCGCGGGGGGCGGCGGAGTTCCAGGACCGTCTGCTCTCCGCCATGCGATTCGAGTTCGGCGGCCACGTCGAGAAGAAGTCATGACGCCCGCGCGTTCCGACGCGCTCGTCTTCTTCGGCGCGACCGGCGACCTCGCCTACAAGAAGATCTTCCCGGCCCTGCAGGCGATGGCACGCCGCGGTCACCTCGACGTGCCGGTCATCGGCGTCGCGAAATCGGGCTGGACGCTCGATCAGATGCGGGCCCGTGCCCGGGACAGCGTGACGCAGCACGGCGGGCTCGACCCGGAGGCGTTCGCGAAGCTGGAGTCGCGGCTCCGCTACGTGGACGGCGACTACCGCGATCCGTCGACGTACACCACGCTGCGCACGGCCCTCGGCGATGCGCGCCGGCCGGCGCACTACCTCGCGATCCCGCCGAGCATGTTCCCGACCGTCGTCGAGGGCCTCGAACGCTCGGGCTGCGTTCGCGACGCGCGCGTCATCATCGAGAAGCCTTTCGGACGGGATCTCGCGTCGGCGCGTGCGCTCAACGCGACGCTGCACGCGGCGTTCGACGAGGCGGACGTCTTCCGCATCGACCACTACCTCGGCAAGGGGCCCGTCCAGAACCTGGCGATCTTCCGCTTCGCCAACACCTTCCTCGAGCCGATCTGGAACCGGAACTACGTCGACAGCGTGCAGATCACGATGGCCGAGTCCTTCGGCGTGCAGGGTCGGGGCAAATTCTACGACGAGGCTGGCGCCATCCGGGACGTCGTGCAGAATCACATGCTGCAGGTCGTGAGTCTGCTCGCGATGGAACCACCCCTCACGACGTATCACGAGTCGATCCGTGACGAGCAGGTGAAGGTGTTCCGCAGCATCCGGCCACTCGATTTGCGCGACCTCGTCCGCGGCCAGTTCGCCGGCTACCGTCGCGAGCCGGGCGTCGCAGCCAGCTCCAACGTCGAGACCTTTGCCGCCGTCCGCCTGCACGTCGATTCCTGGCGCTGGGACGGCGTCCCTTTCTTCATCCGGGCTGGGAAGTGCCTGCCCGTCACGGCGACCGAGGTGGCCGTGACGCTCAAGCGGCCGCCTTTGCTTCACGTGCCGGCAGACGAGCGGAACACGATCCGCTTCCGGCTGAGCCCGGACGTGTCCATCACCCTTGGCGCGCGTGTGTGGCGGCCGGGCGAGCAGATCGCGTCCGAACCAGCGGAGCTCAAATTCATCCACCATCCGACGGCCGACGACCTCGATGCCTACGAGCGCCTCCTGGTCGACGCGATGGCCGGCGATGCGATGCTCTTCGCGCGCGAGGACGGGGTCGAGGCTGCGTGGCGGGTCGTGCAGCCGATCCTCGACGACCCGACGCCGGTCCACGAGTATGCCCCCGGGACGTGGGGGCCGAACGAGGCCAACTCGCTGACGGCGGACGTCGGCGGCTGGATTGCGCCGGGCGGAGGCGGCGCGCCATGAAGATACTGGTCGTCGACGTCGGCGGGACGCACGTGAAGATCCTGGCGACTGGGCAGCGCGAGCACCGCCAGGCCGATTCCGGACCGACGATGACGGCGCGGCGCATGGTCTCCGTCGTCAAGCGTCTGTCGGCCGGCTGGTCCTACGACCACGTCGCCATCGGCTTTCCCGGACCCGTCGTCCACGGGCATCCGGTCGCCGAGCCGCGCAACCTCGGCGGCGGCTGGGTCGGCTTCGACTTCCGCCGCGCCTTCGGCCGACCGGTGAAGGTGATCAACGACGCCGCGATGCAGGCGCTCGGGAGCTACCGCGGCGGCCGCATGCTCTTTCTCGGCCTCGGCACCGGCCTCGGATCGGCGCTCATCATCGACGGCGCCCTCGAGCCGATGGAGCTCGCGCATCTGCCGTACAAGCACGGCCGCACATTCGAGGAGTACGTCGGCATCCGAGGCTTCAAGCGCCTGGGCAAGGCGCGCTGGCGGAAGTGCGTGCTGGACGTGGTGGAGCGCCTGCGGGCCGCACTCAATGCGGAGGACGTCGTCGTCGGTGGCGGGAACGCCCGCAAGCTTCGGACCCCCCCGCCGGGAAGCCGGCTCGGCGACAACGACAACGCGTTTCTCGGCGGCTTCCGCCTCTGGAACGGCGTGCCCACGCGCGCGGCGAGGCGTGGATGACGGATCCAGGTCTGGAGAACGCCGCGGCACGGGTGCTCGAGCTGGTCGCGGACGGGATGCGCGTCGGGCTCGGCACGGGGCATGCCGCCGCCGTGTTCCTCGCCCGCCTCGCCGACCGTATACGGGGCGGCCTCC
>Ga0209470_1001879_pt1 | contig 15174 bp, 11 predicted proteins | sample GraSoiAngelo_125_FD_185882 | JGI IMG/M metagenome (GOLD analysis project Ga0209470, IMG submission 185882) | Grasslands soil microbial communities from the Angelo Coastal Reserve, California, USA - 14_0927_05_40cm (SPAdes) (version 2) | ecosystem: Environmental > Terrestrial > Soil > Grasslands ... | reverse complement strand
CCGGCGTCGAGCACGTGGGGAGGCGCCGGGCGCAGCTGCAGGCGGTGGAACGCCGCACGGGCCGCTCGGCGGCCGAGCTGCTCCGCATGACGCGCGGCCTCGCGCGCGGCGGCGAGAGCGGCGAGCCGTGCCGCCCCGAGCGGGCCGCGCTGGAGCACGCATGCCGCGAGCTCCGCGTGCCGCACGAGACGCTCGTCGCGCTGGCCGAGGAGATCCGGGGCACGCGGCGCGAGCTCGCCGAGCTGGAGCGAGAGTTCGGCATGCCGGTCGCCGCCCTCGAGCGCGCCGTCCGGGACATCCGTGCCGCCGAGCTCCGCGCGCGCGCCACCAAGCAGGAGCTGATCCAGGCCAATCTCCGCCTGGTCGTGTCGATCGCCAAGAGATACATGAACCGCGGCCTCCAGTTCCTCGATCTGATCCAGGAGGGCAACATCGGCCTCATGCGCGCGGTCGACAAGTTCGAGTACCGGCGCGGCTACAAGTTCTCGACCTACGCCACGTGGTGGATCCGGCAGGCGATCACCCGCGCGATCGCCGATCAGGCGCGCACGATCCGTATCCCCGTGCACATGGTGGAGACCATCAACAAGCTGATCCGCACCGCGCGCTACCTGGTGCAGGAGATGGGCCGCGAGCCGACGCCGGAGGAGATCGCCGAGCGCATGGACATCCCCGCCGACAAGGTGCGCCGGGTCATGAAGATCGCCAAGGAGCCGATCTCGCTCGAGACGCCGATCGGCGAGGAGGAGGACTCGAGCGTCGGCGACTTCATCGAGGACCGGCCCGTCGAGGTGGTGATGAGTCTGCACCTCCAGGAGCAGACGCGGAAGGTGCTCGCCACGCTCACGCCGCGCGAGGAGCAGATACTGCGGCTACGCTTCGGCATCGGGGAACGCTCGGACCATACGCTCGAAGAGGTCGGGACGCGCTTCGCGGTGACGCGCGAGCGCATCCGCCAGATCGAGGCGAAGGCGCTGCGCAAGCTCCGCCATCCGACCCGCGCACGCCGCCTGCGCGCCTTCGCCGACTGAGCGACTCTTGCAGCGGGCGCGGTTCGGTGCTTGACTCGGCGCCGAGCGGGCCCATAGCTCAGGCGGTCAGAGCTGCCGGCTCATAACCGGTCGGTCGTGTGTTCGAGTCACACTGGGCCCACCACCGCCGGTCGGACAGCGGACCGCCAGTCCGGCACGACGGAGGGATATTGCCGACGCAGATCGAAGTCCTCGCGACCCTGCAGTTGGTGGATCAGAGCCTGCTCACCAAGACCCGCGCCGTCGCCGAGGGCGAGGGGCGGGTCGCCGCGCTCGAGGAGGCCTTGCGGGCCCAGGCGGCCGCTGCGAGCACCGCGCGCGAGGAGCTGGCGGCGCTCGGCCCCCGCCAGCGTGACCTCGAGGGCCGTCTCGCGGTCGCCGAAGCCAAGATGAAGGACCGCCGGATGCGGATCACCCGCATCCGCAATGACAAGGAGCTCGGCCTGGCCAGGCGCGAGGTGGAGTTGCTCAAGGAGGAGACCGGCGCGCTCGAGACGGAGCTGGTCGCCGTGATGGAGCAGGTGGAGGTGGCGGCGGCGAAGCTCCAGGGCCTCGACGCCGAGTTCGCGCGGCTCACGGCGGAGCGCGACCGCGAGGCGGGCGAGCTGCGCGAGACGCTCGCACGCCTCTCCGGCGAGATCGAGCGCGAGCGCGCCACGCGCTCGGAGCTGGTACAGACGATCGACGGTGATCTCAGGCGCAAGTACGAGATGATCCTCTCGCGCCGCGGCGGTCTCGCCGTGGTCGAGGTGCGCAGCGGCATCTGTCAGGGCTGCCGCATGCGCGTGCCGCCCCAGCTCTTCAACCAGATCCAGCGCAACGAAGAGGTGATCCTCTGCCCGAGCTGCCAGCGCATGCTCTTCTGGCGCGCCGAGGGCGAGGAGGCCAATGGCTAACGTGGGAGGCCGAGCGCGAGAGCGCTCACGCAGCGCGCGGCGGGAGCCGCGCGGATGTTAGTCCGGAGCGCGGCGCAGCCGCGCGAGCACTGGACGGGCCCCCAGGAGATTCAGCTTCCGCCGGAGGAGGTCGAGCAGTCGCTCGCCGCCCCGCGCGGTGGGAGGAAAGTCCGGACTCCACAGGGCAGGGTGGCCGCTAGCGGCGGCCCCGAGCGATCGGGGGAAAGTGCCACAGAAAGGAGACAGCCCCGCGCCGCGAGGCGCGGAGCAACGGTGAAACGGTGAGGTAAGAGCTCACCAGGCCCGCTCGTGAGGGCGGGCACTCGGTAAACCCCACCCGGAGCAAGACCGAGTAGGAGGGAGGCCCGGCCGCGAGGCCGGACGCGGGCTGCCCGTCCGTTCCCTCGGGTCGGTCGCTCGATCCCTTGGGCAACCGGGGGACCAGATGAATGGCTGCTGCTCCCGCCTCTTGAGCGGGAGGACAGAACCCGGCTTACAGACCTCCTCCGGCGGATTCGTTGCCGAGCGCCGATCTCATGCCGCGCCGCGGCGTCACCTGGTTCTTCGGGGCGACCGCCGGGGTAGACCGGGGCGGGTGCGGCTCGTTCGCCTCGCTCCCATGGCTGCCCCGACGGCCTCCAAGCTGGCGCGAAACGGCAGTCGGGACCCGGCGCCGGCGGGCGAAGCGTGGGCGAAAGACGGGGGTCGCCATCTTTTTCCTTGACACCTGCACCGAGCTGGTCTACAAACCGGAGCGCGGTGGGGATTCATGGTGGGAAGTGGTGGTTTGTGAGGAAATGGGGCCTTGGGGTGGTGGTTGGGTAGGGATGCACCGCAGGGCAGGGAATGTTCCGCGGTACCCATCAGTACTTGGTGGACGACAAGGGGCGGGTGGCTATCCCGGCTCGCTTCCGCGAGGTGCTCTCCGGGCTCCAGGACGAGCGCCTCGTCGTCACCAAGTTCCGGCGCCGCGGCCGTCCGTGCCTCGACGTCCACCCGCTCTCGACGTGGCAGCGGCTCGAGGAGAAGATCGCCACCGAGAAGCGCTTCAACCGCAAGCTGGCCACGTTCGAGGCGTACTACGTTGGCTCCGCCCAGGACGTGCAGCTCGACGCGCAGGGGCGCCTGCTGATCCCGCCCACGCTGCGCGAGTACGCGGACATTGGCCGCGAGGTGATGTTCGTCGGCGCGATCGACAAGTTCCGCATCTGGGCCAAGGACGTCTATCATCTGGTCGACCGCGACGACGAGAAGGAGATCTTCGAAGACAATCCGGACCTGTTGGACGATCTCGGGCTGTAGCGCAAATGATCGGGTGAGCATGAGCCGCCGGCGGGTGCGGGCGGGAGTGGAGGCGAACGGTGGGGGCGGCGAGCGCTTGGGGAGGCGAGGCGCCGCCAGTGACGACGCGGACGGACATCGGGCCGGTGGGCGCTGCCCACGTTCCGGTGCTGGTGGGGGAGGTGGTGGAGTGGCTGCGCCCCCGGCCGGGTGCCTGTCTCGTCGACGCGACCGTGGGTCTCGGCGGCCACGCGGCGGCTCTGCTGGCCGCCGCCCCGGGGGCGCGGCTCCTCGGGCTCGATCGCGATCGCGCCGCCCTCGCGCGCGCGGCTGAGCGGCTGCCGGGCGAGCGAGTCGTCCTCCGTCACGCCTGCTTCAGCCTGCTCGCCACCGTCCTCGCCGAGCTCGGCTGGGACGGGGCGGACGCGGTGCTGCTCGACCTGGGCGTCAGCTCGGCCCAGCTCGACGATCCGGCGCGTGGCTTCGGCTTCCAGGCCGACGGGCCGCTCGACATGCGCATGGACGAGGGCAGCGGCCCGAGCGCCGCGGAGCTCGTGAACCACTGGCCCGAGCGTGAGATCGCCCGCATCCTGGCCGAGTACGGCGAGGAGCCGCGCGCCCGCGCGCTGGCGCGCGCCATCGTGCGCGCGCGTCCGCTGCGCTCGACCGGCGAGCTCGCGCGCGTGGTCGGCGGCGTCCTCGGACGGGGACGGCCCGGGCGCCATCCCGGCACCCGCACCTTCCAGGCGCTCCGCATCGCCGTGAACGACGAGCTGGGCGAGCTGGAGCGCTTCCTCGCCGACGGCTACCGCGTGCTCCGTCCGCGCGGCCGGCTCGCCGTGCTCGCCTACCACTCGCTCGAGGATCGGCGCGTGAAGGACGCCTTCCGCCGCTGGGCGGCCGACTGCCTCTGTCCGCCGCGCACGCCGCGCTGCGTGTGCGGCTGGAGCGCCAAGGTCCGCGGGCTCACCCGCCGCCCGCTGCGTCCCTCGCCGCTCGAGGTCGCACGCAACCCCCGCGCCCGCAGCGCCCGCCTCCGGGTCGTCGAGCGGCTTGAGGAGCGCGCGTGAGCCGTTCCGCCGGCGGCGCGGCCCGCGTCCTCGTGGTCCGGCGGCCGCTCGCACGGCCGCCGACGCACCCCGGCCGCATGCTGCGCGCCATGCGCGGCTGGCTCGTGCGCCGCGCGCTCGTGCTGGGCGCCGTGCTCGTGGCCCTCTGCATGCTGCAGGTCTGGCTCCGGCTCCAAGTGACGCATCTCGGCTACGAGCTCTCCGCGGCGCGCGACATGCAGCTCCGCCTCGAGCACGAGCAGCGCGAGCTCGAGGTCGAGCTGGCGACGCTGCGCGACCCGGGCCGTCTCGGCGACCTCGCCCGCCACCGGCTCGGGATGAAGGAGCCCGGCAAGGGACAGGTGGTGGTCCTGCGGTGACCCGCTCGCGGCCGCCTCAGGCGCGCATGCTCGCGGTGGCGGGCGTGTTCGCCGGTCTGCTCGTGCTGATCGTGCTGCGCGCCGTGGACCTGACCGTGCTCCGCGGTCCCGAGCTGGCGCGGCTCGCCGCCATGCAGCACCGGGCCCGGATCGAGCTCACGCCGCACCGCGGCCCGATCGTCGACCGGCACGGCGAGGCGCTGGCCCTCTCGCTCGACGTGCCCTCGGTCTACGTGCGGCCGCGCGAGTTCGGCGGGCAGGACGCGCGCCTCGCCGCGCTGGCGGCGGCACTCCATCTTCCGCTCCCTGCCGTGCGCGCCAGGACGGCCAGCGCCGAGCGCTTCGTGTGGCTCGAGCGGCAGGTGCCGCCGCACCAGGCCGAGGCCGTCGAGCGGCTCGGCCTGAGGGGCGTCTACACGGTGCAGGAGGGCCGCCGCTTCTACCCGCACGCGAGCCTCGCGGCCCACGTGCTCGGCTTCGTCGGCGTGGACTCGCAGGGGCTCGAGGGGCTCGAGCGCCGCCTGGACACCGTGATCCGCGGGGAGCCGCGCGACATCGAGGCGGACCGGGACGGGCGCCGGCAGGTGATCTTCACCGCCGGGGTGCCGGCGCCGCCCGCGCAGGGGAGCCGCGTCGAGCTCACCATCGACGCCAGCATCCAGGACGTCACCGAGCGCGAGCTCGCGGCCGGCGTGGCAGCGGCGAAGGCCGCCGGCGGGGCGGCGGTGGTGCTCGACCCGTCGACCGGCGAGGTGCTGGCGCTCGCCAACCTACCCACCTTCGACCCGAACCAGCCCGGCCGGCGCCGCGACCACGGCTGGCACGACCGTGTGCGCAACCGCGCCATCACCGATCCCTACGAGCCCGGCTCCACCTTCAAGGCGATCCTCGCCGCCGCCGCGATCGAAGAGCGCGTGGTCGGGCCGACGGACATGTTCTTCTGCGAGAACGGTCGCTACCGGATCGGCAAGTGGCGCATCCACGACGCGCACCGGCACGGCTGGCTCAGCTTCGCGCAGGTGATCCAGTACTCGAGCAACATCGGCGCGACCAAGGTGGCGGACCGCCTCGGGGCCGCGCGCTACTACCGCTACGTGCGGGCGTTCGGCTTCGGCACCCGCACCGGCATCGAGCTGCCGGGCGAGACGCGGGGCATCGTGCGCCCGGTCGAGCGCTGGGCGCGGATCGACCTCGCCACGCTGAGCTTCGGGCAGGGGGTGTCGGTGACGCCGCTCCAGATGGCGGCCGCCTTCGGCGCGATCGCCAACGGTGGCGCCCTCCTGCGCCCCTTCCTCGTGCGCCGCGTGCTCACCCCCGACGGCCAGGTCGTGCTCGAGAACGAGCCCGCCGTCGTGCGGCGCGTGGTGAGCGCGCGCACCGCCCGGACGGTGACCGCGCTCCTCCGCCGCGTGGTCGAGGAGAAGGGGGGGACGGGCGAGAAGGCCCGCCTCGACGACTTTCCCGTGGCCGGCAAAACGGGTACTGCGCAGAAGGTGAACCTACACACCGGCGCCTACTCGTCCAAGCGCATCGGCTCCTTCGTCGGCTTCGTACCCGCCGACAGCCCGCGCATCGTCATCCTCGTGCTGATCGACGAGCCCGGCGGCTCGAGCTACGGCGGTGTGGTGGCCGCGCCGGTCTTCCGGGCCATCGCGATGACGGTCCTCGAGCGCCTCGGGGTCGAGAGCCCGGCGCCGCCGCTCCAGATGGCCTCGGCGCGGACCGCCCCGAAAGCGAAGAAGAGCAAGCCGGCCCCTGCGCGGGGCGCGCGCGTCGTGATGGCCCCGGCCGAGCCCTCGACGCCGAGCTTCCTCGGGCTCTCGCGGCGCGAGGCGCTCGCCCGCGCGCACGCGGCGGGCTGGGACGTGCAGGCGAGCGGCATCGGCTACGTGAGCGAGCAGTCCCCGCCCCCGGGAGCGCCGCTCGCGCGCGAGCGGCGCCTGGCGCTCCGGCTCGTGCCGGGTCCGGTGACGGTCGCACCGTGAAGACGCGTCGATGCGGCTGAGCGAGCTCTTGCAGGCGCTGGGGGTGGACGCGGTCGGGGAGGGGGAGGAGGTGGAGGTCGGCGGCCTCGCGGCCGACTCGCGCCAGGTCCGGCCGGGCGATGTGTTCTTCGCGCTGCCGGGCGCCCACACCGATGGCCGGCGGCACGTCGCGGAAGCGCTCGGGCGCGGGGCCCGCGCGGTGATCACGACGGGGGAGGTGGACGCCGGACGCACTCCGGTCGTGCGGGTGGCGGCGCCGCGCCGCCTGCTCGCCCGCGCGGCCGCCCACGTCGCAGGCGACCCGAGCGCCGCGCTCACGCTGGTCGGCGTGACGGGGACGAACGGCAAGACCACCACCACCTACCTGCTCGAGGCGATCTGGCGCGCGGCGGGACGCCGCCCGGGCGTGGTGGGGACCATCGCCTATCGCTTCGACGGGGCGAGCCGGCCGGCCCCGCTCACCACGCCCGATCCGATCGCGCTCCAGGCGCTGCTCGCCGAGATGCGCGCGGCGGGCACCACGCACGTCGCGATGGAGGTCTCCTCCCACGCGCTCGTGCAGGAGCGCGTCGCGGGCTGCCGCTTCGACGCCGCCGTGTTCACCAACCTGACGCGGGACCACCTCGACTTCCACGGCGACCTCGAGCGCTACTACGCCGCCAAGGCGCGGCTCTTCCTCGACGAGCTGCCCGGGGGCGGGAAGCGCGACCCGGTGGCGGTCGTGAACATCGACGATCCGGCGGGCGCGCGCCTGGCGGCGAGCGTTCGCACCCGGTGCGTGCGGGTCGGCCGCGGGGCGCGTGCCGACGTCCGCCCGCTCGAGGTCGAGACCTCCCTCACAGGGACGCGTGGCACGCTCGCCCTGGGCGCCGAGCGCCTGGCGTTCGAGTGTCGACTCGTGGGCGCGCCACACCTCGAGAACATCCTGGGCGCCGCGGCCGCGGCCTGGGCGCTCGGGACGCCGCCGGGGGCGATCTCCCGCGGCCTTGCCGCGGCGGAGGCGCCGCCCGGGCGCCTCGAGCAGATCCCCGGCCCGGGCTTCATGGTCGTGGTCGACTACGCGCACTCGCCGGACGCGCTCGCGCGCGCCCTCGACGCGCTCCGCCCGCTCACGCGCGGGCGGCTCATCACCGTTTTCGGCTGCGGCGGCGATCGCGACCGGGGCAAGCGGCCGATCATGGGCGAGACCGCCGCACGGCGGAGCGACGTCGTCGTCCTCACCTCCGACAATCCGCGCACCGAGGACCCGCTCGCCATCCTCGCCGACATCGAGGCGGGAGTGCGGGCGACGGGCATGACCGGCCACGTCGTCGAGCCGGACCGGTGTGCGGCAATCGCGCTTGGCGTTCGCCTCGCGCGCCCGGGCGACCTCGTCCTGGTTGCCGGCAAGGGGCACGAGAACTACCAGATCGTCGGCACCGTGAAGCGCCATCTCGACGACCGCGAGGAGGTGCGGCGCGCCCTCGGGAGACTCGCATGAACGAGCCCATCGAGGGAGCGCCGGCGGCGTTTGCGCTCGAGGAGATCCTCGCCGCCACCGGCGGCGAGCTCGTCCGGCTGGGCGCCCGCACCCGCTTCCCGGGGGTCACGACCGACAGCCGGAGTCTCCGGCCGGGCGAGCTCTTCGTCGCCATCCGCGGCGAGGCCCACGACGGGCACGAGTTCCTGCCGGAGGCGGCCGGGCGCGGCGCGGGCGCCGTGATGGTCGAGCGGGCGCACGCCGAGCGGCCCCTCGGCTGTGGCGTCATCGCCGTGCGCGACACGCTCGCCGCTCTCGGCGACCTGGCCGCCTTCCATCGCCGACGCTGCCGCCCGCGCATCGTCGCCGTGACCGGCAGCAACGGCAAGACGACCACCAAGGAGATGCTAGCCGCGATCCTGGCGCGTGCCCTCGGCCCGGAGCGGGTGCTGCGCACGACCGGCACGCAGAACAACCTGGTCGGTCTCCCGCTCACGCTGCTACGCCTGGCGGGCACGGAGGCGGCGGCGATCGTCGAGCTCGGCATGAACGGGCCGGGCGAGATCTGGCGCCTGGCGCAGATCGCGGAGCCGGACGTGGGGGTCATCACCTGCGTCGCGCCGGCGCACCTCGAGGGCCTGGGCTCGATCCACGGCGTCGCCGAGGCGAAGGCCGAGCTCTACCGCCGGCTGCGGCCGTCGGCGACCGCGGTCGTGAACGCGGACGACCCGCTGGTCAGCGCGTCGGCGCGGGCCTTCCCGGGACGTAAGGTGCCGTTCGGGACGGAGGCGGCGGCCGGCGTGACGGTCGGCGCGCAGGGGATAGTCGACCACGGTCTCGAGGGCACCGAGTTCCGCCTCGTCGTCGAGCGGCAGGAGGCCGCGATCCGGCTCGCGGTTCCCGGGCGCCACAACGTGACCAACGCGCTCGCCGCCGCTGCGGCCGCGCACGCCCTCGGGGTCGACATCGGCGCGATGCAGGCCGGGCTCGAGGCCTTCCAGCCCCCCGGCATGCGCATGGAGGTGACGCAGCTCCCGACCGGCGTCACGGTGCTGAACGACGCCTACAACGCCAACCCCGCCTCGATGGCGGCGGCGCTGAGCACGCTGGCCGCCAGCCGCGGCCGGCGGCGCGTGGCGGCGCTCGGCGAGATGCGCGAGCTGGGCGAGGAGGCGCCACGCGCGCATCGCGCGCTCGGCGCCGCCGCGGCGGCGGCGCGTGTCGACGCGCTCTTCCTCCTCGGTCCGCTCGCCGCCGAGGTGCGCGCTGGCGCGGAGGCGGCCGGGCTCCCGTCCGAGCGGATCACGATCGCGGCCAGCCACGCCGAGCTGGCCGCGCGGCTCGCCGCGTCCTGCCGGGCGGGCGACCTCGTCCTGCTCAAGGGCTCGCGCGGGGCGGCGATGGAGGAGGTGCTCCGGCGCCTCACCGCCGAGGCGGGCGGGGAGCGGCAGCCGTGATGCTCTACCTGCTCCTCTACCCGCTGCACGTGTCCTACCCGCCCCTGAACGTCTTCAAGTACATCACCTTCCGCACGCTGCTGGCGGGGCTCTGCGCGCTCACGCTCTCGCTCGTGCTCGGCCCGATGCTGATCCGGCGCCTCTCGGCGCTGCAGATCGGACAGGCGATCCGCAGCGACGGCCCCGCCAATCACGCGAGCAAGGCCGGCACACCCACCATGGGCGGCACGCTCATCATCTTCTCCCTCCTGCTCGCCACCCTGATGCTCGCCGACCTGAGCGTCCGCTACGTGTGGATCGCCGTGCTCGTGACTCTGGGACACGGTCTCGTCGGCTTCCTCGACGACTACGCCAAGGTGCAGCGGCGGAGCTCGGCGGGCATCCCGGGCCGGGTCCGCCTGGCCGTCGAGTTCGCGATCGCGGGCGCCGCCGCGCTCGCCATCTACCTGCGGCCCGAGCATGGCGGCCAGCTCACCATGCCGTTCCTGAAGGACGTCCACCCCGACCTGGGCCTCTGGTACGTGCCCTTCGGGGCGCTCGTCGTGGTGGGCGCCGCGAACGCCGTCAACCTGACCGACGGGCTCGACGGCCTCGCCATCGGCCCGGTCATGATCGCGGGCGGCACGTACGCCGTCTTCGCCTACACCGCCGGACACGCGAAGATCGCCGAGTACCTCCAGATCCCCTTCGTCCCCGGGGCGGGCGAGCTGGCGGTGTTCTGCGGCGCGCTCGCGGCCGCCGGCCTGGGCTTCCTCTGGTTCAACGCCTACCCGGCGCAGATGTTCATGGGCGACGTGGGCTCGCTCGCGCTCGGCTCGGCGCTCGGCGTCGTGGCGCTCATCACCCGCCAGGAGCTGGTGCTCGTCCTGGTAGGCGGGGTGTTCGTCGTCGAGGCGCTGTCGGTGATCGGGCAGGTGATCTCCTTCAAGCTCCGCCGCAAGCGCATTTTCCGCATGGCGCCCATCCATCACCACTTCGAGCTCCTCGGCTGGCCCGAGCCGCAGATCATCGTCCGCTTCTGGATCGTGTCGGTGGTGTGCGCGCTGCTCGCGCTCTCGACCCTCAAGCTCCGCTAGGAGGATGTCCGGGCAACCATGGACGAGCCGGGGAGCGAGAGCGGGAAGCGCAGCGACGACCGACCAGGTGCGGCGCGCGGGACGCGCGCCGGGACAGCCTCGTACATGCCCCTCCCGCGCCGCGTCCTCGTGCTCGGCTTCCGCCGCACCGGGCAGGCGGTGGCCGCGGCGCTCGCGGCGCGCGGCGTGACCGTGCGCGTCGCCGACGCCCGCCCCGCGGCGGCGCTCGGTGTCACGGGCGCCCCCCCGGGGGTCGAGCTGCGCCTGGGCGAGGACGGGCCGCCGCTGCTCTCCGGCGTCGAGCTCGTGGTTCCGAGCCCGGGCGTGCCGCGTGACGCGCCGGTGCTGGCGGCTGCCGTACGCCGCGGCCTCCCCGTCTGGAGCGAGATCGAGCTGGCCTTCCGCCTTCTCTCCTGTCCGCTGGTCGCGATCACCGGCACGAACGGCAAGAGCACGACGACCAGCCTGGTCGGCCTGGCCCTCGCGCGCGCGGGGCGCCGGACCTTCACCGGCGGCAACCTGGGAACGCCGCTCATCACCGCCGCCGACCAGACGCCGGAGATCGCCGTGGCCGAGGTCTCGAGCTTCCAGCTCGAGTGGGTGGAGCGCCTGCGGCCGCGCGTCGGCTGCCTCCTGAACCTCACCCCCGATCACCTCGACCGCCACGCGAGCTTCGCCGAGTACCGGGAGACGAAGGCACGCCTCTTTGCAGCGCAGGAGGCGCACGACTTCGCGGTCGTGAATCGCGACGATGCCGCGGCGTGGGGCGCCGCTGCCGGCGTGCGGGCACGTCTCGTGTCGTTCGGCGCGAGCGCGGTGGCCTGCGGCGCCTTCGCGGGCGAGGGCTTCGTCGCGCTCCGTCTGCCCGACGCGGCGGAGGAGCGCTACGGGCTCGGCCGCACCCGGCTCGCCGGCGCGCACAACGTGGAGAACATCCTCGCGGCCGTCACCGTCGCGCGCCTCGCCGGCGCGCCGCCCGCGGCCGTCCAGGCGGCGATCGACGAGATCGAGCCGCTGCCCCACCGGCTCGCGTGCGTCGCCGAGCGCGGCGGGATCGCGTGGTGGGACGACTCGAAGGCTACCAACGTGGGTGCCGCGGCGCGGAGCCTCGACGCCTTCGCGGGCCCGGTCGTCCTCCTGGCCGGCGGCGTCGACAAGGGAGGCGCCTACGACGCGCTCGCGGCGCGCGCCAGGGGCAAGGTCCGCCTGGCGCTCGTCTTCGGCGAGGCGGCCGACCGCATCGGCGCCGCCCTTGCCGCGGTCGGCGTCGCGGTCGAGCGGGTCCGCACGCTCGAGCAGGCGGTCGCCCGTGCGGCGGCGGTCGCGGCCCCCGGGGACACGGCGCTGCTCGCCCCCGCCTGCGCGAGCTTCGACATGTTCGCCGACTACGCGGCGCGCGGCCGGGCCTTTCGCGCCGCGGTCGAGGCGCTGCCGTGATCGGCGCCCACGCGCTCGGCCGGGGCACGGCGGCCCCGCCGGCCTTCCGGGGTCCGCTCGCGGGGCAACGCCCGCGCTCGCGGGCCGCCCTCGGCGGCGATCCGTGGCTCGTGCTCGCAGCGGCGGCTCTCGTCGGGTTGAGCGTCGTCATGGTCTTCAACGTGAGCTACTTCTACGGCCAGGCGCACTTCGGCGACTCGCTCCACTTCTTCCGGAGGCACCTGCTCTCGATCGGGCTCGGCACGGCGGTCGCCGTCGTCGCCTCCCGCCTGTCGTCGGACACCTATCGCCGGACGGCCTATCCGCTGCTCATCGTCGTCCTGGTGACCCTCGTGGTGGTCCTCGTCCCGGGCATCGGGGTGGCGCGCGGCGGCGCGCGGCGCTGGCTCCACCTGGGCCCGCTCAGCATGCAACCCTCCGAGCTCGCGAAGTTCGCGCTCGTGCTCTACCTCGCGCGCTCGCTCGCGAAGAAGGGCGAGCGCCTCGCCACCGTCAAGTTCGGCATCGTGCCGCACTACCTGGTGGTGGGGCTGATCGCCGGGCTCGTGCTCCTCGAGCCCGACTTCGGGACGACCGCCCTCGCCGTGGGCCTGCTCGTGTTCATGCTCTTCGCGGGCGGGGTCCCGGCTCGGCTGATGGCGGTCCCGGCGGCAGCGGCGCTCCCGGCGCTCGCCGCCGTGGCGTGGAAGGCGCCCTATCGCTGGGTGCGCATCGTCGCCTTCCTCTACCCGGACCGGGATCCGCTCGGCGTCAACTTCCAGCTGAAGCAGTCGTTCATCGCCTTCGGTTCGGGGGGGCTGTGGGGCGTCGGGCTGGGCGAGAGCCAGCAGAAGATGTTCTACCTCCCCGAGGCCCACACCGACTTCCTCTTCTCGGTGATCGGCGAGGAGCTCGGGCTGGCAGGGGCCCTGCTCGTCCTCGCGCTCTTCGCGGTGGTGGCGGCGCGGGGCTTCCGCATCGCGGTCCGGCATCAGGACCCGTTCGCGAGCCTGCTCGCCTTCGGGGTGACACTCGCGCTCGTCCTCCAGGGCACGGTGAACGCGGGTGTCGTGCTCGGCTGTCTCCCGACCAAGGGGCTGGCGCTGCCATTCCTCTCCTACGGCGGCTCGGCCATGATCGCCGCGCTCGGCCAGATCGGCGTCCTGCTCGCCCTGGCCCGCGAGACGGAATGAGGGGACCAGCGGCGATGCTCGGTCGCGCGAGCATGCAACGTCCAAGCAACGTCGGAGGCCGAGCGCGAGAGCGCTCAGGCCGGCCGACGGGGTCTGGGGGCATCGGAAGCGCGGAAGGCGCGGAGCGGGCCAGCACGGCGCCGCCAAACGGCGGGGGAGGCCGAGCGCGAGAGCGCTCGAGTCGGCCGACGGGGTCTGGGGGCATCGGAAGCGCGCAGCCCGCGAAGCGGGCGAGCACTGGACGGGCCCCCAGGCGAGTTAGATGACCATTCTCATCGCCGGCGGCGGTACGGGCGGGCACCTCTTCCCCGGCCTGGCGCTCGCCGATGCGCTCGTCGCCCGCGGCGGGAGCGTCACCTTCGTCGGGACGGCGGCGGGCATCGAGGCGCGCGCGGTGCCCGCCGCCGGCTACCCCCTCCGGCTGCTCCCCGGCCGTCAGCTCCGCGGCGGCGGCCTGGCACGGGCCGTGGCCGGGCTCGCGAGCGCAGCTGGAGGGACCCTGTGTGCCCTCGCGCTGCTCGGCGAGCTCCGGCCGGGGCTCGTCGTGGGCGTGGGCGGCTACGCCTCGGTCGCGGTCGTGTTCGCCGCCTGGTTGCGCCGCATCCCGACCGTGCTCCTCGAGCAGAACGTGGTGCCCGGGGCCGCGACCAGGGTTCTCGCGCGCCTCGCCCGGCGCATCTGCGTCGGGTTCGCGGAGTCCCTGGCGTACCTGCCGCGCACCCGGGCCGTCCACACCGGGAACCCGGTGCGCGCCGACCTGCTCCGCCCCCGCCCCCCCCGCGACCGGCCAGGCCTCCTCGTCTTCGGCGGCAGCGCCGGGGCGCACCGCTTGAACCAGGCGATGCTGGACGCGCTCGGCCACCTGGGCCCGACCCTCGCCGCTCTCGACCTGACCCACCAGACGGGCGAGGCCGACCTGGACATGGTGCGTGCGGCCTATGCCGCTCGGGGGCTCGCCGCGCGCATCGAGCCCTTCATCCGGGACATGGGTGCGGCCTATGCGGCGGCCGACCTGGTGGTCGCTCGCGCGGGCGCCACGACCTGCGCCGAGCTGACGGCGGTCGGCCTGCCCGCGATCCTGGTCCCCTACCCGTACGCGGCCGACGACCACCAGCGGCGAAACGCCGAGGTGCTGGTGCGGGCCGGCGCCGCGGACATGATCCTCGATGCCGAGCTCGACGGCGCGCGTCTGGCCACGACGCTCCGGGCGCTCCTCGAAGACACCGCGAGCCGGGCGGCGATGGCGGCACGCGCCCGAACCCTCGGCCGCCCCGACGCCGCCGAGCGCGTCGCGGACGAGTGCCTCCAGCTCGCCTCGGCGTGAGCCGCACCCACGAAAATCGCGCCCGTGGGGCCCGCCCCTTGAAGAGCGCAGCGCGGTTCTCTAATAGGGTGCGAGCGTGGTCGGGTTGCAGGGCGGGGTCGCGGACTGGGGCGGGTGGCTCGGGCTCTCCCGCCTGCGGAGCGCGGCGGTGAACGGGCGGAAGCGCCGGGTCCACTTCGTCGGCATCGGCGGCATCGGCATGAGCGGCATCGCGGAGGTGCTGCTCACGCTCGGCTACGTCGTCTCCGGCTCCGACCTGGTGGAGAGCGAGACGACCCGGCGGCTCGAACGGCTCGGCGCGCGCGTGCATCTCGGCGCGCACGAGGCCGCGCTCGTGAGCGAGGACATCGACGTGCTCGTCATCTCCTCCGCGGTCACCTACGCCAACCCCGAGGTGTCGCGCGCCCGCGAGCTCAAGATCCCCGTCATCCCGCGGGCGGAGATGCTGGCCGAGCTGATGCGCATGAAGTACGGCGTGGCCGTTGCTGGCAGCCACGGGAAGACCACCACCACCTCGCTGGTCGCGGCGGTGCTGCGCGAGGCGGGGCGCGACCCGACCATGGTCGTCGGCGGCAAGCTGCGCGCGCTCGGCACCAACGCGCGCCTGGGGCAGGGCGAGTTCCTGGT
>Ga0209470_1001866_pt1 | contig 15251 bp, 11 predicted proteins | sample GraSoiAngelo_125_FD_185882 | JGI IMG/M metagenome (GOLD analysis project Ga0209470, IMG submission 185882) | Grasslands soil microbial communities from the Angelo Coastal Reserve, California, USA - 14_0927_05_40cm (SPAdes) (version 2) | ecosystem: Environmental > Terrestrial > Soil > Grasslands ... | reverse complement strand
CTCGTTTTTCCGGTCCTGCCAGCTGGAGAAATCGCTCGTCGTGAGCGGTTTAAGTTTTGGCTCCAGCGGTAGGATTCGAACCTACGACCAATCGGTTAACAGCCGACCGCTCTACCACTGAGCTACGCTGGATCTTGTGATGACCAAAAATCGCGCGATACATCTTGCCCACTGATGCATATCAGGCAAGCCACAATCGGTTAATCCCGACTCCGTCGGGACTCTACCACTGAGCTACGCTGGATCGGTTACATTTAAGATTGCGGGCATATATCTTGCGCGGCGATTCTCTTCAGGCAACTGCGAATCCCGTTAATCGCGACGGCCAATAAGCGCATTCGTCGTGTCAGCTACGATACTTTAATTACTATGAAAGCGTTCTTTTCAACCATTATCGCCTTGGCGGTTTGCTTCAGCAGCGTTGAGGCCGGGCCAGTCCGCACGGCGAGACACGTCGCGAAGGACACGGCAATTACAGCGAAGAACGTCGCGCACAGCACTGTGAAGGGCACGAGGAGAGCTGTCCACACTGTGGTCAGCTTCTTCACCCCGTAAGCTGACGAAACCTTAGGGCTTTCAGCCGGCGCAACGGCGCCATGGAAACGCACGGCGGCGTGCAGAAGGGCGAATTGTGCACTTCTGCAGATCAGTTGCCCATTTGATACGGCTATTGCTGAAGCTGCGAGCGAATAGGGAGAACACAGTTTCGAACGCAAACATGGTGTAAGCAGTCGAATCGAGGTTCTGGGGTTTCTTTTGACGAATGGCCATTCGATCCTTTTTCTCTGCCCCCGCATTTTCGACGTGCATTGGTGATTTCATTCGGCGCATCCTCGTTGGCGTTCTAATCGCCACGATTCTCTTTGCAGGGATTCAGCTACGGCGTTGGATCGGCGACACGACGAGGCACGTGCGCTATCAGCACGACATCGTCAACGGCTTTTACTGGGGCAGCGAGGTCTTGAAACAAGCCCATCGATTATCGCCCGACGAACGTTCTGCTAATTCTTGGACGGGATTCTGTCGCGGCTATCTCGCACTTTACGATCGCGTCAAAGACAAAGCGTACGAACAAGAATACGGTCTCGATTACGCGCCGCTACGACTTCTGGTGATGGCAATCTGGGCCAAAGAAGTCCGCGACGGATTCCCGTGGGTAGATAAGGACCACCCAAAACTCGTCAATCCGCTGCTTAAGATCAATTTCATCTGCGAACTCGTGTCCGCCCTGGCGATCTTTCTTCTGGTTCGTGAGTGTCTGCGGCGATCACGGCCAACGCAATCATCGTTGCTGAATCGTTTGCCACAGCAACATCGCGGTTGGATTTGCGGTCTCGCGGCAGCCAGCGCCGCATGGCTCGAACCGTCGATGATTCTTGACGCCCATGGCTGGCCACAATGGGACGTGTGGATACTGCCCTTTTATCTATTCGCCGCGCTCGCAGCTTTGAAAAATCGATGGTTCTGGTGCGGTTGTTTGCTGGCCGTAGGCGCAATGCTCAAAGGACAATTGTTATTCGTCGCACCTTTCTTCCTCTTCTGGTCATTGTGGCAAAAAGGGTGGATCTCAGCGCTGCGCATCCTCGCGGGCTTTGTGGGGACGACAGCATTGATAGTTTCACCGTGGCTTTTGCGCACTCCGGCGGCAGGGATCGCCGTGGCTACTGTCGCTGGTATTAGCTCGTTAGTCGTCCTGCGATATAAACTGCCACATGGAGCCGAGTTGCTCGCAGGAATGATTGGATGCGCCGTCTTCGTGATTGGCGCGTTCACCGGAGGCAGCTTCGCCTGGTTACAAGTCGGTTTTATCTACGGCACCGAACATTATCCGTACCTCTTTATCAGTTCATGTTACAACCTTCCATCACTGCTCTCGAAGGTTGGCTGGTCATTAAAGGATTCGTTTTTGTCTGCTCATCTTGGATCTCTGCATTTGCATATCACGCTGCAATGGACCCTGCGCCTGCTTTACCTTGTCGCATTGGCTCTCTGCGCGCGCGGATTGGCGCGACATCTTCGCGATCGCGATCCGCGCGTGCTGATTGCAATCGCCGCGCCGTGGCTGCTGATGTTCGCGCTGCTGGGTCAGATGCATGAGCGTTACCTGATGTGGGGCGCAGTCGTAAGTGCCGTGGCGCTGGGAGTCAGCGTCAGATTAAGCATCATTCATTTCATCCTCTCCGCTGCGAGCACCGCCATGATCGTGCACGTGATGCTGACCGATAAAAAGCTCGAGGCGACGCTTCCCACTATTGACGTGCTGAAGCACCTTCGACCGTACGGCTCAATCGTCGTCCTAGCCTGCGTGGCTATTTACCTGTGGGAGACGATTTCCACACGCATTCCGGCTTTCCGACATGGAGAGCTCAGATCGGGTGCGACTCCTTCCCTCTCGCTCGCACCGGAACCGGAGGAAGCCTGAACTGTCCCGCGCTGGTGAGCTGGGAGGAAGTCCTCGTTAGCTAGACCGTTCGGCTTCGCACAAAAACGAAGTACAGCACCAACACGATTGCTAGAACGTACCTCAGCCAACTGATTTCGCGGCTGCGACCGCTGGACGCCTTGATAATGGCGTAGCTGATGAATCCAAGCGCAGGGCCATCGGCAATTGAACACCACAGTGGAATGCCAATGATGATCAGGAAATGGGGAATCGATTCGGTGAAATCAGACCGCGATAGCAGACTTACTGCCGGGCGAGCCGGCGAAACAACAGCGCACCGAGCACGATGAAAAGGACATTCGGAAACCAGACCAGCAATTCGGGGCGCGCCTGCGGGTTGCCGCGCAACGTATCGCCAATGATCACAAAGAGAAAATACGTCGTGGCAACAATCAAACCCATGGCGAACCCAATCGAAGTCTCACGGCGGTGCGCCGTGACACCCAGCGGCACTCCGATTATTGCGAAGGCCACACACGCAAATGGGAATGAAAACCGTTTGTTTATTTCAGTGCGGCTGGCGCTACGTTCCCGCTTGTTTTCGCTTTTCAATTGTTCGAGCAACTGCTCGATCGACAACGCGGAGCGGCTCGGCCGTTTTTTCTCTTTGTCGTAAAGCTCCTCGAGACTGATCGGTAGTGTGCCTTCGACCATATTAATTCCGTCCCGAATCTTTCGCAGGTTGGATGGGTCCTTTTCATCGCGTTCCTGGTAACGCGCCTGATACAGGTGCATGAGAATCCGCTTATTCGCCAAATCGGCTTCGAGCATTCCCGTATGCGCGTAAGTAACCTTTACCGGCAGCGAATTCTGGTTCAGCTCGAACACGGTAATGTTCTCGAGCTTGTTGCCCTCCTTTTTGCCGACGTAAATTTTGCGCCCGGGAAATTGGTCGATTACCTGATCGCTTCCGAAAAGGGCCATCGGATTTCGAGTAGCAAGATCGAAAATCGTGCTGCGCAATTTTTCCTGGGCCGCCGGCGCAGCCTGCACATTGAGCCAGAGACATATCACCGTGCAGATCACCGCGATCCCGCCTAGAGGAATGCAAATGCGCGAGATGCTCACCCCATTTGAGCGCAACGCGATCAGTTCGTTGTCGGCGGAGAGCCGTCCGAATACGAGCAGGATCGCAGTCAACAATCCCCACGGAATCGTAAAGATCAGTGAAAACGGCAACACGTAGGCAATGAACGTGATCAAGTATTCCATCGGCACATCGTGATTCACCAATAACGGCAGCAGCTTTCGAAAAATATTTCCGACGACGAGAACTAGGCTCAGCACCGCAATCGCGAACAAAACATTCACGATCAATTCGCGGCTAATAAATCGATCGATCAGCTTCATCTTTTGGCCCACACGTTAGCACAAATTGGTCGGAAGGCCGTGTCATGGCAGGGCGCTGTGGCGACTGCCGGACGCTTTCGGGAGAGCGCGGCCTCCCTACCAAAATCTGGACAATTCGGTAACATCAATACACGATGAAGCTCGCAATGTACGATGTCGCTATCATTGGGGGAGGACCTGCGGGCAGCACTGCCGCAGGGCTGCTGGCACGCGCTGGGCGGCGCGTCATTGTATTCGAGCGCGAGAAATTTCCGCGATTTCACATTGGCGAATCGCTGCTGCCGTTCAGCATGAAAGCGTTTACCCGCCTGGGGCTGCACGAAAAACTTTTGCGCGCCGGATTCATGAAAAAGCACGGTGGCGAAATCCTCGGCGCGTGCTCGGAACCTGGAACCAAGTTTTACTTTAAGGACGGCTATCGTTCGCAAACCGATCACGCTTATCAGGTCACACGCGGTGATTTTGATAAGGTGCTATTGGACCACGCGGCTGAATGCGGCGCGGAAGTCCACGAAGACACTTCGGTTGATCGAGTCCAGTTCTCAAAGGACGACGTCGAGCTGGCGATCAGATCCAATGGCTCGTCTCATACGATTCGGGCGCGTTACGTCATCGACGCCAGCGGACGCGCCTCGATGCTGGGCAGACAATTCAAAATTAAAAAAACTTACAATCATCTTCAGAAGCTATCCATCTTCGCGCACTACGACGGCGTTTGGCGCGCAGAGGGAATTGACGGCACGCTGACAGTCTTGCTCCGTGCGATCGATCGCTGGTTCTGGTTAATTCCACTCACCGCCCAGCGCACCAGTATCGGAGTGGTTCTCGACAGTGAAATTTTTCGCAAATCGAAGCTGAGCGCCGAAGACTTTCTCGAACAAGCGTTGGCGCAACAGCCAATCATCGCAAAGCGGATGATAAGCGCACGGCGCGTGTCGCAAGTTTATGTTGAAGCGGACTTCTCCTATCGCAGCGCAAGATTGCATGGCGACCGCTGGCTGCTTGCAGGCGATGCCGCCGGTTTCATCGATCCAATTTTTAGCAGCGGCGTATTTCTGGCTGTGTTCAGCGGCGAGCAATGTGCAGACGTTCTTAACGAAGTTCTTGCTCATCCGCAAAAAGCGAAGCGCCTGTTCGCGGGTTATGAGCGCGCAGTCAATCGGGCGATGGATATCTATCTCCGTTTTGTCGACGCGTGGTACACGCAGGAGTTCATCGAAGTATTTTTGGCGCCGCGCAATGTGCTTGGGCTTGCGCCAGCAGTGAACGCAGTGCTTGGGGGAAATGTCGGCAACAGCTTCGCCATTCGCTGGCGCATGTGGGTCTTTTATTTTCTTGTTTGGCTGCAACGCCATCATCCGATCGCGCCGAGGCTCACGCTTGTCCCAAAGAAAGAAGAAGCGCCAGCGACTGCCCAGACGGCTAGAGCGATCTGATGAGGCAAGCAGAGCGGTTATTCGCAAGCCGGACGATCTGCTTCCGCCTCTCCCTTGAACAAGGGAGAGGGTAGGGTGAGGGTGCGGCACCCTGTGAGCAAACGGGAATTGCAAATCCCCTCACCTCAATCCTCTCCCCTTTTTCAAAGGGACGAGGCGGATCAGCTAACGCTGAAGCCAGGTAGCCATGCTGGTGCCGCTTATAGCGGAAGTCGTCTCGGAATAAGATCTGGTTTTGTTCTTATAATCATCGTTTTTTGCGTAACAAGTTGCGCAACTATTTCATCCCATGAATTTTCTCAACCGACGGCTGGATGGGAGATCAAAACCGGCCAGCTCATGTATCGGAGTGCAAAGACAACGCTGATTGGGGACGCGCTCGTTCGTTTTTCTAAAACGGGCGACTTTGAATTAACGGTGTCCAAAGGTCCGGGAATAACGTTGTTGTCTATCCGGCAGGACGCCGCGTTTGCCGAAGTCAAAGGAGCATTCGCCCGCCAGGGTTGGTCGGGTCCCGTAGAACAAGCTCCGGCACAACTGCGCGGGTGGCTCGGGTTGCGCGATCAATTTCTCCACGTGCCCGATCAGAAAACGCTGAGATACAACAGCGGCAGCGAGACATTCTTATTTCGGTTTTGACTCTAGTTCTCCGCTGGGGACAGCGCGTCTTCAGAAAAATCTCACACAGGTTCGATCGCGTTTTTTTGGAGTGCGGCGACATGTCGCCGCTTTTCACAGCGCGGACGTCTCCGCGCACTCCACACCGCGCGGTTACGTGGCCGTCGCAACATTGGCATGTTCATGCTGATTCGTGTTGAATGGTGGCTTGCTCATGCGCATCAGCGATTTCATCGCCCGAACAATCACGCAACGCCGCGCGCTGGTTTGGGCCGGCGTGGCGGTGGTCACGATTGCTTGCATTGCGATTCTGGTCACATCATTGCGACTCGATTCCGAGGTGTTCAACGTTTTGCCCGCCAGGTATTCATCGGTGCAAGGGCTCAAGATATACGACCGCGATTTCGAGCAAACGCGAGAGCTGACGTTCGCGCTTGTGTGCAATCCAAATGACGTCGACAAACTGGAGGAATTCGCGCCGATATTTGGCGAACGGTTGCGGCAGCAACCGTGGTGCGCGCGTGTGCTCGCGGGCTCACCCATGGCCACAGCCGAAGGCATTCGCGATCTCCAATCGATGGCGGTGTCGCTACTTCTCAATCTGGAACCGGCGACTTTCGATCAAGCGATCTCGATCCTGCAACCGGACAAAATTCGCGATCGTCTTCATCGATTGCGGCAACAGATTGAGGCAGGCTCGCCTCGGCCGGAGTTCGAACTTTCCTTCGATCCGCTCGGTCTGATTGCGCCAGCGCTCAAGCCTTTTGCGGAAAGCACGATCATTGAACAGGAACAGCCGCTCACATCGCCCGATCGCACCATGCGAATTTTTCTCGTGGTGACGAACGAAGCGTCCACCAGCGCGTTTGAATGCCAGCGGTTGATGCGCCGGGTAAACGAGTTTCGCGCGGCGACAGCAGGCGAAGGGTGGACTGGCGGTCCCTTGCAAATTCTTGTGACCGGGCGCCCAGCCTTTGTGTCGGAAATTTCCCTGAGCATGCGTTATGACGTCGTGGCGACGTTGCTTGGCTCCGTAGTACTGGTAGGCGCGATTTTCTTTGCAGGTTTTCGCCGATGGCTGCCGCTTGTGGGCATGGCATTTTGCCTTCTCCTCTCTTGTTTGATTGCACTTACAGCCGGCCAGCTTCTTTTCGGCCGACTCAGCATGGTCAGCGTCGCCTTCTGCGCGATTCTTGTCGGGCTCGGTGTTGATTTCGCAATTCTTACCATCGGACGCTATCACCAGGCGCGTGCCGACGGAGAACCGCATCAGCAAGCCATTGCCACTTCTGTTGCAAAACTCGGACGCGCGGTTTTCTTCGGCGCGCTCACGACAGCAGTAGGTTTTCTCGCCCTGGTGCTGAGTGGCGCCATGAGTTTTTCGCAGCTCGGTGTGCTCATTGCGATTGGCATTTTCGCGGCCGGCCTGTTCATGTGCTCGATTCTGTTTTTGTTTGTTCGCGAGCGACAAACAGCAGTTCGCCACGACTGGCTCTTCGATATTACGAGAAAGTATGTGCGCTGGACCGTCCGCAAACCGGCGCGCATGCTGATTTTCTCGGGCGCGATCTTGTTGCTGTTGACAGCGATAGGGTTTTCGCCAGTTCCCCCGCTCCACTTTCAAGCCAGTACGCGTTCATTGCAGCCAAAGAACATTCGCGCGAATCGCGCTCTTGAAGAAATCATGCAGAAGATGCCGGTGCGTTGGGAACCGATCCTGGCGATTCTTCGCACGACGAATCAGCAAGAACTGCACGATTATTGGCAAAAAATTTCCGCGCATTGGCGGCAACTTCAGTCTGCCGGAAAAATCAAAGGCTTCTCCACGCCAGCGGCGCTGTGCATTTCACCAAATTGGATGCGGGCAAATCGACAGAATTTGAGCACGATTAATCTTCAAGCGGCGCGCGAAACACTGGAGCAAACGCTGGATGCCGAAGGATTCAGCCGCGATTCGTTCGCGCCGGCGTTCAAGTTGCTTGATGATTTACAGCACGTTGCCGATCCAAACGCGCCGCTGCAAGACTGGCGGGCGCAATTGTCGCAATCATCGAGCTGGTGGTTTTTGATAGATCGCTATTTCGGGCGGGATCCATTACTGACAACTGGATTTGTCACGACTAGTCAGCCGGTCTCGACCCACGCGCAAAGCAGAGAGCTGGGTCGGGATCTGCAGGTGCCTGGTGTGCCGATGATTATTTCAGGCTGGAGCTACGCGCTCGCCGATCTCCAGCCATGGTCGCATCATCAACTGCTCATTATCAGCGCGCTCATGGCGATCTTCGACGTATCGTTGCTGGCCATTTTGTATCGCGATCTTCGCTTGTGGCTAATCCAAGTCGTAACGCTGGCGTTCGGGATCGGAGCGATGATCGCTTCGATGAAACTGCTGCACATCGATCTCAATCTGCTCAACGTGCTCTCGTTTCGGCTCGTGTTAGCCATTGGCGTAGACTACGGAATATATGTTGTGCTGGTATGGCAAAAAACGAGTGACATCGAACATGATGTTGCCGGCGTGTTGAAGCCGGTCTTGCTTGCAGGACTGACTGCCGTGAGCGGCTTCGGTTCGCTCGCTCTTGCGCGAAACCCGGCGCTGACTGGTCTTGGCATCGCTTGCGCTATCGGCATTTTCTGGAGCCTCATCGCTACAATTTTCTTCACCTTGCCCGCAATGGCGGCGGCTGAACCGAAAAGGTAACCGGGGCGAGTGCTTTCCGTCCGATGAAACACCTGCTAAACTACTGAGAAAATGCGCCTGCGCGGGTTGCTTTGGCTAAACGCGGTTTTTCCCATCCTTCCCGTTGCGCTTTTGGCGAGCGCCGCTGTAGAGGGACGCGTCGAACTCCCAAAATCGCTTTCGGCGCCGGTGCAGGCGAAGCGTTATCAGATTGTTACGAAAGGCGGCGTTCTTTCCACACAGCCCCCTCTGGCGGTGGTTTATCTCGAGGGTTCTTTTCCCCAACCGGCTTCGCTGCAGACGAAACAAGTCGCGCAAAAAGATTTGACGTTTGTTCCTTCGCTTCTCCCGGTGCGGGTCGGAACCAAAGTTCAATTCCCAAATCTTGATGACACGTATCACAACATTTTTTCCTACTCACCTGCCAAACGTTTTGATCTTGGTCGTTATCGGACGGATGAGCGACCGATCCCGACGCAAGTTTTCGATAAGCCGGGCCTTATCATACTTCGGTGCGACATTCACGAACACATGCGTGGATTGATCCTCGTCTTGAGTACTCCGTATTTTGTGATGACAGACACAACTGGACACTTTCGATTAGAGGGGCTTCCAGCGGGTCGCTACATTCTCAAGGCGTGGATCGACAGCAGAACTACTCGAGAAAGGCCTGTGGAGTTGAAGAACGGGGAAACGTTCCACGTTGATTTTCCATGAGTCCCGCGGAGCAACCGAGAGACAAAGGCGTAGCGCGCTTTCGCACTCGATTGTTTACCGCCATGATGATCATCGTCGCGACGCTGACCGGTCTCAGTTTTTATCTGGCACAGCGCAAGGTCACGGCCGATGCAGAGCGAAACTTGCAGCAGATTTTTCAGACGGAACTTTCTTCGCTACACAAACTCGAGGAGCTTCGTCACGCTACACTGGCGGATCGTTGCAATGCGCTCGCGGCCAAGTCGCGGATCCACGCGGCAATCGAGGACAACGCAATCGATTTATTGTATCCGAGCGCAAAGGATGAGTTGCGCGATCTAATGGAAGGCGAGGAGCCGCCTCCCGAGCAAGCGGCGCAATCGCTTCACGCGAGATTTTATCGCTTCCTCGACAGTAACGGTGCGGTCATCAAGCCGCTGAATCCCTACGATGTTGGAAAACTGGACGCCAAAACGGAAGTGCAACTCGCCTTGGACAAATTGCCGGAGACGCAGCAAATCGGTTACATCCAGGAAAATACCGAGGCAGGCGGCGGAGCGATCGATGAATTGATAGCGGTGCCGATTTTTTCGAGTGACACCGGCGAAGTAATTTCCGCGCTCGTGATCGGGTTCAAACCACTTGAGTTGGAAGATAAACACACCGGGATGAAAAGCGGACTCTGGACGAACGGCCAGCTGCATCTGCCCGCGCTTCCCAAAGCCACCCACGCCACCCTGAATGACAAATTGGCAGCTGCGCTCGCCAATTCTAACCAAGGTGAAAACTACTTTCGCGTGGACCTTGGTGGTGCACCACAGCTCGTATTTTATAAGCGGCTCAACCCGGCTTCGCTCTTTCCGCCAGCTTACGAAATTTCTGTTTACCCACTGAGTTACTCTCTGGCACAGCTGCATCGGCTCCGCTGGCAAATTGGCGGCGCCGGCGCGTTGCTTTTGTTAGGCGGTTTCGTCGCAAGCCACCTGGTCGCGCTCAGGCTTTCGGTGCCAGTGAAAAAGCTGGCGCTGGATTCGGAAGAAAATCGAGAAAAGCGAAAACGCGCCGAAGCCGCCCTAGCTTCGACTGCCGAGGAGCTGCAACGATCTTCAAGATATTCTGCCGACGCCTCACATCAGTTGAAAAGCCCGGTTACAGTCTTTCGCATTGGCCTTGAATCGTTGATGGCGCGCGAAGGTTTCAAGCCCGAGATTTACGAGGAATTGTCGGCACTGCTTCATCAAACGCATCGTTTGACTGGCGTAATCGACGATTTGCTTCTGTTGTCACGCATGGACGCTGGTCATCTCGAAATCGCCTCGACACCGGTAGATCTCAGCCAGGTCGTTGACGAGTGGCTGGACGATCTCGGCGCGCTTCCCGATTCGCGCGACGTGAAGATCGAAAAGGAATTTCCGCGCGGCCTGTTTGTGGCCGGCGAAAAACGATACACGTCGCTTATAGTGCAAAATCTCCTGGAGAACGCGCGAAAGTACAATCGCCCTGGCGGGCGGATTCGGGTCAACGGACACGCCAATGGCAACGAGGTTATGCTGACCGTCGGGAATACCGGCCGTACAATTCCACCTGGCGAAAACATCTTCGAGCGCTTCCATCACAGCTCAACTCCCTCGGCGGCTTCGGGCCACGGGATCGGCTTGAATCTGGCCCGCGAACTCGCGCGGTTGCACGGGGGCGATTTGCGGTTGGTCCGATCTGAAAACGATTGGACCGAATTTGAAGTGCGCTTTTCAGCTGTGGACGGTGTTAATGGAGTTGCATGAAGTTGCACGCTTTCAGCCTGTGCATGTTGGCCTGCACAGCGTGCGCGTTCGATGTTGATGACTTTCTTGATCGCCTGGATACGGCGCTGAGCATTTCCGCATTTCACGACAATCTGCGCGTACGCTTGAGCGGCACGCTCGATTTGGAAATCTATCAGTTCGAACAACCCGCGCCCGGTCTCATCGACAGCAACATCGACACGCTTTTCAATCCGCGTTTGACCCTGTTTCTCGACGCGCAAATCGGATCACAGATTTATTTCTTCGCGCAGTCACGGCTCGATCGCGGGTTTGATCTCAGCGATCACGGCGCTCAGGTGCGGCTCGACGAATACGCATTGCGCGTCACGCCGTGGGAGGATGGCCGCTTCACAGTACAGATCGGCAAGTTCGCCACGGTCGTGGGCAATTGGGTTCCGCGGCACTTGTCGTGGGACAATCCATTTATCAACGGGCCGCTAGTTTATGAAAATGTCACGGCCATTCAGGATAAATACGCTGCGTTTTCACCGTTGGAGTTCCTCTACGGTCCTTACTACGAGGGAAAGTACGCGTTTAATCCGGTAATCTGGGGACCTAGTTACGCGAGTGGCATTTCTGTCTCCGGCCAACTTGGCAAATTTGATTACGCTGTTGAAATGAAGAATGCATCGCTCTCGTCGCGCCCGGAATCGTGGTACGTCACGGAAAATGGCTTCGAGAATCCAACTTTCAGTGGGCGCTTCGGGTTCCGCCCTAACGAGGCGTGGAACTTCGGGTTGTCAGCGAGCGAAGGCCCATACTTTCGGCGCGAGGCCGAACCCACGCTGCCGCCGGGACGTGACATCGATGATTATCGCGAATTTGTTCTTGGGCAGGACGTCAGTTTTGCCTGGCGCCATCTGCAACTTTGGGCCGAGTTCTACGAAGCCCGCTTCGAAGTGCCTCGAGTGGGAAACGCAGACACATTCGCTTATTACATCGAAGCGAAGTACAAATTTACCCCGCAGCTATTCGGCGCGATTCGCTGGAATCAGCAACTCTTCAGCACCATCAGCGATGGCTACGGCCATAACGTTAACTGGAGTCCAGACCTCGGCAGGATCGACATCGCGGCAGCCTATCGTTTCACACCACACATGCAGTTAAAATTGCAGTATGGCTTTCAGCATGAAACCACCGGTCCTGGCGAGGACAATCATTTGTTTGCCGCACAGTTTACCATCCGTTTCTAATCCATGCGTGTCCTGATCGTCGAAGATGAAGCCGCTGTAGCGCGGAAAATCGCTTCTGCGTTGACCGAGGCCGGCCACGATCCGAAAGCAGTTCACAATGGCGAAGCCGCCCTGGACGAAGTGAGAAAGACGCCTTTCGACCTCATCGTGCTCGATATCCGCCTGCCTGGAATCGACGGCTTCCAAGTGTTACAACGCCTCCGCAAACAACACCTCGCAAGCCGTGTATTGCTGCTCACCGCGCGCGGCGCTCTGGATGATCGTGTAACCGGGTTGGAGCTTGGAGCTGACGATTATCTGCCGAAGCCGTTTGCAATGCAGGAACTGGTGGCGCGCGTGCACGCTCTCGGCCGCCGTTACCCAGAGGAACCGGTAATGTCGTTGCGCGTTGGCGATCTCACGCTCGACCTGGCTACCCACGACGTTCACCGCGGCGCGGAACGCATCGAGCTTTCTCCGCGTGAGCTGATGTTACTGAAGGTCCTGATGCGAGAGCCCGGCCGCGTCTTCACACGCACGGAGCTTTGCGAACGCGTTTGGGAACACGCGCATGAGTACGACACGAAGCTGGTCGAAGTTTTCATCGGCCGGCTGCGAAAAAAGATTGGTGATCCGCCGTTGATTCACACTGTGCGCCACGTCGGTTATACGATCCGATCGGCAGATTAGGTTTCGAGTCCGCCATCGGACGGGCTCGCTGCTGCGAGCTAGACTCCACAGGCAGGCATCGCCTCCGTTTAGCGCCAGCGGCGCAGCGTTCATCACAAGCCTGGGGCCAGGTCCCCAAGATTTATCGAGTCGAAATCGCCAGCGCTGAAAGGGCGAATCATGCGGTGCTAAATCGCGCTTTCAGCGCTTCGGTTATTGGTGTGATTCGAATTCCCTGGGGCGCTGCCCCAGACTCATGTGAGCAGAGCGCCGCTGGCGCTAAACGCAGACCAAGCATCCTTGCGGCCAAGCTGTCGCTGCGAGCAAACTCCGCAAAAGTAACAAAAGTGTTACTTTTCCAATGCGCCACGCGGAACTGATCGGTGCGATTCTTCCGACAGAAAAACAATCATCAAAACCTATGAAAACGACTCATGCTTACATAAAAATCGGTCTGCTCTCGTTAGCAGCAGTAATTTTCACGGCCGCGTCTGCAGCTGCTGCTGGGATGCCAGGTCCATCGCAATTCTATGCCCAGCACAATATCGTGTCAGATGTTCCGGGGTTAGCGGACCATACGGATTCAAACGTAGTGAACGCCTGGGGATTGGACTCGGGTCCAACATCACCCTGGTGGTTTTCCGATAACGGCACTGGCAAAACCACGCTGTTCAACATCGCCAATGACGTGATTCAGGCAACCTTTACGGTTCCCGGGGCGGGTGGCGCGCAAGGGAATCCCACGGGCCTCGTCTTTAACGGTGGCACTGGCTTTATAGTAAACAACGGGGGTGTCGGCAGTCCGTCTGCAGCGCGGTTTATCTTTTCCAGTGAGGACGGCACAATCTCGGCGTTCAGAGGAGCCCCCATTGTTACCGTCGTCCCGAATGCGAATGCGCAGGCGCATGGAGCGATCTATAAAGGTCTGGCAATCGATAGTCGTACTGCGGGACAGTTTTTGTATGCGACCGATTTTCATAACGGTAAAGTAGATGTTTTCGATAGCTCGTTTGACTTAGTCACGTTGTCCGGGAATTTCACCGATCCAAATCTTCCTGCGGGCTTTGCCCCGTTCGGAATCCAGAACATTAACGGCACTCTCTACGTTACCTACGCCCTTCAGGATGAGGACGCGGAAGACGACGTTGCGGGACCGGGGAATGGTTTCGTCGACGCCTATGACCTGGAGGGCAACTTCATTCAGCGCGTCGCCTCCGCGGGTGAACTCAATTCGCCTTGGGGACTGGCACTCGCACCCGAGGGCTTTGGCAGGTTTAGTGGCGATTTACTCGTGGGCAATTTCGGAAACGGCCGCATTCATGCGTTTGATCCAAATTCGCTCACTCCGGATGGTGAATTCGAAGCTGTTGGACTGATGCATTCGTCTGGCGGCAGGCGGCATCGCGGCAGGCCGATCCAAATCGACGGGCTTTGGGCTCTGCAATTCGGCCATGGAACTAACGCGGTCGGGGCAAACGGGCTGACCACCACCCTGTTCTTCACTGCTGGGCCATCTGGCGAAGATCACGGGTTGTTTGGATCAATTGTTCTGACTCAGCCGCCAGGCCGGCAATGATTGTTAGCGATGATCCCGAACCGCTCTGAACTTTTGCGATTCAGAGCGGTTCGGACGTCAGTTCTAAACCGGCTTGACGTTTGCTATTCGTCTTCTATTTCCTCCTTCGCTGCGTCAATACAGGAACGCACGACGGAAACCGCATCTCCAGTAGACATGCCGCCATCAATAAGATCCTGAACAATTTGCGTTTGGATCTCACGCTCCACATGGCGTTCCTGCGCGTTGCCACCGAAGAGTGAACTCCAAAAGCTCATGCGACCCTTAGTTTTCCACGACAGATTGGCTAATCGCGTTATGAAGGCTAACGCCGGAGCCTATTAGCTGGCATCGCATGATCAGGCGTTGCGGTCATCGGAGTGGAGGGTGTAGAAACTCCGTCCGGTATTGTGAAGCGAGCGCTTCAGCTTTCGCTTTGAGCGCCGCTTGGCTGGCCTCGTCGAGTTTTGGGGGCGGAGCGGTGCGACTCGCGACGGGAACGCCAACGGCCATAAAATACTCTTCCTGCCCGGCTGGCGAACATAGGCACAGCAGCCGCGCCGGTCGCCCCGAGGCGTTCCGAAAATGGTGTGGTGCATTGGCCGGAATGTTGGCTGTCTCGCCGGCCCGCACAACGGATTTCGCGCCACGGAAAGTGACCTCAATCTCGCCATCGAGAAGGGTAAACATTTCCTCGAAGTCGTGGCGGTGTGGAGGAGGACCGCCACCCGGCGGGACAAGCATGTCTATGAGGCAGTAGCGACCGGCGGTGTCCTTGCCCGTCAGAAGGATGGTGTAGGTGTCTCCCGCCAATCCAACGTGAGGCAGCT
>Ga0209470_1001860_pt1 | contig 15271 bp, 14 predicted proteins | sample GraSoiAngelo_125_FD_185882 | JGI IMG/M metagenome (GOLD analysis project Ga0209470, IMG submission 185882) | Grasslands soil microbial communities from the Angelo Coastal Reserve, California, USA - 14_0927_05_40cm (SPAdes) (version 2) | ecosystem: Environmental > Terrestrial > Soil > Grasslands ... | reverse complement strand
CTAATCACTATGGGGCGATGGCCAAGGCCCAGGACGAGGAGGTAGAGGTACTAGATCCCGAGCTCGCGCAGCGCGAAACTAATCCACCTATTGCTATTAAAACAGAGGACCAGATTGGTAAAGCATGGGAGATCGCTATAGAGTGCATTCAAGAGAACAAGACTGAGGCTTGGACTGTTTGTATCGCGAGTGCGGCGCCTCGAAAGTTTCCGGTGTCGGAAATACTGTTACAACGCCCGGCAGACATCGAGGCACGCCCGCTTTCTGGCGACTGCATCTTGCATCCGGAAGAAGTCGTCGTTGGAACCCTCAGTGACCTCAAAGGGTTCGAGTTTAGACTGGTTCTGATTCTTGGTTGCGACGCCAATAACTTTCCAGAAAAGGGGGTGCCTCACGGTGAAATCTGGCGCGATGCGCTTAGGCTATACGTCGCAATGACGCGCGGGCGCGATCGCGGTTGATTGCATTGAGATTAGAAGATTACACAACGCCCAGGGTTTGAGCCAAAGACCTTTTCGCAGATCGAGATAGCGGCGCCACGCCTGTTCCAAGGAATTTTTCTCGCCAAAATTCGATGTTTCGGCAAGAGCCAGCGCCATGAAACGTACAGTTTTCACGTGGCGTAAACCGTTTCTCGCTCGGCTACGCCAGCACGGCCGAGTCATACGATGCGTGCAGGGCAGCGAAGATCCATCGAGCCCCCGTTTGTTCTACTTTTGTTCTACTTTCGGCTGTCGTAAGAGCATCCGTCGCTGATTACCTCAATAACGCCGCAAACGCCGAATTTACCTATGAAAATCGCGAATGGCGTTTGATGACGATTGACCAGATAAAATCGATGATTTCTGAATTTTGAGTCCAGCGCGTCTGCCAATTCCGCCACGCCGGCTTTTTCGAAGGGAAGGAGACGATAATGCCTCCGCGCAGAAGCTCAACTCTGCCGGGCAAGTTGAAACGCTAAAACGCTGAATCGTCGGACCACGACATCCCGTCGCAAAATTCCGGCTGGTCTCGAAGCCAGTGACGCCGCCGATGACTTACGGATTAAGCGCGCAAAACGACGCGTCTCACGCGCAGAAATGTTGGACGCTGAGGCGCAGAACGCGGCTGGTTTGAAGGATTGGTAACGATTGTACTCAGCATTAGTAAGAAGATGACGAAGAATGAAGATTTTCGCGTGGTCCATACTCCCGCGCGAATGCGCCGTGGCGGGACGGATTCCAAACACCGGAAGTCCATACCGGGTTCCTCACTCCGTTCTGCCCCGCGTAAACTTTTGAAAAATGTTTCATTGTTGCGTTGTTAGTTGCCGCGAATGGAAAAGTAATCACACCGTATCTGCCCGATTCCGTAAATGCGTCCTAACGGCAGACCGCGATCATCACCAAGACTAGTAACAAACGTTACGGTCGCGTCCGGCACAGAGAGCGTAAAGTTCGCACTGGTGATTGTTTGTTGAGTAAAATGGATCGTCACCGGATTTGAACCGAGGCCGCTCGGCTTGAGCACGCTAGTAAACCAGAGGTAGTTGCCGCTGTTGATCGGAAAAGCCTTGAAATTGTTCGCGATCAAGGTCCTAAATTGACAACTCAGTGTTGACGTTGCTGTTGGCGTAGCTGTCGGCGTGGGCGTTGGTGTAGACGACTAGTGGTCGCACGATCAAGCGCCAGCTTCTTAGCAGAGCTAGTATGAAAAGGGAATCGCGTACGCGCCCAACTAAAAACCGTTGCGCGAATCTCACACCAGCAATGTGATCCGCGCACCGTTACGGAGAACAACCCGGGGTCAGCAAACCGTTATTGTAATCATAAAGCGTATTTGCGTCGCTGACCATCATCTGGCCGGTGGCGGAGGAGGGTTTCACATTGTAGGGCAGCTGGCCACTGAACATAGAAAGCAAGCTGTCGGCATGAGTGAGTGTACTGCTGATAGGCGTCGGATCGGAGCCGTTGGCGATGTTGAGCCTGGCGGCGATCAATTGAACGGCCAGCTTTAGACTGGCGTCCCCGCCACTCGGAGTGTTCAATATCTGTAGCAATTCCATCTGGGTATATGTCTCGCTGCCCAGTATCAGACTATTCACTGGCCAGGCTTCGGGATGATTTTTCCAATAGCCCTGCCCCAGTGGACATACAATAGCGCTGGCCGTCACGGAAACATCGTCCAGATAGTCGAAGTTACTTACATTGCGGCCTTGGAACTCCACGGTGGTCGTGCTGCCGGTCGCCTGAAGATGGTTGAAGGTGAAGGGGCCGAATCCCGAAATCGCATTGAGGTTTTCAAAGACCAGTACGTTGTTAAAGAGGACGCGAAATCCGTTGTTTGGTGGGGAGCTCAGTTCCACGACCTCATAGAAAAAGCTCAGATCGTAGAAAGCGCCCGGCGTAGTGACAAAGGTCTGGCTGATCGAGTCAAAATCGGGACCAGGCGAACCAAAGAATGCGCCGAGAGTATCGTGGGCAGGCGGCACGGGGCCAACGCCAAAGTTGCTTGCGAACGGCGCCGGTATGGTGGTCCAGCCTGCGAACGTGCCGGTCTCAAAATCGCCGTTAACAATGAGGTTAGCGGAAGTTGATCGTGCAGTGGCGATGAGTAGAAGACCGATTGCGAGGAAGGCACCTCGAAAAAGGTGCGCTCTATTTTGGTGGGTGGATTGTTTTTTCATTTTAATTTGTCCTTTTTTGATCCTAATTGTTTCCGGTCGGGTCGTGGTGTTGTTATGGGTAGCGCCCTTTTTGTCAGGAATGTGGAAGCATGTCAAGGCTTCTTGTGAAAAATAGATTTTACAGTTCCGTGAAGATTTGCCCAATCACGAGTTAGGTCCCGACTGGCGAAGATCCACCTGGCAAATTTAGCCGCACTCGCATGGCTCGGATTTCTTACAAGTTGATGGGCATGGATCAGGCTGGTTTCGTCGATCCGCTATCATTTTAGATGTAATTGCTGTCCCACGGCTTTGTTCTCGCGATGGGTGGCGCATAGTCGTTTACAGCCGGGGCTGGGTCTCAGCGATTGATTCCAAAGGGCGAACAATCTGGATTGCTGACGCGCATCGCGACGACGGAAAGCGGTTCGTTGTGCGTGCGGATGAAAACCTGAGTGCGTTTATCGAACTTGAGTCAGCGATTCGTGCTGGCAGCGAATTGGCTCGACAAACCCGCCGGATTTTTTCCAAACTCGATCAATCGGAGGTGTGAAGCAGGCGGAGGGACTTCCCCGCAGGTTCCTTTGCTTCCTTCAGACCCACAGTCACCGAAACCAAAAAGCAAGCGGAGGCAAAAAAAGGAACCATCTATGAATAAGCAGAATCAACTCAAACGGATATGTCCACCTTCTCATCGCCAGCGCATTGGTGCTTAGCTGTTTGGTGTTATCGTCGGCGGTGCAAGCGGGCCCAAATTCTAACACGAGTTATGGCAGCGGGGCTCTCCCAGGCAACACGATGGGCGACTTCAACTCCGCATTTGGCTTCGACGCCCTCAGCGTTATTTCTACCGGCGATCGAAACACGGCCCGTCGGCACTGGCGCGCTCTTTAGCAACGTAGAGGGCGTCGAGAACACGGCCATCGGCGTTAGTGCGCTGTTTGGCAACACCACTGGCGACAACAACACGGCTATTGGTCGTTCTGCGCTCGCCGGCAATACCACCGGCAGCAACAACACGGCCATCGGTTGGCAAGCGCTCCAATTCAACAGCACCGGCATGAGCAACATCGCCTTGGGCTCTTTCGCGGAGCCACTGTTACCACGGCCAATAACGTTACTTGTATCGGCTTCGGAGTCGCGGGTCAGAACGTGAGCAACACGACTTGGATTGGCAACGTCTATGGCGTGACGACACAAAGCGGCACCACTGCGCAAGTTATCGTGTCCAACACCGGCCAACTAGATACAGTCGCCTCCTCGGAACGGTTCAAGAAGGACGTTGCCGCCATGGAAAAGGCAAGTGAGGCAATCCTGTCACTCAGGCCGGTGACCTTCCACTACAAGAGCGACGCCAAGGAAACACCGCAATTTGGGTTGATTGCGGAGGAAGTCGCAAAGGTGAATCCAGCGCTTGTGCTGCCCGATAAGGAAGGAAAACCGTATACGCTGCGCTACGACGCGGTGAACGCGATGCTGCTCAACGAGTTCTTAAAAGAGCATCACATAGTGCAGGAACAACAAGCGACGATCACGCAGCTAGAGTCGACGGTGGCGCAGCAGAAGAAGGACTTCCAAGCGACAGTTGCGCAGCTTACTGCGCGTCTGGACGAGCAGGCATCACAAATCCAAAAGGTGAGCGCACAGCTTGAAGCGAGCAAACCTGCGCCGCAAGTGGTTGTGAACAAACCGTAAAGCTGCGAGGTAGAGCGGCCTTGGGTGTGAGGCACCGAGGCGAGTTTTACCGCTTCCGCTCTTTTGCTCTCGAGCTGCTCTGTTTTCGCGGGTGAGCAGCACGCCATTCCCGCTGTTTCCGCGTGTAATACGCACGCCAGTATTCAGCCGTGCGAATTCGGGGCCGGCCATGCTTTTCAATCTTGTCCACGAGAAGCGTTCCATCTCCAATCTTATCGAGGTTATGGCGAGTTCTAACCACTGAGATTCTACGGCGTCAGGAAAATTTTGCCTGTGTAAGGATCTTCTACTGCGGTCCCCGGCGGAAAACCGGTCACATCGACGTAACCGCTATCTGGCGCGAACGGACTGGTAACCAAGCCTGGTTTACCGGGGACGGGTGTTGCATACAGCAGCTCAGTTTTCTGCTGGCTCGCGCCCGAGGCTGCCTTCGCCCACCGGACATCGCGCTGAGCCGGAGGCGCAGGGACTGGGCTGCCCGGAGTCTGACTATTCGAAGCATCGCTCGGCGGAGTCTCATTATGCTTATGACTGCTCCGGTGCCGTCGCGGCTTCTCCTTCGGGTGCGCGATTGCGCTACGTAGCGCTCTAAAAAAATCTCGGAAAGGCTCTGCTTTGGCAACATCAGTCGCATTCATCAGCGTGGCCATCCACAACCAGACTACGATTGTGCGGAGCGACCGTTTCACTAGGACTGTTTCGTGTCAGCCATTCGCCGTGCGCGCCTTGGGCTTCACGGCCTCGATTGTTGCGGAAACCAGATAGTCTTCGATCTGTTTTCCAGGAAGCCATTCGCGAATGAAAGAGCGAGACGTGTCCTTCGGTGCGATCTTGATCTTCTCGAAGCCAGCCTTTCGCAGCATCTCCTCCAGTTCGCCAATCTGCGATGCGCCAGCCATACAGTCCGTGTAGGCCGCCCAATCTCCTCTTATTTCGTCAGGTAATGTTGCGGTCGTGATGATGTCCGCGATCGCAAGTCGGCCGCCCTGCTTTAGAACACGGTACGCTTCCGCGAACACACGTGCCTTTTCCGGCGATAGGTTGATTACGCAGTTCGATATGATTACGTCCACGCTTTCATCTGCCACAGGGAGGGCTTCGATTTCGCCGAAGCGAAATTCGACATTGGCGAATCCGTTCTTACGAGCGTTCTCGCGCGCTTGCGCGAGCATCTCGTCGGTCATATCCACGCCAATAACCTTGCCACTCGGGCCGGCTGCTCGCGCCGCAAGAAAGCAGTCGAATCCAGCACCCGAACCGAGATCGAGAACCGTTTGCCCTGGCTGCAATGACGCGATTGCCAGCGGATTTCCACAGCCAAGTCCGAGATTGGCAGCTTCTGGTGTGATTGTAGACTGTTCGGTCGAGTAACCTAGCGTTTCGGCGCTCGTGGAAGTGCAGCACTTGTCGCCGCAGGAAGATAATTCTCCACGAGCAGTCGCCCCATAACGCCTCCGGACTGCTTCGCGAATGGTCTCAGATGACGATTGGGCGAGCTTTGTTTCCATAGGTTACTAAAACCTGCAACCCGCGGCTACGCAAACGGGCTGGGAGTGCGCCAATCACCCGGTGTGCCTCACGGCGAAAACCTACCGGACATCGTGCGGCTTGCATGAAGCCTGTCGCTGGTTAGGTTCGTGTCAATGATCCCGCGTCTTGCAGGGTATGCCATTTCGCTTTTAGCCGTCGTATTCCTGATCTCGGCTTGTGCCTCGCGCGATGAAGCGGTCATCGAGGAGTCTACCTCCGCGCCAAGCGCCCCAATGCACGATAGGCCAGTATATAGCCCAGGTTCAGAGGGAATGACCGGAGGCCACTTTTAGTTCGACACTGCGGTGCTATCAGCGCGATTATTAGAAAAGTTACGGACCAACCCAACATAGTTTCACCTCCTTGTTACAAACGAATCGCATTAATCGATCGCCGTGGCCGTCCTTTGCGTACCAATCACCAGGTCACGTTCAGTTATTAAAGTGAGACAACCGGCAATGGAGCAGGCTCCTGTCGCACGCGTGTCGTGTGATGTTTCCTTGAGCTCAGACTCCTACTCTCTGTCACCTTTTTGGACGTTGCACCCGTCTCATCCTTGTTAGAGAACTTTTGTCTGTTCGCTTCACCGTTGGTACCGCCACGCAGAGGGCTGGTATATCCCTGCTGACTCATGTAGCTGTTAACGCTAGGATTGTTCGTCGGGCCGTAGTCATTACGCCGGCCAGTTTCGCTTCCACTTTTTCCTTGGGCTATCGCGCCAACAGTCAAAGCTACAAAACCCGCCGCTACGGCAGCGGCCACTTTCATTTCCACAGATGCTTTCATCTTTTCCCCTAGGTAATAGTTTGATCTCGCCCTCGCCGATCGACAGCTCTTTCCCGCAAAGCTCCCCTTCGCCTTTTTCGGTCAGCGAAAGAACTGCGTTCGGGTCACAAAGACGAGCCAGTTCAATCTACTGAAACGAGGGCTTCCTTTCTAGGTACGCTTCGAATTCGACCGCGCTGATGGATGTCCGCCTGATTGTGGCAGATACCTGAATTTCAAAAGGCATTGAACGTCGCGACATTGGTAACCTATTGCGAGAGATGAAGCTTTGAAAATAACGGTCCATCATATAACACCACGTTGTGGCAAAAATATTCTGTTACGCTTGGCGTATTAAGAAATTTCCACGCATGCTGAGCGCCTACTCAGCTGTACGGCCCCACTCAGGACCTACCGCTGCAGCTTAAACGCGACCGTCGCCAGCGGCGGCAAATGAATGAGGATTGAATGTTCGCGGCCCATCCAGGGAACATCCTCGGTTTGAACGCCGCCAAAATTTCCTACATTACTGCCGCCATACGTTTCGGCATCGGTGTTGATGAGCTCACTATAGAAGCCGGACTCGGGAACACCTAGGCGGTAGTTGTAGCGTACCACTGGCGTAGCGTTAACCACGAAAGCGATCATATCACCGTCGCGGGACTTTCTCAGGAATGAGACGACGCTGTTGTCAGCATCGTGAAAATCGATCCAGTCGAACCCTTCGTAAGTATCGTCTAGTTGCCAAAGCGCGGGTTCGCTTTTGTAAACGTAATTTAAATGTTGCACCAGCCGGCGCAGGCCATCGTGCCGCGGAAGACTAACCAGTTGCCAGTCAAGGCTGGTGTCGTGGTTCCATTCGTTCCTTTGTCCGAATTCGCCGCCCATAAAGAGCAATTTTTTACCTGGTTGCCCATACATCCACGCTAGAAACATCCGCAGGTTAGCAAACTTTTGCCATTCGTCGCCCGGCATCTTGGATAACAAAGAGCGCTTGCCGTACACCACTTCATCATGGCTAAGCACAAGAATGAAGTTCTCCTGGAAAGCGTAGAGCAACGAGAACGTGATGTTACCGTGGTGATAGCGCCGGTAGATCGGGTCGATGCTCATGTATTGGAGGAAATCGTGCATCCAGCCCATGTTCCATTTGAAGCCGAACCCTAACCCGCCCAGATAAGTCGGGCGCGATACGCCGGGCCAATCGGTTGATTCCTCGGCGATGGTGACGATTCCGGGAAAACGCTCATAACAAACTTCGTTGAAGCGTTTGAGAAAATAGATGGCATCAAGGTTCTCGCGGCCGCCGTACACATTAGGAATCCATTGCCCAGGCTTTCTCGAATAATCGAGGTAAAGCATCGAAGCCACGGCGTCGACGCGCAGGCCGTCGATGTGATATTTGTCGAACCAAAAAAGCGCGTTGCCGATGAGAAAATTGCGCACTTCGTTGCGGCCAAAATTGAAAATGAGCGTGCCCCAATCCTGTTGCTCACCCTGGCGCGGGTCCATATGCTCGTAGAGATCTGTGCCATCGAACTCGGCCAACGCGTGGGCGTCCTTGGGAAAATGCGCGGGCACCCAATCCATGATGACGCCGATCCCGGCCTGATGACATTTGTCGATAAAATGGCGCAAGTCGTCCGGCGGACCGAACCGGCTGGTGGGCGCGTAATAATTTGTGACCTGATAGCCCCACGAACCTTCGAATGGATGCTCGGCAACCGGCAACAACTCGATGTGGGTGTAACCCATTTCGAGCACGTACCGCAGCAACTCCTCGGCAAGTTCGAGATAACTGAGTTGGCGATTTCCCCTGCCCGCAGCAGCTTCGTGCACCGATGCGGGCGTGGCTTCTTCAGTTTTGCGACGCCACGAGCCGAGGTGCACTTCGTAGATGCTGATCGGACTCTGCGGCCAGTTTTTGGTCCGGCGCGCCTCCATCCATGCGCCATCATTCCAACTGTAACGTTCCAGATCGTACACCAGCGACGCAGTTGATTTGCCGTGTTGATTGAAAAATGCGAACGGGTCGCTCTTGAGCAGCAGCGCGCCACTCTGACTGCGGATTTCGAACTTGTAGTGCGCGCCTTGCTTGATGCCTGGCACAAATAATTCCCATACGCCGCTGCCGATGAGTTTGCGCATCGGATTCACCCGACCATCCCAGTTGTTGAAATCGCCAACCACACTCACGCGTTGCGCGTTAGGCGCCCAAACCGCGAAATAAACGCCTGCCGAATCGCCGATCGTGCGCACATGCGCGCCAAATTTGTCGTATATCTTCCAGTGTTGCCCTTCGACGAAGAGATGCAGATCGACCTCGCCCATGATTGGTCCGTACTGATATGGATCCCGCGTGAGATGTTGCGATCCGTCCCACGCAGTGAGCCGGAGATGATATGGAAGATCGCGGGGCGCGCCGGGGATACTCGCGCAAAAGAATCCGTCCTGCTCAATCTTCTGTGCTGCGATCGGCTTCTCCGGTGCTCGATCGAGCAGTATCTCAACCGCGCGTGCGTCAGGGCGAAAGACACGAATCTCCAAATCATCACCAACGCGGTGCGGACCCAACACGCGGAACGGATCAGAATGAATTCCGCGGACGAAGCGGCTCACCTCGTCACGCGGCAGTCCGGCAATCTCGAAGGCTTTCATGCTGTTCTCTTGCACCTTTCAAGCGGTAAAACGGATTGCTTCGCGCTGCAACGTTGCAACGCACGCAGACGCGCAACGCGCCAGCGGTCTGCGATAACTACAGAAAGGAGAATAACACTGCCATGGCTAAAGTCGTTAAAGTTATTGAACTGATGTCACAATCGCCGAAGAGCTGGGAAGACGCCGCGCAAGGCGCAGCAAAGGAAGCCTCGAAAACCCTACGGAACATTCGCTCGATTTACATCAAGGAATTCACCGCTGAAGTGCAAGACGGCAAAATCACAAACTATCGTATCAACGCGAAGGTCACTTTTGATTTAGAGGCGGAACGCTGAGGGTAACGCACCCGTCTCGTGTGCCGGTTTCGGCGTCTCGCCGAAACAACCTTGTCTAGTGGCGCGCCGAGCGACTCTACCTAATCCAATTCTTTGTATGCTCACCAAGAGTCCGCAATTTGGGGGCACGTGTTTAGCGCCAAAGCCGCGCATATTTCACCGCCAGCCTGGGGCACCGCCCCAGGACCCATGGCATCCAAAAAAGCTGAGCGCTGAAAGCGCGATTCACCGCCACGAGCTCGATTGATTCGCCGATTGAAGCGCGCTTTCAGCGCTTGTCTACACGACGATTCGGCTTCCTGGGGCGATGCCCCAGGTTTGCGGGGGGACCGCGCCTTTGGCGCTAAACACATACGATGCAATCGCCAACACGCGGGACGCGTCCGCTACGCTACTTCTTCGGCCTTAATAAAGGAAACAGGATCACGTCGCGGATGGATTCCGCGCCTGTGAGTACCATGGTGAGCCGGTCCATTCCTACCCCGATGCCGCCGGCCGGCGGCATGCCGTGCTCGAGCGCGAGCAAAAATTCCTCGTCGATCTTTTGCTTTTCTTCGCCTGCCTGTTCTAGCAGACGCTGGCGTTGCACAAGCGGGTCATTTAATTCGCTGTAGCCAGGAGCGATTTCCACGCCATTAATGATCAGTTCAAAAACATCTACGAGCGAGTTGTCAGCTGCGTTTTGTTTTGCCAGCGGCACCAGCTCCTTCGGGCAATGCGTCACAAACAACGGATCGACGGTCTTTTCCTCAACAAGTTTTTCGAACACATGGTGGGTCACCTCGAAATCAGCCAGTTGCGGCAGGATTTCCAATTTGAATTCATTCGTGGCGCGATCGCGCCGTTGCTCGCTCGAGAGTTCGAACCAATCTTTCCCGGCAACTTCCCGCACCACATCATGGTAGCGCGCCCGGCGCCAGGGCGGTTTCAAATTGATGGTGCGAACAATTTCGCCATCAGCGCCTCGGTGCTCGATTATTAGTGACCCGCAGATTTTCTCGGCGAGATAACAAATCAATTCTTCGACGAGATTCGCCATCTTCTCGAAATCGGCATATGCCCAGTAGGCTTCGAGCATCGTGAATTCGGGATTGTGTTTCCGGGAAATCCCTTCGTTTCGAAAGTTACGGTTGATTTCGAATACCTTGTTAAACCCGCCCACGAGCAAACGTTTGAGATAGAGCTCCAGCGCAATGCGCAGATAGAGATCGAGACCGAGCGTCTTGTGATGTGTCCTGAATGGTTCGGCGGCCGCGCCTCCGGCAATTGTTTGCAAGATTGGCGTCTCGACTTCCAGAAAGCCGCGGTCCTCGAAGAAGCGCCTGGTTTCTCGGACAATTGCGACGCGTTTTTCGAATATCGCGCGGGAATGGTCGTTGGTAAGAAGATCGAGATAGCGCTCGCGATATCGCGCCTCAATATCTTGCAGGCCCTCCCACTTTTCCGGGAGTGGCCGCAGCGATTTGGCCAGGACCTCAAATTTGTGCACCCTTAGTGTGCGTTCGCCGGTCTTAGTCAAAAAACAAATACCCTCTACGCCGATGAAATCGCCAACATCCAACAGGTGAAAGATCTCGATCGCGTTGGAGTCCATCTCCTTCTCGTGAAAATACACTTGGATGCGTTCGGTAATGTCGCGAAGGTCGAGGAAGTGGCTCTTGCCCATGTCGCGCTTCGCCGTGATGCGTCCCGCCGCGCGAAGCATCTCTCCCTCTTTAAATTTCTCAAGGATTTCGGCGATGGAGCCCGAAGTTTCGAAAGCGCCGCCGAAAGGTTCAATACCACGGGCGTGTAGCGCGTCGAGTTTTTCACGCCGCTGCGTCAGAGCGGGATTTTCACCACTAAAAGTAAATGGCGTAACCGAGGTCTCGGCGTCAACGCGTGGCCTTACTCCAACCTTGGCCACTCCGGTTAACTTAGGAAGCCTCACAACGGACTCACGACTCAATGGCATTCGAGGTTCGGTTTCGATCGTTGATTCTGCTGGCCCCGTCACTCCAGTGACTTTTTCAAAGGGTGTTGGGACTACTGTTCCGGAATCGACTTCCATACAAGACCTACCTGCTTACGCGGCCGACTTGGGCTCATTGACGATCAGGTCGCGCGACCCGATCGGTTCACTTCCCTCTAAAACAACGACGGCGTACAATCCCTCGCGTGGAAACTCTGCCATAACCTGAAAAGGAATTTGAACAGTATCACTCGGGCTCAGAACATTCGAAGTACTTATTTCTCCAGCCGCACTAAAAACAACGTAACCCGACGATTTATCCTCGACACGAATCGCTATTTTGAACCGATCGAGCTTTCCACGAAAATTAGAAAGCGAAACGGTTATAAAGAATGGCGAAGGACGGAAGGGAAACGTCGGCGGATTGAAATGGTGAAACGTGCCTACCAAAGTAAGCTTTCCTGTTCGTTCCTCCCGGATTACCCCATCCGAGAAAATTACGCTTGGAGGAATTGTGGGTTCTATTTCCATTTTGCAACAGTCACATAGCTGTCCACTATCGCGCTGTTAGTACGTATTCTTAGCCAAACGCAGTCTTAGCGCCAGACACGGACAGGGTCAACACGAAGCCAGATCCGTGATCGAAGAGCGAATGTAAAGGTTTTGCGAAAGTCCGAAACGCGCCTCTTTCAGGTTGAACGTGCTCCAATCATCGTCGGATGAGTTGGCTGATACAGGCCGATCTCTCCTCCGCTGCGAAGCCGAAGACTCGTGCTGATTCCCCACTCGGCTTCTACCGGCGTCGCACAGACTACGCCTTTGCTGCTCAGCATCTGCATCACACTGCGCAAATCAACGCACATCAGGTAGAGCACGGCTCCGAGCATTGGATGCTCCGCATGCATTTGCACAAATCGGCCGTCACCGGGATGAACGGCCAGTTCAGCAGGCGGCAGCGAGAACAGCAGCCAGCCGGCGCCAAGATCAATCGACGGAAATTCGAGGACGGTTTTAAAGAACGCTCGATCGGTCTCCGGGTCCTTGCTGTAGAGAAGAACATGCGCTTCCGCAATCATTGCGGCAGTATAGTGAGGATGTACAAAATGAACAGTCTCCGTAACGCGTTAAAGCGTTAGAAGATATTGGTTTGCCAACAGAAGACTGAAAATGAGATACTCCCTGTGGCGCGCCCATCAAAGGTTGATCGTGGCGCCATTATACAAATGACTGTTAATCTGCCGGAAACAACTTCAAAAATGGAGGGACCGCTGGTGAAGCAGTTCTCCGTCTTCCTGCCGAACAAGGTTGGAGCGATGTTGGACGTTGTGAAACTCCTCAACATGCAAAACACCCATGTCGTCGCGCTGAGCGTATCGGAATCCACCGATTCGGCTATCGCGCGAATCATCGCGAGCGACCCTGCGCGCGTAGAGAAATTGTTCCGGGAAAAAAACGTTCCTTTCGGCGTTAGCCAAGTTGTGGTGGTAGAAATGCGGGAAGTCGCTACGCAACTCGTGAAACTACTCGCAGCATTGGTGATGGGGGAGGTCAACGTCCATTTCGCCTACCCGCTGCTGATCCGGCCACGCGGCTTTGCGGCAATCGCGCTGCACGTGGACGATACCGAATGCGCGTCCTCGGTGCTGATGGGTGAAGGATTTAAATTGCTGAGCCAAGACGATATTACACGATAAAAAAAACAGAGCGGCAAAGCCGAGTTGACAGCTTGGCAAGAGCGCGCGTACAGGAATGGGTTTATTGGGCTATGCGGACTCTTCTCTCACGCGCAATCCAAGTCGATCCAACCTTTCAAATTGGGCTTAGCCTGATCGTAATTCTGGCTGTAGCGGAGATTTTCGCCGCAACCTTCTATTATGTCGGCCGGGCTCGCGCTGGCCGAGTCTCGACACAGTCAGTCGCCGCGGCTGTAGCACGCCCTCCCGCTCCATCTGTTTCCGCTCGAAGTCCTGCGCCCGTGGCGGTGCAGCCGGCAGTTTCGCAAGCGCCGGCGATCCCGAACCCTTCGGAGTCGCTTGTTGATCAACTGGTGCGAGATGGCGTGGAGTTGCGCGACCGGGGCGATACTACGACGGCGCTGAAACGTTTCGACGAAGCCTTGGACAGCGAACCCGATAACACAGCCGTGCTGATGGAAAAGGCGAAAACTTACGATTCCATGCAGCTCTACGACCGCTCGAACGAAGTGTGGCGCAAAATTAAGGAAGTCAGTCCGCCGGATAGCACGACCTACGAGTTGGCCGATCGCCGTTTGAAGGTGGGCGTCTCGAGTTCGCCCCCGGCGGAGGCAGGAAACACGAGCGCAGCAGTTGATGCCGCGCCACCCAAGGACGTCGGCGGCAGCCCGGAAGGTTCGATAATGGGAATCAGTGAAGTCAAAACGACGGAGACCCCCGATCCGGACGCAGAGAAGAACATGGCACTGCAGATCGGTATAAAAAAACAGCCCGGTGCGACCATAGACCACAAGAAGGTGAAGATCTTTGTAAAATTCTACGACACGGTCGGTGACAAGGATATCAAACTGACCGACGCGGACGTGAATTACGAATGGCTGACGCCAAAACACGATTGGACGGAGACGAATCCTGAGGTGCTCTCAGTCCGGTATCTCCGCGCAAAAACAGCCGGTGCCTCGTCTGAGTCATCACTTTCCGAGGCCGCTGCATCAGTGCGGCCAGGTCAAAAGGGCCGAGGCAAAGGTTCTGCCGCAAATAGCGGACAGCGGAAATACCTCGGGTACATCATTCAGGTCTATTACGACGATGATTTGCAGGCGGTACAAGCGGAGCCGTCGCGGCTTTTACAGCATTTTCCTCCTTCAAAGAATACGAATACACAATGATACCATTGGTCATTATCAATCGCGGGAACGCATGAGTCTCACCGTGATCTCCACGGGCTGGCCAAAGCTAACGCGCGTTTTTCTGTGCCCCTGTGTTCTGCTTTTTGCCACGGCAGTGAACGGGCAAATTCAGGTGGACCTGAAATTCAAGCGATTGCAATACATTGCTTACGAGCCGGTTGTAGCCACGCTTAGAATTACCAATCTGGCGGGACGCGATATCGAGCTTCAAGACGCAAATGGGCAATCATGGCTTGGGTTTGAGGTAACTGGAAACGAGGGTCAGCCGATAGCGCCGCTCAACGGAGACAATCCCCAGCCGCCTTTGAAAATCGAAGCCGGTCAGAGAGTCACGCGGCAGATTGATCTCGCTCCGCTATATCCCGTGCACGATTTCGGCGCTTACCATGTGCGCACGCATGTTTATTTCGCTGACTTGGCGAAATTCTTTTATTCTGGAACGGGAGTGTTCGAAGTGACCGACGCGCGGCCGATCTGGCAACAAACAGTGGGAATTCCAACCGGTGCTGCCGCATCCGGGGATGTGCGCACGTACTCGCTGCTCACGAACCGATTCCCAGACCACACGTCCTTATACGTACGCGTGCAGGACAAGGACACAGGAGTTGTGTATGCGACGTATTCGTTAGGCCGAGCCATTGCTTTTGAGCAACCGCAAGCGGAGATCGACCGTGCCAATCAATTGCATGTTTTGCATTGCGCGGCGCCACATGCCTGGTCCTATTCGCGAATCGGCTTGAATGGCCAACTGCTGGAGCACTCGTCGTTCATGGAAACCAAAACGAGACCTCGGCTCGTCCATTCCGGAA
>Ga0209470_1001857_pt1 | contig 15278 bp, 13 predicted proteins | sample GraSoiAngelo_125_FD_185882 | JGI IMG/M metagenome (GOLD analysis project Ga0209470, IMG submission 185882) | Grasslands soil microbial communities from the Angelo Coastal Reserve, California, USA - 14_0927_05_40cm (SPAdes) (version 2) | ecosystem: Environmental > Terrestrial > Soil > Grasslands ... | reverse complement strand
AGGAGAATATGGGTCATCTGCACCTGCATACATTATTGGCCACCCCAATAATTCGAATTGCGATACATAGTTATCCTTCTACAGCATGTGATATAGTGCAAGATTTAATTTCACTACCGCCTGACAAAGTTCAGGAATATCCTTTAAGTCATCAACCTGGATCTGTAATAGAACAAACTTTAACACTATTGGACTCTGGAAATTTAACCAAAGTCTTGCAAAATAGCCTACCTAAGGATCTTTCTATCATTAAAAATAAAGTAACATCAGAGACATTTTATACAGCACTCTCAAGAATTCCTGAACCTGAGCGTGATCAGATACTAAATAGATCTTTATCGAAGTAGGAAAACGTAATCTTATTCGCCATAATATCATAACTCATATCTCGTCAAGCATTCCGTTATCATTGATCGGTCACAAGGGGATTTGATTGAATATTCTTGCGCAACATTATTAGAATTTCTAATACTAGAATATGATTAGATGTTATAAAGAGGAGACAACCTAGGTAAGGGAAGGAAGGGATGCGTGACGATATCGGTTCTAACAAGGGGATTTTTGGTACAAGAAATGACGTTGAAAGGTTGTCTCAACGGCTGAGGTCGAGGTTTATGAAATTGCACTTGGAAGAATATACCTACGAAGAATTCATAGAAATTGTCCGGCAACTACTCAAGAAAAGATATCATCTGGACGAAAACCTATCGGAAAAAATTGGCTATGCAGTATGGAATCAGATTAACTCCAAAGACATTAGAGATGCAATAAAAATGGCAAAATTGAAAGACATTAGAGATGCAATAAAAATGGCAAAATTGACAAAGTCGTCTACTGACGTGGAATGGTTGGTAGAAGTACAGATGAAATATGCAAAAAAAGATTTATTGGGAATAGATATTGATCATATTTTTGTTAATTGTTAAATAGTTTCACATACTATTATGTGATGAAAAGTTATAATCTATATTTGTATTTTGCAAAAGTGTAATGGAAAACAATAGGAATCCACTGTAACAAACGAGTTACAAAGAAGTATCAAATTGTAACTATTATAAACAAATTCAAATTATATTTCATGGAACATTATGAATAGGCAAGAAAAACAGGAACTTGTATCCCGGCTATACAAAGAAGGTAAAACCATGAGGGAAATATCCAAAGAGGTTCATATGTCATTTAGCGATATAGGCTCTATCACAAAAAAACTAAATGGGAATTTAGAACCTAAGAGAAAGGAAATATCAAAAGAATCTCAAGCTCTAAAATTATTTAGAAAAGGAAAAAATCCAGTTGATGTAGCAATATCATTGGACATATCCGCCTCCAAAGCTGCAGGAATATACAAACAATTCTGGAAATTAAGAGGTTTATACAAATTGCTTCAATTGTATGAACAAGTTAAATCTGACATTTCTTTATTAGCAAAAGTTCATGATGTTGTTAAAAAATATAATCTTGAAAAAAAAGATATAATCAATATTGTTCGATATGCACCTAAACACCTTTATCTAAAAGATGAAATTGAAAAACAAGAATGGCAATTAGATTCTGTTTTAAATGAAAAGGATGATGCAAATGATTCTTTACTATCCGCAAAGAAAAAACACGACGAATTGATAAAGCAGATTGATAAGTACAATGATATCAGTATAAGAAAAAACTCATATTTAGAAAATTTGGAGGATGAAATAGAGAAAATAGAAAATCAAATTTCAAAACTAAAGAATAGTGATGAATACTACACAAAGTTTGAACAGTTTGCTAGAGAAAAATTAGATTCCTTTATGAAGGATAATAGATGGATACTCCCTTTAGCGATTGACGTCGTAATTCAATCAATCAAAAAAAACCCGTTTAAACAAATGATAATTAATGATGAAATAGCTGATAAAGTACATCAAAAAAAATTGTTAGACATATGTGAGCTATTGTTTGACAAGTTATTAAAACAATTTATGGATATCACTCTCGAATTTGATCCAAATCAGGACATAAACGCAGTCGATACACCTAATTTGGATCAATCAATTTCATCAACTTGAATCTGAAGAAATTTGGTTTTATGGTTGTATATAACGAGTCTTGATCACTTCATTTTAATCACGAATTGTATGACATGGATCAATAGCCAATATCCTTGGTCATTTAGGTCTCCCAACTTTTTGCTTTTGCCATGATTCCCATTTTTATCAACGATGCTTTATTTGGATAACATAATTTTCCTGGAACTCGAATTATGATATGTGATTCACATTCTTCTTTAATTTCTGTCAAAAACTCGCAGTAATAACATTCAAAATTAGACTCTTAAGTCTTTTCTTTTCTATCTGACCTATATGACGTATATGACGTATATGACACTGACTCTAGTTCATAGCCAACATTAGTACTTTGGTTGGATGAATTAAGCCCTGGATTGTTTTCTAAGTTAGATTTGTCATTATGATTTTGATTAAAATCACTTTGTCTTTTTATTCTGTCATAAATGTCATATACGTCATATAGTATACCATTTTCTTTCTTTTACATCCATTGTAGAACCGTGGGTTTTTGATTCGTTCTTTTTATATTTGCGTGATTAACTAGCATATCATATAACTCTCTCACTTTTCTGTTCTTATGTATTTTCAGTGACTTATTTTCAAAATTTAGATACAGTCTCACCTGTTCATTCTTTTCACATATTTTTATTACTAAATCCTCAAATGTTATGGAACAGTTTAGTTCCTTTAAGGATCAAGATAGAGGTGTTATAGGCTATTACTTTAGGACTTGTTGAAACACTGATAACACTTTGAAAGTTTTGTAATACAATATTATAGAATTCCATAGCTTCATTAGCATCTTCTTCATCTACAATTTGTTTGAGTTTTAATCTGGCAATTGATTTTGATAGTCTAAATAGTGTGTCTAGAATTCTGTTAGAACCAAAATGTTGTATTCTAATCTTTATAAAGAATTCATTTAACATTATTTTAGCCTCATCACTTATCTTGGGATTGAACCTTTTTGCATATTGAATATGTTTTATAATATAGTTGGAATAATCAGGTATTTTCCTCGTTTCCAGTTCCGACCTTTTATATGCATATTCTCTTACAACTTTCTCATCTTTTAGATTCCTAAAAACAAAGATAAGATCAAATCTATCTATAATAGGTTTCAGAGCAGGGATTTCATTTATATCGATCTTATCTACACCTGCCCAAGCAGAATTATTTATTGGATTTGCTGAAGCAATTATAGTGGTGGGAGACTTTATGGGAGCATTTATACCGTGTTTGTTTATAGTAAACTCACCCTCCTCCATGATGTCTAGAAAATGGGTTTGATCATCATAGTACATTCTTCCAAATTCATTCACGGCACATAAGGCATTTTTGGATAGTGGTGCTGGTCCTAATCTTAACAAGTAATTTTCTTGTTCTTTTGATACTATGGCTGTTAAACTTTTACCAGATGAATTCTGACCGCCACTTTCATATTTACTATTAGGAACTAGCTTAGTTACTGATTTAAGTAATCTTGATTTTGCTAATCCTGGTTCTCCTATTAAAAATGCATGAACTCTTTCACGTCTTAGATTTGTTGAATTACGAGTGTTACCATCACAACTAGAATTAACAGCACATAGCAATAATCCCTTTTTAACATGTTCATATCCTATAATCGAAGGATCAAACATTGAAACAAGTGTATCGATTATTTTTGAATTGTGTTTTTTAGTAAACCTGTTTATAGCGCCTATATCCGTTTGAGTTAATGCAGTACTGTCGCTCCTATCATATTGAATCAACTCTGCATAAAAATAGGGAAATAATTTCTTACCGTTATTTTTAGACTCATTTATTAGTATTTGACCTTCAATTATTACGGTTTCTCCGACACGGATATTTTCTGTATCTCCATCAAAAAGAAAAACCCGTAACCTCTCAAGATCATTGAATGATTCTAGATCCTGTAGTTCAACAACAACTGTATTGACATAATAATAATTTACATTTTCAATATTTTTATTGCAATAATGACATTTTGCCTCATTTTTTCTTATATTAGATATAGGAAATGGAAAATTAATTTCAGTGGGTTTCATGCATCCATCACAATAAAATTTAATTCCTGATATCATCTTGAAAAGTCTTGTTAGGCTACATATCATTCCTTTTACTTTAACTCTTCCAAAATTCATTCGGAGTGCTTTAGAAACAGGGACTAATTCAACATTATGAATCCTTTCATCACTTATCCTTTCCAAATCATGAATCATAGTTGTCATTATTTATCACCTAAGCACATGGGCACATTTTTTACATACCCAAATGTTTATGACTTTATCATTACCTACTTTCATTTTTACATACTCTGTTCCGATGGCACAACACTCTAATGCTTGACAACATGTGTCATGATGATATTTGTTAGCATGTCTTATCCCTGTACTTTCAAACGATGTCATAAGTCTACTACAAAAACTAAATTATTATATATTTCTTGTAGATTTTTTCTACACGATATGTATAAATAGTAACACTAAAGTCCCTAGAAACTAGCATTGTTACAATAAAGATTGTGTGTAGATCTACAGTACTTATTATATATTTCGTGTTGATTTTAATTTAATGAAAGCTACAGTATATTTAAATTGTATATTTAAGTAAATTTAAAAATAAATTAATGAATATGTAAAAAAATAATTAACTAAATTGTGAATATGTAAATCATGTTTCATAGATCTTTCCCAGTATTACATCAGACTTAATCATTGCTAACTTCGGATTTTTTTGTATCATTAACATTAGTTTATTGAGCTTTTGATTCATAGTCTGGCTATACCAAGTATAAACCACTATATTACAAATCTTGTGCGGAATAACTCTAATGTAACAACGTTACGACTAATTATCACATGAACTATCCAATTAATACTTCAAACAATGAAATTTGTGCTCAAAGTATGGTGGGCCGGAAGGGATGCGTGACGATATCGGTGCTAAAAGTAGGTTTCTGGTATCAAGAATTAATAGCTCAAACTATTCATACAATAAATTATTCAAGTTTCAGGAGACAGATTTCAGTCTTTGTGATGTTGCAATCTGATTTACCATAAGAATGTAAAAAATTGCCGAAACAACCTGAAATGGAATAGATATTATTCGGAGAGAGTTTGATGATAATTGATAAACATTAGATGCGGTAAGGGCGTAGTCTCCTCGTTCTAATTCACTGTAATAGGCATCACTAAAAATAATTAACACTAATCCTCCACTTATCATGAAAACATAAACTAGACCTGAAACCCACCAAAGTTTTACGAGGTTGGAATTTTGAGCACTCTTCCATTCAGTGCCGTTTATCAAATTAATTAGCGGATTACTAGCTCTGCAAATTTGTTGAGCAACTTTATATGGTTTCCACAATTGAAATACTGGAATGAACCACCAAACGACTGCCATGATTGGCGAGCTTACCTCTTTGGCGCCAAGGGTTCGTACGTTTTTGGTTGCTCGATAAAACCAACCCAATGAAATGATTGCTATAATGAAGCCTATACCGGCGGAAATGGTGTCAGTAATGCCACCTATTCTGGTAAAGAGTGAGACATTGCTGTCTTCGAAAATGATTGTGTATGAGGCCGATACTAAAGTAATTATAGTTGCAACTAAAAAAATGATGCTAAGAGTTACTAACCATTCTGAAATCCTATTGATGTAACGAAATGATGACAGATTAATTGGCAATTGTTCTTATTTAGGTCTCTAGGGGTAGACATATAAATTTGGACACGGTCAAGTATTTAGACCAAATAATTTTCACATCAGATAATCAAAAATGATGGGAGTTCAATTAAGCCAGTAGTACCTTACTATCCATCTTCAGCCTTTAATTCATCGATAAGTTCTTGAACTATATACCACTTAAACACCCTCTTTTCTTCAATATGGTCTGGCAAATTAGCAGGAATTACTTTCCCGAAATTAGCTCTTGGAATTCCCCAAAATAGGAACCTTTCTTAACTTGTAGCACAATTATCCAAGCTTATCATTTTTAACATTTATAGTTCGTGGAACATGTAAATTTCATTGCGCTTCTATTACATAGGCATATAAAGAACTTAGAATTTTCAATAGACATGCTTTTATTCAGCATTTTAATTGGTATTACACTTTTGTTGGTAGTATCGAGTCCTTTATCAACTCTTGCAGTCAATCAAACTACTTCAATAAGTAATCAAGCCAAGTCCGTAATTGCCAATTCTAATAGAACAGATAATAAGTTAATTCTACTTTCTGATTTAATCAAAAACAGAATTGATAAGGCAGCGGCAATTCTCGAGCTTACAAGCAGATTACCTGAAACGCGAGGACCACCTCAAATGAAGCTTTTTAGTCCAGCTTCTAAAGGTATACCAGAAAATGCAGACTTAGCGAAAAGACAAACAGGACGAGAGATACTTTCAAAGTATCCAGATGAGTTTGTTTCTTTTTTGTTTCTTACGCCAAATGGCACTGTATATTTATTAGAACCATTCACTCGACAACAAAATTTGTCTACTTATGATTTGTCTCACAGGGATTACTTTAAGGGTGTCGTACAGACAAATCATACGTTTCTTGGTAACGTGATTACATCTGTTTCCTCAGGTCGTAACCAAATACAGCTAGCAGTTCCCGTATTTAGTCTTGTCGAGAGCAATCAAACCGCCTCTCAAATAGGAGTACTCTCATCTGGTTTAAATTTCAAAACTTTTAATGAAATCCTGCAGTCTCTTAATTTGAGAAGTAACGAAAGAATTGTACTGCTAGATAGTAATGGTACCAAGATAGCAGATTCTGATACTAAACAAATATCTTCTCTACATAAAAGCAACATAGGAGATGCTTCATTTAGAAACCTCCAAGGCTTTAAGAATGCTTTAAAAGGGAAAACAGGAACAGTACAAGAAGTGGTAAATGGTATCAATACTCAGGTTTATTATAAGCCAGTAAAAGCCATTCAAAACAATTGGGTACTTTTGTTATTCCAGAGCTCTGGAGCACCCACTGTACCCACAATTTCTAACCCAAGTCATCCAGATAATACCAGCATGAGTATTCCGTTTAATGGAACTATGCTAAATTCTAATATCACAAACAAATCGAGTAATCTTAACACTACTATGCCGAATCAATTGCCACCTGAATCTGTCAATGGAAGTAAAGTAGGTAAAATTTGACATAATTTTTAGGCTTCTTGCAAGAATCCCATGTCAAGAGTGGGTGGGATTTGAACCTTGCTGGTAAGCGGGTTCAACTAATTTTCCTAAAATGGGACCAAGGGGTTGTGAATTGTTTTTGACGCAAATTTCGGGCCCGTCGGGATTAGAACCCCGCATGTACTTGGGTTCTATTACTTAGTATTTAGCTTTTTGCCTGTAATATAGTACCAAATTCGTATTTCATTTTTTATCGGTTTTTGATTGAGAAATTGCTTAATTAGATTTTATAATATTTCTATATTTATTAGTAATTTTATCCTGTAATTTTTGGATTGACGACACGTGACAACACTAATTCGTTAAGAAGAATATTAGGCAAAAAGTTAATTAATGCCTTGATAATAGTCCTTGTTCTGGTTATAATATTTGCACTATGGTTCTTTGTTATTTCTCACATGACTATTCCGTTAAATGACAATAGTAAGTTTTTACCCGCAAATTGTTATTCAGTTAATGGTAAGCAGATTTGTCCCACGAAATAAAAGTTGAAAATTGAATTTTATTAAAATATTATTGTCTCATAATGAACTGCTGTAACTTGCACTTAATCGTGACATATTTCAAAGAGTTTTAAATAAAATAAACATTACCTTGAAAGGGACTATAGTTTTAATTAGAGCCACAAGCAAATGTAGGATACCTATATATTATCTAAAAAGGTTTTTCGTATCCTGTTTCTTGATAAACAAGCAGACAGTAAATTTTATTAAACCTAGAGTCTGCATCGTGTCAATTTTAGTTGGCTTGGTGTTATTCCCGGCGATTGGACAATTTGACTATAACTCTCAATTACATGCACAATCGATGCCGGAAAGCGTAACTAGTGACAAGGTAGTAATACTAAATTTTGATGATGGGCGTAAGACTCAGTATACCCAAGCAAAACCAATCCTTGACAAATATGGATATAAGGCCACCTTTTATGTCGTATGTCAATACCCCGATAACAAAAAGGGTTATATGAACTGGACAGAGTTGGAAACTTTACACAGAGAAGGACATGATATAGGATCGCATACCAATAATCACGCAGACCTAAGTCACGCATCAAAAAATAGTCTCGAATATCAAATAGGAAAGTCAAAGGAATGTCTTCAACGACATGGAATTAACGCAACATCTTTTGCATATCCATTTGATAGAGGGTGGGATAATAAAACGGTGGTAAATGTGGTATCTAAATATTATGACTTGGCCAGGACTGCGAGTAATCCTGTCACCTTTCTACATTGCGACGGATGGGTACATCAATCAAACCAGACCGATTGCCGTACATATACTAATAATGGTAATCTAAATTATGCCAACAAGTATTCAATCAGAGGCTGGAGCCATGACCAGTCTAGACAAGTAAATTCATATTCCGACAATGAATTGTTGAGGAGATTTATTCAAGTAGTTAACAGTCAAAACAAGTACAATGAGAACGGAACGATAAAGGCAGTTCCAATTATCATATATCATGGCGCAGGTGATAATGATCTTGTCGATTACAATACATCCCCAATACTCTTTGAAGAAGAAATGAAATACCTACATGACAATAATTTTCAAGTTCTAACTATGAAGGATCTTGCATATGATAAGAATACTAATTATTTATTTATTAAATAACTAAAAGGCGATAAACTTCAAGGCATATTTACCGTTTAATCATTCTAGTCCGACTCGTAATCAGCGCCTTTTCTGCATTCCGTCTATATTACAGATCTATTAAAAATCTTGGGTTAAATCAAAACCTTTACTTTACATTATAATTAAATTAACTGTATGTTAGGTGATGCAATGATCGATATGACTGCAGGCATGATTTTGGGAATGGCTATCTGTCCAATAATGATGAAAGCGATTAAGAACTTCAGGCAAAGCATGAGGGTAAATAGGATTTTAAGGGAGATTTCAGATATTCAAAAAACATCGTAACGGATCTTTATCCGGTAAGGCTGAAAAGACTATACTCGGACTTGAACCATTAAATTTATTTTATAACCATTAAAGGATTTAGATTTATACATCTTCCCTGTCCTTTTCACGATGACAAAATCTTATTCACGGGCCAAGAATTTTAAATCTGTGGCAATAACCGCATCAATTCTGGTTGCAATCATTGCTGCGTCACCACTTTTACTGACTATGAACGAAGGAAAGGTGCAAGGACAAGAAGCGGCACCAGGTTCTGTCCTTAAGTTGGCTAGGGCTAGTATTCCTATAGATATTCCACTAGCTAAAGGTTATGAAAACGGAAATGAAATATTTTTCATTGCAACAGACGCTTCTGATGAGAAAATAGCTCAACAAGCAACAAAATTACTAGGATTCAAAGTCAACTTTGCTCCGTTGCTATCACAAACACCTGAATCAGCACTTAGTCAAGCCTATGCATTTACCAACGGAGTTCCTGGAAAAGGACCATTTGGATTTCAAATTCCTATATTGAGTGCAAAGCCAGGTGATGCTGGTTACAGTCCTCTACTTCAGATAAATACAGTAAAATGGAAAGATAATTCTACTGCGAAGGAGTTAAAGTCTGTGCAAGAGATAATGGCTGCAGAAAAAAATGGTAGCCTGACTATAAACAAAACGGGAATCGTAGTAAACCATCCAGCCATTAAATGGCATGATGGACAAATGAAAATTAGAGATGACAAGAATATTACTGACGATTCTAAATATGGTCCTGCACAAGTTCTTAAGATAGATACCAATAAGATGGTAGTTACGATGGTTGCTCATCGCGGATTTGGTCCTGATGGCAAGACAATATACTACATAGTTGCTGATGCAACACCTGAGATGCCGGCAACTATGATGGGTGTAACTTCAGTCCCATTTGATGAAAAATTAGTTGGATCAGCCGTCGCCGTAGATTTATTTCAATTCAAAAATGGGATAAACGGAACAGGACCTATGGGATTTCAGGCCGGGATAGGTGCAGCAAATCCGACTGACAAAAACTATAGTCCAATGTGGAAGATATCCTTCAATGAATGGAAAGATCCATCAAAAGCAAGAATTCTTCAAACTGTTAATGACGTGGTAACCATGCAAAAAAGTGGTATGATTACAATTACTCCAGCCATGGGAGGAAAACATGTCGTCAACTGTCCATTCTTTGATGAATCCACAATAGTAGAACACATGAGCAAGACATAAATTATCAATCTCTGATTTCTAATTTTTTCTCTTTTTATTCATCAATTAAAGCCTAACTTTAACCGTTGGAGGCATTTCTTATTAGGATGAAATCTCTCTTACAATCATGGCAAATATGAAAACACTTCAGATTGCCACTTTTGGATCTGATGGACAGGATGGAATAGCTTTGGGTATAAGGAGTTTTTCTGTTCATAAACTTGCACTGATATGTTTTAGTTCTGATAAGGGCAGTGCTGAAGATTTTGCAAAAAAAATAAAAAATGTTCTTGGCATTCCGACCACAATAACAGTTGTCACAAAAGAAAATGTTATCAGAGACACTATGGAGAGCGTTAATGAAATTCTAAATCTTTATGCCAAAGAGTTTGAACAAGTGCTCTTAAATGTTAGCTCTGGTGACAAACTCATTGGCTGTGCTGCCCTTTCGGCTGCATTCATAAATGGAATACAGGCTTTCGGTATGGACGATACACATACTGTTCCTCTTTTGATGCCCGTCTTAAAGCTAAGTTATAATGAAATAGTCTCGGAAGCGAAGATAAAAATTCTAGAGTCAATAAACCAAGCAGGTGGAGTAGTAGATAGTTTAGAGCAGTTGGAGAAGATTTCTGGTTATGGTAAACCACTACTAAGCTATCACGTTCAGGGAGCAAAGGAGTCAAAAGGTCTGGCTGACTTGGGTTTGGTTGAAGTTGAGAAAGGTGATCGGGGAAAAATATCTGCTAGATTGACAACTTTAGGAAAGCTACTAGTAAGTAGTAATACTCTTACTAGAACATCATAGGTATGTGATAGAAAATTAAGACCCAATCTAGTTCTGCTGCTAAAAGAAATGCATTGAAAAGAGGACTCGCTGCTGGATTTATTTCTCTGATTACCTACCTTTTTGTAGTAATAATTACAACACCCAATCTTACGGCTTTGACAGCTTTAAACGCAGCAATTAAAGTAAATGGGATAATAGTATTTGGTTTTGCTATAGCAATCGGATTTCAGGTTTATGTGTCAAATTATGGAAAAAGTTTGGGATGTAACATTTTTGGACAAAGAAAAGGCATTGTAGGAACTTCCAGCAGCACTGCACTAAGTTCATTTTTCTCGTTTTTCTCATTAGTGCCACTAGGTTGTTGTGGAAGCTGGCTACTAATTCTTTCATTGTTACCTTCAGTCTTTGGCAGCACATTCTCAGTAATTCTGATACAATACTCAAAGCCACTCTCATATTTGGGATTGATTATAGTAATAGGTTACACCACCTTTGCTGCTATCAAATTGAGACAAAAATTAAAAAGTATGGAGATTTCTGAAGATCAGAGAAAAATATCATTCATGTGAGTATGTTTGATCCTTCTATCTACATTTTGTAATAGGAAAATGCTTTTACAAATTGAAGTTCTGCTATTGATTACTACATTGGTTGCAACCCCGCTACCACTAAGCATGTTTGCAACAGTGAGAGCGGAAGAAAAACATACTGTTCCTCTAGAACAGATTGTAAGTGGTGGACCTCCACCTGATGGTATTCCTTCAATAGATTCGCGCAAATTCGTTTCAGTAAGTGACGGGGATAAGTTTCTTGGAGATTCTGATAAAGTCGTTGGCATAAAACTTAATGGAGATATAAGGGCATATCCACTTCAAATCTTAGTGTGGCATGAAATAGTTAACGATAATGTAGGTCGCATTCCTGTGGCTGTCACTTACTGTCCTCTTTGTTTTACTAATCAAGTATTCAATAGAACCGTTAATCATACGGTTCTAGAATTTGGAACATCTGGAAAGCTCTACAATAGCAATCTTGTGATGTATGATAGATTAACTAAATCACTATGGAGTCAGGCTTTAGGTGAAGGAATAGTAGGAAATTATGCAGGCATTAAACTTGAAAAAATTCCGTTTGATGTAGCGTTCTGGAAAGATTGGAAGCAATTATATCCAAATTCCAAAGTTCTCTCAAAAGATACTGGATCAGCTCGACCTTATGGGGCAGATCCCTATGGTGATTACTATACTAGTCCAGATATTTTATTCCCAATTTCCAATAAAGATAACAGAGCTGGATTAAAGGAGATTGTCGTTGGACTTGAAAATGGGGGATTGAACAAAGCTTACAAGTTAGAGGATATTGAGAAATTGAAAGTGATCAACGACCAACTACATAATTAATCGGTAACACTATTTTCATTGCATCCTCTCATGGCAAGAGTATTTGATTCTTCAGTCAACGGACAGACATTAATTTTCCAGTATAACTTTACTACTAATAGCTTCACAGATAAGCAAACCGGAAGTCAATGGGATTTTGAAGGAAAATCAATTGAAGGACCACTGAAAGGGAAACAACTTGTGCGTTTACCCTTTGATGAAGGTTACTGGTTTGAATGGGCAGCGTTTCATCCAGGAACTAAAGTATATTCTTAATATATTATTTTTACCTATGACGAATAAAAATCGATACTAAGCCATGTTGAAATTCGTAGGTCTGGAGCCGTCGGGATTCGAACCCTTCATGTACTAGGGTTCTATTAACATGGTATTTACCTATTTTGTCTTGGGTTCATTGTTGCATACGTATCCTATTATTTTCCGTTTGAGCTTTTTTGAAAACCTTAAGTGCTATATTGTCCATATTATATATGCAAATGTCTACCGCAGAGCAATCAATTTACACTCCGAGGCCAAAGAGATTGAGCTGTGAAATATGTGGAAAGATTTTTGAGACTCCCGATATGTTGAGTTACCATAAGTCAGTCGAACATAGCCAAGGAAGGAGACCACCTTTTGGCGTTTCATAACTTGGTATATTGCTTTTCTTTTTGTTACCTCTAGCTAGTTTCCTGGAATAGCAGCCATACACAAGTCCATTAAATTTGATAAAGGATTACCATGTTAGGATTGTCATCTTATGCTGCAGTAAACCCAAACTAAAAAAAGTAGGTTTAGAATGACTCCATAGATCCAGAACCTTTTTCAAGGTTAAGGGACGAATATGAAACTTAGATCGGTTTAGCACTTGTAGCAAGTCCATTTTAAAGGAGACGGGGTTTTAACTTTCTGAATATTATATCTATATCCAACATTCCAATTAATGATAGCCCTTTTCTAAGTAACTTGTTTCACGTCTTCTGAATCTTCCGCTTTACTAAGATTATTATCATTTTAAAATTTTCGTGTATAATTGATAGTTCAATAAAAGTTATAACGGTTAGATTAATTAGTTCTTTTCTCTTTGCTTTTGTTTTGCCTTTTTAGTCTTCCTTAAAAGACAAATTCCATTTCTCAGGGGCGGAACGATAACTGGGTAATTATGACTTATTATCTGGGTTTTCTCATTACCATTTTGTCAATTCGATAATAATGTCTCTTCTCTTTTCAAGGCCCGAATGTCAGTAGTTGGTTACTTTGTTGTTGCTGATTCGAGTTGTATTTTCCCTGTCGTTTTCTTGAGTAAGAACACAAAAATAAGTGAAATAGCTGATAATCCTGCTGAGGTAAGATATACTAGATTGTATGATTCCGGCGAAGGATAGGCTCCTGGAATACCATCAATTGTCTGTTTACCCTCTAAATACACTCCAGTTAGAGCAGGACCAATTGCCATTCCAAGGAATAACAGCAGAGCGCCTACTCCTACAGAAATTCCAATGAATAATTTTGGAGACGATGAAACGACGATATTCCACACAGAAGTAACTGACATAGAAAGACCTGATGCAATAATAGCCAAGTTAGTGGATACAGCTATTCCTGTTGAATGAAACATCAGTAGTCCAATCGACCCTGCAAGGCTTATTACCGTACCTAGGATAATAGGATTTAGTTTTCCTATCCTATTTATAATCATTGGAGTGATGGCCGCAAAGACAAGAAACATAACCATGAACGGCAGTTGCACATTTGCGACATCTACCGGACTACCTCCGAAACCCATGGGTACTGGACTTCTGACAAGTTGAACTATAGCAGGATATATCATGAACATAGTAATTCCAGTCGCTACCATTATAATGTATGAAGGAAGCAGAATTTTGTCTTTTAGCAATCTCAAATCTACCAAGGGAGACGCTACTCTTCTTTCTACTATTACAAAGGTGACCAGGGAAGCTACAGAAATTGTAAACGCAGCCTCAATTTGAGGTAAATTTGTAGAATTTATTCCTGTTTCTATTAGCGTTAAGGCCATTAGAAACGAAATTATTGTGAGAGAAAGCATTAGGGCTCCCCTCAAATCTATGGGTGAGGATACTTGTTTTTTGTCAGTACCTTCTTGTATCCTAACATGAAATCTTGGTTCGTCTTTATTTTCCTTTACAAATTTGGAGATCAGAATTATTACGACAACCACAAATGGTACTATTGAAAAGAATGTTGAATGCCATCCCAGTAGTTGGATAATCGTTGCCCCTGCCAACAGTCCTACTACCGAGCCCGCAGAATATGCCGATCCAAACACTCCAACCGCAATTGCAAGCTTTGCCGGTGGAAATGTGTCTCTTAGAAGACTGAATGCCGCGGGAACTGCTGCTAATCCCAAGCCCTGAATTATCCTGCTAGCTAATAGAAGGGATATGTTGTTTGCAAGTGCTCCAGCAACTATTCCAATTAGATACATACTCAGTAATGCTATCAGGATTATTTTTTTACCGTAGATATCCGACATTTTGCCCGCAATCGGAGTCATAACAGCAGCTACAATCAAATATGCGCTGAATATCCATGCTGCGGTTCCATACGATATACCCAAATCTTTCATTATATCCGGTATGGCCGGCAATAGCATAGTCTCTGAGAAAAACACTACTAATAACGTACTACTGAGTATTGCTAGTGTGAACCATGCATGACGACTAATTGTTACTTCATT
>Ga0209470_1001856_pt1 | contig 15281 bp, 19 predicted proteins | sample GraSoiAngelo_125_FD_185882 | JGI IMG/M metagenome (GOLD analysis project Ga0209470, IMG submission 185882) | Grasslands soil microbial communities from the Angelo Coastal Reserve, California, USA - 14_0927_05_40cm (SPAdes) (version 2) | ecosystem: Environmental > Terrestrial > Soil > Grasslands ... | reverse complement strand
ACGCCCCCTGACACGGAAGAAATCCGCAAGGTCACTCAAACCATGCGGACGGACGTGCTGCATGTGGACGACTATCCCGTGATCCGCTTCGTCTCGACGGGGGTGACTCCGACCGTCGACGGATTTCAGGTGCAGGGCCGGCTCACCCTCGCCGGACAGACCCGTGATGTGAGTTGCGACGTCCGCGCCGCGGTCGGGACGGACACACTGCGGGCGACTGGCGAGTTCTCGGTGAAGCAGACGGATTACGGTATCAGGCCGTATCGCGGCGGACCCGCCGGCAGCGTGCGCGTCGCCGATCGCGTGACCTTCAGCTTCGAGGCGGTCGCGGTACGCTCACCCGGGCCCTAGTAAAACCAAACCCGGGGCTTACAACTCCCCGGGTTGGCGGTCGGGCGAAGTGGCCGTCACACTTCGGCCGCGACCAGTGCGCGATGCTATTCCTGATACGGCTGACGCGGTTGGATGTTTCATGTCCCCGCCCGGCCGCTCTCAGGGCTCCACTCGTTTGATGCACATCTCCCGGGAATGGTTGCATGCTCCGGCTACCACCGCTTCACCCTCCCGAGGCGGGACACGGTGATGGTCGCGACGTGCGTTCCTCGTCGCAACACGACACTGGTGTTGGACAATCCCCACGCCAGACCGATCGGCTCGAAGACGACGACGGGGTTCGACACCTCGAGGGCCACGCCATGCCGCTCGGGGCCCGGCCAGCGATGCAGGTCTTCCCACGCGCTTTCCCACCAGCGGTCGATTCGCAGCGAGTCGGCGCCGATCACAGCCCGGCTGCGGGTGCCTTGCATGATCGCTGCACTCCGGGCGACGGCGATCGCGCCGATCACCTCCTGGGCCGCGGTGTCGACCGCAATCCAGTCCCGAACGCCGGCCAGGCGAGGCAGTGTGATCGCCGTCACTATGGCCAGAATCGCCAGCACCACCACGAGTTCAGCGAGGGTAAGGCCACGGCGCATGGGCGAAATAGGGGGAGGAGCCGTTGGTTGACCGTCATCGAAACGGTGCGGCGAAAAGCAAGAAAACGCGAGAACTGCGGCCTAACGGAACGAGCACAAAAACGCTATGTTCTGAGCCAGCCGCACGTTGCGAGGAGGCATAGCCCCTGCCCTGGTGTGGACGCGCCAGCTAGCCAGCCTCACACTCGGAGACGTTAGGAATGCCGGTTTCGCGTCTGAAGTTCGAATCGCTGCCACACGCCATCTTCCTGCAGCGGGTGTCAGGTCCAGAATCGGCCACGACGTTGGAAGCGCGCCTGGGACAGGGCGCGTTTCTCGCGCTACGGCTGGTGGACCTGCTCGCGCCGGACCGGGGTCCGGTCTCGCAGGATGCGTTCCACTACCAATGGGTGGCGACCGATCGGTTCTGCCGCGAGCTCCTCGCCGCGGCCACCGAAGGCGCGCACGTGCACGGGATCGCCGAAAGCGCGTCGGACTCGTACCGCCTCGGGGACATCCGACTCGTCTCGCCGGCGCTGTTCGCCTATGCGCATTTCCTCGAGACCGAGCTGCGGCTCGAGGAAGCGCTCGACGTGCTCATGACGCTGCTCTTGGTGGTGGGGAACCGGCTCTCTTCGACCGATGCGGTCGCGGCGCAGCTACGATTCGCTCGCGTGCACCGCAAGTTGAACCGGTTCGACGAGGCGGACGCCGCGTACACCGAAGCCGGGGAGCTGGCGACGCTGGCCGGCGACCGCTATTCGGCGCTGCTCAGCCGGATCGGTCGGGCCAACACCTTGCTGGGCCGCGGCAACCTCGCGGACGCCGAGCACCGGCTCGAGGGGATCCGCGCGGATGCCCGCGTCACCGGCGAGCGGGATGTCGAGGCCCGGGCCGAGCAGGGCATCGCGGCGACGCTCTACTACATGGGGCAGTCGGTCGAGGCGATTCCTCACGCGTGGCACGCGTTCCAACTGTACGAAGAGGAGGATTCCCGCCTCCGCGCGCTGGGTGACGTGGGAATCATGCTCTTGAGCCTCGGCGATGCGACGGGAGCGGAACGCGCGCTGGCCGAGGTGTTCCGCCGCGGCCGGACCAGAGAAAGCGTCAGTAACGCGGTGATCGAGTTGATGCACTGCGCTTCGTATCGGCGGGATCACGTCGGGTTCGCCCGGTGGCGGGAGCGTTGCGAGGACCGGCTCGCGGACATGCCGCCCAACATTCGGGCGGACTTCTACCTGAAACAGGGGATCGGCCAGGCGCGGTTCGGCCGCTACCGTCGCGCCGAGGTGCTGATGAAGGAGGCGCTCGCGATCGCAGGCGCGGCCGGATTACATGAATTCGAGTTCCGGATCGAGCGCATCCTGGCGGGGCTAGCGGACTGCCACCGGGCGATTGCCCGGGAGATGCAGCCGGCGACGGAGCCGGTGGTGCAAACCGCCGAGTTACGCGAGGTTTCCGAGTCCCTCGCGCAGCTCGGTGGCTGAGAGCCTCAGCGGCAGGTGTTGCTGTTGTTGATGTCGCTGCAGCCGTGACGAGGGCCGGTGGCGTCGGCACAGGCGACGGTTGAGAGAGCGAACGCAACGACCAGCAAGGTGAACAGGGCGCGCATACGGGACATGAGACCTCCGCAGACGGGGTGTGGGGACGGCGCAACAGGACACCACAACCTCGGTGCGGGGACGTCCGGATTTTAGGGCGTTTTTGCGGCATCATAGGGCGATTTTGCGACATTTAGGGATTTTGGGGGATTCATGCTCGTTTTAGCAGCCGTCCCCGACGTCCAATTCCACAAACTCCGCCGGGCTGCGGGCTCTCGGTTCAATGTCGCGCAGGTTTCAACCTGGGACGACGTGCTCACCAGCATTCGCGGTCGGCCCGTCGAGCTGGCGGTCGTGGATCCGCTCTTGTCCGGACAGGCGCGGTCGCAGGAGATCGAGCGGCTCCGCGTCTTGTTCCCCTCGCTCCCCCTGATGCTGTACACGACGCTCACGCCCCGCACTGCCGGAGTGCTGCTGGCCCTGGGCCAGCGGGGCATCCAGCACGCGGTGTTCGCCAACTACGACGATCACCCGAGCAGGTTGCGAGAGGTGCTCGGTCAGGAGGAAGCGCGCTCCTCGTCGCGGCAGCTCCTGGACCAGCTGGGCGACGCGCTCGCGCCGCTGCCGAGCGAACTGCGCTGGGTGCTCGAAGAGGCGCTGCGCTCGCCCGGCGAGGTCCAGACGGTGGGCCAGGTTGCGGTGCGCGCGCGGGTAGACCGGCGCACCTGCGAACGGTGGTTCACTCGGGTCGGGTTGCCATCGCCGCGGCACTTCCTTTCCGCGGCGCGGGTGCTGTACGCGCACCGCCTGCTGCAGGATCCGGGCTTCACGATCGAGGACGTGGCGAAACGGCTGGGCTACGCGCAGACCAAGACTCTGCAACTGCACGCGCGCGCGTACCTCGGGCTCACGGCTGGCGAAATGCGCCTGTCCCTCGACTCGAACGAGGCATTGGCGCGGGTGGTCCAGCGCTTTCTCACGCCGCTCGAGGCCCGGGCCTCCGCTTCATGAGCGCCACACCTCGCACCGTCCTCGTGGTCGACGACGAAGCGCCGCTGCGCCGGGTGCTGGAGCGCTCGCTCTCGCGCCACGGCCTTCGCGTGATCGGCGCGGGCAGCGCCGAGACCGCGTACGAGCTGCTCGCAGCCGAGCAGCCCGACGCGCTGCTGCTCGACATCCACTTGCCGACGATGTCGGGACTCGCCCTCTATCTCGCTATCGTGCATCGTTGGCCGGCATATGAAGGCCGTATCGCGATCATGACGGGTAACGCCGAGGCAGACGAGGTGCGCATCTGGCTCGAGCGGCACCAGTGCGTCGTGATTCGGAAACCGTTCAATCTGCGCGAAGTGACGGATTGGCTGACCGCGGTATTCCAGATCGGTGAGGAGCGCGCGCAGGGAGGAGCCGAGGCGTGACGGGAGCACCACATGCCGAGCCACTACACACGCTGCGGGAGTATCGCAACCTCGCCCCGTGGAACCTGCGCGATCTCGCCGCGCTCGTGGGGGCCGTCCTCGATGCCTCCGCGATCACTCCGATCAATGCGGCCGCACGGGCGCAGCCCAGCGAGCGCACGATCCGGTTCTACGTCACCAAGGGGCTGGTGAGCCCGCCCGAAGGACGCGGTACCGCGGCCACATATTCCTACCGGCATTTCCTCCAGCTTCTGTGGATCAAGCTGCGGCAGATGGAGGGGACGACGCTGGCGACGATCATCAAAGAGATGCAGGACCAGACCGGGGACGTGCTGGAGCGCCGCGCCGCGCAGGCCCTGGGCGCCTCGTTGCCGGTGCCCGACCGGCTGGCGCTCAAGAGCAAGGGCACGCCGCCGCGCGGGAAATCGGGACGGGCGTTGACGGCGTGGCTGGCCCGGGACGCCGCGCGCGACCCCGAGAGCCCGAGCTCCTGGCACCGCATCCCCGTCGGCCGGGGGGTAGAGCTGCACGTCGAGACGGCCCATCCCCTCGCGCGGCTGGGCCCCGAGGACGCCGCGGTCGCCGAGGCGGTGCGGCAGGCGCTCGCGAAACTCCTGCCATCAGCAAACGCGTAGGGTCGCTTCACCTCGAAACGGAGTTACCATGGGCCCACTCATCTTACTGGTAGTCCTCGTGGTGGTCGTGGCATGGCTGGTGGGCGCGTACAACGGGCTCATCTCCCTCAAGAACCAGACGCTGAACGCGTTCAAACAGATCGACGTCCAGCTCAAGCGGCGCCACGACCTGATCCCTAACCTCGTGAATGCGGTCAAGGGAGCCATGGAGTTCGAGCGGTCGACGCTCGAAGCCGTGATCCAGGCGCGCAACCAGGCGGTGAAAGTCAACGCGACCGGCCCGGAGGGCATCAAGCAGATCAGCCAGGCAGAGAACGCCCTGTCGTCCGCGCTGCAGCGCCTCATGGTGGTGGTGGAGCAATACCCTCAGCTCAAGGCCACGGGCAACATCGGCCAGCTGCAGGAAGAGCTCACGTCGACGGAGAACAAGGTGGCGTTCGCGCGCCAGCTGTACAACGACACGGCCACCCAGTACAACACCAAACAGCAGCAATTCCCCACCAACATGGTCGCGGGGCTCGCCAAGGCGCAGCCGGCCGACCTGTGGGAGCTCGAGGATCAGGCAGAGAAGGCCGTGCCGCAGGTCGATCTCTCGATGAAGCCGAAAGTGTGAGCGACGACACCTCGCTCAACCTCTTTCAACAACAGGAAGCCAATCGCCGGCGCACCGTCCTGCTGGTGATTGGCTTCGTCGCATTCTTCGCATGGCTCGGGTTCGGCGGGGACTACCTCTTCTACCTGTACACCCGTGACGAGCCGAGCGCCGTGTACCACCACGTCTTCCCGTGGTTCGGGATCGCGCTCACGGTCATCGCGCTGCTCACGGCCTGGTACGCGTATGCGACGGGGCCCGAGAAGGTGCTCTGGTCCACGGGGGCGCGCGCCATCGTCGACCCCACCGATCCGCAGGAAAAGCAGCTGGTCAACGTGGTCGAGGAGATGGCCATTGCGGCCGGCGTCCCGCGACCCCGGATCTGGATCGTGGACGACCCCGATCCCAATGCGTTCGCGACCGGTACCGACCCGCTGCATTCGCACGTCGCGGTGACGCGCGGCCTGCTGGAGATCTGCAGCCGCGATGAGCTCCAGGCGGTCGTCGGGCACGAGCTCGGGCATATCAAGAACCTGGACGTGCGGTTGATGACGCTGCTCGCGGCACTGGTGGGGGCCGTCGCCCTGATGCACGACGGCGTGAGCCGCGTGCTGCGTGGGGGCACCAACCTTGGTGGCGGGAGCTGGGGTGGCGGGGGAGGGAGCGGCGGAGGCGGCTCGCGCGGAGGCGGGAAGAAGGGCGGCGCCGGCCTGCTGCTCCTCATCCTGCTGGTGGTGTGGATCGTTTCGTGGATCCTTGCGCCGATCATCACGCAGCTCCTCGCGGTGGGGGTGAGTCGCAAGCGTGAGTACCTGGCCGATGCCATGAGCGCCCAGTTCACCCGCAACCCCCTGGCGCTGGCGGGTGCGCTCCAGAAGATCGAAGGCGCGGTCGCGCCGACCGCGGCCATCAAGCGCGGCGCGGCCCACCTCTGCATCGCCGACCCGCTGGGACGGCGCCTGACGGCGCACGAAGGGCTCTTCGCCGACGCCCTCGCGACCCATCCACCCATGGCGAAGCGCATCGCCATCCTGCGCGGAATGGGATACGCCCAGCTCAAGAAGGAGGGAGGCGGCGTCGCGTGACCGGGTGGCTCGGACGTCGGGCCCTCCGCACCATCCACGAGTTCCGCACGCGCCTGGCGCGCTACCATCTGCAGCAGCGCCGCGCCGCCAAAGCGGCCCTCGCGGCTGATCCGGTCGTCGAAGCAGCGGTCCTCCGCCACGCACAGGAACACTCGCTTCCCCACGCCGACGTGCGGCGGCGGGTCGAGCAGTACGTCGACGAGATCGTGCCGCAGCTGAACGTCCTGTCCTATTACAAGATCGGCTACAACCTCGCCAAGGTCGTGCTCAATCTCCTGTACCGCGTGACCGTTGATTACCAGGACGAAGCGGCGCTGGAGCGCATCCCCAAGCGTGATGTCGTCGTCTACGCCATGAACCATCGCTCCAACGTGGACTACGTCGTGGTGGCCTACGTGCTGGCCTACGGCGCGCACGTGAGCTACGCGGTGGGCGAATGGGCGCGCGTGTGGCCCCTCGAGTACGTGTTCAAATCGTTCGGGTCCTATTTCATACGGCGCGGCTTCCGGGAGCCCTTGTATCACGCAGTGCTCGAGCAATACGTACGTTTGATCACCAAGAACGGCGTGACGCAGGGGTTCTTCCCTGAAGGGCGCCTCTCGCGCGACGGCCGGCTCGGGTCGCCGAAGCTCGGCCTGCTCGATTACGTCTGTCGCACCATGCTCGACCCCGGCTTCGATCGCGACATCTGGTTCGTGCCGGTCGCCATCAACTTCGACCGGGTACTGGAAGACCGCGCGCTCATCCGCGAGCTGGTGGACGAGCGTGATCGGCCCGGCCGCCTGGCGCAGCTCTGGACGGTGACGACGTACCTGGGGAGCAACGCGGTGCGGCTGGTCACGGGGCGGCTCAAGCGCTACGGTCGCGCGGCGGTGAACTTCGGGACGCCGATCTCCTTGCGGGAGTGGCTCGCGAGCGCGCCCGGCGTGCTCCAGCTTCCGAAGGAGCAGCGGCTACCCCAGCTCGAGCGGCTCGCGGCTCTCCTGATGGAGCGCATCGGCGCGATCATCCCGGTCACACCGGTGCCGCTCGCCGCCGCGGCGTTGTTGTCGTTCGGACAGACGATGATCCCCAAAGCAGCCGTGCTCGACCGGATGGACCAGCTACGGGACCGGTTGGGCGCCGTCAACGCCAAGGTGGTGCGCGGCGGGGCGCGTATCCGAGAGGTGTGGGACCGTGCCTGGCGGATGCTCCGGATGCGGCGGCTGGCGGTGGAAGAGGGAGACAGCGTGGTCGTGCTGCCTCGCGGCCGGCCGCTCCTCGAGTTTTACGCCAACTCGATCGCGCACCTGCTGCCGATCCGCGGCCCTCGCGTCCCGTTCCACAAGACACATGATACCGACCCGGACCTACCGGCTCTGCGAAGGGATAGGCCGAGATAGTTGCGACACGGCCCGTTCGGCCCGATTGAGCTCGTGGATCACGCCGAGCAGGAGCTCCCGCACCACGAACTCGCCGGTCCCGAGCCCAGCCAGACGGGCGGCGCAGCGCGCGGCGGCGAGGGCGCCGGCTACCTCCGCGACCTCGGCTTCGCGTCGCCGCATGACCGCATCCAGCATCCGGTATGTGGGGGACACGACGCAGAAAGTAGGCGCGCGTGGGGCAGGCGAGTCACCCTTTTCTCCCGCTCCCGGTCACTTTTTAGGCGAGCTCAGATTCGAGCCTGAGCAGCCGCCACCCCGTCACCATCGCACCCAGCAACAGCACGGGCAGCACCTGTAGGCCCTGCAGCGCCAACCCGGCCGCGACCGCGTTCTCGGGCGCCACGCCGAAGGGCAACAGGCCCACGACCAGCGCTGCTTGGGTGACGCCGACGTTCGCGGGCGTAGGCCGCAGCAGGCCGCCCAGGTTCACCACGATGAGGGCGGTGAACGAAGCGGCCAGCGACACCGGCACGTGGGTGGCTCGCAGCACGAGGTGATACGTGGCCCACTGGGCGGCCCAATTGTAGAGCGCAAAGGCCGTCGGCCACAGCAAGCGACCACCCGCTCCCATGGTTCGCAGCACGGCGAGGCGCGACCGGAGCGATGCCGGCAGCCGGTCGGCGAGCGACGCCCAGCCGCGTCCCCACGCGAGCAACAGCACCACCACGAGCGCCAGCCCCACCGCGCTCTGTACTCCCCGCAGCCACGGCTCGAGCTGCAGCACGCTCGGCGCCATCACGAGAAACAAGGCGAGGGCCAGCCCCTCCGCCACGCGGGTCCACACGACCGACGACACCGCGGCGCCGGCTGGCACCCCGCCCCGCTGCACGATCAGGTGCACGCGCGCGGCCTCGCCCGCCACCGCTACGGACAGGTCGTTCACCGCCGCGCCCACCAGGTTGGCCTCCTGGGCCACGCGCCAGCTGTGGGGCGCGACGGGCTTCAGAATGAGGTGCCAGCCCCACCCCTTGGCGACGAGCGACGAGAGGTTCACCGCCAGCGCGACGACGAGGAGCCACCGATCGGCGCCGAGCAGCGCCGCGAACGTCACCTGCCACGGGAAGCCGGTGAAGAACTTGAGCGCCAGGCCGACGCCCACCAAGGCGAGCAGCCATCCCAGCCACCGCCCGGCCCGGGACTTCACAGGACCAGGTCCCCGAGCGGGCGGAACGTATATCCCGCGGATCGCGCATCCGCGATGATCCCCGGGAGGGCGGCCGCGGTACGGCGCCGGTCGCCTCTCGGATCGTAGCCATCGCCGTCGTGCAACAGGATGATGGCACCCGGTCGGAGCTTGCGGCGCACGCGCGCGCGGATCTCCTCGGCCGACACGCGGGGGTCCGAGTCCCACACGCCAAACGTCCAACCGAACACCGTGTAGCCGAGACGTCGGGTGGCGACGCCCACGAACGGGTTGCGGTAGCCGTGAGGCGCACGGAAGCTGCGTGGGACCCGGCCCGTCGTGACGACGATCAACTCGTGCGTGCGCTCGAGCTCCTCGCGGATCCGGCGCGGCCCCCGAAAATGCAATTTCTGGTGGCGCAGGGTGTGGTTTCCGACCTCATGTCCCGCCGCGGCCACCCGGCGGGCGACCTCCGGGAACCGGCGGACATGCTCGCCCACCAGGAAGAACGCCGCGGGCACGTCGGAGGCCGCGAGGGTCTCGAGCATTGGCTCCGTGGCGCCGGGGTTCGGGCCGTCGTCGAAGCTGAGGTAGGCCACTCGCTCCCGGGTGGGTCCCCGGCCCACTGCGCGCCCGAAGAGGGGGCTGTTGGGCTCGTAGGTGCCGTACGCCCAGGCGCCGAGAGCGGCCGCGCCGGCGGTAGCAGCGATGGGGATCAGCATGCGGGCATAATAAACACGAAGCCCCCGGGACGGCACGACAGGCCGCCCGGGGGCTCCGCACATCGGTTACCCGGAGCCGGGGGATTGCTCCCTCCGTTCTTCATCCTGCCGCCGCCGGTTGACTGATGCGTCGCTCGGTAGGGCGAACAGGAGCTCCGGCTTCCATCCCCAAGCAGCCTGGCCGGGCTGCAAGGTTCACCGATGTGGGTGCTGCGGGTCAGATCGGGTCGCGGACCGACCCTCCGCACTGCACGTCGAGGCACCGCGTCGACGTGGATAGAGCACGCGACTGGCCCTATCTATCCGAGCCGGAGAGCCTGCTCCCGGATCGCCGGCCGCCTGAGCCCTTGTTTGCGTCGGCGGCCTCCCCGGAATTTCCGCTCGGACCCGTCTTAGAGGCGTAGTTGAGACACCAGGTCCCGACCCTTCCCTCCAAGCCGCGTGACACCAATATAGGGGCCTCGAGAAACCGCGCAAGTGCCGATGTTTCTTCGGGTTAGCTCACTTCGGTGTGCATCGCATGTGGAGGGTAAGCTAGCCCCGTGTCTACCATTGCCGCGCCCATCCACACGATGTGGAGTTGTGAATCAACAGAGAAGCAGGTTTGTGGAGGTTTTGGAGGTGGGGGAGGACGGGGGAGGATCCTGCTTCAGCCCTCCAGGCCGACCTCGCAGTAGGTGTAGGGATCGTCCGCGCGGCGGGGTAAGAACACCACGCCCGCGCTCCCGGTCGCGAACCAGCCGGCGAGCATTTGGGTAGAGCCGGTCTCCGCCGCAGGCTCGGCGAAGACCGCTTGCAACCAGCGGCGGATGTGGCGCAACTCGGGCGGGCGGCGGCCGAGCATCGAGATCACGTACAGGAGCGTGCCCTCGTATGGATCGGCAGGGGGGGCGTCCATGCGTGGCCCGAAATAGATGAAGACGCGCTGGTCCGCGTCCTTACGCTCGACCACGGCGGCCGCCGCATCGGCGCCGAGACGCGCCGCGTGAATCAGGTCGTCCTGCGCCAGGATGCCCACCGCGCTCGTCCACTCGATGGCGGCCAGCGCCTGGTCGAGCGGACAGCCGACCGCATCGTCGTAAGCGATGAGGCGGGGCGCCTCGGCGGCGCGCAGGAAGAAATGCGCGAGCGCGTCGGCGCGATCCTCGAAAGTGCGGGTCTGGCGCGAGGTTGCGGGAACCGTCATTGTGACATTATAACCAGGGCTTCTACCGACTACTATAGAGGGCCACTTGATGCGCTGCCTGGCCGTGTTGCTCTGCGTAGCCGCCACTTCGCTCGGCGCGCAGCAGCCCGAACCGCCGCCCGACTCCACACGGGCGGTCACGGAATCGATGCCGACGCCACCGCCGCCCCCGACGCCGGAGCAGAAGCGCTTTCTCGCCGGCCTCCGCACGGCGACGCGCGGCATCGCTCAGCTCAAGGACGGCATGAGCCGTGTCGCGCGCGCCGGCACACGCGATTCGGCGACGCAGCGGCGCGCGGGACGGTTTCTCGCCGGACTGTGCGGCTCGAGCCGCGGCTTCCTGAAGCGCGGGCGCCCCCAGTTGACACCCACAGTGTACGAGGACTCCGTCCAACTGAAGGCCCGGCGGCTCGTCACACAGGTGGACTCGATGATCAAGTACACGACGACCTGCGAGGACAGCGCGGCGGCGACGCCCACCTCGACGGCGGTGGGACTGGGCAAGCGCATGAAGAGCTATGACGCGGCGCTGCGCGATTTCCGCGTGGCCATCGGGCTACCGGTCAAGGACGACACGACCAAGGCAACGAAGCGACCGTAGGTGATGTGATACTGTCGTTATGGTGACGCCAGCCAGGGCTCGAGGGCGCAACCGCCGGAGCGTCTGACATTTACTCTATTGACAGGGGTGACACCCATTCCTACCTTTGGCCCCGGTTCAAGCAATACGTGGCACCGTCACCGGTTTGTCTGCGCACCGCGAGGACCACTTGTCTCGCGGTTTTTGTTTGAGCCCGTCTCTGGTCGCGGTGACCAGGGTCGAACATGTCCGGGGCAGTGCCCCTTAGTGCTGAGGTTCAAACGGTATGGCAAAGGGTAAGGTGAAGTGGTTCAACGACGCGAAGGGCTTTGGCTTTATCGCGCAGGAGTCGGGTCCCGATGTGTTCGTCCACTTCACGGCGATCCAGGCCGAGGGCTTCCGTAGTCTCGCCGAGGGCGATACGGTCGAATTCGAAGTCGCTCAGGGTCCGAAGGGCTTGCAGGCACAGAACGTCCGCAAGGTCTGAGCAGTACCAATCGTTACGAAGCGGGCCCGGGTATGCTCCGGGCCCGTTCTCGTTCCCGGCCTGTATATTGGGTCATGCGTCCGATTCACACGGCCCTTCTGCTCGTCGCGACCTTCCCGGCCACGGGAGTCCCCCAGACGCCGTCCGATCCCGCCCGGTCCCCGGTCGCCGCGCCGGCGTACCGCGGCTTCACGCCGGGCCTCAGCTACCGGGAGTTCTTGGAGCGCGCCCGGCCGCTTGCGGACTCTGACTTCGTGCGCTGCCAAACCTCCCCGCACACGGCACAGGTCATGGAGTGTGGCGTCGTGATCCGCGGTCCGAACGACGCTGCCCGGTTCTACCTCAGCGCCCATTTCATCGAGGGGAACGCCGACGTGGTCGCGTTCTACGACTCGGCTGGCTTCGGCGACAAGCGCGGCGTTCCGCTGGTCGACCGTACCAAGAAGGAGCTGACCCGCCTGTTCGGCCGGCCGCACCCGATCGGAAAGAGCGGTTGGGAGTGGCGCTACGGCAGGCGCGCCGTGCGGTTCAACTGGCGGGGGCGGGGCACGGCCCGTTGGGTGTCCATCACTCTCATGGACAAGGACGTGATGGACCGCATCGCTCGATACGCGAAGACAGCCAAAAGCCGCAAGTCGTAAGTCGTAAGTCCTAAGCCGTAAGCCTTATGGCTTAGGGCTTGCGGCTTGTATGAGTCGTTCCGCCAGAGCCGACACTCCCCGCGCGTGGCCGAGCTGTTCGAGCCAGCGGGGCGGGATGGCCGCTTCGCCTTCCCGCGCGCCGAGCAGCGCGCCCGCGACGGCGGCGTTGGTGTCGGTGTCGCCGCCCGCCTCGGCGAGAAAGATGAGCGCTTCCTCGAGGGACGGGCGGTGCATCCCGCACCAGAAGGCGATTTCCACGCAGTGGACGACGTAGCCGGCTTCCCCGCTCACACCGATCGGTAAGTCGCTCTCCTGCTCCCAGGGTACGCGCTGGATGGCCTCGATCAGCGGGCGCGGCGCCGCCTGAAGACGGTGCAGCACCTCTTCGACGAAGTGCTGATTGCCGTGCAGCAGCTCTCGCGCAGCGAGGTTCACCGCCACCGCGCCCCACGTGCACCGCTCGTCGGCGTGGGTGATGGCCGCCTGCTGGGTCGACACCCGAATCAGCCTGTCGACGTTGTCGTGATAGCGCAATGCAACCGGGATGCAGCGCATCACCGCGCCGTTCGACGCAGCCCGCGCGTTGTGGGCCAGCCGGCCGGCTTCGAACGGTTCGGTACCCCGCTCGATGAGTCGCAGGGCACGCTGTGTCGTGAGACCGATGCCGCGCCCGTCCCGTTGCATCCAGGTCACCCAGCGCTCCGCCACATCGTGCGCGTCGAAGTCGCCCTTCTCCGCCAGCGATTCGGCAAGCAGCACCGTCATCGCCGCGTCGTCGTCCAACGGGGACCCCTGGGGCGGCGGCGCGAGATCGCGTACTCCCTGGGGGAATGCCTCACGGATCGCCTGGGCCGTGCCAAGCCGCTCGGTGGGCACGGCAAGCTGGTTTCCGACCAGCAGGCCGAGGAGGGCCCCGCGTGCCCGCATCAACAGGTGGGGATCGAGGGCGTCGTCCGGCGGGTGAGCCGTCAAAAGGTCAGCACCACCGCCCCGCTCTGCGGGGCGACTCGACCCGCGAAGCCGCGCCGGTCGGCGTGGGGTCCGATGTAGGGGTGGGCGCTGTTGTAGGCGGCCACGCTGGAGTTCTGGTAGAGGCGATAGTATCCGATGTGGGTGCGGACGGCACCCTTCGGCACGAGGCAGTTGCACCGCACCACGACCGCCGTGCCGGGGTTGACCTCGAGCGTGATATCGGACGCGCTCCCATTCGTGATGAGGGGCGCGAAGTAGTGCTGGCCGTCCACGTCGGCGCTGACATCGGCGAGCAACCGACCCCCGCCTCGTGGGAACGCCGGAAGCGGCCCCTCCAGGGGCTCGCCGATCGGCGTCCGGCCGGGGCGGATGAGGCGCCACCGCAGCCCAGTACGTTGACCGCGCGGCAGGCTGAGGCGCTCGGTGGCTTCTGGCGCCACCGTATCCACCGGCACGCCGTTGCTGAGAATCTCGATCGGCTCGACCAGCGCGTTGTGGACCGACGCGACTCCTGATCCCAAATAGCCGGCTCGGCGAGCCAGCCATCCCGCCACGAGCGCGGCACCGATCACGCCGGCCGCCCACCAGCCGAGCCTCCTCGGACCACGGCGGACCTGGCCGGAGCGCCGGACCTGACGCTCCAGTGTCTTGGCGCCGACCGACCGATCGGAGCCGGACGCGCGGCCGGCGTCCAGGGCCGCCAGCACCTCATCGGCGTCCTGAAAGCGGTCTTCGGGCTTCTTCGCGAGGCACTGCACGATCACGGTAGAGAGCCAGCGGGGGATCTTGGCGTTGACGTCGCTCGCCACCGGAACGGGGTCGCCCAGGTGCTTCCCGACGATCTCGGCGCTCGAGTTGCCGTCATAGGGGGGCGTCCCGGTCACCATCTGGTAGAGCATCGCGCCAAAGGCGTAGAGGTCACTCCGGCCGTCGAGGTTCGGTTGGCCGAGGGCCTGCTCAGGGCTCATGTACTGCACCGTGCCGACCGTGAAGCCAGTGGCTGTTTTTGCGCCGCCAGCATCGCCCCCGCCCCCCCCGGGGTCCAGCAGTTTGGCGATGCCGAAATCCAGGAGCAGGACCCGGCCGCTCTTCGCCGCCGACCGTGAAGCCAGTGGCTGTTTTTGCGCCGCCAGCGTCGCCCCCGCCCCCCCCAGGGTCCAGCAGCTTGGCGATGCCGAAATCCAGGAGCAAGACCCGGCCGCTCTTCGCCTCGACCATCACGTTGTCGGGCTTGATGTCGCGGTGCACGAGGCCCTGGGTGTGTGCGTGGGACAGTGCCTGGAGAATCGGCTCGGCGATCTTCAAGGCCTCGTCTGCGGTGTACGGGCCGCGGCGGCGCAAGCGCTCTGCGAGCGACTCCCCCTCGACGAACGGCATCACGTAATAGACCAGGCCCTCGCCGTCGCCGGTGAAGTGGATCGCGAGGATGGCGGGGTCCTGCAGCCGGGCGAGCGCCTTTGCCTCCTGCCGGAACCGCGCCAGCATGCCCGGGGTCCAGGCGATCTCCGGGTGGAGCACCTTGCATGCGAGGCGGCGATCGAGATCCTTGTCCCACAGCTCGTACACCTCGGCGAAGCCGCCCCGGCCGATCAGGCGCTTCACCTCGTACTTGGGACCGAGCGCGCGGGCGAGACGCTCGAGCGTCGTCCTCACCCCCTGTCCCCCTGTCCCTTCGGGAGAGGGGGAACGCACAACGGCGCGCTCGTCCGTGATCACGGTGGGAGAAGCCGAGCCGCATGCCGCGCAGAAGGCCGCCCCTCGCGGGATTTCGGCGCGGCACGAAGGGCAGGTGAGCTGGGTGGCCACGGCCCGAAAGATTCGTGGTCAGCGCGCCAGGTGCAATGGCGGCGCAGTGTAGGGGCGCAGCATGCTGCGCCCCTACATTATGTTGACCGATGCTCGTGCTCCGCATCCTGATTGGC
>Ga0209470_1001855_pt1 | contig 15289 bp, 10 predicted proteins | sample GraSoiAngelo_125_FD_185882 | JGI IMG/M metagenome (GOLD analysis project Ga0209470, IMG submission 185882) | Grasslands soil microbial communities from the Angelo Coastal Reserve, California, USA - 14_0927_05_40cm (SPAdes) (version 2) | ecosystem: Environmental > Terrestrial > Soil > Grasslands ... | reverse complement strand
CGATCGCCGCCACCCGCTCGTCGTTGAGCCCGTTCTGGAAGTCCACCACGACCCCGGCCGGCTCCCGCAGATGCCGCACCGCCAGCGCCGTCGCCCACTCCGTGTCGTACGACTTCACCGCCACGAACACCGCGTCGAACGGCTCCTCGATCGCCTGCGCTTCGTGGAGGTGGCACGCCGTCACCTTGACGACGTGCTCGCCACACGTCCCCGAGAGCCGCAGCCCGTGCCTCCGCATGGCCTCGACGTGCTCCGGCCACTGGTCGATCAGCGTCACGTCTTGCCCCGCCTTCGTCAAGAGCCCACCCACCACGCTGCCGATCGCGCCCGCGCCGACGATTCCGATTCGCATGTCCGGACCCCCTTCTGCCCGAGCATGATACCGTGAAGCGCCATGGCCTACGACTTCGACCGGGTGATCGAGCGGCGGCACACGGAGAGCTCGAAGTGGCGGAAGTACGGCGAAGACGTGATCCCGCTCTGGGTGGCCGACATGGACTTCGCGTCGCCCGCGCCCGTGATCCGCGCCCTGCGCGAGCGCGTCGAGCACGGCGTCTTCGGCTACGGGTACACCCTCGAGCGCTCGCCGCTCCACGACCTCTTCGCCGACCGTCTCCAGAAGCTCTACGGCTGGCGCGTCGAGCCCGACGCGGTGGTGCTGATCCCCGGCGTCATCCCGGGTTTCAACGTCGCCTGCCGGGCGCTCACCGCGGCCGGGGACGGCGTGCTCCTGAAGGTCCCCCTCTATCCGCCACTGCTCCGCGTACCGGGGAACGTCGGAATCACGATGGACGCGGCCGACCTCGCTCGGTCCGAGAGCGGGCGCTACGAAATCGACTTCGACGCGCTCGAGCGCGCGATCACCCCCCGGACGCGCGTCCTCTTGCTCTGCAACCCGCACAATCCGGTGGGGCGCGCGTGGCGTCGCGAGGAGCTCGGGCGCATGGCGGAGCTCTGCCTCGCCCGGGGGCTCGCGATCGTCGCGGACGAGATCCACTCGGACCTCGTCTTCCCCCCGCACCGCCACGTGCCGATCGCCTCGCTCGACCCCGCGATCGCCGGGCGGACGATCACGCTCATGGCGCCGAGCAAGACCTGGAACCTCGCCGGGCTCAAGTTCGGGCTCGCCGTCATCCCGAACGCCGCGCTCCGCGAGCGCTTCGCCGGGGCGAGGGCGGACCTGGTGTACGGCGTGAACGTCCTGGGCTACACGGCGGCGCTCGCGGCCTACCGTGACGGCGGGCCGTGGCTCGAGGAGCTCCTACGCTACCTCGAGACGAACCGCGATTTCCTCGTCGACTACGTGCGGCGCCGCCTCGCCGGCGTCGCCGTCGCCCCGCCCGACGCGACCTACCTCGCCTGGCTCGACTGCCGCGACGCCGCGATCCCCGGCGGCGACCCGTTCACCTTCTTCCTCGAGACGGCGCGCGTGGCGCTGAACGACGGGACCGCCTTCGGGCGGAGCGGCCAGGGCTTCGTCCGGCTCAACTTCGGGTGTCCCCGCACGATCCTGACCGAGGGGCTGGACCGCATGCGCGCGGCGCTCGCGGCGCTGCCCTGACCGCGGGGGTCCGGCCGTGAATCAGCGGGGGAGAGGTGGTATGACGTCGACGATCGGAACGAGAAGTCTCCCGGGCGTAAGGGTCGAGACGTCGCCTACCAGCGCGATGTGCGGGGCCGTCCGCGGCCGGGGCCCTCACGACGCCCACCGCCGCCGCTCCGGTCCGGAGACTTGGCCAGCTCCACCTTGATCTGGCGCCCGTCGAGATCGCGCCCGTTGAAGCGCGACACGGCTTCCTGCGCCTCCTCGGTCGTCGCCATCTCGACGAAGCCGAAGCCGCGTGACCGGCCGGTCCCGCTGTCGGTCACGACCGTTGCGGACTCGACGGTGCCGGCGGCGGCGAAGACCTCGCGCAGACGCTCACTGGTCACGGAGAACGGAAGGCCGCCGATGAAGAGCTTCTGTGCCATGGCGCGTCTCCTTGCCACGTCTTCCGCACGGAGTCGGCACGTCCCAGAGGGCGGAAGAAGCGCCGGAGACGCGGGCTGGTGAGCCCCGGCCCTCGTCTGAGCCGGCGCGCCAGACGGAAGGATTGTACACCGGAGCCGTACCGTAGTCCGGCTCAATGGCAGCGCCGGCCCCCAGAAGGCACTAAGCGCTCTTCCTGCGGATCTCCTCGAGGCGCTCGTGGTACTCACGACGCTCGATGAGAAGCTGGCGACGCTCCAGCGCGCGCTCGGTGGCGATCAGGAGCTCGTCCATGTTGACCGGCTTCATGATGACGTCGCGGGCGCCGAGCTTCAGGCTGGCGATCGCCGTCTTCACGTCGGCGGCGCCGGTCAGCACGATCACGGCGACGTCGTCGTCGACCGCCCACACCTGCTGGAGGAGCTCGATACCCGTGATGCCCGGCATCTTGAGGTCGGTCACCACGAGTGGCGGACGGCCCGCCTTGAACGCCTCCACGCCCTCGCGGCCGTCGTTCGCGAGCAGACAGTGGTAGCCGGCCGAGACGAAGATCTGGTGAAGGGCTTCGCGTGCCTGATGGTCGTGCTCGACGATCAGGACCTCGCGCTGCGCCATCGTCGGCACCACGCTCTTCCGGCGGATCTCCTCGAGGCGCTCGCGGTACTCACGACGCTCGATGAGGAGCTGGCGACGCTCCAGCGCACGCTCGACGACGATCAGCAGCTCGTCCATGTTGACGGGCTTCCTCAGGTGGGCGTACGCGCCGAGCTTCAGGCTCACGATATGGTTCTTCACGTCCATCCCGCCGACGACGATGACGGTCGCGTCCGGGTCCTCCTGGCGGACCTGCTGGAGGAGCTCGATGCCCGCGCCGGCCACGCGCTCACCGCCACGCATCACCGGCATATTGAGCTCGGTGACGATCAGCGCCGGTCGCGACCCACGGAACACCTCGAGCCCTTCGCCCCCGTTGCCGGCCAGCAGGCACGTGTAGCCAGCTCTGAGGAAGAGCTCGCGGAAGAGGAGACGGATGTTGGGGTCGTGCTCGACGATCAGGACCTCGCGCGGCGCCACCTCAGCCCACCTTCTCCGACCGGCCGTTCATGGCGGGGAGCATACCCACCAAAGGTGAGTCTGTGCAAGGTGCGCTGGACGTTACGAAAGGCACTCGACTCAGGGAAGCGGCTCGTGCATCCTGCGCCCATGGAGTCGGCCCGATGACCGCGTTCGACGGCTACAGGCTCCCCGAAGAGCTCGTGGCCCTACGCGCGCAGGTGCAGCGCTTCGTCCGCGACGAGATCATTCCCGTCGAGCAACGCATCGATCCCGACGCGGCCGAGCTGCCCGACGAGGATCACCGCCGGCTCGTGGCCAAGACCAAGGCGGCCGGGCTCTGGTGTCTCGGCGCGCCCGAGGAGCACGGCGGCGGCGGCCTCGGCACCTTCGCCATGTGCGTGCTCCTCGAGGAAATGTCCCAGCACCGCATGGGCCTCTACAACCCCGGATGTGGCGTCTTCGGGCGCAACCCACCGCCCGTGATCTGGGGCGGGACGAAGGCACAGATCGCGCGATACGCGGTGCCGGCGCTACGCGAGGGGTATCACACCTTCTTCGCGATCACCGAGCCGAGCGGCGGCTCCGATCCCGCCGGCGCGATCCAGAGCCGCGGGGAGAAGCGCGGCGACCACTGGGTGCTGAACGGGACGAAGATGTTCATCTCCCACGCCCACGAGGCGGAGTGGGGCGTCGTCTTCGTCCGCACCGATCGCGCGAAGGGCCGCGAGGGGATCTCCTGCTTCATCATCGAGAAGGGGACGCCGGGCTTCACGGCGCGCCCGATCCGGACGATCCGCACCGTCGCCGTTCCGAACGAGGTCGTCCTCGAGGACTGCACCGTCCCGGCGGAGAATCTCCTGGGCGAGCAGGGGCGCGGCCTCGAGCTCTGTCTCGACCTCCTCACGTGCCTCCGGTTCCCGTACTCCGCGTGCAACCTCGGCGTCGCTGCGGCCGCCCACCGCATGGCGATCGCCTACGCCAAGCAGCGCTCGACGTTCGGCGTCCCGCTGAGCCAGCGCCAGGCGATCCAGTGGATGCTCGCCGACGCCGAGGTGGAGCTGCGCGCGGCGCGCTGGCTCATCTGGGACGGCGCGTGGAAGGCCGACCGCGGCGAGGACGCGCGCGTGGAGGCCTCGATCGCCAAGGTCTACTCGAGCGAGGTCCTCGGCCGCGTCATCGACGGCGCCGTCCAGATCCACGGCGGCTACGGTGTGGCCAAGGAGTTCCCGCTGGAACGCTGGTATCGCGAGGCGCGCGTGCGTCGGATCGGCGAGGGCCCCTCCGAGGTGCACCGCATGGTGATCGCCCGCGCGCTGCTCCGCTGATCCGCCCTCATCCGCCTCCCTGGACGATCACCGTCTGGATCGCGGTGTTATTGGCGGCATTGGGATCCACCGTGGCGCTGCCTACCGAAGCCCTGTTAGTGACGTCGCCGCGAGCCCCCTGGACCGTAATGCTGATGTCGAAGCGCTTGCCGGTGCCTGCCGGCAGGTCGCCCAGGTCGCAGGTCAGGGTGTCACCGCTCAGCGTGCAGCCGCCCGTGTCCGATCCATAGGTCGTCTGCCGGGTCGTCGGGAGGTGGTCGGTGACGACGACGCGCCGAGCGTCGGAGGGGCCGTTGTTCGCGACAGCGACGGTGTACGTGATCACGGACGACGGCTTGTAGTTGGCGGCGTCCGAGGTCTTGGTGACGGCGAGGTCGGCGCGGGCCTCCACCGTCGTCAGCGCCGAGACCTTATTGTTGGCGTTGTTCGGGTCACCGAAGTCGCTGCTGACGAGAGCGTCGTCGGCGAGGATGGTGCCGTCGGGCGTGGTCGGGTTGACGTTGACCACGACGTCGATCGTGGCGCTTCCGCCAGGGGCCAGGCTGCCGAGCTTGCAGGTCAAGGGCTGTAGGGCGTCACCGGGCACGCCGCCGTTACAGGAGCCCTGGCTCGGGGTGAAGCTCACGACGCTGACCTGTTCGGGGAGCACATCGCTGGCCACCACGTTGGGCGCCGTCGACGGTCCGGCGTTCGAGACCGTTATGCGATAGGCCAGGTTGGTGCCCGCCACGACCGGGTCAGGCGTGTCCGTGATGTCAACACCGAGGTCGGCCGCGCCGACGAAGCGGACGGCGTCTTTGGCGGTGTTGTTTTCAGGGTTCCCGTCGGGCGTGTCGCTCGTCACCGTGGCCGTGTCATTGATCTCCACTTGCTCGGTCGCGGTGAGCGATACGAGGATCGTCGTCCGGCCACCGGCGGGCTCGGAGCCGAGGTTGCAGGTGATCGTCCCGTCGGCCAGCGCGCAGGCGCCGTCGACGGGCGGGCTGAAGGTCGCCGACGTGATGGTGAAGGGCCCATTACCAACGTTGGCGTCTTTCACGACCACGCTCCGAGCGTCGGACGGCCCCAGGCTGTCGACAAGGATCTGGCAGGTCGCGGTGCCGCCGGCCCGGAGCGGCTCGTCGGGCTTGCAGTCCTTGGTCAGCCTGAGGTCGGCGCGGTCGTTCACGGTCGTCGACGCCGAGGCTCTGTTGTTGGACGTGTCGGGGTCGGGCTCGTCGGCCGAGACGCTCGCCGTGTTGTTCAAGGCGTCGGCGCCGCTGGCGAGGACCAGACCCGAGGCGACCCGCACCTGGATGGTGAACGTCCGCATCTCACCCGGCCTCAGGGTGCCCAGCGTGCAGGTGCGCGTGTTGGGCGAGGATTCCGGCGCGGCGCACGGGACAGTGCTGGTCAGGAACGCTGTCCCCGTCGGGAGGACGTCGACCACCACCGCGTTGTTCGCCGGGTTCGAGCCGTTGTTGGTGACCGTGATCTCGTAGGAGAGCATTTCGCCGGCGAGGACAGGGTCGGGGCTGTCGGCCATCGCGATCGCCAGGTCCGTGGCGATGCACGACGGGAACCGGAACGTCCCGACGCGTGTCTGGCGGAGCCCTCCCGCCGTCACGTAGTCGGCCGTATACCAGAACGTGCAGTCGTCCACCGGGTCCACGTTGAGCGAGCTGTAATCGCCCCAGCGCCTACTGCCGATAGAGTTGCCGCCGTCGACGAGGACTTCTTCGCCCTGAGGCATCAGGCCCAGGGGGTCGGTGGCGAGTCGTCCGGTGTAGCGGATCGAGGGGAAGACGGTCCCGGCGCTCGAGATGTTGTAGCCGAGCGCGATGTTGCCGGCCTTGTCCATCGCGATGCTGCCCATCCAGCGGTGCTGCCACGTGGTGAGGGTCGGGTCCTGTGGTCCGAACGTCCCCTGCTGAAACACCGCCCACGGGCCAGTGCCCGAGCGCCGTACCTCGAACCAGCGGATGCCGGCATGGTCCATGCCGTCCACGTCGACGACGAAATTACCGATCAGGGTCTCGTGGCTGCCGAAGTTGCGGTACTGGAGCCGCCACATCGGCCACTCGTTGACAGGGTCGAGCGTCGTCGACGTTCCGGGCTGGGGGATGCAGGCGAAGCTAAAGAAGCCGCACAGGGCGGAGTCGAAGGCCGCCAGCGGGAGGTTGGTGGGGCCGCTGAAGCGTGAGGCGGACGGGTTGCCCCAGTCGATGTGGAAATCCCAGATCTCGACGCGGTCGGCGCCACCGAAGTTGTCGCCGTCGACCTGGCGGTAGTAGGGGTTCGGGGAGCCGACGGGAGGGGGCGTCGTGCCATCGAGGTCGCCGGGCAGCATCATGTTGCCGGGCAGGCGGGGCAGCCCGGCGATGTTGAACTGGACGAAGGTGGCCGGGTTGCCGTTGAGCATGTTGGCCCGGTCGAAGGCCACCGCCGTCACGTCGCCGCCGAAGTTCGCCGCCATGTAGTAGGCGTCAGGCCAGACGCCCAGTTTGAAGTAGTCGGGGAACGAGCCCACGTTGAATTCATAGAGGTGATATCCCCCGGTGACGGGATCCGGGGTGCGCGAGACGGCGATGCACACGTGCGAGGGGCTGGCGAGCTGGCTGAGCAGCCAGCGATCTGCCAGCGGGTCATAGAGAACAACCGGGTCGCCCAGGTTCTGCGTCGCGCAGGGGCCGGTGGTGACGCCGGCCGACGTCCAGAGCGAGTTGATCGCCGACGGCCCTGCCAGCACGGCGCCAGCCTTGCTGTAGATCGTGAACACGGAGTTGATCATCTGGACGTAGTGGCTCGACCCGACGTCGCCGATCGGGTCATGGGGATTCGCTCCCGTCCGTGCGCCGTCGAAGTTGAGGATCGGCGGTGTGAGAATCGGTATCGCGAGCTGGCTGCGGGAACGCGGGGCCGCCATGGTGTCCTGCAGGAGGGGATCGCGGCGCGGCGGGGCGGCCACGCCGGGCGAGTAAGCGCCGAGCCGCTCGACCGCCGCCGGCGAGTCCGCCGGGGGCGGAGGCAGGGAGCGGACGTCCTGGTCGAAGACGGCCGGGGACGCCGGCGCGCTCACGCTGGGTCCTTCGATGGTGGGGCCTTCCGGCGGCGCCTGTGCGCGGGCCGGCGCCACGCCGCCGAGCGAGGCCAGGAGCCACACGAGCGCTGCCGCTTCGGTCTTCGTCACCGCTCTGTCAACTAAGGTGGACCCCGAACCGGGAGACGCAAATCGGGTGAATCCCTCGAATCGAAGAGAGGCAAACCCCCGCGCGAGGCTTCCCGGACTCGCGGAGGGACGAGCGCGCTTGCAACTGGTTCCTCGCCAGGAAGTGCGGATTGATGTACGTTTACGTCGGTGTAGGTCGGGTCGGGCGGCACGGGAGTGGAATGCCGTACCGGTGTCGGCGACCCGCACCCGCGGGCCCGCAAGCATAAGGAGGTGAATCGCGATGCCGCGCGATGTACGCGGTATAAAGGTCGCCGCCGCCCAGATGGGCCCGAATAACGAGGGCACAAGCCGCGAGGAGATTGTCGAGCGCATGCTGGGCCTGCTCGCCGAGGCGGTCCGAGAAGGCGTCGTGCTGATCGCCTATCCCGAGATGGCGCTCACGACGTACTTCCCCAAGAAGATCCGCCCCGACTTCGACCAGTTCTTCGAGACCGAAGTGCCGCCGAAGGCGCTCGAGTCACTCCTGCGCCGCGCGGCCGAGGCGCGGATCGCGGTGCATGTGGGCTTCTGCGAGAAGGCGGGGGAGAAATACTTCAACACGGCGCTCCTCACCGATCGGGACGGCCGACTCTGCGGGACGTTCCGCAAGATCCACCTCCCCGGTACGAAGGCCCCCGACGGCTTCGCCCAGGTCTTCGAGCCCTACTACTTCGCCCACGGCGACACGGGCTACAAGGTCTTCGACGCCGCCGGCGCCAGGGTCGGGATCGCGATCTGCCAGGATCGCCGCTACCCGGAGAGCTATCGCGCGCTCGCGCTCCAGGGCGCGGAGGTCATTCTCGTCGGCTACAACACGCCAAGCTCGCCGCTCGCGCTCGACCTCAACGAGCTCTGTCTCCGTTCGGGCGCGTACGCGAACCTCTGCTTCGTGGTCGGCGTCGCCAAGGCGGGCGTCGAGGACGGCGTGGAGCTGATCGCGGGGAGCGCGATCGTCAGCCCGCTGGGCCAGGTGCTCGCCCGCGCCGCGACGAACGGCGACGAGCTGGTGGTGGCGCGGATCGACCTCGACCAGATGCTCCCGGTCCGCAAGCGCTGGAACTTCCTCGGCCGGCGTCAGCCACAGCACTACGGGCGCCTCCTCCAGCCCGTGACCGAGAAGGAGCCTTACCGATGACCCGAAGGGTAGTGGTCGAACGGAGCCGGGCCGTGCCTTTCTCAGGCCACCCACGGCGTGTCCCGACCTCGCGGCGCCCGCTAGAATGATCGACGTCCTCGTCCGCGGCGGCCGGGTCGTCACCGGCTCGGACGTCTTCGAGGCGGCCGTCGCCATCAAGGGCGACACGATCGTTGCGATCGGGCCCGAGTCGCTGCTGCCGCCGGCAGCGCGCGTGATCGACGCCGCGGGGAAGTACGTGCTCCCCGGGCTCATCGACTGCCACCTCCACGTCGGCCCCGAGTACGACGACTGGACGACGGCCCCCATCGCGGCGGCGCGGACCGGGCTGACCACGCTCGTGCCGTTCGTCGTCGGGGACGAGGGCGAGACGCTGCCGACGGCGCTCGTGAGGCTCCGCGAGGAGGCCGAGTCGCGCTCGGTGCTCGACTTCGGCTTCCACTTCATCCTGAACCACGAGCCCCACATCCTCGAGGGGATCCCGGAGGCGGTCCGTCTCGGCGTCACGTCGTTCAAGCTCTTCATGACCTACAAGAAGCGGGGCAAGCGCATGGTCTCGGACGAGTTCATCGCCAAGACCATGGAGCGCCTCGCCGCGCTGGGCGGCATCTGCCAGCTCCACTGCGAGAACGGCGACGTCCTCGCTTACCTCGAGGACAAGGCGATCGCCGAGGGACGCACGGCGCCGACCGACTTCCCGCCGACCTGCCCCGACTGGACCGAGGAGGAGGCCATCAACCGCGCCGTCCTCATCGCGCGCCTCACCGGGTGCCCCGCCTACGTCGTGCACCTCTCGACCAAGGTGGGCCTCGAGCGTATCAAGCGCGCGCAGGCCGAGGGCCAGAAGGTGTGGACGGAGACGTGTCCGCAGTATCTCCTCCTGACCGACAAAGAGATGGAGCGCTGGGGCCCCTTCGCCAAGATCGGCCCGCCGCTCAGGCCGGCGGACGGTCCGGACCGCGCGGCGCTCTGGGAGGGCTCGGCGGCGGGGTACATCGCCACCCTAGCGAGCGATCACGCGCCGCGCGTCCCGGCGGCCAAGGAACCGGGGAGGAAAAACATCTTCGTCGATCCCGAGGGCAAGCCGATCCCCTTCGGCGCGCCGTCGCTCGAGACGCTCGTGCCGCTGGCGTACAGCGAGGGCGTCGTCAAGCGCGGGCTCCCCCTCACGTGGCTCGCGCGCGTGCTCGCCGAGAACCCGGCGCGCATCTTCGGCCTCTACCCGAAGAAGGGCGTGATCCGGCCGGGCGCCGACGCCGATCTGACGCTCTGGGACCCGGATCCCGCGTGGACGATCGAACAATCGCACCACCTCGGGATCGCCGGCTTCACGCCCTACGAGGGCTGGCAGGTGCGTGGCCGGGCGTGGATGACGCTGGTGCGGGGTGAGGTGATGCTCACCCCGACGGGCGAGCTCGAGCAGAAGCCGGGCTACGGCCGGTACCTCCCGTGCGCGGGGCCGAGGCCGCCGCTCGGCGGCGCAGTCCGCTGACGGATCGCCGGTGACGGGTCGGGTCTTGGTTGGACGGAGCCAGGCTGTGCCCAGGGCACGCCACCCACGGAGTGCTCCGGCCTCGCGGCCCTCGCTCCAATGACCGACTACCTCGATCGACTCGCCCAGGTCGCGGCCGAGGTGCGCGTCGACACGCTTCCCGAATCCACCGTCGAGGCCGGCAAGCGCGTCCTGCTCGACACGCTCGGCGCCATCGTCGCCGGCAGCGCGCTGCCCGAGAACCACCACCTCGCGCGGCTTGCGGCCGCGCGCGCGCCCCACGGCGTCGCCACCCTGCTCGGCCACGGTGCGAAGGCGGACGCCGGCTGGGCGGCGCTCGTGAATGCCACCGCCGGCGTCGCGCTCGAGGTGGACGAGGGCAATCGTCTCGGCGGTGGCCACCCCGCGATCCACGTCATCCCCGGCGCCCTCGCCGTCGCGGAAGAGCGGGCGCTCGACGGGCCGCGTCTGATCGAGAGCCTCGTCGCGGGGTACGAGGTCGGCTCGCGGCTCGGCGGGGCGACGACGCCGCGTGCGAACGTGCACTCCCACGGCACCTGGGGGACGATCGCCACGGCCGTCGCCGTGGCGAGACTCGGCGACGCCCGTGCCCAGACGATCCGCGAGGTCATCAACCTCGCGGCATCCATGAGCCCGGCGAACTCCTGGACGCCCGCCCTCGCGGGCGCCACGATCCGCAATCTCTATCCGGGCCGCTCCGGGCTCGCGGGCATTCTCGCGGTCGACCTCCAGCGGTGCGGCTTCACGGGCCTCGACGACGCGCCGTCGGATGTCTACGCCACCATCCTGGGCGACCGGTTCGACCCCGCGCGCGCCGTGGACGGGCTCGGCGAGCGTTACCGCATCGAGCAGAACTACTTCAAGCTGCACGCGTGCTGCCGGTACAACCACTTCGCCCTGGAGGCCGTGCTGGCGCTCCGTCGCGCCCACCGCTTCGACGCCGACGACGTCGTGCGCCTGCGGGTCACCACGATCCCGTTCGCCGCGCGGATGGCGAATGCCGAGCCCGGGACCACGCTCGCCGCCAAGTTCTCCATTCCCTACGCCGTCGCCGCGGCGCTGGTCCTCGGCCGGACCGACGTCGTGGCCTTCGAGCCTCCCGCGCTCGGCGACCCACGAATCCGCGAGCTCGCGCGCCGGATCGAGGTTCTCACGGAGCCCAAGATGTCCCCGCGGCGGATCGACTACCCCACGGCGCAAGTGAAGGTCGCGCTACGCGACGGACGCATCCTCGAGGAGACGACGACCGTGCCGCGCGGCGACGCCGAAAACCCCGTGCCGCCCGAGGAGCTCGTGGCCAAGTTCCTCGAGCTCGCCTCGCCCGTGCTCGGTCCTACCCGGGCCCGGCGCGTGGTCGAGGCCGCTCACGCCGTCGAGACGCTGAAGAACGTCCGCGAGCTGACGGCGCTTCTCGCCCCCGAGTGACGCCGATGGGACTCGAGGCGGAGCTCGACGAGCGGCTCCGACAGGCGATCAAGGCACGGGACACACGGACCGCCGACGTGGTGCGGATGCTCAAGACCCGCCTCCAGGAGCGCCGTACGGCGAAGGGCTTCGCCGGCGAGGTGGACGACGCCCTCGTCCGCGACGTCATCGCCGCCTATCGCAAGCAGCTCCAGAAGGCGATCCCCGAGTTCGAGAAGGCGGGCGAGCGCGGTCGGGCCCAGATCGCGCAGCTCCGCTTCGAGACGGAATTCTGCGAGCGTTACCTCCCCCGTGGGCTCGACGAGACGGCGCTGCGCGCGCTCGTACGCGACCGCATCACCGCGCTCGCCATCACCGACCCCAAGCAGGTCGGCCGCCTTGTGGGCGACATCATGAAGACGCACAAGGGCCAGGTCGAGGCCGGCGACGTCAAGCGGCTCGCGGAGGAGCTCCTTCGGAAGGCGTAATCGATCCGCTGCCGCCTCATTCGACCCCGTTGATGGCGAAGTCGAAGATCTGCGAGCTTCGGAGCGGCCCGGCCACCGCCCGCGCGGCGTACTCCGCACGGAGCGGCCGGTTCAGGATGAACGGCACCCTCGCCTCGGAGATGCCGCCGTGCGTCCGGAGGCGATGGCCCCGGAGGCCGGACAGGTCGTGGTCCTTCTCCGACGCGCCGATGCAGGTGTCGGCCGTGCTGATGACCGCGACGTCACCCTCGCGGTCGAACGGGAGATCGAACCGCCGTGCGGTGGTCGCCCGGTCGCACACGGCCTCGACCCCCGGGATCGGCGCGGCGACCTTCATGACGTCGGCGGGGTCGAGGCTCCCGTGGCAGTAGACGCGGACAAAGCCGCCGAGCGCGCCGTGGTGGGCGACGAACCGGTCGGTAATCGGGCAGATGACGGTGCAGGCGCCCTTGCCGAACCGAGCGTCGAGGACGTCCTGGAGCCAGATGACCCGCGGCGAGCCGTCGGGGTTGGACTTGTCGTGCATCCCGTGGTCGGCCGTGAGCGCGACCACGGCGCCGAGCGCGTCGAGCCGCCCGAAGCACGCGTCCAGGTTTCGATAGTAGCGGTCGGCCTCGGGCTCGCCCGGCGCGTACTTGTGCTGGATGTAGTCGGTGAGCGAGAGGTAGAGGAGGTCCGGCCCGCCCCGCTCCAGGAGCCGGATTCCCGCCTCGAGCACGAACAGCGAGAGCTCGGGCGAGTAGATGTCGGGCAGCTCCATGCCGACGAGCTCGAGCACGTTCTCGATGCCGTGCTCCTCGAGCGTCGTCTGGTCGGCGCACTCTGAGGAGAAGTTGACGCTGCCGCCCGCGAGATCCATGTCCTTGCCGAGCTGCTTCCGGAGCTTGTCCTTGGCGGTGATGGAGACGACCGTGGCCCCGTGGCGCGAGAACTCGGCCAGGATGGTGCGCGAGCGCAGGAGCTCGGGCCCCGTCATCACGACCGCCGCGCCGGTGTCGCGATCGAGGTAGAAGTTGCCCGAGATGCCGTGGACCGCCGGGGGGCTGCCCGTCGCGATCGACATGTTGTTCGGGCACGTGAAGCTCGGGACGTCGCCGTCGGCGACCCCGGCGAAGCCGGCCTTCGTGAACCGCGCGACGTTGGGGACGACGCCGTCGCGCACGCCGCGCGCGAAGTACGCCGGATCGCCACCGTCGATGCACACCACGACGATCGGACGCGACGGCCACCGATATCGCACGCCGTTCAGCGCGATGCTCGCCCGCGCCATCGAGGTATCCATGTCGTCGCCAGCATAGCCCAGCCAGCGCCGCTCAACGTCTCAATCGTAATCCGAGGACTCGAGGGCGGCCTCGACGATCATCCGAAGGTTAGCGTCGCTTCGTGCCAGGGCCACCCGAGATTACAGACCGAGCCGGGCGCCCAGCTGACGGAGCTTCTCGGTCGTCGAGAGATCGAGCGATTGCCCGATGAAGAGGCGGTTGCCGATGTCGAGGAACGCCATGCGGTTTCCGTGCTCCGAGTGGTACTGGAGCAGCGCCAGCGCCGCCGGGTTCTTGTGATTGGGATAGATCCGCACCGCTTCTTCAAGGCTGGCCACCGCCGCCGCGTCGTCTTTAAGTCGGAGCAGCAGCAGCCCCTTCATGTACGGGGGCCAACCCCGCTCGCTCTTGGAGCCCGTCTTTTCGAGGAGGGATGTCGTCTCGTTGACCCAGGCGAGGAACTCGGCGGGGTCGGCCTTGTCGAGCACGAACCAGGTGAGTCTACCGAGCGCTCCATGCGGAGTCTGGGCCAGCCGATCGTAGTACGTCGAAAGGCCCCCTGTCAGGAACACCTCACGCTCGTAATACTTGAAGTACGCGAGGACGCTCATGACCCGACGGCGCAAGGTGTCGCGCTGATGCAGCGTCCAGGGATCATTGGACGTCATCGTTTCCATTCGGTCGATGAACGCACGAGTCGTGCCGGAGAGATCGAAGACCATCCGCTGGCCCGGGATATCCTTGCGCACTTCCCAGTACAGGCCGCCGTCCTTCGTCGAGAACTCGTGGGGAAGGCCGGCGCTGGCGTAGTAAATTCGGCGCTCGGAGCCGCGCACGAACGCACTCAGTTGCCTGCCTTTGTCCGGCGCATCGAAGCGAAACAACCGATTTCGGAATAGGAGGCCCTCATCGTTGTACAGGGTCACGTCCGGGCGGAATCCCTCGACCCTATTCATGTATCCGATTGGAAAGGAGTCGTCGTCCCCGTGGACGAATAGGACCGCCCCCTTGTCGAGTGACTCCAAGACGGCGGTCGCGTAGTCTCGAGCCCACGTGTCGTCCCTTCGGACATTGACATCGCGATGCGAGAGAAACACAACGACCGCGAGCGCTGCGAACGTACCGGCCCGAGCCGCCGCGGCCCCGCGGCGTACTCTCGACGTCAGCGCATCCAGCGCCAGGACGAGCCAGACGGCCAGGATGCCGTACGGGATGAGCGGGTAGCGGCGGATGGCCGCCTTCATCAGAGGCTCATAGTCGAAGCCAAGCATCGCGCCAAGAACCAGGGAGCTTCCGAGCCAGCCCGCAAGTAGGGCGAAGGCGGTCGAGAGGTTCAATCGCCGGAATTGCTGAACCAGTCCGAACCCCGCGAGCGCAGCGCCCACCGGAGTGTACTGGCGAACCATCTCCATGAGGAGAAAGCCTTGATAGTCGAGCTTGTCGGCGATGTCGGCGCTCTGGCTCACGTCGACATGCCGAAAGCCTTGGCGTGAGACGAAGAAGAGGAGGCTCTCGAAGCCTGAGATCGGACCATAGAAGCTGATCTCCGGATCCATCCTGGAGCGGACGACCATCCAGAGATAGGGGAGGACACAGGCGACGAACGCAATGCCGAGCATCCGCGGCGACGCGCGAAGCACCTCACGTCGCGCTGGCAGGAGGAGCAGGACCAGGCACGGTGTGGAGAGAAGCATCAACGGCCAATGGTTGGCGAGACTCAGCCCGAAGACTCCGGCAAAGACGTAGAGCACCCGGAGGTTCTTCGTTGCGAGGAACACCAACGCCAAGTAGAAGAGGCAAAAGAAAAAGAACGTGTTGAGCGTGTACGTCTCGGCGATGATGGCCTGAGACCAGAACGTCGCCGACAGCCCGTACAGCACGGCGCCGGTGTAGGCGCTCACGGCATCGGCAAATAGGGCGCGGACGACGAGCCACAGCGCGACACAG
>Ga0209470_1001854_pt1 | contig 15294 bp, 15 predicted proteins | sample GraSoiAngelo_125_FD_185882 | JGI IMG/M metagenome (GOLD analysis project Ga0209470, IMG submission 185882) | Grasslands soil microbial communities from the Angelo Coastal Reserve, California, USA - 14_0927_05_40cm (SPAdes) (version 2) | ecosystem: Environmental > Terrestrial > Soil > Grasslands ... | reverse complement strand
GCCGAAACTCAGATCGGGATGAGGCAAAATGCGTTCAGCTTCTTCCACAGCCGATTTGAAATTGTTTTCCGGGTTCAGCTCCGGGGTTTCCAGAATCACGGCGTTACCGAGATCAAAGCCCAGGCGCCATTGGAGCGGGCGAGGTTCGGGTGTGTACGGCACGTCAGTCGGAGACGGCGGCTCGCTGCTTTGCGCAACCGCCAGCGCGGCGAAACAGAGAATTGGTATCCAGAACTTCATTGGCCGGTTCCCCCTGCGGAGGTGTTCAACGTAATCGCCCGTCCTACTTCGCTGACGGGATACCTGAACATAGTACGTAGCGTTGGGCTGGGCAACGAATGAATAGTCGGGTGCCAATTTCTCTCCGACAAGCTTCTTCGCCGTTGCACCGGCATTCGTGTGAACGTACAGAAACTCTTCAGCGGCCGAAGTACCGTCAAGCCCATACGTCCATTCTTCCTGATTTTAGCGATTATGGCGAAGTTCAGCCTGATCACTGCGGTCTGACCACTTGACCTCGATGTTGTAACGGCCGGGTGGAATCAGCGTAAACGTGTATTGCCCGGTCTCGTCCGATGCAGTTCGACGCTCGGCGCCCGTCGCTTGATTCTGCAGTTGGATCTGAGATCCTCCGATAACTCCGCCTTGGGCATCGGTCACGCGGCCGCTTAAGGAACCGGTGTCGGTTTGAGCAGAAACGATTTGAACGAATGACAAGAACAGCAGCGGTAACGCCGCCGCGCACGCACGAAGGCGCAACATATGAATCGGCAACCTTTCGAGTGAAGCCGGTTATTGCAGAGAAGCAATATCCGTAGGTGCGATTAGGCACGGGGTTCGTTACATTTTTATGAAAGGACCGTAAAATTCCCCCCAAAGTTTAGGAGGGGAGTTGTGCGGCTCCACAACACAAATTGATCAACCTGTCACAATACCGTTTCTAATCAGTAACAGTCCTGTTCGACAGTAACTCCATGCGAAAACAAACGTTGTCCTTTGTTTGTTGCCTAATACTCGCGGCGAGCACCGCGCTTACTACGGTGGCTCAAAAAACCGGGAAGATTGTTGGCGGACCTTTAGCGGTAAAGGTGACCAACCGCGCGGCAACGATTGCATGGATTGTGCAACCGGATGAGGTGACGCTTCGTCCGTCGGGCGATGCCGCTGCAATCGAGGCGCCTGTGCTCCGGACTGAAACAGTAACGTTGACTTCGCTGAAACCGAACACGCGATATGAATACAACATTTCTTCGGCGGGAGAAGACGGCGATGGATCTTTCAAGACTCCGCCGGCAGGATCGGAACCCTATCGCTTCTTGGTCTATGGTGACAATCGCACGCGACATGATGTACACCGGAAAGTAATCGCCGAAGTGATGAAACACGGGATTCCGGATTTTATTCTCCAGACCGGAGACATGGTCGAAGACGGGAACGACAGCGCGCTATGGCCCATCTTTTTCGATATCGAAAAAGATCTCCTGCGCCAGAGCGCATTTTTTCCGGCAATCGGAAACCACGAGCGGACGAGTCACTATGTCGAAGATATCTTTCAAGAAGGGGCGCCGTATTACTCGTTCGATCGGGGAAATTCCCATATCACCGTTATTGACAGCGAACTCACAACGGCGGCATCCAACCAGGCAGGACGGGATGCATTCTGGGCCCAACAGCTACACTGGATCGAGGAGGATCTGAAATTTCATCAGAAAGCCGACTACCGATTCGTCGCGGCGCACCATCCGCCATTTACCGCTGTGACCTCCCGCCAAGGTGACAACCCTCACATGATGGCGCTCGCGGGGTTACTGGAGAGATATCACGTCTCTGCCGGTTTCTTCGGTCATGACCATAAATTACCAGCACTACTTCAAGAACAATATCCACTATGTAATTACCGGCGGCGGCGGCGCCCCGCTCTATGACGTGAACACGCCGCCTCAGGGGATTACGCAGAAAGTGGTAAGTGTCGAGAACTTCGTCAGCGTGTCTGTCGACGGCAAGGTCGCTCACATCGAGGCAATCGCCATCGATGGGCGGACCCTCGACCAATTCGATATCGAATCGCCGATACGGTAGAACGCATTACCAATCGACTCGCAATTGAAATTGCGCGGATCGCGCGAATCCGCCGACGTTCTGGATTTGTCCGAATGTGGGAAGCCCGTAGGAGACGGGGCCCCAGGAAGAGCGGATTGTCGAACACATTCAAGAAGTCCGCTCGGATGGTAATCGCGGCCCGTTCCATCTGTAGCGACTTCTGGATGTTCACATCGGTTTCCTTCTGGCCCGGCGTGCGAACGCGGCTGTCCGTTCGGGGAGCATTACCAAACGTAAATGCCGGCGGGGCGGACCACGCGGAAGTGTTGAACCAATTCGTTAACCGGCTCTCGCTATCGCCGTGACTTGCAGGATCGGCGCCGGCAACGAGGTTCGGACGCTGCGTGCTTCCAAGGAGACGTGACCAAAATAAGAGATAAGGACAGGGCGACTTTCAAACCATCGATTGATCCATCCGCCAGCAAAGAGCGCGATAATCGGTGCCGCTAAGGTGGCAACGAGCTGCCAGTCGATGATCATAAAAGAATTTAATTGAATTTGTGAATTATCGATGATCGTAGAGACAGTTCAGGTCCAGAGTTACGTACGGACACTCGCATTCATAACCTGTACGAAGCACAGTCAAAATAAGCGTATCGACGAACCCTCCTAACTGCTGGTTGTCTTCTTCTTTGAAAGTCCGGAAGCTTTTTCGACCTCGCTGCTCACTATTGGGCCTGAGATAAGAATCGATGGGCGCGGCGCCGGATTCTGCTGTCTTCTGTATTCGACCCGGGCCTCCGCCAGAAGTCGAAGGAGGTTCTTGCGATTTGCCACTAAGAGGCGGACCCAATCGCGGCGTCGCATCTGAGGAAAGTAGATACCGCGAAAGGCGAGCCGAGCGAACAACATGACAGCTCGTTCTTTGAATGGTCGATGCGCGATCCTCTGAAGTGCTGTCGCAATGGCCTGCGGGTCATAAGAACGCGACCAGGCTGCTTTCATTTCCGCTTCAGCCTCTTCGACGCTGATGTTCCGCGGCGTGAAGGCCATCCTGAACGGACGAGTATCAAGCCAATGCTCTGGTGCGAACAGACGCCCCTCCTTGCTTAGCCGGTCATAGAGTGGGGTTGCTGGATATGGCGTCAGTAATCCGAATACGGGAAGACCCGGTGGCCACGAGGCAATCGCTTCGAGGGTCCGGCCTGCCACACCTGGAGTATCGCCGTCCATTCCGAAGATGAACGATGTGATGGCATAAACCCCGCGCTCAGCGAGCTGGCTTAAGACGGCGGCATATTCGCCAGGTTTGTTAAAACCCTTGTTTACGTCTTCGAGATTTGCAGCATCGATCGATTCCAGGCCTTGGAAAATCCAGCGACCTCCACTTGCGGCGATCAGGTCCAACAATTCCTGATCACGTAAAAGATTGATGCTGATTTGTGCGACCCAGGGAAGGATCGCGTCGGCCGCGATGATGGCTTTCAGAAGTGACTTCGTACGCTTCATGTTGATCGCGAAATTGTCATCCACGAAGAAAATCGCAATATGCCCGCCATCCCTACTGGACCGCGCCTTCAATCGAAGCATTTCGTTGACGACACTCTCGTTCGTCCGAAATCGAATGGAGTCGCCGAAAAAACCGGTTACCGTGCAGAAATCGCATCCATAAGGACAACCGCGTCCCGATTCGATCGGAATCAAGTGGAAGCTCTTCATTCCAAGGCGCGCGCGGTCTACCCAATATCTCGCCCATCGTGGCAAATGCCCGATCAAATTGAACTGCTCCAGATCGAGTTGTTCCCAGGGTATGTTGGGATACTCCACGAGGGATGGCTTGATTTCTTTCCCCTCGGCGTTAGTTGGCGTGTAGACCTCTTTCAGTTGGTCCTTCGCGGTATCCTCAACAATTTGCGGCCACGTTTCGTCTGCTTCTCCAAGGGCGATGGCATCCGCATGGCGCGGGTTTCCATCGCGTCCCAACGGCTCGCCCGGAACCTCCGTCACATGTGGGCCTCCCATGACAACCTTTGCGCCTGCCGCACGTATCACATCCGCCATGTTGTAGGCGCGAACCGCCATCCGCGTCATGAAACCGATTCCTGCAAGCCGGATGTCATTCTCCTTGACGAAAAGTGCAAGTTCGTTTGGCGTTAGCGGTTGAGCATTTCCATCAATCAGGAAAACCTTGTGCTCGGGCGGTGTGAGGGATTGGAGGAGGAACATCCACAAATGGGGCATGAAGTTCCGCGTGACGCCGTTGTCCGGGTTATAGAGAAGAATATTCATGACGACATTTCAATTTCGCGAACCTCTACGGCAGGTTCCGATTTTCGTGGCCGAAATATTCGAACGACCGCGTGAGTAACCAAAAGGACTCCGGTCAGAACGCCGAGAAATACAAGACCGGCTAACACCAATACCATACTGTTGATTGCCCATTAAAAGCCCCGATGACATTTCTCCAAAATTCAAGAAGACGGCCGCACAATCCCTCCTTTTGATTTGCTCCGGATTCATCTTACATTCGCAGTTGCCGCCAACTTCAAGGACCCCGTACCTTAAAGAGACGGTAGTTGGCAATGACTACCGTGGTGCCTGGCGTATAACCGAATTGCAAGTCAGCATTTTATTCTCCGAGCGTTACGTCGAGTTCCGTGCTTGCCCAGAACGATCGTCCCTCCCCGTGCGGGGAGGGGAATTCCGGCGGTTTGCGGCGAACGAATCCGCTATCGTCCGAAGACGACCCCGAAGCCGAAGCGAAGTGTGTTTTTATCCCAAACGCCGCCAATATGAGTCGGTAGCCAGTCGAACTGGACGAGGCGAATGGACATCTTTTCGTTGGCAGAAATGTCCACGCCACCACCGTAACCCATCGTGAAGCCGCTGACTGAGCTACCGAAGCTGCCTGCAGTCAGACCGCCGAACAGAGCATGAGCAAACAGTGTGGTCTTTTCCCGGCGGGCATGAAAACGCGGTCCACCGAGGTACTCATAGTAATGCTCACTATCTTTGTACTGGCCGGCGAAGTCGCCGACTATGCCAAGGGTGCTGTTCACATTTCCCGTAACACCGGCTTGCCATCCAAGAGCCTGCACTCGATCAACGGCTTTACCGCTCAGGACGGAAAGTCCGCCGAAGAACTGGGTCTTTGGCCCGTCCTCAGCAAACAATGAAAATTGAGAGAACGCAACCGCTACTACCATCACACCTAACAATCGTTTCATATACCGCTCCTTAAGTCTCACGTTTTTACGTTTGTGGAATCCAGAACCTCGAGAGTTCTCAGGGCTGCAGGTGAATCATCACTCAGTATGTATGCCCATACGCAATCTTCATAGACCGTCGCGAATGTAGAGTCGGGTCACAAGGCTGTCAAACGGAAATTTTGTAAGTCATTTCTTGGATAATGAGATGGAATGTACGTATCCAGCGTGTACGTCGGGCTGTGAGTCCACCGGCGGGAATCACACTAAGGTCGGAAACAATAGTATCCCCCGATACGAAGCTGGGCAGACGCGAGCGGGCGCCCGAAAGCAGCAGCTCATTCCGCCGTTGCAGGTGAAGAGTGTGCGTAAGAAGCCCGCTGTGAGTGAAGGGGACCCGCCGCCGGATCTCGCCCGGACGTCGCTATCGGACCCGCCGGTCACAATAGCCGTGCCTGCGTTGGGTCGCGCGCGGGAGGCGTTCTATTGGAATATGGCGATCGCGCAAGTCGCGATACTTTTATTCCTTTCCTCGACAAAAGGTTTATGCGTTGGAGGTCTCGCACGGGAGGCCGGGTCCGGCGGTCCATCCTGAGCCACATCGGTGATCGAGATGGCCCAAAGCGATCCAGGCCTACCACGAATACACGGGCCATCCACTGGATATCTATCTCCTCCGCGCCCTGGAATTGTCTTAGCCGTCCCGAAGAAAGAGGTTTCTAGGATTAAAACCCCGGCAAGCTGGAAGGCTCGCCGGGGTTTTTGTTTTGGGGACAGGGTAAGCTTAAGCCATTGTGATCTGTCGTCATTACGGCATATGCGGCGGTTGCACCCTTCAACATCTCTCTTATGCGCAGCAGATCGCGTCGAAGGAAGCGGTGCTTCGGAAGCTGCTGCCCGGCTTTTCGCCGCGATTCGCTCCGATCGAGTTCGGTTCTGAGGAACCCTCGCGGTTCCGTCAGAAAGTCGCATTTGTATTCCAGGGTGGGGTGATGGGGCATTTCGAACCTGGATCGAATCGCATTGTGCCGGTCGAGGAATGCCCGGTCCACAGCGATCGTGGGAATCAAATCGCGTTTGCGTTGCGTGATCGCCTGCGAAGCGCGCCAGTCGCTCCGGGAATTTTGCGTCATTTAATCATCCGCACCACGCAAAACGATCGCGAAGCCGTCGCCACGCTAGTTGTTACCCGAAACGACAAATCCCTTCGCAAGCCGATTCGTTCGCTGCTGGAATCGGATGACCGTCCCGACGGCTTTTTCATCAACATTAATGAGAAGCTGGGACCGTTCATGCTCGGCCTCAGACGATCAAAATCTACGGCCGCAGCCACATTCGGGAGACTATTGGAAGCCTCTCCTATTTGATCTCTCCGGACGCGTTCTTTCAGACGAACGTCCGCGCCGCTTCTGTGCTACAGCAATGTGTTGTGGAAACCCTCCATGGCGCGCAGCGTGTACTCGATCTTTACTGCGGCAGCGGGTTGTTTTCGCTGCGGCTCGCAGCCGAAGGCGCTCGCGTTGTCGGAATCGAGGAGAATCGCCAGGCGGTGCGGGACGCTGCAGCCAACATGCGTCTCAACCGCATTCCGCCCGATCGCGCACGCTTCATCGCCGTTCGCGTGGAAGATGGGCTTGGAACAGTCGCCCGCGATGCGTGGGACGCCGTCATCCTCGATCCGCCTCGGCAAGGCTGTCCTGCAGGCGTGCTGGAACGCGTGTTTCGAGGCATCGCAGCGCCTCGAGCCGTCTATGTTTCGTGTAACCCGGAGATGCTGGCGGTCGAACTACGCATGATCCTCAAATACGGGTACACCGTCGAGCGCATCGAAGCCGTGGACATGTTTCCTCACACTGAACACATCGAAACGCTGGTCCATCTCGGCGCGTAGCGAACCGACTTGATCGTTCACTCGGCTGTTCTAAGCTGTCGATCGATGTTTGGCGAGGGAATTTAGCGATTCGAGATAGTGATCCTTATGTTGGAGCCCGGTCCCGATACCTCGCCGCCAACTCGCAGCTCGGACCGTAGTCGTCGCGCCCGGCGCTCATGATGCCCCTTGCCTACGGAGTAGAACGTTCGTAAAGGAACCACTTGGCCCGACCATAAGATCAGTTCCAGACGATACATCCGTTCGCCCTCCCAGTCTTGGGCAACGTTTACGAGAGAAATCTCGTTCAACGGATACGCCTTTGTTGAACCACGGATCAGTGACCGGTAGCGGAGATTGAGCATTCCCCGCGTGCGATCTACGGTAACAATCAGGATGCAAGGGAACGCGATAAAAAGGCCGCCCCCCAGCAACATCAGGACACGCGCCTGAACCCCCTCAGCGTCGTGTCCAAAAGGGAAGGCTGCTCCCACAAAGAGAAACAGCACCCCCATGAGCCAGAGTATTAGCGGGTAGTCTTTGAAGACGATTTGCACATTGGAACTCACCGTCATGATTCGTTCCGAGCGGCTTCCTTTATACCTGCGAGGCGGGTCTGATGCTAAAGGTTAACGATGGGGCCCCGCGCGCGCCGCTGACGCGTGAGTTCGGTCAAATAGCTCTTCACACCCTGCTGACTGTGAATAGGTTGGATTCTTGATTTTGATCCAGTCTCGCGACGCGATTATGTCTTTGAAGAAGTCGTCGGGCTGACCCACGCGGAAGTACAAACGTTAAAGGAAGAGGGCATCATCGCATAAAGGCATTACGGCGTTTGAAGCTGGCCGCTTGGCATTAGATCGGATCGTTGGACTTCGCTGCAGTGACATCAATCTATAATGGCAAGTCTTGGTTTGCCGGATTCTTCGTAACTGCAACGATACCGATCCCGAAGGAAAGGGGTTCATCTCGATGCGCCAGGATCTCAGTGCCCCCGAACTTAATCCACCGCATTCTCTCGCTCGTGTCATTGATCAGTTGGCGCATGTGCTGCCGGCACAAGGCCCGATCAGCATTTTCATCCATCACAACACGCTTCATGCGTTCGAGCATCTGCCGTTTGAGGAGGCCGTTGAGCGCGCCGGCGAACGGCTGGGATGCGAGCCATTCCTGGCCGAATCACGCTATCGCGACAAGTTAGCATCGGGCCGAATTCTGGCACGTGACGTGGAGGCGCTGCTCCACGAGCAGCTTGGGGAGAGAAGTGAGCGCGACGTGGCTGGTGTCGGTACCCGCTTCGATCTATGGCGAGCTGTGGTGCTGCATGGCATCCCCGAGGCGAAGGGACGAGAGCTTTCTTGGCTTCTGGAAGAAACGCCGGTGTTGTCGCGTTTTCGTAGGGATCTGCCGGCGACTGCTCGGTCCGCAGTCTACGTCCTTAGCGAGGAGAACGATCGCGCGAGCGAGGAACACAAAGCCGTGCGCCGCCTGTGGAGTGCCTGCGTCAAAGCGGTTCGCCGAGCCGGCGAGCCTCCGGTAACGCCGGTCGTCATTCCTGTTCGCCATCGTGATTGCGTGCAAATGGTCTGTGGGCTTGATACCGATGCCTGGATTCATCCGCCGCTTATTCGATTCTTGGCCGGTTATCTGGATCAGGGTCTGGCGCATTGGTCCATGCCTGACAGGAGTCGTGGCATCCACGGCTGCTTTCTGGAGATCTACCGCACCTCGTTGACGGCGCAGTGCGGGCCTTGGGCGCGAGCGCTCCCGCGTCTCGTCGCCGAGGACTACACTGCCGGTCGGGATGCACTCAGCTCAATCGCCAATTCCCTCGCTCGACTCGGCGTCGCCGATGCAGAGTATGAGGACTATCTGGGCGCCGAGCTGCTGGCGTTGAGGGGATGGGCCGGCATTGTGCGACAGATCGAGGAACGGCCAGACCGTGTGCCGGCGCATGACCTCACAGTTACGTTGCGCGGATACCTGGCGGTTCGCCTGCTCTTCGAACGCGCTGCGCTGGAGCACGTTGCACCAGAAATTTCTTTCGAGGGTGCGCTTTCAAACCTGCGAAGCGCCTTGCAGGGCCGGTTGCCGATTCCGCCGGGTCCGACCGTGGTGGAGCGCGCGTGGCCGCTCTTTCATGTGGCACAGCTTTGCGGTCTCGATACGATAGTTGTGGAGCAGTGGACCGCTGCGAACGTAGCGGATCTGGAATCCGAGTTGCGCGAACTCAACAGCATTCGCCAGCGAAGAATCTTGCACCAGGCCTTCGAACGAACGATCCGTCATCGCGTCTATGACGCCCTTATCCATCATGCACCTCACGACCTTGAGGCACCACCAGCGTTCCAGGCCGTGTTCTGCCTCGACGAGCGTGAAGAATCCTTCCGCCGCCACCTGGAAGAGGTCGAGCCCGCGTGCGAAACCTTGAGTAGTGCGGGTTTCTTCAATGTGGCGATGTATCACCAGGGCGCAACCGACGCCCACCCACGACCCCTCTGTCCGGTTGCGATCCGTCCCCAGCATTACGTGCCAGAAATGGATACCGGGGGCGAGCGCCTGGCCGGCCACTCGCAACGCCTGCGGCGGCGCGTGGCGGGGTTCCTTGGGTACAACGTTCATTTAGGAAGCCGATTGGCGTTTCGTGGTGCGGTGTTGATGACAGCGTTTGGTTGGCTGGCACTTCTGCCGCTAATCTTGCGAGTCGTATTTCCGTGGCTTTCGTCGCGATGGCATCGCGTGCGTGAGGTATCGGCCGGCGTCTTGCGAACACGTTTGCAACTGGACCGGCAAGAGACGGCGCCGCCTATCGGTGCGCACTCAGGATTCACAGTGCGCGAGATGGCGGACATTGTGCGACGCGTTTTGGAAGATATCGGTATCAGCGACCGTCTGGCGCCCCTCGTACTTGTGGTAGGGCACGGATCGATCAGTCTCAATAACCCTCATGAATCGGCCCACGATTGCGGCGCTTGCGGTGGGGGGCGCGGTGGGCCCAACGCGCGTGCATTCGCACAAATGGCCAACGACCCAAGAGTCCGCCAGCTCCTGGCCACGGAAGATCTGCGCATCCCAGACAATACATGGTTCGTCGGCGCCCAGCGGAATACATGCAATAACGCAGTGACGCTCTACGATGACGATCTTGTTCCGGCGGACCACGAGGGGTTATTTCAGAGAGTGAAGGATGCCATCGAGACCGCGCGCCGGCGTGAGGCGCACGAGCGCTGCCGGCGGTTCGACAGCGCGCCGGGGTGGTATCCCCCGCTTGCGGCGCTGGCGCACGTCGAGGGACGTGCCGCGGACTTGGCGCAACCACGACCGGAGTACGGCCATGCGACGAATGCATTTTGCATCATCGGCCGCCGGGCCCGTACGCGAGGCCTATTCCTCGATCGGCGCGCGTTTCTGGTTTCTTACGATCCAGTTCGTGATGACGACAGCGCAATCCTCGCGCGCATCATGGCGGCGGTCGTACCGGTGGTCGCCGGCATCAGCCTTGAGTACTACTTCGGTTATGTCGATCCGACCGGCTACGGCTGCGGCACCAAACTACCCCACAATGTCACATCACTTCTCGGCGTTATGGACGGCGCGCAAAGCGATCTGCGGACTGGGCTCCCGTGGCAGATGGTCGAGATCCATGAGCCCGCACGATTAGCGATTATCGTCGAGGGAACGCCGGATCGCGTCCGGCGCGTCGTACTAAACAACGCCGCAATCGAGCGGCTCGTGCGCAATCGGTGGATTTGGCTGGCCTGCCTCGACGTGGAATCCAACGCCTTGTGGGAATTCCGATCGATGGGATTTCTTCGCCACACCGCAAAAAATCCTCTTCCGGTAGTTACGGGCGAGTCTGCCACGTGGTATCAGGGCAAGCGCGGGTTCCTTTCTCCCGCCGCCATCGCAGCGGACGCGCACGCGGAGCGCAAGCGCGATAGCGCGCAGCCTCAAGAGACTCCCGGCGTGGGAGCTTCAGTATGATGCCGAGCCTTTCTCTCACGTTGCTCGTGCTCGTCGGAGTCGGATCGCCAACAGTGCTACTGGCGGTGCTTGGCTGCGCATCGCTTCTCAATAGACCGTTGCCGGAGCGATGGACAGGCCGAATCGCAGCCGGTTCGATGATGACCGCGTGTGCATCCTTGTCCGTAGCGCTCGTCGTGTATGGTGTCACAGGAACGGGCCAGCAGCTTGTGTCGTACGGCGCATGGTCTACCTCTCACGAAGGTGGTATCGCGATCGAGTTTCTGGTCGATCGGCTCTCGCTGGCGTTCGGAGCACTCTCGGCGGCTATCGCCGGGATCGTGTCGGCGTTTTCGAATCGATATCTGCACCGGGAATCCGGTTACAACCGCTACTTCGTTCTGCTCGCAATGTTCGTTACTGGGTTCCTGCTCGTCGCCCTGGCCGGCAACGTGGAGGTGCTCTTCGTCGGCTGGGAATTCGTTGGCCTCAGCTCGGCGCTGCTTGTTGCGTTCTTCCACGGGCGGCCGGCACCCGTGTCGAACGCACTGCGCGTACTCTCGGTCTATCGCATCAGTGACGCGGCCATGTTTGCGGCAGCAGTCCTGTTGCGGCATATTGCCGGCACCGACAGCCTCTCATTGCTCTTTGGCGGTGGGCGGTCGGGCTCGGCAGCGGCCCTGACCGGAAGCAGTGCCACACTCATCGCCATGCTCCTCATCGTTGCGGTCGCAGGGAAAAGTGCACTGCTGCCGTTTTCGGGCTGGCTTCCGCGAGCGATGGAGGGACCGACGCCTTCAAGCGCCGTGTACTACGGATCGCTATCGATTCATGCAGGGTGCTTCTTATTATTGCGGTCGGCGCCTTTGCTCGAACACGCGCCCGTCGCCCGTGTCCTTGTAGGTGGACTCGGAGCCGCGACAGCAATCTTCGCTGGCATCACGACACGCGTGCAGAGCGACGTGAAATCATCGCTCGCCTACGCATCGCTGACACAAGTAGGTATCATCGTCATGGAAATAGCGGTCGGCTTGTATACCGTCGCGTTCATCCACCTCGCCGGTCACGCCTGCTTTCGACTCCTGCAGTTTCTGAGCGCGCCGAACGTCCTTCACGATCTGCATGGGTTGGAAAACGCGATCGGCGAACGGCCGTCTCGAGGTCGAAGATATTTCGAGACGTTGGCTCCAAACCGCGTGCGTCGCCTTCTGTATCTGGTCGCGCTTGAGCGGGGGTTCCTCGACAGCATCATCGATCGTGTGCTGGTCGAGCCATTCATGCGAATCGCAGGTCATTTATCCCGTCTTGATCGTTGGCTGTGCGACGCTGGCGTGGTGACGCCGCGGCCGGTCCCAATCGAGGCAAGCGAGAACCAGGATGAGTGACGCGCGGTTATGGCTCGCGGGGATCACAGTCCTGCCGGCGCTCGTGATTGCAGCCTCGTACTTTCGTATTGAGGTGGAACGGTTACGGCGGCTGGCGGTCGCATCTGCCGCAGTCATGCTGCTCGCTACTCTCGTCATTTCTGTTTCGCCGCAGTTGCGCGCGCTCTCGATCCGGACCACTGCTCTTAGCTGGCTTACAGAAGGAGAAGCAATCATCCGAATCGACGCGCTCTCGTCGGTCCTCCTGCCATTTGCAGCGGGTCTCTGGGTGTTCACCGTCGCCGTGACACCGCGCGCAGCGCTCGATCGAGGAGGCCTACGCCGGACAGCGCTCTCCACGCTGATGACGGTCGCATCCTTTCTTACCGAAAGTGCCGTCTTACTCGTGCTATTGTCATTGGCTTCCGTCTGGACGTTTCTATCGGCCCTGTCGGACACCGCACATCGGGCTCAGCGTCGAATCGTCGCGGTATATCTAGGGGGATCGGCGCTGGCCTTTGGCATCGGCGTCGCGCTGCTGATCGGTCCGGGGGCAGGGAACGCCAAGCTGGAAACGGCAGGCATGTGGTTGATTGTGACTGCTGCCCTGATGCGGAAGGGAATCGTCCCGTTTCACGCCTGGGTGCCCGAGGTGTTCGACCATGGGCGGCTGGGCCCCGCCATTCTGTTCAATGCGCCGCAAGTCGGCGCATATATGACGGTGGTTCTAGTCGTGCCCCGGGCGACGCCCGAAATGTTGCGTGTCATCGCAATCCTGGCGCTTGGGACGGCTGTTTATGGAGCTGCGTTGGCTCTGGTCCAGACCAGTGCGCGCCGCGCGTGCGGGTATCTGTTCATGAGTCAGTCCGCCCTGGTCATGGCGGGTCTTGACTGCACGAGCGCAAGCGCTCTGGCGGGCGGGTTGCTGGTGTGGTTGTCGGCGGGCCTCGCGTTTGCTGGACTCGCTCGTTGCCTTCTCGTTCTCGAAGCCCGCCGTGGGCGGCTCGATTTGAACACCTATCACGGAGGCTATGAGCGTATGCCATTGCTGGCGATCAGTTTCCTGTGCATGGGACTGGCCTGCACTGGCTTTCCGGGCACGCTCGGTTTCGTTGGACAGGAACTCCTGGTCAATGGCGCCGTGGACGCATTTCCGACCATGGGATTCGCTGTAGTAGTCGCGTCGGCGCTAACCGGCCTCGCGGTCCTTCGCATGTACTTCTCGCTGTTTTGCGGGAGACCGGATGCGCCATCCCATTCCAGTGTGCAGTTCGGGTTGAGGAGGCGCGAAACATGGACATTTGTGGCGCTCGTGATCGCGCTGATCGCCTTCGGCGTCGCTCCACGTCCGCTCGTCGATTCGAGGTTCGCTGCCAGTGACAAGATCCTACTGCTACGCGATACGCATATACGTGCGCAACACAAACATTGAGACTAATCGCCATCATTCGCGTTTCGATCAGCGTGCCGGCAGATATATGGTTATCTTGCGGAACTTCCAGTTTTGTTTGGAACGCAGCTTCCTCTGGCTCTCCCCGCAAGACCGCGATCAAGGCGGACGAATCGATGATCATCTCGGCAGTCCCTTACGATCGAAGTGGATCAACTGTTCGGTCGGCGGAGCATCCTTAGGGGAAAATTCGGGGACAGACACCGAATTTCTCAAGTACAAGCCACTGCGGTGTCTGTTTCCCAATTTCGTAGCAGGTGGCCCGTTATCAAATGGGCTGGGGGTGTGACATAATCCGCCATGCGCCGCGGCAGCAATTAGCCGTGGAAGGACATCGGGCAGTGGAAAGAGAGGATTCTATGTCGGTTCGATTGGGCCTCGTGACTGTTTTGGCGGCACTCGTTGCAGCATCCTCGTCGGCAGAAGCACAAGTGCTTTCGGAGAAAAACATTTCGATCAAGATGGCCTTGGTAATTGCGGAAACCGCTCTGAACCAATGCACGCCCCGCGTATCAGTCGCGGTTCTCGATCGTGCCGGCCGGCTGCGCGTATTTCTCCAGGGCGACGGAGCCTCTCCGCACAATCTCGAACTCGCCCGCCGCAAGGCCTATACAGCGTTGACGTTCCGGCGGACCTCCGCCGACTGGGCGAAACGCACCGCCGAAGGCGATGTCACCGGCCAACGCAGTCTTGCGGACGTTATTCCGCTCGGCGGCGGGGTTCCGATCATGATCGGTGAAGAGGCAATCGGCTCCATCGGCTTGAGCGGGGCGCCAGGTGGCCAGCCCATGGAGGAGGCCTGCGCAAAGGCAGGCATTGCTAAAGTGCAAGACCAGCTGCGGTAATTGTCGAGGGAGTGTGGAGAACTGCCCCGTTTAAGCTTCTGACAAAAGGAGGAGCCATGAAGCCAGATGTAAATCGAGCGAGAATCATTTTGTTGACCGCATTCATCTCGACCCTCACGATCGCCGGAAGCGCCGCACGCGCGCAGTCCAATCCCTATCACCTGGCGGAGAACTGGGCGAAGCTTCCCCAGGGAAGGAAGTTCGGCGCGGTGATTGGCGTCGCGGTTGACCGTGGAGGCAACATCTGGGCTTTTGACCGATGCGGCGGAGACACGTGCGCCGGCTCGAAGCTGGCGCCCATTCTCAAGTTCGATTCTTCCGGCAGGCTCGTCAACAGCTTTGGCGCAGGAATGTTTATTTTTCCGCACGGTTTCTCTGTGGACAAGGACGGAAACGCGTGGGCCACTGACGGCCAAGGCAAAGACGGCAAGGGCCAGCAGGTTTTCAAATTCAGTCCGGACGGGAAGGTTCTGCTGACGCTGGGCAAGGCGGGAGTCGCCGGCGCTGGCGAGGACACCTTCAATCGCCCTTCCGCCGTCGCCGTCGCTCCCAACGG
>Ga0209470_1001852_pt1 | contig 15312 bp, 13 predicted proteins | sample GraSoiAngelo_125_FD_185882 | JGI IMG/M metagenome (GOLD analysis project Ga0209470, IMG submission 185882) | Grasslands soil microbial communities from the Angelo Coastal Reserve, California, USA - 14_0927_05_40cm (SPAdes) (version 2) | ecosystem: Environmental > Terrestrial > Soil > Grasslands ... | reverse complement strand
GGTCTGCCTGTTCATGTTTACCGTCGGGATGGAAATGGATGTGGCGGAGCTGCGCCACAGAGCGCATACAGCAGTCGTCGTCAGCCATGCCAGCATCATCGCTCCCTATTTTCTTGGCATGCTGCTAGCATTATTCCTCTATGGCCGCCTCGCTCCACCAGGGGCGTCATTTCTTGCCTTCGCCCTGTTCATGGGGATCTCCATGAGCATCACCGCGTTCCCCGTGTTGGTTCGCATTCTGCGGGATCGCGGTATTTTTAAGACCTCGCTCGGAAGCACCGCCACGGCCTGCGCCGCGGTGGGAGATGTGACCGCATGGTGCGTGCTGGCATTCGTGGTAGCTATCGCCCGGGCAACCAGTGTAGGTGGAGCAGTCTTCAATCTCGGTCTCGTACTGGTCTTTGTCGCGCTCATGCTCTTCGTCATCAAACCAAAGCTGCCAAGTTGGTTTGGACAGCCAGCGTTGGAGCGTCCTGACCCAAGTAAGGCTGTGCTGGCTTTCGTTTTTGGGGTCGTGCTTGCCTCTGCGTTGAGTACTCAGCTCATCGGGATTCATGCGCTCTTCGGGGCATTTCTGGCAGGAATAGTCATGCCTACAGCGGGTGGTTTCCGCGACAAATTGGTTGTGCGGGTTGAGAACTTAAGTTCCGTCCTCCTCCTGCCGGTGTTCTTCGCTTTCACCGGTCTGCGCACACAAATCGGCCTCCTCAACAGCGCTCAGGATTGGTTGATCTGCTTGGTCATTATCGGAGTTGCCACCGCGGGAAAACTCGGCGGAAGCGCCCTGGCTGCTCGTCTTACCGGGATGAAATGGCGGGAATCGCTTCAACTCGGCGCATTGATGAATACCCGTGGACTGATGGAGCTCATCGCCCTGAATATCGGCTATGACTTGGGCATTCTCTCACAACGCATCTTTACCATGCTTGTGATCATGGCTCTCGTCACCACTATAATGACGGGACCGCTGGTCACTTTTTTTGGGAAAGAACAGCGGAGACCGTGAGCGTGATCCGAGCCGTTCCTTACAATTTCTGGCTGCGGGAATGCAAAGTCCCTTCGCTTGGGAGTGCCGCGTGTTGTTCAAGTTGTATCGCCAAGGACCTCCTGAGATACGGGAGCGGGCGAATCGTGGGAAGCTGTGCCGACCCGCGAGGCGAGCAGCGTCTGCGCCCGCTTGAAGTCGTCCGGTATTCCAATGTCGATGAAGAACCCCGTGCTAATCAATCCATAGACCCCGCGGTCGAGAAGGCGGGGAAAAACGTCTCTCTCCAGCGAGATCGGCCCGCCAGTTTGCAAGTCGCGGATGATCTGCTTTCGAAGCAAATAAACGCCGGCGTTAATCAGACCGGGACCGCCTCGGACGCCTTTTTCGAGGAACTGGGTGATGCGGCCGTCGTGATCGAGTGCCACACTCCCATAGCGAGTAACATCGGCGACTGCCTGCAGCACCACGACGATATCAGCATCTTTGGTCCTGAAGAGCCCCAGCATTGGATTAAGGTTCCACTCCACATAACTGTCGCCGTTAAGAACAAGTACGGGGTCGCTGATGAGTGGTTCGGCGAGCTTGAGTGCTCCACCCGTGCCTAACGGCTCGTCCTCTCTGGAGTAACTGATACGCATTCCAAGGTCATTTCCAGATCCGAAGTAGCTTTCAATTTTCTCGGCCATGTAGCCCGTTCCCAAAATCACGTCATCGACTCCCTGACACCTGAGCCTATCGAGCAACAATTGCAGAAAAGGCGTCCCCGAGATTAGAGCCATCGACTTTGGCCGGTCAGAAAGTACCGGGCGAAGTCGAGTGCCGTGCCCCCCGCAGAGTACGAAAGCGAAAACGGCACCGGCTGGACTGTCTGGGTTATCCTCCAGTTCTTTCATTTTTGTCGCAAAGAAAAGTAATCGCCGTGCGTTTCCCGCTTAACTCGTCAAGCCCGATCTATCACTTGGGCGAACAGCCGACTCTCAGTCAATCCTATCAGCATACGCTGGAACACCGAAAGAAGGAAAAGTTATGATGTGGTTCGTTGAAATGCGCAATCGCACGGAGAGTTTTCCACGGGCACCGGCATTGAACGAGTGAGTATGAAGAAAGCTCTTTCCCCTCAAAGACAAGGATCCAGCGCCGACTCGATCTTCGTCATCAAGCGAGCCGAGCCCGATTGATTAACGCTGTCGAGGGCCAGGAGGGGATGCTGGCGCAGCCCCGTGGATCGGGTGCGAGCCTGCTTGGTCCAACTTGGCTGATGCTGAACGGTAAAGCTGAGGCGCTTCATAAAAGGCGGCTTCTGCTAAAAAGCCGCCCTCCCACCGGCTTAGCCAAAGGCAACCTGAGAGAAGCAGTTGGCTTAACTGTCGCCGGCGTAGACTACAGCTCTGGTGATCCCGAACGATTAAGTACCCTTGCGTCTGACCACAAACGTGGGAATACCCTCCTCGGGCGTAGGTTTAACTTCTCCTGTCGATGCGGTTGGCGTTTTGGTCGCAAGTAACTCTCCCAGGCTTCGCAGGGTCGCGAAATTTTCTGCTATGAGCTCTTCGTCCTCAATCCGATAACCCAAGTCATTTTCCAAAAATGCGACCAGACGGACCACGCGCAGCGAGTCAATCTGTAGCGGCTCGTCAGGATCAGTTAGTGGTGGCAAAGAATCCCGATTGTTGTCTATGTACTCTTTAAGTTTTGGGGGGATTTCCATCATTTGGGGGTATTTCCATTATTTAGGGTTATTTCCATGATATTGTACTGGTTTAAAAGAGGCTGGCAAATCACCGTGCCCCCATCCATTGCTCGGTCGTCCCGACGGGGGAATTCGGTTCCCAGAGTGCCGCCCGCTCGGGGTGAAAACGGGAACCGATTGGCACAGAGTAGTCATCCTGGTCGTACTCGCGCGTGCGCTTGAGCAACTTCCGGAAAGCGATAATGGCCGGTGAAGGCTGGTGCTCAGTTGGATAAATCCGTGAGGCAAAGGCGTCGGTCAATTGGTCGGGATAACGATGATACACGAAAGTCGCGAAGGCGAAGGGCTGTTCCCAGAACATATCGATCATGTCTTCCAAGTTATCGATCGCTTTTTCGCAGAAGAGCTGGTGGTCGGCAAAAGGGTTTCCCCCGTTTCGCCTGCTGCCCTCGAGGTACTCGCGAACAAGCGGCGCGGCGAACTCCGCTTCGCGCGTGGTCACCGATACTCCGAAGGAAAATATCGGATCGATGAAACGGTGCGCATCACCGATGCAGATAAAGCCTTTCCCGCAGAAGCCGCGCACCTGGTAGGAGTAATTTGGGATAACATGCACCTTCTCAACCAGGTTCATTTCAGGTACGCGATTCCGAAGTTCCGGGTTGATATTGTAGAACTCGTTCCGGAAAAACTCTTCGGGAGTTTGCTTTTTGGCGAGAAAGTCTGCGTTGGGCGTGACCATTCCCACGCTGACAATGTCCTTGTCGAGCGGGATGAACCATGCCCAATGAAACTTTTTCGCGTAGAAGATCAGAGTGTTGTCTTTCGCATCTTCGCCCGAAGTGCCGGACCCGCGGACCGCACCGGTCACCTGCGAGAAGAAGGCGACCTGCTTGTCATAGTTACCGAGATATTTCGGGCCGGTGACACGCTGGTTGCCGAGAAATGTTGCCTGGCCAGAGCAATCGAGCACCATCTGCGTTTCGATGTCCTCGCTCTTGCCGTCAGGCCAGCGAACGGAGACGCCTCGCACCGCGCCGTCATCGGCGAGTAGCGGCTTTGTCGCCGTGCCCCGCATGACGGTCGCCCCGCGCGCCTCGGCTTCCTTGAGCATCATCGTATCGAAATCGCTCCGCCGCACCTGCCATGTGGTTGAAAATGAGAGGTTCCATTCCTTATCGCGGGCTGAAACGGGAATGTACCAGGAATTCTGGCCACTCGTGCCGAAAACTTTGACACCGTGCTTGACGGGGTGTTCCCTTTTTACCATCTCATCCTCAAAGCCAAGTCTCCGAAGCACCTGGCCAGCTTCTCCGGTCAGCGATTCGCCAATGTGATAACGCGGGAATTCTTCCTGTTCCAGGATCACTGGCTTAATTCCTTGCCGAACGAGGAACATTGCCATCGCGGAACCCCCCGGCCCGCCACCGATTATTAGCACATCAGTTTTCATAACTTATTGAAGCAATAGAGCAAAGAGGCAGCGAATTTGTCTCGAATCAATACGCTGTCAACCTTCGCTGGTGGTTTCGAGCAGGCTTTTTCTGACTTGCGAGCTTTACAGTAACCGCCCAGGAGGATAAAAAGCGATGCCTCTGTTTTCTCTCCAAGAACGAAAGGAGAAGCGTAACATCAATTGAGGTTAAACTATGAATCCGCGCACTCGCTGCATTGCACTTCTTGTTGTCGTCGCGGCGCTGCTTCCCTGCCAGAGGGCAAACGCTGCCACCGTTTGAGTTCAGGTCGGCCAAGGCGGCCTGAAGTTCACTCCGCGAACGGTCTTCATTCAGCCCGGCGACACCGTTCAGTGGGTTTGGGCTGCTGACGGCCACAGCTCGACTTCCGGCACACCCCGGCAACCCCGATGGGCTGTGGGATTCCGGCGTACAAAACAGAGGGTTCACATTCCGCCAGACTTTTCCAAGTGCAGGCGCCTTTGGAACTGGTCCTCTCCGAAAATCTGATCGAGCATGATTTTGACGTAATGGCTGGCATGCCAGTCGCAGTGGTAATAGAATCTGCCGGTCTTCTTCAGCACGCGATGCCCGTTCCCGCCCCGATAATTAAAACGAATGTCCCGATGAAACAAACGACCGCGCCGGGTTTTACTGGCCGTTGCGAGCTCCTTCTTTCGTCGGTTTTCCTTCTTTCTCGGTTTTCCTTTTAACCGTCAATCCCAAATCTTGGCGCGCAAGCTGGATAAAATAATTCGACAGGCTTCGCCCCTGCTGCTCCGCACGCGCTTTTGCCGCTTCGCGTAACTCTGGCGGCATCCAAAATGCCGTGTAAATCTTCGATCCGCGTTTCACGAGGCGTAATCTTCGGTGGAACCGCGAAACTTCTTTACAGATAGCTTAAGCATTCTTTTTCCCTAATTCGCAATTTCGGTCAGGCGCCGGTCGTATGATCGCCCCGCGAACCCCCGTAGGACTAAAGTCCCATGCTATATTTGTTTGACACCGTTTAAACAATGTTCCAAAAAGGCTTTATCTCTCATCTCATTCAACGGAAACGGCGGGTCGAAGTTCTCGAAAATCTTTTAAACACAATGAAATAAAAAAGAACAAACCCGAAAAACGTAAACCCAAAACCGAATACTCCGCCGTCAAAATGCACATCGACCTTTACAACGCAATCCAAGAGCGCGCCGCTTCGTTGCATCGCACATACAGTGAACACATGCGCCAACTGGCGATTGCGGATATTCAACGCACTGTCGCCACGTCATGACTTTTGCCGCGATTATGTTTCTCGCGGCGGCCGCCGCCCTCCTTTTAATGGCGCGCACGATGCGCAAGCCCACTGGTGAAAGCCGCGAGGAGCGCATCCGAAACGATTTCGATTTTCACGAAACCGATCCAAAAATAATCGAGCTCGGTCGCCGATTGACCCGAGAAAAACCCGCCTGCAAGCCGAACGGACCGCGCCCGATTTCATTAGTCGCAGTCAGCTTGAGTCAGGGATCTGCTTTTTGCTTGACAACGGCCTCACATACCATGCGTGGCCCTTTGCGACCACTTGTCGGCTCGCTCTCGGCTGTCGTCGCCGCGATTCTGCTCTACGGCTCCAACCACGCCGATGCGCAGGCGCCCCCAGGCATTGGAATTATGTATTTAACGCGCAGCGATCAAGCGGGAGATCCGATTCATGATCTTTCGGGCGATCCAGAGTGGACAAACCCGGTCGTGCAGGGGGTTTCCCTGCGCACCCAATGGGCTAGAGTCGAGCCACACGAACACGCAAACACAAATGACTTTTACTGGGGTTATCTCGATCAAGGCGTGGCTCTGGCAGCCGCTCACGGGAAAAAAGTAGCCATTCTGGTAACGGCTGGGGTGACAACTCCGCAGTGGGTTTTCGATGCTGGTGCGGCTGCTTTCAATGTAACGGAGCAATATGGTTATTCGTCGATCACAGATGGAGTTACTACTGCCGGATCAACTACGGTGAGAAGTGCCGGGGATACGGCTGGCTGGGATTCTTCTGTTAGCGTAGGGTTACAGATATTCGGGGGCAGCATACCGGCCGGAGCTACTATCGTCAGAGTTAATTCAAGCAGCAATGTTACGATTTCTGCGCCCGCGACGCAATCAGCTACGGGAGTTGCGATCACCACCGCACAGATTGAGCCGATGCCCCTGCCGTGGGACCCGATATTTCAGCAGAAATGGGGCGCGTTCATTCAAGCATTTGCTGCGCGCTACAGCAGCGCTGCGAGTCTTGCCTATGTTGTAATGGGTGGCCCGGGTCGGAGGGAGGAATCGTATTTCTGTTTCACAGATTATGATATGGACTACTTCATTAATACCCTCGGTGGACTACCGAACTGGGAACGGGGCGTCAAATGGATTATCGATCAATACGGAACTTACTTCCCGAATACGCCATTCATCCTGGCCCTGGGGGCGCCAATTCCGCTCCCCTCCGGAGATGATTCCTTGAAGGCAGTGGTTGATTACGGGGTGGCTCAGTATCCCGGCAATCACTTCGGCGTCATGTCGTGCGGCCTTCAATATCCCGGCGGTCCAGACAACGGGTCACTGGGAGCAACGGAGGTACCATTATTGTGTCCGACTTCGACCGTGGGGTATCAATTCTTGTTAACACAACATGAGGATATTGATCCAGTGACCGGACGATTTATGTTAGATTTAGGATTGGAAAGAGGGATGAATTTCGGCGCTCATTTCATCGAGGTCTATAGCGGCGACTGCGATGATCCTGTCTTAGCCCCAGTGCTTATAGCGGCTGGAGCTCGTATGACAACGATGCCACCCATTCCAAATGCTCCGAGCAGTTTGACAGCGACAGCAACCTCTTCATCGACGATTGACCTTGGCTGGCGTGACAATGCAAACAATGAAATCGGGCAACGAATTGAACGGAGTGTTGGATCCAGCAACAATTATGCTTTGTTGGAGAACGTGGGAGCTAATATCACTGCGTTCACGGACAGTCAGTTGATTGATGGGACCAAATACTATTATCGGCTTCTAGCTTTCAATATCGGAGGGTCTTCAACCTATTCCAACCAACGATTGGCCACTACGCCTTTAAACAGCCCAACATCTCTTACCGCAACAGCCGTGTCTTCTTCTCAAGTTAATCTTAACTGGACTGATAATTCTATGAGTGAAACTGGTTATTTAGTTGAAAGAAAAGCGACCTCTGCCGGCAACTGGGCTCAGATCGGAAGTGTCGGTATGAATGTGCAGAGTTATACCGACAGATACAACTTTAGATCCGGGACAACATATTATTATCGGGTACGTGCCACCAATGGGACGATTTATTCGGGATACTCAAACACGCCTCATGTAAAGCCTAATCCTTAAAGGTGCTTCATCCCTATTTTGCCACAACGCCGAGAGACCAAGCAACATTTAATAGGCTCGCCGGATTAGCTCAGTGGAAGCTCGGCGTCCAATGGATTATTGACAAATACGCTCAGCGTTTCACGTTCCGTTTATCCTCGATCTGGGTGCAGTTGTTCCCACCGACGACGGTCAAGCCGCTCCCGGTGCTGCGGAACGGATGCTTGCGGATTAAACAACCTTTTCATTGGCAATCAGGACCCGTAAAAAGCTCTCGCTATGGATCTGACGAAAAGCGATGATGTCGGCGATCCCCTGGATTCCTCGTACGCAGCCAACACGCTTTTGAGAACACTTCCTTAGCGAAGCGCTCCCTTGCCGTCGTTTTACCGCACGGGTCTAATCGTCTCGCGTTGGAGACGCTGTCGATCAATCTTTCCCGTTCCGGTTCTGGGAAGCGTCTCACAGAATTCGATCTTTTCGGGCACCATGTAAGACGGCAACTTCTCAGCGCAATGCCGTTTCAACTCCGTCGAAGTCAGCGAATTGCTGTCATTAATAGTCACAATTGCATGGATGGTATTGCCAATTGCCTCGTCCGGAATCGCCAAAGCCACTGCCTCGTTGACAGCCGGATGCGCGACCATCACCGCTTCGATCTCACCAAGCTCAACACGGTAGCCGCGCGTTTTGATCATGTGATCTTTGCGTCCGATCAACAAAAAATCCCCTTTCTCATCGATTGTTACCCAATCGCCCGTGCAGTACAATTTTTCATCGCGGCCTGACGCAAACGGGTTGCTGATGAAACAAGCAGCGGATTCCGACGGACGCCCGTAGTAGCCCTGCATGACGTTCGAGCCGCGGGCGTAAAGCAACCCTTCCTGCCCCGGCGCGAGGACCCGTTTACCAGCTTCGTCGATGGCGATGACCGCCATGTTGGCGCAGGCTTTGCCGATCGGGACCGGCGTGGTTTGATTTTCGGGGATTTGACCGACCTCGTACCAGGTGCAGACATTCGTTTCCGTCGGCCCGTAAAGATTGGCCATGCGCGGCTCCGGTAGCATTCGCCGTAGATTGCGCAGGTGCTTGATCGGAAAAACCTCGCCGGCGAAGAGCACCAGCCGCAGCCGGCTCAGGTCGCGCTCATGTAACTTGCCGCGGGTGAGCATCGTGAGGACCATTGGCACAGAGTACCAAACGGTGATTCTTTGATTCTGGATAAACGAGGAGAGCTGCACGGGGAAAGATGACAATCCCTCAGGTACAAGCGAGATTGCGGCACCAGCTTTGATCGCGGCGAAGATGTCGAAAACCGACAGGTCAAAGTTCAGCGGGGCATGGCCCGAGAGGCGGTCGGTACCAGAGATGGCGAAGGTGTCGCATGCCCAGTTGACAAAGGTCAGCGCGTTCAGATGCGAAAGCATCACGCCCTTCGGAGTGCCCGTGGACCCAGATGTAAAAAGAATGTAGGCGAGGTCCTGATCGATAACGTTGACTGCTGGCGCCGCAGCCGGCCGGCTCGGGAGCGAAACAGCGAAAGTAAACGCCGACGCAGGAAGCGCCGTATTCGGGGCTTTGTCGATGAAGAATATGGCCGCCATCGAACATTCATCAAGAACAGCGACGCTGAGTTTCTCACAAAGCGAAAAACTCGTGATCAGCGCGCGGAAGCTGCACTGCCGCGCGATCTCCGCGAGGCGCAGGCCGGGAGCATTTGGATCGACCGGAACGTAACACGCACCGGTTTTCATAATTCCAAATATGCTGGCGATTGCGAAGGGCGATTTGTGTAGATAAATCCCGATGCGATCACCGGGAACTACCCCGATTTCGATAAGCGCATGTGCGAGTTGATTGCTGAGTTTTTCCAGCTCCGCATAAGTGAGCGCCTGATCGAGAAGGCGCACCGCTTCCGCGTCGGGCCGACGCGCGGCGCTTTCGGTCAGTAGTTGGTGTAGGACGTAGGCCACAGGGCTGCATCTGAGCGGGCTCGCGGAATTAGTCAAGTTGTACCTGGCTGTCCCATCCAAATTTGGTTTTGGTGCCGAGCCACAACAGAGCGTGGTCCTCCAGATTAGAACGCTACCGGAGCAACCGGCGTTTTAGGTGCTGCTGAGGTTAAGCTGGACGACCTTCGTAAAGCTGGCTAGGTCATGCACGCCCTGCTTGCCGAGCACGCGCTGGGTCAGCACGATGCCTGCACAGTTGACCGCGCCGTGCTTGCCGAGCAGGTGCCAAACTGGGCGACGGCCTGCTCCAAGCGCGCGAGCACAGTGACGGGCGCCCTTCTTCGCGCTCGCCCCAGCGTTGGCGGCGTCCCTTAAATCCCGAGTGTGCGAATCCGATTCTAGGCAAGGTGGGGATCTGGCTGGTGAGCGCACCAGCGAAAGAAAGTCTCTGAACTCGAGATTACATCGCGTGTCACCGGCGCAGTTAGCGCCCAGCCGACGCCGTTGCCCACATATCTCAAGTCTCGGTCCGAGAGCTGATCTTGTTCCTTGATCCAGCGAGTGCGAATCGTAATTGATAAGGCCGTGTAATCAGGATCTTCGAAGGCGGAGAATATCGGATTCCTACAACGAAGCTGTGTGCCGTTCGCCCCGGCCCGACAAATGGCAGTGCGCGACCATTATAGAAAAAACGCGACCTGGTTTCGCGGTCTGATGCCAGCGCATAATCTTATTGCGCTTCCAATACGGAGGACGCTACTGATGGTGCGCGCTTGCTTGACCGCTCTGCCGCGCCCCAGTAGAGTCGCTGCTTATCGCGTGTCCCGCGTGACGCCCACGGCCCACGGTAGCGGCGTTGCCGAAGCTAGTCGGAAGCGGGACAAGCGAAACACAGGCGGACTAAGAACTCAACGCGATGGACTTTGCCTGGTCGGATCAACAACGAGAATTACTGGACGCAGTCGGCCGTTTTGCAAGCCAGCAACTTCACTACGACGTGATCGAGAACGATCGCGACGGCGTTTTCAACCACGAGGCCTGGAAAAAATGCGGCGATTTCGGCATCCAGGGCTTGCTCGTCCCTACCGACTACGGCGGGCTCGGCACTGATCCACTCACTACCGTGGCAGCCCTCGAGCGTCTCGGGTACGCCTGCAAGGATAACGGCCTGCTCTTCTCCATCAACGCCCACATGTGGACGGCGATCATTCCGCTCGTCTACAACGGCTCCGAAGCACAAAAGAAAAAATACTTGCCCGGCCTTTCTAACGGAACGCTCATCGGCGGCAACGCCATGAGCGAACCGAATAGCGGCTCTGACGCATTCAGCCTCACTACCACCGCCATCAAGAAAGGCTCCAGGTACATCCTCAACGGCAGCAAGATCTTCGTCACGAATGGTCCTGTAGCCGACCTGCTCGTCGTGTTTGCCACGGTGGACAAAACACGGGGCCCGGATGGAATCAGCGCCTTCCTGGTCGAGAAAAATTCGCCAGGGATGAACGTCGGGCGCAAACTCGAGAAGATGGGCCTGCGTACGTCGCCGATGGCGGAGGTGTTTTTCGAAAACTGCGACGTGCCGGAAGAAAATCTGCTCGGTAAAGAAGGTGGGGGCGCTTTTCTCTTCACGCGGTCGATGACTTGGGAGCGCGGCTGCATCCTGGCCAGCGCGGTCGGGTCGATGCAACGATTGTTGGAGACGTGCATCCGTTATGCGAACGAGCGAAAACAAGGCGGCCAGTCGATCGGGAAATACCAGCTAGTAGCCAGCAAAATTGTCGACATGAAGCTGCGGGTCGAGAGCTCCCGTCACATGCTCTACCATTACGCGTGGTTGAGCGGCCACCGCAAGGCCGTGTACCTGGAGGCCGCGATGACCAAGCTGCACATCAGCGATTGCTGGGTGAAATGCTGCGAGGACGCAATCCAGATCCACGGCGGCTACGGCTATATGACCGAGTACGAGGTCGAGCGGGAATTGCGCGATGCAATCGCCAGTAAGCTTTACTCCGGCACGAGCGAAATCCAGCGCAATATCATCGCCTCGATGCTGGGACTATGAGGCAGCGTCGGAGTGCAGGGCAAGAGAAAGTGCAGATGCAGGGAACGTCATCTCTCTTGGAACTGTGATTCAATACCTTTAGGTAGATGAAGATCCTAGTTCCGTTCAAGAGCGTAGCCGATCCTAACAACGCTATCGTAGCGGGCGCAGCGGTTTCGACTCCCAAGTCGGTGATCAACCCGTTCGACGAGATCGCCATTGAGGAAGCGTTGCGGATTCGCGAACGCGGCCAAGCGACGGAAAGCGTGGGCGTCACGATCGGACCGCCGGCTGTCGACGAACAAATCCGCGCCGCGCTGGCAATGGGTGTCGATCACGCTATTCGGATCGACGATTCCCGCGCTCTTGACCCTTACGCGGTGGCGCGCATTCTCGGTGCAGTGGTCAAGAGGGAAGCGCCATACGTCGTGATCATGGGGAAGCAAGCTGTGGACGATGACTCAAACCAGGTCGGTCAAATGCTGGCCGGTTTGTTAGGCTGGCCGCAGGCGACGTTCGTCTCGAAGGTTGAGTTTCTGGACGACAAGAGGCGCGCCCGCTGCACGCGTGAGACCGACGCCGGCCTTGAGGTAGTCGAAGTCAATCTCCCGGCAATTATTACCGCCGACCTTCGCCTTAACGAACCGCGCTACGTCTCGCTACCCGGTTTAATAAAGGCGCGCCGCAAACCCATTGAAGTTCTAACTTGCGATCAGCTGGGGGTGACTGTGCGGCCACTTACAACTGTGCTCTCCATTGCGCGTCCGCCCAAGCGCGCGGCTGGCACGCGCGTTGAGTCAGTTGAAGAGTTAATCACGAAACTAAAGCAGGAGGCGAAGGTGCTTTAGTATGGCGGAGTCCCTGGTACTGATCGAACACGATCGCCAACAAGTGAAGCGTCCCTCGTTGCACGCCATCACGCTGGCGCGACAACTCGGCGGTGAGTACGCGCTACTCGTGCTCGGCCACGGCTTGGACGGGATCGCCGCATCTCTTGTTTCCTACGGCGCGTCTGCAGTGGTTGTCGCCGACGACCCGGGATTGGCGGAACCGTTGGCCGATCGTTACGCGACAGTGATCGCGGAAGCAGCGCAAGAGCGCGGCGCCACGACACTCCTGGGCACTTCATCGACTTTCAGCAAAGACATTTTGCCCCGTGCGGCCGCATTGCTAGATGCGCCAATGGTTACCGATGTGGTCGCGATCGAAAAAATGAACGGCTCGATTTCCTACCGACGTCCCATCAACGCCGGCAGCATGTTCGCCACGGTAAAGGTGGAGGGTGACCGCCGCATCCTCACAGTCCGAGCCACGGCCTTCGAACCCCCTGCGGCGAATGCAGCGCCGTGTGCGATCAAACGCTTCGACTTTGACGCCGCTTCGCTTCCCAACGGCATGCAATTTATCTCCCGCGAAGAGCGCAAGTCCGACCGACCCGAGCTAACCGAAGCCCGCGTGGTTGTATCTGGCGGCAGGCCGCTAAAGGACAAGGAAACATTCGAGCGTCTGGTCGGCGGTTTAGCGGACGCCTTAGGCGGAGCAATCGGTGCGACCCGCGCCGCAGTCGATGCAGGAATGGCGCCTAACGATTATCAAATCGGACAGACCGGCAAGATCGTCGCGCCCGAGTTATACATTGCGCTTGGAATCTCCGGCGCGATTCAGCACCTGGCCGGCATCAAGGATTCGCGGGTCATCGTCGCGATTAACAAAGACCCCGACGCGCCGATCTTTCAGATGGCAACTTACGCCTTGGTGGGCGACCTGTATCGGATCGTCCCACAACTCATCGAATCGATTCGCCGAGCCTGAGCCAGAATGCGATGACCGATATGAATAACGCCACGCGCGAAGTGTTCGGCAACATCGCGCCATGGATGCGCGTGGTGTTCTTCATCATGATCGCGGCGAGTATCGGCGTGCTCGTGTGGCAAGTCGTGGCCCGGGCGTGGCTCTGGCGTAAAGGTCAGCCGGGCGGATTTGAGCGTGACTGGCGTGTGTGGAGTCGGCGTCTTGTCCAGTATGCGCTGGTGCAAAAACGTGTTCATCGAAAGTCGCTCGGCGCTCTCCTCCACCTGCTGCTATTCAGTGGCTTTGTCGTGCTGACGATCGGCACCACTTTATTGGCGATCGCCTATGACGGGCCGTACTACTTTCACCACGGCTGGTACTACCTCATCTATGAACTGACGATGGACGTATTCGGCGTGGCATTCATCATCGGTTGTCTGTTGGCCATGTATCGCCGCGCCTTCCAACGTAAGCCGAGCCTTGGTCATAGCCGAAGCGACTGGTGGCTCTTGGGGCTACTTCTCTCGTTAGGCATCACCGGTTTCGCGGTTGAAGCGCTGCGGATGCATTACACCCAGGTGCAACCGGATGTGGCCCACTGGTCGATCGTCGGCTGGTTGATCGATGTGACCTTGTTGCGCGGAATCGACGTGGGCAGCGCCCAAACGATGCACCTGGCGGCTTGGTGGCTGCACGCGATTCTGGTGGCGGCGTTCTTCGCCACGATTCCGGTGAATCGGTTCCTCCACGTGATCACTGGCCCGCTCAACATTGCGGGCCGTCCCGAGCGGCCCATGGGCGCGCTCGTGCCGTTGAAAATCGAAGAGGTCGAGCAGACGGGTCGCACCGGAGTCCACGACCTTGCAGATTTCAACCGTCAACAACTGCTCAGCCTTGATTCCTGCATGGAGTGCGGTCGCTGCGAAGACGCGTGTCCGGCGACCGCCACCGGCAAACCGCTTTCGCCGAAAGCCGTCGTGATCGATCTGCGAAATTTGATGTCGTTAGGCGGCGAGGATGTGCATCGAACGATCCATGATGAAACGCTCTGGGCCTGCACGATGTGTCAAGCGTGCGTTCAGGAGTGCCCGGTCTTGATCGGGCATGTCGATTTGATCAGCGATATGCGGCGCGATCTGATCGGAGAAGGGAAACTTTCCGGGCCACCCGCAAAAGCGTTGCAACAGGTCGGTAGCCAATCGAATCCCTACGGGCGTTCTAACTCCGAACGCCTGGCTTGGGCGGAGGGCCTCGAAGTGCCGACGGCCGAATCGAATCCGAGCTTTGAATATTTGTTCTGGGTCGGTTGCGCCGCGTCATTCGATCCGCGCGCGCAAAAGGTCGTGCGGGCGACGGTGCAGTTGCTCAAGGACGCAGGAGTGAACTTCGCCGTGCTCGGAAAAGAGGAGAGTTGCACGGGCGATCCCGCGCGCCGAATCGGCGACGAGTTCCTTTTCCAACAGCGCGCACAGACCAACGTGGAGACGCTTACCCGCCGCAACGTGAAGAAGATCGTGACACCATGCCCACATTGTTACAACACGCTCAAGAATGAATACCCGCAGTTCGGTGGCCATTACGAAGTGCAACACCACTCGACCCTGCTCGCAAAATTGGTCGGGGTAGGACGGTTGAGCAACGGCAGCAGTAACGGCGAGCCGATCACCTTGCACGACCCGTGTTACCTGGCTCGCGTCAATGGGGAAGTCGAGGCGACACGAGCGGTCATCGGCGCTACTAACGACGCGCAGTATCGCGAAATGCCGCGTTGCGGGAAAAAGACCTTCTGTTGCGGTGCGGGCGGCGGTCGGATGTGGTTTGAGGAGGCACAGTCACAGCGCGTTTCCGTTTTGCGTGCGCAGGAAGCGCTAGCGACCGGCGCCCGCACCCTCGCCACGGCCTGCCCGTTCTGTTTGAACATGATGACTGACGGGATGGCGGGCGTGCCAGGAGGGGAAAACGTGAAGGTGCTCGACATCGCTGAGCTGCTTCTCAGCCGCCGACCGCCAAGTAGTAGTTCAGCGGTATCCTGAGGC
>Ga0209470_1001851_pt1 | contig 15319 bp, 15 predicted proteins | sample GraSoiAngelo_125_FD_185882 | JGI IMG/M metagenome (GOLD analysis project Ga0209470, IMG submission 185882) | Grasslands soil microbial communities from the Angelo Coastal Reserve, California, USA - 14_0927_05_40cm (SPAdes) (version 2) | ecosystem: Environmental > Terrestrial > Soil > Grasslands ... | reverse complement strand
CGCTCCTTTCGCCCTTCGTCACCCGAATCATCCGCCTTTCGTCACCCGAGGCCATCTTCCCTCGCTTGCCCAGCAGTCGCACGCTGTGGCATCATGCCTCAGTCCGGAGAACAAGCATGGCGACCCTAATGGAATACGTCGGCGCGCTTCATATCTTCCTGGGGCCCTATCGCGGCAACCCGATCTCGCTCTACCTGTCCCGTAACGGGAACATCTGCCGAATTGGCCCAAAGGTCTACCCGTGGAAAGAGGTCGTGGGCGAGGGCGACACCCCCAACCGCGCCGCGGCCGATTTTGAGGAGAAATGGAAGGCCCGCGGCTTATCGCCCGACATGTACACGGGCCCGTCCTGGGAGGGAGGGATCAAACCGGAAAAGCCCGCACCCCCGAAACCAGCCGCCGCGCCCAAGCCGGCTCCCGCCACAGAAGCGACCCCTGCCTCCGGAGCCCAACCCAGCCCCACCCCGGAGACCCCAACCGCCGCCGCGACCCCTGCCTCTGCAGCCCAACCCGGCCCCGCCCCGGAAACCCCAGCCGCTGCCGCGACCCCTGCCGAATCAGTCCCCCCCAGCGCGGAGCCAGTCTGAGTTCGTCGTTGTCAGGGTGCAGTGTTGGGTTAACCACTAATGACTCAGCACTCATCACTCACAACTACCCACGTGTGACGGCCAGCTTACTGTGCCGCATGCTGTAGCCGAAGTACACCGCGACGCCGATGATGGTCCAGACGCCAAACCGTATCCAGGTGATGGTCGGCAGGAATGCCATGAGCCCGAGGCAGGCGGCCATCCCGAGCAGTGGAACCCAGGGCATGAACGGAACGCGGAACGGTCGGGGATGGTTGGGACGGACCCGGCGGAGCACCAGCACACCGGCGCAGACCAGGGCAAAGGCGAACAGCGTGCCGATATTGGTCATGTCCGCTGCTTCGCCGATCGGCACAAGCGCAGCCAGCACCGCGACTCCCACTCCGGTCACAATGGTGGCATGATGGGGCGTCCTGAACCGGGGATGGACCTTCGAGAGCCACGGCGCCAGTAGCCCGTCCCGCGACATCGCGAAAAACACTCGGATCTGCCCGAGCAGCATCACGAACAACACGCTCGTGATGCCCGCCAGGGCCCCGATGGCCACGAGAGCCGCCCCCCAGCGGAACCCGACCATCCGGAGCGCCTCGGCGACGGGCGCGTGGATATCAACCTGCGTATAGGGAATCATGCCGGTCAGGATTGCCGACACCAGCACATACAGCACGCCGCAGATGCCCAGCGAGGCGATGATACCGATCGGCAAGTCCCGCTGCGGGTTCCGGGCCTCCTCGGCCGTGGTGGAGACCGCGTCGAACCCGATGTAGGCAAAGAAGACGATCGCGGCGGCGGCGCCCACGCCTTGGAACCCGTTGGGCATAAAGGGCGACCAGTTGGCAGGCTCCACCGAGAAGATCCCCACGGCGATGAAAAAGAGGACGGCCGCGAGCTTGATGACCACGATCACCCCGGTCGTGCGTGCGCTCTCCTTCACACCGATCACCAGCACACACGTGACCAGCAACACGATGATCGCAGCCGGCAGGTTGAGGAACCCTCCGGCAGCCGAGCCCGGCGCGTGGGTCGCCCAGACCGGCAACGCGACACCCAGCGTCCTCAGGATGTTGTTGAAGTAGCCGGACCACCCGATCGACACCGCCACGCAGGCGACGCCGTATTCCAGAATCAGATTCCACCCGGTCAGCCAGGCGAGGAATTCGCCCAATGTGGCGTAGGAATAGGTATACGCGCTCCCCGCCACCGGGATCATGGCGGCGAACTCGGCATAGCAGAGTGCTGCCAGGGTACAGGTGACACCAGAGAGAATGAACGAGAGCACGATCCCGGGCCCGGCGCCTGGCCGATGGGCATCCCCGAGGACGGCGGTCCCAACCAGCACGAAGATCCCAGTGCCGATGATGCCCCCGATGCCGATGGCGGTGAGATCCCACACGGTGAGGGTCTTCTTGAGGCGATGTTCGGGGTGATCGCTGGCGGCGAGGATCTGTTCGATGGACTTGGTACGAAAGAGGGGATTGGACACTCAGGCTCCGTTTGCCCAGGTCTACCCGTCAGTCAGCACCATCATCCGCCGGCTTGTTCGGATTGTCAAAAACTTCTGCCTTTCGCCGTTGGCCTGCCGGCCTGGCAGGAATCATCCCCGCGCGGCCCTCAGGAACGCCTGAAACAGCCGTCGATGGACGCGGTTGCGCTCATACAGGAACTCCGGATGCCACTGGACGCCCAACAGGAACGGATGCTGAGGCGCCTCGATGGCCTCGATGATGCCGTCCGGGGCAACCGCGCTCACGGCCAGCGAGGGAGCGATTCGGTTGACCGACTGATGGTGGGAGCTGTTCACGCGGATCTGAGCATGCCGCACGATCCGCCGCAGCAGGCTCCGCGGGGCCACCTGGACCGGGTGCGACAGGCGGGTGGCGGGACCAGACGCCCGGTGCGGGAGCGCCGCGGCGCGTTGCGACGCGATGTCCTGCACGAGGCTGCCTCCCAGCGCGACGTTGATGGCCTGCATGCCCCCACAGATGCCCAACATGGGCAGACCCTCATCCGCGGCCAGGCGCGCCATCGCCAGCTCGAATTCGTAGCGCGGGCGACTCATCAGTTTGTAGCGGTACCGTTGCCGCTCCCCGTACAGACTTGGCGGGAGATCCGGCCCGCTGCCGGTGAGCAAGAGACCATCCAGCCCTTTCAGCAACTGGCGCCGCAGCTGCTGGTCCGCCGCCAGTGGCAGGATCAGCGGGACGCCGCCGAGGTCTTCGATCGCACGGGCATACCGAGCCCGCAAGAAATAGGTGGGCTCTTGACCTCCCATATCCTCACGGTCGCCGGCATTGAAGTCCGAGGTCACCCCGATGACGGGCTTCATTTTCTGGCCGGCCCCGGCATCGCCGGCACCGTTTCGGCCGCCGCAGCCCCGTCGCTTTCTCCCGGGACTCCCAAGAAGCGGACCGCCTTGTCGCCTTTGAGATGGTCGGGCGTGATCACGTACGTGCCCCGCAGGCTGGAGTCCCAGACCGCCTTCGCCGCCCGGTCATTGCCGCCGGTTAAGGCATACGTGAACCCGCCGATGATCCCACCCAATGTGGCGTAGACCACCTTGGTCAGACCGTACGGAATCGTCAGGAAAAAGCTGGAAACGCCGAGACCAAACTGGGACGCGGTGCTCTGCGTCGTATCCTCGTCCTGTTGCTGGGCCCAGCCAGGCTGGATGACAGCAAGCTGCAGGATTGTCAGGGTTAACCCCACCGCCACCGTTTTCTTCCATCCGGGTTGGCGGGTAGTACGCTGCTCGATCAACGGGTCTCTTGGCTTCGTGTGCACGTCTGTGCCCTCCTTTGTCTTGAATCATCGTGGCCCCTCATACCGCGACGTCGCGCCTGAGCGGCCGGGACATGCGTGACCTTCGTTATCACAAATCCTGTGCCGGATGCAAACCCCTTCATCGCTCGAAAGAAATACATGACGTGAGGACATCAGCCGGCTGCGAGATCGAGGTCTGCTCGGATTTGCGATTTGAGACGCTCGGCCTGCTCCAAGACCGCGTCGTCCAACTCACTGACCAGGGCGTCGGCCTGAATGCTCTGGTTCTCCTGTCGGATACCGGCCTCGATGGCAAGATCGAGCTTGAGCGCGCACACTCCCTGCACGAACAGGTCGCCTGCGCGGCCTTCGTAGCCCGCGCGATCAGCCGCCGGGACCGCAGTCAGCACTTCCTGCAGCCAGACCTCGAAGCCGCTCACCTGGCGGGCATGAGCGAGCTGTTGTTCATCCAGCTCAACCACTACCTGGACCCCGGCTTTCCAGCTTCGCTTTTTGACGTTAAAGACGCAGATGACGCGCGAGGGACAACCCGCAACGGGCTCAGGGCCGTAGAAGAGGGTGATCCGAAAGGGCGGCACATGTGGAGTCGGCACCGGTGACATGCTGGACGTCACTCCCGCGCATTGTAGCACGCCTCCTGGCCATCACGACCAGGCACACCAAGGGCCTGCCACTTGCGGACGAAACATTGACGCTCTTCGACGCCGGAGGCTAAGATGACCGCTACAATGGTTGAGTCAGCGGCTCCGCACCAGCGCCTCGCCGAGATCCAACAGGCTCTCCGCGAGACTCCCGGCCTGGACGGCTGGCTCTTCTATGATTTCCGCGGCAGCGATCCCTTGGCGTACCGCGTGCTCCGCCTCGATCCGACCCGACACGTCACCCGCCGCTGGTACTACTGGATTCCCTCGCAGGGAACACCGGTCAAACTGCTCCACCGTATCGAGCCCCATATCCTCCGCGAACTGCCCGGCGACACCCTGTTGTACGTTTCCTGGGACGAGCAGCGGGCCAATCTCAAACGCATCGTGCAGGGCATGAAACGGATCGCCATGCAATATTCGCCGATGAACGCCATCCCGTATATTGCCCGCGTGGACGCGGGCACGATTGACTTGATCCGCAGCTACGGCATCGAGGTGGCGACGTCCGCCGACCTCGTCCAGCGCTTCGAAGCGGTCTGGAACGATCGCCAACTGGCCTCTCACAAATACGCCGCCGCGAAGCTCCGCCGCATCGTGGACGAAGCCTTCACGCATACCGCCGCCATGGTCGCCAAACGGAAGCCGCTGACGGAGTACGGCCTCCAGCAACTCATCCTCGCGCGCATCACCGCGCACGGCCTCACGACGGCCACGCCGCCGATTGCCGCCGTCAACGCCCATAGCGCCGATCCGCACTACAGTCCGCCCGCGAAGGGATCCGCCCGAATCGCGAGGGGCGACCTCGTCCTGATTGACCTGTGGGCCAAGAAGCCGACGGCCGGGAGCGTCTATGCCGACATCACCTGGACCGGTTACGTGGGGAAGGATGCCCCGCCGAAACAGCGCGAGGTGTTCACCATCGTCCGGAACGCGCGCGACACCGCGCTCGCGTTCGTCCGAACCCGCGTTGCGGCCGGCCAGTTTCCCTGCGGGTGGGAAGTCGATGAGGTGTGCCGGAAGGTGATCAAGGACGCCGGCTACGGAGATCGGTTCCTCCATCGCACGGGCCACTCGATCGGCGAGGAAGTCCACGGCAACGGCGCCAACATTGATAGCCTGGAAACGCAGGACAGCCGGCGCCTGATGCCGCGCACCTGTTTTTCCATCGAACCCGGCATCTACCTGCCTGGCCAGTTCGGCATTCGCAGCGAGCTGGACGTGTACGTGTCTGATCGCGAAGTCATGGTGTTCGGCCAGCCCGTCCAGAAAGAAATCATCGCCATTCTGAAGTAGCCGTTAGGCGTGAGGCGTCGCTCGACCCAGCCTGCGACGAGCTCAGCCGAGGCGAGGCTCTCGACGGGTAAGGAGTGAGGTGAGGCGCAAGGTGATGGCCTTTCATGCACCGCCATGCCTCACGGTTCACGCCTCATGACTCCCGCGCCCCCCGCTCCCCTGGCTTGACAGCGCCCAGCGACGGCAGCTAGAGTCTACCTACCGACAGCGGCAACTCCGAGGTTCACCATGTTCGGCACGCTCGGAATTTCGGAACTCATCATCATCCTGGTCATCGTCCTGATTATTTTCGGGGCTGGCCGGCTGCCGCAGATCGGGGAGGGGCTGGGCAAGGCTTTGAAGGGTTTCAAGAAGGAGGTGCACGAAGCCCCACCCCCGCTCGACCCCAACGCCGATCCAGACGCGACACAGGCCGCTCCCGTCTCCCGACCGCCGATCGAAGCTGCGACAGTCGTGGCCCAGCCCCAGGGCACACCGGCGCAGGCGGTGGCCCACCCCACGGCCCCGTATCAGCCCGGCCCCGAACTCACCCCGGGCACCACCGCGGCGCTCATGGCGGCCGCCGGACCACAGAAGTATGAGCCGCCCCGCCCGAAGGCCCCGCAACCGCCGCAGACATCCGCCGCGGGCCAAAAGACGGACCCGCTGAGTATGGAGGAGCGGATCGCTCATCCCCCTCCGCCGCCTCGCGGCGTCTACCCCCCAGTCCCTCCTTCCGCCCAGCCCAAACCGGTCCCTAAGCGGCCATCAGCCGTGGTGAACAAAGACGCGGTGGCCAGGGTCCAAGCCCAGCAGGCTGCCCTGAAGGCCAAGGCTGGTCACAGCGGGACGCCTTCCCCGCAGGACATGCAAAGCCTCGGCGAGGGCGTCGGCGACGCGCTGCGCACGTTCCGCCAGGCCGTCTCGGATGTGCGGGGCGCGATTGATCCTCAGGTGCGGACGATCCAGGCTGAGATCGACGCCGCACAGAAGGAAATCGAACAGACCGTGGAGTCAGCCAAGCAGATGCCCGCGGTGGAAGAAGAACCGCCGAAGAAAACGGGTGCCTAGCCCACACGCCGCAGGCCGCCTTCTCTCCCTCCTGGCCTTCTGTCTCCTCGGAGGATGTGACGCAAGTCCGCCTCCGGCCGGACCGGACTTCGTCGTTTCACGCCTGATCGCATCGCTCAACGATCCCAACCCCGACGTGCGGAGAACGGCCGCGCTCTCCCTGGGCAAGATCGCCCGCCCTCAGGCGACTGCGGCCCTGGTGGAGAGGCTCGGCGATCCCGATCCACTCGTTCGCCAATACAGCGCCTGGGCGCTGGGCAACCTGGGAGAGAAGGCCATCGACCAGGCGGGGACCGCGTTGGTCAAGATGCTGTCGGACCCCTCCGAAGCGGTAAAGTCCGCGGCTGTGCAGGCGCTTGGCGGGATCGGCGGAACTCAGGGCGGAACGCAAGCGGTGGCGGAATTGTTGGTGAACGCTCTGCGGGCGCCTGACGCGGCGACCCGACGAGCCGCCACCCAGGCGCTGGCTTCGCTGGAGGCCGGCTCCGCCTACCCCGCGCTCCTGCAGGCGCTCAGCGATCCGGATGCCAGGGTCCGACAAGGCGCGATCGCGGCGCTCGGGGAACTGGCCGATGTCCGCGCCCTCCCGGTCATTCGCGACAGACTGCTCAAGGATCCGGATGGAGGCGTCAGAAGTGAGGCGGCGTTCCGTCTCGGGAAGTTTGGCGATCGGACCGTCGTGCCGGCGCTCCGCTCGGCGGCGGCCGGTGACGCGGATGCGGGTGTCCGCCGCTGGGCCACCTGGGCCGTTCAGCAGATCCAGGGATCGGCTACACCAAAGTCCTGACCTTAGCCTCTCCCACTCCAATAGCGCCGCGGATGGACGCGGAGGACTTCGTCATGGCGGGACTCATTAACGGGGTGGCCTGGCTGATCCCCTATTGCACGAATGCTCACATCCTCGGGGAGAGGAGGGCGGGCGGCCTCAGACTGCGCGCGTCCGGCGAGCACACCATCCACCCTTGCCCGGAACGATCAATCCTGTGTGCGCGACGCGCGAGCACGTGAGGCCACCTGCCCTCCGAGCCCCACTCGTCACGTGCGCGATGCGCGAGCAGGGGGGATTAGCCTGGCCGCCCTGTTCCGCCAGCATCGTTCCAACTCCGCGCGCCTAGCTCACGCGCTCTTGATGTCTTTGTCCTGCTCAAAGATCCTGATCGGCGGGCTGTCGCCGAGAATCACCTCTTCGGTGATCACGATCTCCTTGATTTGCTTCTGGGACGGCACATCGTACATCACTTCCAGCATGACCCCTTCCAGGATCGCCCGCAACCCGCGGGCACCGGTCTTCTGACCATACGCCTTCCGCGAGATTGCCACCAGCGCCGCCTCGGTAAACTTCAGTTTGACTCTCTCGAAGGACATCAGCTTCTCATACTGCTTGGTGAGCGCATTCCGTGGTTCGGTCAGAATGCGGATCAGAGCCTTCTCGTCCAATTCTTCGAGCGTCGCGACGACCGGGAGGCGTCCGATGAATTCCGGGATCAGTCCGTACTTCAGGAGATCCTCCGGCTGAACATGCGGCAACAGCTCGCCCAACCGGCTGTCGTGCCTGCCGCGCACGTCCGCGCCGAATCCCATCGCTTTCTTGTTCAGCCGCTGCTCGATGAGGGCTTCGATGCCGACGAACGCTCCGCCGCAGATGAACAGAATGTTACTGGTGTCCACCTGGATAAACTCCTGGTGGGGATGCTTGCGACCACCCTGTGGCGGAACGTTGGCCACCGTCCCTTCGATCAGTTTCAGCAGCGCCTGCTGCACTCCCTCTCCGGACACATCGCGGGTAATGGACGGGCTGTCGCTTTTTCGGCTGATCTTATCGATTTCATCGATATAGACGATCCCGCGCTCAGCCCGTTCCACATCATAGTCGGAAGCCTGCAGCAGCTTGAGGATGATGTTTTCCACATCCTCGCCGACGTAGCCGGCCTCGGTCAGGGTGGTCGCGTCCGCCAGGGTGAACGGGACATCGAGGTAGCGGGCCAGAGTCTGGGCCAGCAGCGTTTTGCCCGTACCGGTCGGCCCGATCATTAAAATATTGCCCTTCTGGAGCTCAACCTCATCCACCTCATTGGCGGAGATGCGTTTGTAATGGTTGTGGACGGCGACCGACAGGATCTTTTTCGCCCGATCCTGCCCGATGACATACTGATCCAGGTGGTGCTTGATTTCGGCCGGCTTGCGGAGCTTCGAGGAGATCTCCTCTTTCGCCTCTTCCCAGTCCTCCGCGATGATGTCGTTGCAGAGATTCACACACTCGTCGCAGATGTAGACGGTGGGGCCGGCGATCAGCTTGCGGACCTCGTCACGGCTTTTCCCACAGAACGAACACCGCAGGTGCCGGTCCGTCTTTTCCTGTTTCGGCATGTCGCCTCCATACCGAGCTTCGCTTGAGCCGCGGCGTTCGATCAAACCGCCGCGGAGAGTTTTTTTGCCGCCAGAAGGCTCAAATTCTTGTATACCAAGCTTCGCTTGAGCCGCCGCTGGCTACTTGTCCTTCGCCCCGTCTTTCCCGTGATCCTTGGCCCCGTCCTTGGTGACCTCCTTCATGCCCTTGGGATGCCGCGCGATGACCTCGTCGATCAGCCCGTACTTCTTGGCCTCCTCGCCTGACATGAAGTAATCCCGCTCCGTGTCCAGCGCGATCTTGTCGAGCGGCTGGCCGGTGTGCTTGGCCAGGATCTCGTTCAGCCGCTCGCGCACCTTGAGGATTTCTCTCGCGTGGATGTCGATCTCCGTCGCCTGCCCCTGAAATCCCCCCATGGGTTGATGAATCAGGATGCGCGTGTTGGGGAGCGCAAACCGTTTCCCCTTTGTCCCCGCTGCCAGCAGCAGCGCGCCCATGCTGGCCGCCTGCCCCAGACAGATGGTGTTGATCGGCGGCTTGACGTACTGCATGGTGTCATAAATGCCCAGTCCTGCGGTCACGGCGCCGCCGGGAGTATTGATGTAGAGATTGATGTCCTTCTCCGGATCCTCCGCTTCCAGGAACAGGAGTTGCGCGATGACGAGGTTCGCAAAGATGTCGTCGATCGGCGCGCCCAGGAAGATGATGCGGTCCTTGAGCAGCCGAGAATAGATATCGTAGGCCCGCTCGCCGCGGTTGGTCTGCTCGATCACGATGGGCACTAACATAACGCCTGTCCTTTCTCTTTCATTCCACGCTCTTCCAGTCAGACAGTCGGCTCATCTTACCACAATTCGCTCTTCTTTCCGCCGCACTTTCGTTTCCGGTGAACTCGAGGCGGCGTTCGGAGCTACTTCTGGATCACCGCGTGCCGATACACGAAATCCAAGGCCTTGTCGGCGAGAATGCGGCCCCTGAGTCCGTCCCCGGATTCCTCTCCGCCGGCCTCCACCATGCGACGCACCTCCTCGGCTGAAAGTTTCAGCTCCGAGGCCATCCGCTCGATCTCCGCCGAGACATCCTCTTCCTCCACCGTCAGCCGTTCCTTGTCCGCAATCGCCTCCAGGATGAGCCCGACCTTCACCCGTCGCGTCGCCTCGGGAAGATGCTCTTCCCGCAGCCGCTTGATCTCCTCCTGGCGCTTGCCGGGCTCGTCGAAGTCCGCCGCCGCTCCTCTCTGTCTCCGCCGTACCGCCAGGTGGTGACGGACCATCGCGGTGAGTTCACGCTCGACCAGCGTGTCGGGCGCTTCGAAGTGGTGCGTCTCGGCCAGGCGCTTGAGGATGAACTCCTTGTATGTCTCTTCGATATCCTTCTTCAGGGCTCTTTCCATCTCCACCCGGAGCTTCTCCTTGAGCTCGGCCAGCGACGCATAGGGGCCGCAATCCTTGGCGAACTCATCGTCCAACGGGGAGAGCTTCTTCTGTTTGACCGCCTTCACACTGAACCGGAACGTCACGGATTTCCCCGCCAGGCGCCGGTCCGGATGCGTCGCGGGGTAGGGCTGGGAGATCTCGACGAAGTCCCCCTCCTTTTTTCCGATCAACAGCTCGTCCACCTCCAACCCGAGGACGGGCATCTTGGAACCGACCCGGTGGAGCTGGCCTTCCTTCTTCGCTCCTTCGAGCGGCGCGAGATCCACAAACCCTTCCACGTCCAGGACGGCGTAATCGCCCTCGGCCAGCCGCGTTCCGGCAGGCGCGGCCTGGAGCTGGCCCTGCTGCTCCCGCAGCGCTTCCAGCGCTCGGTCCACCTGCTCCTCCGTCACCGTGCGCGTGTCCGGCTTCAGTGAAATGGGATTGGGCGGGCGGTAGTCGCGAAGCTCGATCTTCGGCTTAATCTCGACCGTGGCGGTAAAGGAGAACGCGGCGTTCTTTTTGATTTTCACCCGTTCGAGCGGCGGGACTTCCACCAGCACCGGCACGATGCCGGCCTGTCTGATCGCCCGTTCATAATAGTCGGGCACCAGCCGACGGATCACGTCTTCCTCAACCTCTTTGGCATACCGCTTCTCCAACAGCGCCACCGGGGCCTTGCCTGGCCGGAATCCCGGGATCTGGACTTGCCGGTTGAGGTCGGCGTAGGCCTGGGCAAACCGCCGGTTGACTTCGTCTTCCGGGATCTCGATCTTGAGCGCGCGCTTCATCGGCCCAAGTTCTGTGACTTCCAGCTTCATGCCTGGTACGTACCGGGGACCGACTGGGGGTGAATCAGCGTGAAGTCCCGTCTCTGATGCGATGGTGCGAGAGGGGGGACTTGAACCCCCACGGTTTCCCACGAGATCCTAAGTCTCGCGCGTCTGCCAGTTCCGCCACTCTCGCGCCGCGTATTCGTTCCTTTTACAGGTCAGCCGCCTCACTGTCAACCCGGAGCACGACGCCGGACACCCTCCTTCCTCGCTCGCCAATCCCATCACGCTCACCAGCACCTTCTCACCAGCGAACATCGCGACCCAAAAACTGCTCGCGCAAAGAGGCGGACCGGTGGGGGTGGCGGAACGCCCTAGCCGCACGGTATACTACAGACCTCTACACAGGGAAGGTTCCCGGATCGGGACATGTGAGCCCGGTGGCCCCTCGCAATCTGCCGTCCTACCACAGCCCCATCGGTCAGTCTGATCCGTGCGGCCGACCTGACTATTCCGGCGTCTCGGACGCCCTGGCCTCGAGAGGCCGGGGCCGGGACGGCCATGTGAGGAGAAAAGACGAGGGGAGGTGCTTCATGACGCAAGGCGCGCTCATCACGGCGATCTCCCTGCTGCTGGTCCTCGCGAGTGGAACCAGTTGGGGGTATCGCGACTATTTTACGCTTGAGCAGAAGGCGCAATTGGCAAAGGTCCAAACCGTCTTGGTCGAGGTGACCGCCTTGACCGATAACGGTGCAGTCGATTCCAGCGCCATCTCGGAGGTGGCGATCCGCCGTATGAAGGAGCTGGGGTATAACGTCGTGACCGATCCGGCGCAGCCCCACGATGTGGTCTTTAAGGTGAAATGCGAGCAGCGGAAGACCTGGGAGGGCACGACGACCATGGGCAGCGACGCCGACCTGCCCGACTCGCCGTCGCGGGTCTGGAAAGGTCCGGCGTGCCAGCTCAATTACGTGGTCGGCGGGACCAAGATCAAGTGGCAAAAAGAGGTCAGGACGGATTTCCTGGATGCCGTGGAGGCGGCGCAGAAGGCCAACGCGGGCGACCCCGGTTTGTATGCGATGGCCAAACTCAAGGACCGGCTGCAGGACTATGACTTCCCCGTGCTGTTGACGGCCGATTGGGGCCAGGCCGATCGGCTCCTGAAAGTCCTGGATGCGCCCGGCACCAGCGAGCTCCGGAAATTAAAAATCATTTCGCTCCTGGGCGAGATGCTGGCTGACGAAGCCTTGCCTCGGCTGCAGGAGGCCCTCAAGGACAAAAACCTCGCCCAGCAGGCCGCCGTCGCGCTCGGCAACATCGGCAAAGACTCGATCCCGATCTTGATCAATATGCTCAAGACTTCGAAGGATCCGGAGCTGCAAGCGGCTGCGGCCAAAGGGTTGGGACAAGTGGGCGGTCTGCACGGAGACCCCAGTATTATCCCGCCGCTCCTCGAGATGCTGGACGCGCCAGGCATCGACATCCGGGTTCAGACCGAGATCGCCTGGGCTCTGGGCAAGTTACCGGACAAGCGGTCCGTTGAGCCGCTCTTCGCGCTCGACAGAAAGCTGCAGAAGATTCGCAACGATCCTCCTGACCCGCAGATCAAGAAGCTCAAGGAAGCGGTGTTCTGGGCCATCAAGCAATGCTACACAGAGGATCAGTATAGTTAATTCGAACTGTGCGGGCGATCATGCGCTCTTCAGAATCCTCTGCCTTGGGTCACGCCGGCCGCAGGCTGGCTCGGAGCCTCCGGCATGGCCGACTCGCATGACTCTTCCGGCTCTCTCCCAACCCACGATCTCGGTCCCGAGTCCAGTGAGCTTGCTCCCAGCCACCCTTATACCCAGAGGAGTGCTGACCCTATGACCACGATCTCGCGCAGACGATTTCTCCAGCTTTCTGCAGCAACGGGCGGCGCGCTGATGCTCGGCGATCTGGCCGGACAGGTGCTCGGTCTCACGCCACGAACGCGCATGGCCTATGCCGCTGAGCCCATCAAGGTCGGCATCATTGATCCGCTGTCCAGCCCCTACAAGACTTCCTCCATCCATGATGTGCACGGGGCCACGGTGGCGCTGGACATGTACAACAAACGCGGCGGGGTGCTGGGTCGTCCGGTCAGCATCATCGAGGCGGACGACGCGTCGAACGTCCAGGCCGGGATCAAGATGGCCACGAAGCTGATCAAAGAAGACCGGGTGGATTTCCTGATGGGCACCTTCAACGGGGACGTGGCCCTCGCCGTCGCCGACGTGGCCAAGCAGGAGAATAAACTCTTCATGGCCACCTGTCCCCACATCATGGAACTGACCGGATCGGGCTGCAACTCCCACACGTTTGTCTTCATGCCGAATGCGCGCATGCTGGCCCAGGCCGTCACCCCGCATCTCGTCAAAGCCTATGGCAACCGGTGGTACATGATCACCGCTGACACGGTGGACGGCAAAGCGGCCCTTCAGGCCATGACGGATGCGCTCAAGGCCCAAGGCGGCGAGGTGGTCGGCGCGGCCGTGACGCCGTTCGGGACCACTGACTTCACCGCTCCGCTCACCGAGGCGAAGGGAGCCAAGCCGGGCGCCATCATCCTGAACCTGTACGGCTGGGACCTGGTCAACGCGCTGAAGACGTATACGAAACTGGAGCTGGCCAAAGACAAGATCGGTGTGGGCGGCATGATCGGGGGCGAGCAAATCGGTCGGCCGCTCGGCTACGCCAACAACGCCGGCATCTGGGGCTTGATCTGGGATCCCAAGATCAACACCGAGAGTTCGAAGCGGTTCATCCAGGGCGTGATCGACAAATACAACCACACCCCGACCTCGCGCTGCTATCTTGGCTACGCAGCCATGATGCAGATCCTGGAGGCGGTCCGCCGGGCCGGCACGACCGACACCGCCGCCGTCATCAAGGCGCTGGAAGGGCACGACTTCGATGGACTCAAGGAAGGCCGGTCCTACTTCCGCGCCTGGGACCACCAGCATGTGCAGGACGTGCTGGTCGGGCAGGCCTACGGGAAGGAACTGGGGTTAGGCCACTACCAGATCCTGGCCACCGTCCCCGGCGATGCGGTCGCGGGAGGACTAGAGCAGAACACCTGCCGCTTGTGACGGCACCAGCGAGGGGTGCGTAGCTATCTCAGAGGCGAGCCCTCCTCGCTCCTGATTCTGCCGATCAACGACAAGCCGCTTACTTCCGGGACACCACGACCTCGACTCGGCGGTTCTTGGCACGGCCTGCGTCTGTCGTGTTGGGCGCAACCGGCTTCGTGTCAGCGTACCCTCTGGAAGTGATGATGTCGGCTGGCATGCCCGCTTCCGTCAGCGCCTTCACCGCATTAGTGGCGCGGGCCTCTGACAGTTCCTTGTTGGTGGGGAACCGTTTCTGTAGTGCGCTCAGGATCGGCCGACTGTCCGTGTGGCCGGCCACTTCCACGTTATATTCGGGGTAGTCTTTCAGCACAGTGCCGACTCGCTTGAGCGCATCTGCGCCGGCTGGATTGAGTTGATCCTGCCCAGTACCGAAGAGCATGGTGGAGGCCAGGCTGATCAAGAGATGATCGGACCTCAGATCCACGGCGATATTACCCTTCTCAATTTCCGGCCGTAACGATCTGACGAGCCCCCGTTGGGCCTGGGCCAAGCTGCGCCCTTCCTCCTCAAGGAGGGCTTTGAGCCGCGCGATCTCCTGATCTCGCTCCGACACCGTCCCACTCAAGCTGACGAGCTGCAGCTTGGCTTTTGCCAGCTCGTCACTGGAACCCCGGAGTCGCGCCAATTCCTGATCCTGCTCCAAGAGCTGTCGATCGAGGTCACTGAGGCGAGCGGACTGCGTATCAATGGAACTGACCCGACTGCGCGCCCGGGCGAGTTCGTCCTGCAACGCGGTGGCCTCCGTTGTGAGTTGCTGTTCCCGCTGCCGGGCGGCTGCGAGGGCATCGGCCAACTGCTGGCGTTCCCTCTCAAGCGCCGCAATACGGGCATCGCGGTCGTCAACATTCGGCGCGGCGATGTGCGGCGCCACCTTCATCTCATTGTAGAGACGGGTCGCTGTATCATTGGGAGCCGGGGCTTGCTCCAGATAGGCGCATGCACTGAGCATCGCCGCACCCACCCCCATCGCAGCCATCACAAGAACTTTCATGGCATCCTCCTTCTTCAAGTGAACTATTCGGGGTTCTTGGATCGTCTACTCACGCTCACGCAAGGCTCAGAGATAGCGCTTTTCAAAGGGTACATACTCTAGTGGAGTCTGTTCCTCTCGGTCAACTGCAAAAATGACAGGATCGCGATTGACCCGGAAATAACTGATCGGCAATGTCAGGGAGAGGAACGCCCTCTTAAAGGACCGTTACCGAAATCGCGAGGTGCGAGGGTAATGAATCGAACCGTATTAATTCTTGCTCACCGTCGCGCGGCTACGCAGATCA
>Ga0209470_1001850_pt1 | contig 15319 bp, 14 predicted proteins | sample GraSoiAngelo_125_FD_185882 | JGI IMG/M metagenome (GOLD analysis project Ga0209470, IMG submission 185882) | Grasslands soil microbial communities from the Angelo Coastal Reserve, California, USA - 14_0927_05_40cm (SPAdes) (version 2) | ecosystem: Environmental > Terrestrial > Soil > Grasslands ... | reverse complement strand
TTATGGAGAACGCGTCGCACCAGATCGCCGTCGCGGCGCGCGTCTTCCTCGGTGGTGTCGCCGGCAAGCGCATCGTGGCGTTCGTCGGGAGCGGGAACAACGGCGGCGACGCGCTGGGCGCTCTCCGTCACCTGAGCGGCTGGGGTGCGATCGTCAGCGCCGTCCTGTCGGGCCCCGCAGAGCGGCTGCGGCCGCTCGCGCGGCGCCAGCACGACATCCTGACAAAGCTCGGACAGCCGCGCGAAGCGATCGCCGTCGACGACGCGGACCTCGTCATCGACGGCCTGCTCGGGTACAGCGTCAGTGGCCCGCCGCGCGACGCGCTCGCCGATCTGATCCGCGCCGCCAACGCGTCGCGCTTGCCGATCCTCGCGGTCGACATTCCCTCGGGGCTGCATCCGGACACCGGCGAGCCCCTCGGCGTCACGATCCGCGCCGCGCTCACCGTCACGCTTGCGCTGCCGAAGCGCGGACTCGTCGCGACGCGGTCGCGCGCTCTCGTCGGTGAGCTGCTCCTGGCGGATATTGGGATCCCGCCGCAGGCGTTCGACCGTCTCACGATCGAGACGCGCGGCCTGTTCGAAAGCGGCGACCTCGTCCGTATCATCCGCTGATGCCTCTCCAAGGAAAGCGCCTCGCGTTCATCGGCGGTGGGACGATGGCGGAGGCGATGATCCGCGGCCTCCTCGACAAGCATCTCGTGCCGCCGTCGCACGTCTTCGTGACCGGCCCGCGCCGCGAGCGTCGCGCCGAGCTCACGAAACAGTTCGGCGTGAAGGCGCTCGCCTCGAACGCCGAAGCAGCGCAGAGCGCGCACATCGTCGTGCTGTCGGTGAAGCCGCAGGTGCTCCCGACCGTGCTCCGCGAGCTGCGCGGGAAGCTGCGCTCCGATCAGCTCGTGCTCTCGATCATCGCCGGCGCCCCGCTCACCGTCCTGCGCGAGGGTCTGGACCACGCGACGATCGTGCGCGCGATGCCCAACACGCCCGCGCAGATCGGGATGGGCATCACGGCGTGGTGCGCGACCGCGAGCGTCGACCGCGATCAGCGCGAACGCGCGAAGGCGATCCTCGGCGCGCTCGGCGAGGAGATCGAGGTCGAGGAGGAGGGCCAGGTCGACATGGCGACCGCGCTCTCCGGCACCGGGCCGACGTATGTGTTCCTGTTGATGGAGGCGCTCGTCGACGCCGGGGTCCATCTCGGCTTCTCGCGGCGCGTCTCCGAGGAGCTCGTGCTGCGCACCGTCGAGGGCTCCGCGGCTTTCGCGCGCCGCAGCGGGCGGCATCTCGCGGAGCTGCGGAACATGGTCACCTCCCCCGGCGGCACCAGCGCCGCGGCGATCTACGAGCTGGAAAAGGGCACGATGCGCACCGTGCTCTCGCGCGCGGTCTACGCCGCGTTCGTGCGCACGCGCGAGCTCGGCGCTGAGGCGCAGCAGAAGCTGCAACGAACGAAGCAGTGAGAGATCAGCTCGTGCTTCTGGCCGCGGTCCTGGTCGGCTTCTTCCTTCTCGGTTACGACCAGCGCACCGATGACACCGGCGTCGAGGTCGGGCTCATCCTCGGGCTCTCGCTCGCGCTCGCGCTGGCCGCGCCGCGGCGGTGGATCGCGGTCGCGCTGGGAGTCGCGCTACCCATCGTCGCCGCCAGCCTGTTCGGTGGACATCTCGATGTGGCAGCCGTCGTTCTTGGGATCGCGGCGATAGGCGCATGGCTGGGCGGGATGATGAGGCGAGGGATACTGCTCGCTGCCCGCTAGGGCTCGATCTGCTCCACTTCGAATCGCTCGCCCTTGTTCGCGATCTTGGCGTGAGCGTCGATCGTCTTCATCCACGCGTTTCCGCCCGCGCTCAGGGCCTCGAACGTCTTCGCCTCGGAAATGCTCGGCCACAGGAGCTCGGTGTGCTCGTGCGGCGCGCCCTCGGAGAGGAAGCGTTCGAGGTCCGCTCGTTCGCTCAGGACGACCGCCGCCCCCTTCTTCGCGCCCTCGGGGGTCGTGTCGAACTTGCGCGGTGACCATGCGGAGAGCCAGCTCGGAGTGGCACCGTCGTAGCTGACGACCGCCACCAGCGGCGTCGGCCCGAACTCCCAGAGCCACGCGGCCGTTTCGGCAACGGTCTCCGGGTCGGCGAGCGGGCGGTAGTCCGCGTCGGCCGGCGGGAGCACCACGACGAAACGGTCATATGCGACCTGGCTCACCTGCATGTCGAGCTAGGAGTAGCACCGAGCCGCTGAACGAGCAGCCGCTGTTGGGTATCGGTGGGTCCTAGGACTCCGGTACTAGCCGGACCGCCGAAGGCGCGGGTCGAGCGCGTCGCGGAGAGCGTCGCCCAGGAAGTTGAAGGCGAAGACCGCGGTGAAGATCGCGACGCCTGGCCCGACGCTCATCCACCACTTCAGGTTCGGCAGATAACGTTGCGAGTAGTTGATGTCTTGGCCCCACGACGGGTAGGGCGGCTGAGGACCCAGGCCGAGGAACGAGAGCGCCGCCTCCGCCAGGATCGCGAACGCCGTCGAGAGGGTCGCCTGGACGATCAGTGCGTTCATGACGTTCGGGAAGATGTGGCGCACCACGATGCGGAGCGGCGACGCGCCGATCGTGCGCGCGGCGACGATGAATTCGCGCGCGCGCACCGCCAGCACCTGCCCGCGTGTCAAGCGCGCGTACGCGGGGATGGCGACGATACCGATCGCGATCATCGCGTTCTGGATCTGCGGGCCGAGCGCGGAGGTGATCCCGATCGCCAGGATGAGCGCGGGGAATGCGAGGAGCGCGTCGATCCCACGCATGACGAAGAGGTCGAACTTCCCGCCGAGGTACCCGGCCGCGAGGCCGACCGACGTTCCGACCAGCAAGCCGATGGACACGCTGATCAGCCCGACGGAAAGCGAAACCCGCGAGCCCCAGATGACGCGCGAGAGCACGTCGCGGCCGAGATCGTCGGTGCCAAGCCAATGCTGCGGGTTCGGCGGCTGCAGTGAATCGACGACGTTGACCTTGATCGGGTCGTAGGGCGCGACCAAGGGTGCGAACAGCGCGGCGAGCAGCCACGCGATGACGATCAGCCCGCCGATGATCATGCGGGGGTTGCGACGGAGGAAGTATGCGGCGGAGGACAGCCGGTCGCTGCGCGCGCGACCCAGCGAGATAGGTACCGTCGTTCCCGCCACCTACGCCGCCGCCGATTCATATGAGATGCGCGGATCGAGCCAGCCGTAGAGGACGTCGACGAACAGCGTGCTGAGCATGAACGAAAGCGCGGAGACGAGAACGACGCCCTGCACGACGGGGTAGTCGTGCGAGGGGATGGCTTGCACGGCCAGCCGTCCCACGCCGGGCCACGAGAAGATCGTCTCGGTGATGACCGCACCCTCGATGATCGCGCCGATCTGGATCCCAACAAGCGTGACCACAGGGATGAGGGCGTTCTTCAGTGCATGCCGGACGATCACGGCGCCCTCTCGCAGACCTTTCGCCCGGGCGGTGCGCATGTAGTCGTGCCCGAAGACCTCGAGGAGGCTGGAGCGGACCTGTCGAAGGTTCAGCGCGAGGCTCGCAGTCGCGAGCGTGACCGCCGGCAGCACGAGGCGACGGAGGTTCTCGCCGACGTCCTGCGTGATCGGCACGTAGCCGCCCGGCGGGAAGATCCGACCGGGGATCACGTACGCGAAGAGAAGAATGAGCACGACGCCGAGGAAGAACGACGGGAACGAGACGCCCATGAGCGTGATGCTCGTTGACAGGAGATCGACCGCCGAATTGCGTTTGACCGCCGAGAGGATCCCGATGACGAGAGCGAACGTGATGGAGATGAGCAGCGCGGCCAGGCCGAGCTCGATCGTCGCGGGCAGCCGCTCGAAGATCGCCTCGGTGACCCGCTGTTTGTTCTGGAACGAGCGGCCGAGATCGCCCTGTGCCGCGTGCGACAGCCAGGCGACATATTGCACCGGCAGCGGCTGATCGAGCCCGAGCTGATGGCGGATCGCGTCGAGCATGGCAGGGTCGCGCTCCTCGCCGGCGAACACGAGGACCGGATCGACGGGAGACAGGCGCGCGAGAGCGAAGACTCCGACGGTGACGAGCAGTGCGACGGGGACCATGAGCACAAGGCGACGGAGGATGTATCTGATCACTCCGTCGCCTCCGCTCTCAACTGCTAGTCGGTCACTTGCTCAACTGGGCGGTGTCGAAGCGCGGGATGCGGTCCGCGTAAACCTGCATGCCGGTCACTTGCTTGGCCGTGACCAGGGGTGAGATGCCGAACTGGAACCAGACCCGTGCCGGGTCGTCGACCACGAAGATCTGCTGCGCCTGCTGCAACAGTGTCTTCCGCTTGGCCGGATCCGCCTCGGCGCGCTGCTGATTCATGAGGTCATCGACCTTTGCGTTCGAGTACGACGAGTCGTTGTTCGTCTTACCCGTCACGACGAAGTCGTAGCTGTTGCCGTCGGGGTCGAGCCGTCCACTCCAACCGATGAGCGTCATTCCGAGGTGTTTGTGCGATTGCTGCAGCGTGACGATGTCGTTGAAGAGCTGCGTCTTGATGTCGGCGGTGATATCCGCCTTCGCCAGCTCGGCCTGGATGAGCTGCGCGAGCTGCAGTGTCGCGGCGTCACCTGATGACACGAGAAGCTCGAACTTCAGCGGGCCCTTGCCGACATCGGCGACAAGCTTCTTCGCACCTTCGGGGTCCGCTTTCGGGAACGGCTTGAAGTTCGGGTCGTACGCGAAATGCGCGGGGGCGATCGGACCCCAGCCAACGAGGCCCAGATTGCCCTGCGTCGGCCCCTTGTCCAGGATCTCCTGACGGTCGATCGCCATCGCGACCGCCTTCACGTACCGCTTCTCGTTGAAGATGAAACCCTGCGCCTCGTTCGGGATCATGCTGCTCCACGCGAACGAGCCGACCTCCTGGTACGCGAGCGTCGGGTCCGACTTGGTCGGGGGGACGTCCTTGCCGGCGAGCAGATTGATCACCTGCACCTGGCCGGTGCGAAGGTTCGTCAGACGTACGTCGCCGTCGAGGATCGGCTTCACGATGATCTTGTCGAGGAACGGAAGCTTGTTGCCCTTGTCGTCCTTGCCCCACCAGTCCGGGTTGCGCTCGAGCGTGTAGTGATCGTTCTTGACCGCCTCGGTGAGGATGAACGGTCCGGTACCCGCTTTGAACGGCTTGAGGGTGAAATCGGCACCCATGGCGTCAACGACCTTCTGCGAGACCATCATGCCCGCGCGGTCGACGAGCGCCGCAAGGAGCGGCGCGAAGGCCGACTTCAGGTTGAACTTCACGGTGTTCGCGTCGACGACATCGACGCTCGCCACCGCGCTGAGGTCACCGGTGCGCGATGAGCCCTTGGTGTTGATGTAACGCTCGATATTCCACTTCACCGACGCGGCATCGAACGCGGTGCCGTCGTGGTACTTCACTCCCTGCCGGAGGTTGAAGGTGACCACCTTGCCGTCGGTCGACGTCGTCCACGTCTGCGCGAGCCAGGGAATGATGTTGCCCTTGACGTCGACCCGCACGAGCGAGTCGTACATCGCGTAGTGGATGTTCCGGTCGACGAAGAGACCGGACAGCATCGGGTCGAGATTGCTGACATCGTTCTCGAGGCCGAAGGTGATCGTCCCGCCGTAGATCGGCTTCCCAGCCGCCGGCGTGCCGCTCGCTGCGCCTCCTGTCGTACCGGACACGGGCGTACTCCCGCAGGCTGCGAGCACCAGAGCCAGTGTCGTCAGGATCGCGAGCAGACGTGTCATGCACACCCCTCCCGACCTTTGGTCGTCGTGGAGGATACGTCCGACTGGTCCGACCAGTTCAGCGGCTTAAGAGCGGTCTTGGATCCGGTCCTCGCGAGTGGTGCGTACCTCGTCCGTCTCAACACGATCGCCGCCCTTCCGACCGAAGGCCGGGAGGATGCGCCTTGGACGCTCGGTGACCTCGCGCCGCTCGGTCGTGCGCGAGACCGTCGTCGGCGTGCGGACCGGGACCGGCCGCACCGGAGCGACGACGGAGACGACGTGGGAAGGAGCGAGCAGGCCGCCAAGCCAGCCGCCGAAGATGGCGGCGAGGAAGCCAAGGATCGCGCCGAAGGTGAGCGCGTCGCCGAGCGCGTACAGGTTGAGATCGCGAACGCCGGGGATGATGTCGGCCGCGGAGCGGATGCCCGACGCTGCGAAGAGCCCGTTGTCTGCGGCGATGCCGAGCACCATGAGCACGAGCAGGACGAAGAGCGTGAAGAACGCCGTCATCATGCCGTGCCAGCTGGTGCGATAGCCCGCCATGCGGCCGGCGACGTAGCCGCCGACGATGTAGGACAGGAAGAGACCGAGCACGACGGGGACAGCGACCGCGATGTCGCCGCCGGCCGGCGTACCGGGGACGACGAGGAGACCAGCGACCATGGGCGCGAAGATGACCGATGCGCCGATCGTCGCGACCCAGCCACCGAGGACAGCGCCCCACGATGTGGCGGCTGGACGCACAGCCAGATCCGAATTCGCCATGACAGACCTCCTTTGACAGCGTTCGGACGGGAGAGCCTGCGCCCCCCTTCCGAACCTCTCAAAAGGGCATGCACATCTTGGGCCGCACGGCCCGAGGGCAGGCTGCTAGGCGAGCGCTGCCTTCGCCCCGGCCGCGCGCGCCAGCTTCGGCGCGAGGTCGGTGCGCTCCCACGGCAGGTCGAGGTCCGGCCGGCCGAAGTGTCCGTACGCGGCGGTCTGCCGGTAGATCGGGCGGCGGAGCTGGAAGCGCTCGATGATCGCGCCGGGTCGGAAGTCGAAATGCTCGGCGATGAGGTTCCGGATCGTCTCGTCCGCCACGGTGCCGGTGCCGAAGGTGTCGACGTTCAGCGAGATCGGCTGTGCGCCGCCGATGACATAGGCGAGCTGCACCTCGAAGCGCTCGGCGAGACCGGCCTGGACGACGTTCTTCGCGACATAGCGCGCGGCGTACGCGGCCGAACGGTCGACCTTCGTTGGATCCTTCCCGCTGAACGCGCCGCCGCCGTGCCGCGCGTAGCCGCCGTACGTGTCGACGATGATCTTGCGCCCGGTGAGGCCGGCATCGCCCATCGGACCGCCGATGGTGAACGCACCGGTGCCGTTGACGAGGTACTTCGTTTTTGCGTCGAGCCAGCGCGCCGGGATCGCGGCCTTCACGACGACGTCGCGGATCTCCGCCTCGATGCGGTCGTGCGAGATGCCCGGATCGTGCTGTGCCGCGACGACGACGGTGTGCACGCGCTGCGGAACGCCGCGCGAGTACTCGACCGTGACCTGGCTCTTGCCGTCGGGCCGCAGCCAGGGCAGTCGCGTGGACTTGCGAGCGGCGGCGAGCTCTTTCGCGACGGCGTGCGCGAGGGTGATCGGCAGCGGCATGAGCTCATCCGTCTCGCGCACCGCGAAGCCGAACATCATCCCCTGATCACCGGCGCCGAGCTCCTGCGGATCCGTGCCCGCGCGCGCCTCGAGAGATTTGTTCACGCCCTGAGCGATCTCGCGCGATTGCTCCTTGATCGCGGTCAGCACGCCACAGCTCTGGTAATCGAAGCCGTAGTCCGCGTTGACGTAACCGATGTCCTTCACGATCGCGCGTACGAGAGCGGGCACGTCGACCCACGCGGTGGTCGTGATCTCGCCGCAGACGAGGATGGTCCCCGTCGTCGTCGCGGTCTCGCATGCGACACGCGCGTTCGGGTCCTGGCGCAGGCACTCGTCCAGCATGCCGTCCGAGATCTGATCGCAGAGCTTGTCCGGGTGACCCTCGGTCACGGACTCGCTGGTGAAGAGGGTGCGTTCTGCCGTCATGAACGAGCTCGCCACTCTTACGTTCCCGCCTTCCATGACTTCGCGTAGATCGCCTGCTCGTCGGTCATCTTGTCGATGTGCATGCCCATGGCCTCGAGCTTCGCCCGTGAGATCTGGTCGTCGAGCTCGCGCGGCACAGGGTAGACCTGCGGCGCAAGCGTACCGGCGTTCTTGATCAGGTACTCGATCGACAGCGCCTGGTTCGCGAAGGACATGTCCATGACCGCCGCCGGGTTCGCCTCAGCGGCGACGTGGTTCACCAGGCGGCCCTCACCCAGCACGAAGATCTTCCGATCGCCGAGGTCGTACTCGTCGACGAAGCGGCGGATCTCGCGCATCGATCGCGCCCGCTTGGCCAGCGCGCCGAGCTCGATCTCGTCGTTGAAGTGCCCCGCGTTCGCGAGGATCGCGCCGTCTTTCATGGTCTCGAAGTGCTTTGCCGCGATCACGTTCACGTTGCCGGTACAGGTGATGAAGAGGTCGCCGCGGCGAGCGGCGTCCGCCATCGGCATGACCTGATAGCCGTCCATCGCCGCCTCGAGCCCGTGCAACGGGTCGACCTCGACGATGATGACGATGGCGCCCATGCCGCGGAAACGCGATGCGACGCCGCGGCCGACCCAGCCGTACCCGGCCACGACGACCGTCTTGCCGGCGAGCAGGATGTTCGTCGCGCGCAGGATGCCGTCGACCGCCGACTGTCCGGTGCCGTACTGGTTGTCGAACATGTGCTTGGTCTGCGCCTCGTTGACCGCGACGATGGGATACGCGAGCACGCCTTCCGAGGCCATGGCGCGCAGCCGGATGACACCGGTCGTGGTCTCCTCCGTCCCGCCCTTCACGTGTGGAAGCAGATCCTTGCGGTCGGTGTGCAGCAGCGTGACCACGTCGGCGCCGTCGTCCATGGTGATCTGCGGCTTCGTCTCGAGCACCGCGTTGATGTGCCGGTAGTAGGTGTCGCGGTCCTCTCCCTTTCGCGCGAAGACCGCGATCCCCTCGATCGCGACGAGCGCCGCCGCGGCGTCGTCCTGCGTCGAGAGTGGATTCGACGCGCAGAGCGCGACGCTCGCCCCCGCATCACGTAACGCGATGGCGAGGTTCGCGGTCTCAGTCGTGACGTGGAGGCAGGCGGCGATGCGCAGCCCCGCGAACGGCCGCTCCTTCGCGAGCCGCGTGCGGATGGCGGCGAGCACCGGCATCTCGCGGCCGGCCCACTCCACCCGTCGGGCCCCGACGTCAGCCAGCCCGATGTCGACGACGTCGTGATGTGGTGCGGTGCTCGTTGTCATTTCATCCTCCCCAGGATCCGATCCCAGGCCGAGCGACGCACCGCCGGGCCTTCGATGAACGGTCCGTGAACGTGGTAGCCGAGGCGGTCGTAGACCGCGATCGCCGGGGTGTTGTCCTGCCGCACGTTGAGCACGACGTCGCGGTGCTGCTCGAGCGCGGCCTCGGTCACCGCGGACGTCACCGACGTCGCCATGCCGCGGTCGCGGTATGCGATGCGCGTGAGAACGTTCCCGACCGCTGCGATGTTCGAAAGGCGCGAGCGGACGTGCGTGCCGGCGGCGGACACGAGCGTCGTCCCGATGTACACGCCGAAGTAGATCTCGCGCTCGAGTCGTGCCTCGGTGAAGTAGGTGCGCGAGGCATGGCCGTACAGGTCGATCACGTCGTCGAGCTGCTCCGGCCCGAGACGCCGGACGCCGTGGGTGAGGCGCGGTCGGAACGCCGCGACCGACACGGCCATGCGGTGCATCTTCTCGACGCGCTCGAAGCGGTAGACGCTCTCCACCGCGAGCCGGCCGGGCGGCGGCGTCGCCACGACGATGCGCGGTTCGCGGATGCCGCCCTGGAAGATCGAGACGAGCGCCTCGCTCTCGCCGCTCGCGAAGCACGGCCGGAACGGGAGCGCCTCGACGACGAGCGCGCACGCGACCACCACGTCGCCACGCATCGCGGTCCACCAGCGCGCCTTCTCGATCTCCGCCGCGTCGATGTCCGCGAGCGCGTAGGCGGACATGAGCCGGTCACGCTGGAAGAAGGCGCGCGCGCTCTCCGCGGACGGTTGGTCTGCGAGGCGGATCTCGGGCAGTAGCGGAGCCGCGGTCATCGGTCCTCCTTCTTAGTGGAAAGGACCAAGCGGGCCTCCGCCGGTCGCGCGTCCACCAGTCTAAGGCGCGGGCCGGCTCAGGCCTGTATGAGCGTCACGACCTCGTAGCCCTGCAGCTTGTCGCGGCCCTTCAGGGCCGCGAGCTCGATGAGGAACGCCAGCGCGACGATCTCTCCCTTGAGCTGCTTCACCAGCTCGATCGTGCCCGCGACGGTGCCGCCGGTCGCGAGCAGGTCGTCCACGATCAGCACCTTCGCCCCGGGCTTGATCGCGTCCTTGTGCATCTCGAGTGTCGCCGAGCCGTACTCGAGGTCGTATTCGACGCTGACCACGTCGGCTGGCAGCTTCCCGAGCTTTCGCACCGGCACGAAGCCCACGCCGAGGTTGTAAGCGATCGGCGCGCCGAAGATGAAACCGCGCGACTCCATGCCCACGACGACGTCGATGTCGCGTTTGCCGATGCGCTCGAGGAGGCCGTCGACGGCCGCCTTGAACGACTCACCGTCCTTGAGGAGCGTCGTGATGTCCTTGAAAAGGATGCCCGGCTTGGGGAAGTCCGGGATGTCGCGGATCCTCGAGGCGAGGTCCTTTGTCGTCATTGCCACGCCGGAAGGTTAATGCGTCTCGCCGATATGGGAGCTTTCGGCGACCTTTTCCAAGCGTCCCGTGACGCCGTCGAAGACGAGCACGGTGAGGTTGGTGTTGCGTGCCGGCGAGCGGTCGAGCCGCGGCAGGATCCCGAGGAAGTGCGAGACGAGGATCCGGGTCACGCCGCCGTGGCCGACGACGAGGACGGTCCCTCCGGGCGTCTCGCGCGCGATGCGCTGCAGCGCGCGCAGGCTGCGCGCCAGGACCGCGTCGAGCGTCTCGCCGTTGGGCCATGAGACGAAGCCGTCGTCGCGCCAATTCGGCAGCGCGGCGATCTCGTCCCACGCGGCTCCGGTCTTGTCCCCGACGTCGATCTCGATGAGATCCGGCTCGATCTCGACCGGCAAGCCCAGACGCTTCGCAATGACGTTCGCCGTGTCGAGCGAGCGATGGAGCGGCGTCGCGACGATGCGATCGAACTTCGTGCCGGCGAGCGTGTCGGCGACGGCCTCTGCCTGCTGCCGGCCGCGCTCGGTGAGCGGACTGTCGGTCCGCCCGGCGAACAGGCGCGCGGCATTCGCCTCGCTCTCGCCGTGGCGCACGAAATAGAAGGTGACGGGCTCGATCATGCGGCCGCGAGCAGGTCGGGGACCTCGGACCAGCCGCTCACGCGCGTGACGAGTGGGTGCTCGACCTCGCGGTTCCAGGGATGGTCGAATAGGAAGACGCGCACGCCGGCCTCGGCAAGCCTGCGCGAGATGAGGTCGTCGTCCTCGCAGAACGCGTCGAGGCGCAGCTCCGCCGCCAGCCGTGTCTTGTACGCGGCCGAGCCCTGCGGGTCGTACCGCCCGCGCGGCTGATCGGGCCGGAACTCGCCGAGCGGCTTCAGGTGCACGGCCTTCGCGTAATCGAACAGGCCCTTCTCCCGCAGCCATGTCTCGGTGATCATCCGCCGGCGCTCGGCGCGCGCGGTGATGAAGTACAGCTCGTGCCCGGCGGCGACGAGCTGCTCGAGGACCGCCGGGCAATCCTCGTACACCTCGAGCTCGCCGAAGAACTTGCCGTCGTACAGCTTCATGCGGAAGCGGTCGCGCTGTTCCGGTGTCACGCGCTCGAGACCGGGCACGAGCTTGTCGTACGGCGTGTCCTTCTGCATGCGCGACAGCAGGTGCCATCCGATCTCCTGCTCGTCCGGAAGGACGACGCCGAACTCCTCGGCGAACTTCCGCAGGTACGGCACGGCGCAGATCGCCATGACGTCGTCGAGGTCGATGCCGATCCTCACGCCGCCACCAGATCGAGCAGCCGCGTGAGCGCGTCGCGCCAGTCGCCGCGCGTGTCGAGCACGGAGAGGCGGATCTGACGCTGGCCGGTCTGCGCCTTCGGGAATACGCGCGTGACCGCCCCGCGCTGCTGAGCCGTGATGTCGCGCGCCAGTACGAGCCGCAGCTCGGGACCGCGCGCTCGCACCTCGGTCGCGCCGGCGCTCACCGCACGCAGCTTCACCTCGACGCCGTAGAGGAGATTGCGCACCGGATCCGGCGGCGGCCCGTAGCGGTCGCGCAGCTCGTCGCGCAACGCACCGAGATCGTCGAGCGAGCGAAGCTCCGCGATGCGCCGATAGAGCTCGAGCTTGCGCTGGCGGCTCGGCACGTACTCGTCCGGGATCGCGGTCGAGAGCGCCAGGTCCACGGTGACCTCGGGCAGCGCCTCGGCCTTGGGCGCGCCCCGCTGCTCGTTCACGGCGTCCTCGAGGAGCTGCGTGTACAGCTCGAACCCGACCGCGGCGACATGCCCGTGCTGCTCGGCCCCCAGGATGTTGCCCGCGCCGCGTATCTCGAGGTCGTGCATCGCGATCTTGAATCCGGCGCCGAGCTCGCTCGCCTCGAACACCGCCTGAAGCCGCTTGCGCGCGTCGTCGGTGAGCCGCTCCTGCTTCTCGTGCAGCAGGTACGCGTACGCCTTCGCGGCGCTGCGGCCGACGCGACCGCGCAGCTGGTAGAGCTGCGCGAGCCCGAGCTGCCCGGCGCGATCGATCACGATCGTGTTCACGTTCGGGATGTCGAGGCCGGACTCGATGATCGTCGTGCAGACGAGCACATCGTGCTCCGCGTCCGCGAACTCGACCATCACGCGTTCGAGCTTCCGTTCGTCCATCTGACCATGCCCGACGACGAAGCGCGCCTGCGGGACGAGCGCGCGGAGGCGCTGCGTCTCGTGTTCGATGCCCTGCACGCGGTTATGCACGAAGAAGACCTGGCCGCCCCGATCGAGCTCGCGCAGGATCGCCTCGCGCAGCACGTCGTCGGTGCGCTCGACCACGTGGGTCTCGATCGGCTGACGATCCTCCGGCGGCGTTTCGATGACACTGATGTCGCGCACGCCGGACAGCGCCATGTGCAGCGTGCGCGGGATCGGCGTCGCCGTCATCGACAGGACGTGAACCTCGGTGCGCATCTGCTTCATACGCTCCTTGTGCTTCACGCCGAAGCGATGCTCTTCGTCGATGACGAGCAGACCGAGATCGCGGAACTGCACGTCCTTCTGCAGCAAGCGATGCGTGCCGATGACGACGTCGACCTCGCCGGTCGCGAGCTGCGCGACGACCTCGCGCTGCTCGGGCGGCGTGCGGAAGCGCGACAGCATCGCAACGCGGACCGGGAACGTCGCCAGGCGCTCGGAGAACGTCTCGAAGTGCTGCTGCGCGAGGACCGTGGTCGGCACGAGCACGGCGACCTGCTTCCCGTCCTGCACCGCCTTGAACGCGGCGCGCAGCGCGACCTCGGTCTTTCCATAGCCGACGTCGCCGACGACCAGACGGTCCATCGGACGTGGACGCTCCATGTCGCGCTTGCTGTCCTCGATCGCCTGCAGCTGATCGGGCGTCTCGGTGAACGGGAAGGCGTTCTCCATCTCGATCTGCCACGGCGTGTCGCGACCGAAGGCGTGCGCGCTGATCGTCTCGCGCGCCGCGTACAGCCGGATCAGCTCGCGCGCGATCTCCTCCACCGCCTTCTTGGCCTTGCGCTTCGTCGCGGCCCAGTCGCGGCCGCCGAGCGCCGACAGGGCCGGCGGCGTGCCGCCGACGTAGCGCGTCACGCGGTCCACGCGTTCCGTCGGAAGCGCGACGACGTCGGTGCCCGCGAAACGCAGCTCGAGGTATTCGCGCACCACGCCCGCGATCTCGCGCGTGATGAAGCGCTCGAACCGCGCGATGCCATGGTCCTCGTGCACGACGTGATCGCCCGGCTTCAGGTCGGAGAGGAACGAGCCGACCGCGACGCGACGGGGCCGGCGCTCTGGATGTCGCGGTTTGCGGAAACCGAAGACCTCCGCGTCGGTGAACACGCGAAGGGTGAGCTCCGGTACGGCGAAGCCTTCTGCGAGACCGACGTGAGCGAGGACCAGCGCGCCATCGGCCGGCACCTCGGCCACGGTGTCGCTGGGCGTGGCGGTCACGTCGCGATCGGCGAGCAGCTCCGCGAGCCGAGCGGCCTGCGGCGACGCGACGATGCGAAGATCGCGTCCCGCACCTGCGACCTCTCGCAGGAACGCGTCGAGCCTGCCGGCGTACGAGGTGATGCCGCCCCAGCCGAGCCGCAGCGCGTCGGCATCGGGACGCACGCGCACCGCCCCGTGCTCGTCGGCCGACGCGTCGAGACGGTCGCGGGGCACGTACGGCGACGGGAAAACACCGACCGCGAGCCCCTGTTCGCGCAGCTCTTCCCGTCGCTCCTCGGCCTGTGCCTCGTGCGCGTCGTGGGTGAGGCCGAGCTCGACCGAGTCCTCGAAGACGACAGTGGCGCGGTCGCCGAGATGATCGAGAAGCGATGCGGTCGCTCCCAGGGCGGGCGCGAAGGCGTCGGTGCCCGGCGCGACGCGACCTTCGCGCAGCGCCTCGACCAGCGACGCGTAGGGCTGCAGCTCATCCTCCTCGTCACGCGGTCGATCCCACTGCGCGGCGGCGAGACTCTCGGCGAGCGCGGCGGCGCCCTCGAGCGAGTACTCACGCGCGGGCAGGATGTCGACCGATTCGGCGGTGTCCTGCGAGCGCTGCGTCACCGGATCGAATCTGCGGAGCGTCTCGATGTCGTCGCCGAAGAGCTCGATCCGCACCGGCATGTCGGCCGACGCGGGATACACGTCGAGGATCCCGCCGCGGCGCGAGAAGCTGCCGGGCTCGCTCACCTCGGCGACAGGTTCATACCCGAGCTCGAAGAGCCACTCGGCCGTCGCGTTCCACGACACGTGATCGCCGGCGCGCAGCGTCCGACCGCGCTCGCGGAGGTCGGCGGGCGCGATGGTGTGCTGCATGAGCGCGCGCAGTGACGCGACGATCGCGACCGGCTCCGGTGCGGTGTGCGCTCGCCACAGCGTGAGCAAACGCTGATGCACCGCGCCGGCCGACGCGCTTCCGATCTCGAAGGGCATCGTCTCGCGCTCGGGGAACGAGAGGACGCGCTCCTCCCCCAGCCAGGCCGCGAGCTCCGCGCGCCAACGTCGCGCGCGGTCCTCGCTCGGTGCGACCACGACGACGGTCCTCCGCGAAACCTCCACGAGCGACGCCCACGCGAACGCGCGCGCGCCGGCGGTCGCATCGGCGATCTTGGTCGAGCGCCGGTCCTCGAGGCGTTCGGCGAGATCGCGGAACCGCTCGCTCCGCTCCGCGAGAGCGAGGATGCCGCCCAGCCGCGCGCCGGACCCGACCGCTGTCGTGCTAGCCATTGAACTTATCCATGGCCTTCTTGATGCCGTCGCGGACCGCGACCTCCGCCGCCTCCGCTCCGCGGAGGATCACCTGGTCCG
>Ga0209470_1001847_pt1 | contig 15348 bp, 12 predicted proteins | sample GraSoiAngelo_125_FD_185882 | JGI IMG/M metagenome (GOLD analysis project Ga0209470, IMG submission 185882) | Grasslands soil microbial communities from the Angelo Coastal Reserve, California, USA - 14_0927_05_40cm (SPAdes) (version 2) | ecosystem: Environmental > Terrestrial > Soil > Grasslands ... | reverse complement strand
CGCATAGCTCACATTACTCGACAACGTGCTGCGGTCCAGCCCCTGCATCTCGGGCAGGGCTCTGACCAAGGTGGGTGTCCAGTTAGTCGCCCCCCAGAGTCCGAAGACCGCCACGAAGGCCAGGAGCGATCCCGCCAGCGTCGGAAGGCGAAGCTTGCCACGGAACAGTTCCGGGAGTTTCCCGCGACGGACCGCCCCCGACTCTAGCTCACGGATGCGGGCCTTCACCCACCGCTCCGGTTCCTTCACCCATAGAAAGATCACGAGGGACACGAAGGCCGGTAGAATGCCCACCAGAAACATCGCTCGCCAGCCGTAGCTGCGTAAGAGGAGGTTAAGGGCGGCGGCGAGGAAGAACCCTACTGCCCAAGCGGATTGCAAGAGCCCAGCCGCCTTGGCCCGCTTCTCTTCCGGCCAGACTTCCGCCACGATCGTCGCGCCGGCCGCCCATTCTCCGCCGATCCCCAGCGCCGTCACGAACCGATAGACCGCCAGGTGCCACCAGGTCTGCGACAGGGCCGCCGCGCCGGTGAATAAGGCATAAATCAGAATCGTGATGATCAGCGTTTTGGTCCTGCCGAGATGGTCCGCGACGACCCCGAACAGCACGCCGCCGATGGCCCAGCCGATCAGGAAGATGGAAAAAATGATCCCCCCGTACCATCCTATGGCCTCCGGGCCGATGGCATCCGGACTGACCGGTCCGGCGCCAGCCGAGGCTGTCAGCAAGTCTTCCAACGCGGGATGGAGGACGATGGCGTAAATCGTCGCGTCCATGGAATCGAAGACCCACCCGAGCCAGGCCACCAGCAGGACGAGCCATTGATATGGAGTGACGCCTTCGCGCCAGGAAGTTGGTCTCACCGCATCATCCTCGATGAGTTCGAGCGCGGTATTATAGTGCAGAAGCGTACATCTACGAAGCGTTTAGTTTCGGCGCGTTGCGGGTCCCTCCACCTGATGTTATAGTCTCGCGCAAATATGGCTCACCTGGACTATTACGAGACGCTCGGTGTATCGCGGGACGCCTCCGACGAGCAGATCAAGAAGGCCTACCGAAAGCTGGTCTTCCAGTATCATCCCGACCGCAATCCGAGCAGCAAGGAGGCTGAGGCGAAGATCCGGGAGATCAACGCGGCCTACGAGGTGATCGGCGATCCCGAGAAGCGGACGTTATACGAACGATTACGGTTCGGCGCCTTTGAGGTCAAAGAAGCGCCGCCGGATCCCGCCGTCATCCTCGAAGAGATGGAGAAGAAGCTGTACGACGAGGGGCGGAAGGAGGTGTTCGCACTGTTGGTGAAGGACGTCGCACGCGTCAAGGTTGAACTGGACCTGATTCGGGAGCGGACGGTTGCCCAGCAGGGCTATGACACCTTCAAGGACAGCCTCGTGATAGACCGCGCCAGACAAGTGATGCACGAGTTTGTGACGCCGGAGATGGAGAGCAGGATGAAGCGGCTGCTGGACGTGGCCGTACAGATGATGATCTCCCAGCGTGTCGTGGAGAGGGACGACGGGGAAGCAGTCCAAGGAGTGAAGGAGCGTCTCCGCGACTCTTTCCAGCGCGGTCGCCTCTATGGGTTCCGGGACGCGCTGGAACTCTTCTACGTCCGGCGCTGAAGCATGGGGGTAACGGGGTAGAGGGATAGTGGGGTAGGGGGTAACCATAGGTCCTTGGTACCCCGCTTATCCCCATACCCCGCTATCCCACTTCGGCGAGAGCGCGCTACGGACCGACCGGGATCGTGATCACGATCCCTCCCATGACGTCGTTGAGCTTGTAGTCCCGCCTCGGGCTGTTGGGGTGTCGGTTGTGGCACTCCGCGCAGGCATGGGCCACGGCCCGGTCGGCATAGACCGCTTGGAAAAGCCTCTCCCGCCCGATCCGGACAAATCCGGTAAACGGCCGATCCGGATTCTTGGCCACGGCCTCCAGTCCCTTCCGCTCGAAATCCGACTGAGCATTGTTCCAGACGTAGATGGGCCACAAGCTCGCCAGCCGGTACTTGATCCCCACGCCGCTTTCCGCCACGAGTCGGCCGGTCTCGATCAAGAACTGAGCCGGAAGGGGCAAGGCATTTTCCTGTCGCCAGTGTTCCGCCGCTTCAACGATGCCCTTCTCCTGCATCTTGTCCACGACGTTGGTCGCATACACGGTGCGGTTGGCCTCGATGATGGCATGCACGTAGTCCGCGACCTTCTCCGGCAGGATGGTCACCGGCTGGTCCGACCCTTTGAGCAGTGCCTCGATGCCCCAGTACCCCACCCCTCCCAGCATGATCAGGAGGACGAAGACCGTTCCCCGTACAAGAGAGCGTTTCATGGTGTTCGTCGTGCCCCTTTCTTTGAAGACTGCGCTATGGACGCATCGGCCTTCTACTCGACCGGATCGCGCTGTGACAGGCTTCTAGACGGGGACCTGCTGGCCGTGACCGAAGTAGGTCCGTGATGCCGCTTGCAGAGCGATTCCCGGTTGCGTGATCCATCGGTGGCGAAGGAAGATCTTTTCGAGCGCGCCGAGGAGGGTCAGCACGTTAGCCTGGGTCGACGACTCGCCCATCAACCCGATCCGCCAGGCCTTCCCGTGGAGAACACCGAGCCCACCTCCGATCTCGATCCCGAACTCTTGCAGCAGCTCCGCTCTGACGGGGGCGTCCTGGACCTGGACCGGCAAGGTGACGCAGTGCAGGGTGGTCAACCGGTGCCCTTCTTCGGCGAATGGGGTCAGGCCAAGGGCGCCAAGGCCGGCCATGAGCGCGATGCTGTTCAAGCCGTGTCGCTCGAAACGAGCCTGCAGACCCTCACTGAGGACAAGTCGCAACGCTTCGCGCAAGGCGTAGAGCATCGAGATCGGCGCGGTGTGGTGATAGGCCCGCTTCGATTCCGCCCAATAATCCGCCACCAGCGACAGGTCCAGGTACCAGCTCTGGCAAGGCGTCGTTCGACGCCGGATCGCCTCCACCGCGCGGTCGCTGAGCGTCAGCGGGGCCAGGCCGGGCGGGCAGCTCAGGCATTTCTGGGTTCCGCTGTAACAGGCATCGATTCCCCAACCATCCACTTCGACCGGTATTCCCCCCAAGGAGGTGACCGCGTCCACGATGAACAGCGCGCTGTGTTGCTGGCAAAGCGGCCCGATCTGTTCCAACGGTTGGCGGACTCCGGTGGACGTTTCAGCATGGACGAGCGCGACCGCTTTCACCGGATAAAACCGAGTGAGCGCCTGCTGAATGGCATCGGCTTCGACGATCCGGCCCCAGGGCGTTTCGAGGCGAATCGGCCTGCCGCCGCACCGTTCCACGATGGTGGCCATTCTGGCGCCGAACACCCCGTTGATGCCGATGATCACCCGATCGCCGGGCTCGGTCAGGTTCACCAGCACGGCTTCCATCCCGGCCGAGCCGGTGCCGGATACGGCGATCGTGAATTGGTTGCCGGTTCGAAACACGTCCCGGAGCATCTCCTGGATCTCATCCATCAGCCTGAGAAACGCAGGGTCCAGATGACCCAGCAAGCGGGACGCCATGGCGCGCAGCACGCGTGGATGGACCATGCTCGGGCCGGGACCCAGCAGCAAGCGCGCCGGAGGAGCAAGTTCGCCGAAGCGTTCCATCATGATGGGCCTTTCAACGCGATGGAGTCCAAGGTCGTCAGTCTGCCCTTCGAACGCGGCTAGTATAGCGAAGCGCAAACATTCCCGCCACCGGCTTTATTCCTCGCGGAGTGCTCGCCGTGCTATACTCCCGCGCGCTCGGAGGGTTCGGTGGATCAGCCGGCGTCCAACGGGGGGGCATCCTTGCTCCTTCCGCACGAAGAGGGCATTCCTGTTGGCGCTGGCCCGCGCCCGCCGCACTTCTCACCGGTCCTGACGATCCTCTCCGCGCTCATTCTGATATCCGCCTTCGCATTGTTCGGATGGCTCCAGTTCACTCTGCCTCGACTTGAACGGATCGCGTCGCCGGACCACGCGCTGGCGCTCATGGTCGGCCGCATGATGGACCTGGAAGAAGCCCTCAGGCAGGCGCCTGCATGGGAGCGGCTGCTCTACGACCTGACCTCGGGCGGGAGTCTCGATGAACAGGCACTGGCGATCGTCTGGTATGAGGAGCTCGCCGCGTCCTCGGGGGATCCCGTCGTCCACCTGTATCTTGCCACCCTGGAGGCGGAAGCCGGTCGACTGGATCAAGTCCGCCACAGAGCCGATGACTGGGAGGGCCGCCGGAATCCCTACCCATTTTTCGCGCGGCTGATCAGGGCCAGCTATCTGGAGCCGAGGTTGGACCGGGCTGTGGAGCTGGAGCTCCAGGCGAACCTGGCAGAGATCCTTCCGTCGGACTGGTTTTATGACCGCCTGGCGATCAGTTTGGCGACGCGTGCCGGCGATCGGGCGCTCTTCTCGTCGGTAGCGGAGACCTTGGCTGCTCGCGGAAAGCTGCTGTTGGGGCGGACTCGGAAATTTGCTGCCATCGAAATAGCGCTTTTCGTCGCGGGAGCCATCGCGCTGGTGGTCATCGTCGCGCGCCGTCGCGATCCCGGTGCGCTGAGCATCGGGACGTCTCATGTCCCGCCCCCGTGGCGTGGACGGATTGCCGCGGTGGTGCTGGTCAGGGGCGGGGCGATGGGGGCGGTCCTGACGTTGAGCCTCCAGTTCGTCGAGGCGGACAATCTGCTGCTCAGGGGCCTGGCGATTCCCCTCATCAACCTGCCGTTGCTCGTCCTGGCGTATCGGCATCTGCTGAGGCCGACGGGCGTGGGGTTTGGTCAGTGGCTGGGGCTCCGGCCGTCTCAGGCGAGGTGGGGCCGACTCGCTGTTGTGGTCCCGGCCGTGCTGGCGGCTGGGGTGGTGGGTGAGTGGGTGCTGGGGCTGGTCGCAGTCTCGCTCCATCTCACCAGCCATTGGACCGAATGGTTTGACGAGGATCTGGTCTGGGGAACTGTGCCGGTGCTGGGGACCAGCATCGTGGAGTACGTGGTGATGGCGCCGGTGTTCGAAGAGATGGTCTTTCGTGGGCTCCTGTTCGCGACCCTCCGTCGGAGGTTTGGATGGATCGGATCCGCACTGATCAGCACCGCGGTGTTTGCCGCCGCGCACGGCTACGGGGCGCTGGGGTTTGCCAGTGTGTTCTGGACCGGGGTGCTCTGGGCTTGGGCGTACGAAAAAACCGGCAGCCTGCTTCCCGGAATGGTGGCCCACTCGATCAATAATCTCGCGGTCTGTCTGGCGGACATCGTGTTTCTTCGTGTATAAGAACCTGTTGGTGGCGACCTCTTAAGTAAGACCGCATAGGGGTCGGGCGCCGCGAGGTGTACCCGAGCCCGGCGGCGTGGTAAGATCCGGTCCGCATGGCGCTCTCCTTATTTCATCCCGTGATTGCGAACTGGTTCGGTGAACGCTTCGGCTCGCCCACCGACGTGCAGGCCCGAAGCTGGCCCGCGATTGCGTCCGGCACGGATCTCCTCATTGCGGCACCCACCGGATCAGGCAAAACACTGGCCGCCTTCCTGTCCTGCCTCGATAGCCTGTTCAAGCAGGCGCTCGCGGGTGAGCTGGAAGACCGAACCCAGGTCTTGTATGTCTCGCCCTTGAAGGCCCTCAGCAACGACGTCCAGAAAAACCTGCAACAGCCGCTGGCGGAGATCGCGAACGCGGCGATGGCGGCGGGCCTGCTGATGCCCGAGATCCGCGTGACGGTGCGCACCGGCGATACCCCGGCCTGGGATCGCCAGCTCATGCTCCGGCGGCCGCCCCACATCCTGATCACGACGCCGGAGTCACTCTATCTGCTGCTCACCGCCGAGAAGAGTCGCAGGATCCTGCAGGATGTCCGGACCGTGATCGTGGATGAAATCCACGCCGTGGCGCCGAACAAGCGCGGGGCGCACCTCGCGCTCTCGCTGGAGCGGCTTGAAGCGGAGACCCGCACCAGACCGGTTCGGATCGGCCTGTCGGCGACGCAACGACCGATCGAGACGATCGCCGACTTCCTCGTCGGCGCCTCGCGCCTCGCGCCTCGCCGGGGACCCGTTGCTCCGGGAATGCAACGGGTGCCGCGCATCGTGGATATCGGTCATCGTCGCCAGATGGATCTGGCCGTCGAGGTTCCCAAGGACGAGTTGGGCGCAGTAGCCACAAATGCGATTTGGAGCGACGTCTACGACCGGGTGGCCGACCTCGTGCGCGAGCACCGATCCTGCCTGGTCTTCGTGAATACCCGGCGACTGGCGGAACGGGTGGCCCATCACCTGGAGGAGCGGTTAGGAGGGCAGGTGGTCGCCGCCCACCATGGCAGTCTGTCCCGGCAGATCCGCCTGTCGGCCGAGGAACGGCTGAAACGCGGGGAGACCCGTGTGGTGGTGGCGACCGCCTCATTGGAGCTGGGGATTGACGTGGGAACCGTTGACTTGGTGTGCCAGATCGGCTCGCCCCGCGCGATCGCCACCTGTCTTCAGCGGGTGGGCCGGTCCGGGCACTGGGTCGGCGCTCTGCCGAAGGGGCGGCTCTTTGCCACCACCCGGGATGAACTGCTCGAGTGCGCGGCGTTGGTGCGGGCGATCCGGTCAGGGACGCTCGATCGCCTTGACGTGCCGGACGCCCCGATGGATATCCTGGCCCAACAGATCGTGGCGACGGTGGCCACCGGCGAATGGCAAGAAGACGAGTTGTTTCACCTCTGCCGGCGCGCCTATCCATACCGCGGTCTGGACAGGAACGATTTCGACGCGGTGGTCCAGATGCTGGCCGACGGCATTGACACGCGCCGGGGAAGAGGACGCGCGTACCTGCATCACGATCGGGTCAATCGGCGCCTGCGCGCCCGGCGCGGAGCCCGCCTGGCGGCGATTACCTCGGGCGGCGCGATCCCCGATACCGCGAATTACGCCGTCATCGCCGAGCCGGAGGGTACGGTGGTCGGTTCGGTGGATGAAGACTTTGCGGTGGAGAGTCTGGCCGGGGACATCATCTTGCTGGGCAACGCGTCCTGGCGCATTCGAGGGGTCGAGACCGGAAAAGTGCGCGTCGAAGATGCCCACGGAGCGCCCCCGACCATTCCATTCTGGCGGGGAGAGGCCCCGTCGCGCACCCAGGAATTGTCCGCCGAAGTCGCCGGCATCCGACAAGAGATCGCTAAGCGGCTTCCTTCTTCGGCTATCAGCTATCAGCCATCAGCTATCAGCTCCCCCGAAACGGCTATCAGCCATCAGCCCTTCGACAGGCTCAGGGCCCCGAGCAAAGTCGAGGGGCTATCAGCTATTAGCTGGCTTGAGGCTGAGTGCGGCCTGGACCGTCGGGGCGCCGAGCAGGCTGTGGCGTATGTCGCGGCCGGCCGAGCGGTGCTGGGAGCGGTGCCGACCCAGCAGACCATCATCGCAGAACGGTTCTTTGACGAAGGGGGCGGGATGCAACTGGTGCTGCACGCGCCGTTCGGGGGCCGGCTCAACCGCGCCTGGGGCCTGGCGCTGCGGAAGCGGTTCTGTGTGACGTTCGACTTCGAGCTACAGGCCGCGGCCACGGACGAGGGGATCGTGATCTCGCTAGGAGAGCGGCACAGCTTCCCGCTGGAGTCGGTCTTCGGGTTTCTCCGTGCCGACACCGTCCGCGAAGTGCTGGTCCAGGCCATCCTGGCTGCACCGATGTTTGCCAGTCGCTGGCGGTGGAATGCCACACGCGCGCTGGCGCTGCTCCGGTTCGTCAACGGGCGCCGGGTCCCGCCGCAGATCCAACGGATGCGCGCGGAGGACCTGCTGGCCGCCGTCTTTCCCAGCGCGCTGGCCTGCCGGGAGAACCAGCAGGGAGAGGTGACCGTGCCGGTTCACCCGCTGGTCCAGGAGACCGTTCGTGACTGTCTGACCGAGGCGATGGACGTGGACGGGCTGACGGCCCTGCTGAGGCGGATTGAACGGGGAGAGATCCGGTGCCTTGCAGTGGATACCCCAGCGCCCTCGCCCTTCTGTCACGAGATCCTGAACGCCAATCCCTATGCCTATCTGGATGACGCGCCGCTGGAAGAACGCCGGGCGCGAGCGGTGGAGATGCGCCGAAGCCTGCCGCCCGAGCTCGCCGGCAACCTTGGCGCGCTGGACCCGGTTGCCATTGCGGAGGTCGCGGAAGAATCCTGGCCGGTGGTGCGCGATGCGGATGAACTCCACGATGCGTTACTCACGCTGGTCTGGCTCCCTGAGGAGCAGGCGGGCACCTGGGGCACGTACTTGCCCGCCCTGATCGAGGCCGGTCGTGCGACGATCGTCGCAATTCACAAGTCAAAATTAAAAATTCACAATGTCGGTCCGCCATCGCCTCACGCCTCACCCGTCGAGAGCCTCTGGGTCGAGCGACCCCTCACGCTTCACGCAGCAAAGGGATGGGTCGCCACCGAGCGGTTGGGTTTAGTACAAGCAGCCTTCCCCGAAGCTGCGTTCAGCCCGATGGTCCGCGAGATGGGCGAGACGCGACCGGAACGAGGTGAAGCCCTGTTGACGATCGTACAGGGTTGGCTGGAGAGCACTGGTCCCACCACCGCCGAGGAGCTAGCCGGAAAACTCTCTCTCTCAACGCAAGATGTCAATGGTGTCCTGCTTCAACTTGAGTCTCAAGGTCAAGTCCTCCGTGGCCGTTTCCGACCTAACTCAGCACTCAGCACTCATGACTCATCACTCGACTCGGTCGAATGGTGCGACCGTCGCCTCCTGGCCCGCATCCACCGCCTCACCATCGGGAAGCTCCGGCGGGAAATCGAACCGGTCACGGCGGCGGAGTTCATGCGGTTCCTGTTCCAATGGCAGCACGTCTCGCCAGGGTCCCGGTTGCACGGCGAGGCGGGCCTCCTAGAGGTCGTCCGTCAACTGGCCGGCTTCGAGGCAGCCGCCTCGGCCTGGGAGCGTCATCTGTTGCCGTTGCGGATCGCGAAATACGAGCCTGAACTGCTGGACCGACTCTGCTTGAACGGCGCAGTCATGTGGGGCCGGCTGACTCCCCATCCTCGCCTCGACCTGGAGCCGGATGCCGGTCGGTCGCGCCGGATCGTTCCTTCCAGCGTCGCGCCGATCAGCCTGTTCCCGCGGGAAGAGGCCGAGTGGCTGCTGGGCCTGTTCGGGGAGGGGAGGGGTGAGGGTGTCATGCCGGTGCTGAGTCCGATCGCGCAGGATCTTCGGCGCTACTTGCACGGGCGCGGGGCCAGCTTCTTCGCCGACTTGACCAGGGGCACCGGCCATCTTCAGTCCGAAGTGGAAGATGGTTTGTGGGAATTGGCCGCGGCAGGGGTGGTCACGGCGGACGGATTCGACAACTTGCGCGCCCTGCTGGATCCGCGGCGCCGGCGTGCGCAGGGCCGCGAGCGCGCGAGGCGACCCCGCCACGGAGCCGGCCGCTGGTCGCTCCTACGCACGGCTATCGGCCATCAGCCATCAGCTATCCCGCCGTCGCCCGCTTCGCGGGCTATGGCGGGCCGCCGAAGCCTTGGCGAAGGCGGCAGTGCTCAGTTCTCGGCTCATTCTTCAGCGGAGCAGATCGCCCGGCAGTTACTCCGCCGCTACGGGGTGGTATTCCGCGATTTGCTGGGGCGTGAGTCACAGAGTCTCGCGTGGCGGGATCTGTTGGTGCAGTACCGGCGGATGGAGTCGCGCGGAGAAATTCGGGGCGGACGCTTTGTGGGGGGCTTCACCGGCGAGCAATTCGCGCTGCCGGCGGCGGTGGAGGCTCTCCGAGCGATGCGGCGGGCGAGTCCAGGGGCTGGAGCTGCTCAGGAGCTCAGGCTTTCAGGCGCCGATCCCTTGAACCTGGCGGGCGTAATTCTGCCCGGCCCCCGTGTGCCGGCGGTGCCGACGAACTACGTGGTCTTCCGGGACGGCATTCCGGTCAGGTCCGGGGCCATGCCTGATCCCGGTCGTTCGGACAGCCCCCCGATCAGCTTGGCAGAGGGCAGGGCGATCCGAAGCCCGTGAGGAGATTAATTAGTTACGACTGACTTGTTCAGAGTCGGATCAGACTTCAACGCCTGATGCAGTTCCGCCAACATTTCGCCGGGCGTGGTTCGTTCGGAGACGAACAAGATCGGGTATTGCTCCCTCGTCAGGGTAAAGAATTCGGCCTGATGGTCTCCCGGCACGCCTAACAATGTCCCCAGCGAGGCAAGATATTCCCCCCGGCCTTGGGCCATGTCCTGTTTCAGGTTCTCAAAATTGAGGGTCGTGAACGCGATCGTCTTGTACTCGCTCTTCACCAAGCCGTCACCGGTGTACCACAGTCCCGGGGTTGTTGAGGAAATGGTGTCCGTGGTGTTGTCGGTCGTGCAGGCTGAGGACGCGAGCAGGAACACTGTCACAGCGAGCAGAGAAAGGGAGATGCGCGTTGGGATTTTCATGGAAAGCCCTCCTGAGTTGTACCGCCCTGATGAGCCAGGCTGATGCCTCCCGATGATCATGAGAGGAAGCTAGCAGCCGAACCACAGTCTGTCAAGGAGTGACCCATAAATGACCCAGAACTGGATCGAGGTTCGAATAGAAAGCTCCGCGGACTCGGGTGAGCTGCTGGACCAGCTCGACGATCCGGCCGTGACCGGCGCCTGGCAGGAGAACGGCGTGATCCGTCTGTTCTGGCCGGCCGACCGGTGGAACCCGGATGTCCTGCAGGATATCAGACAGGTGTTGAGAGAGATCGGAAAGGAAATGGAGCAGCCGGCTATCACGGTTGACTCGCTGCCCGATCAAGATTGGAATGCGGTCTGGGCGCGATCCGTGAGACCGATCCGGATCGGGCGGCGCATCGTCATCAGGCCGACCTGGGACCGCACGGAGTTGGCGCCTGACGAGGTCGAGCTGATCATCGATTCCAAGCAGGCGTTCGGCACCGGCCATCATGCGACGACCCGGTTGCTGATCGAATGGCTGGAGGAGGTGATCCGCGCCGGCCAGCGGGTGCTGGATGTGGGCACCGGCAGCGGGATCCTCGCCATGGTGGCCCTCCGTCTGGGGGCGGCGTCGGCGCTCGGGATCGACAGCGACCCGGTCGCGATCCAATGCGCGCGGGAGTACGCCGCCGCGAACAGATTCGGTCCCGAATTGGAGCTCCGCACCGCCGCGCTGGCAGAGCTGAGGGATATCGGAACCACGCGGTTTGATGTCGTGGTGGCGAACTTGGACCGTCGAACCCTGCAGGAGTCAGCGGGGCTGTTTCAGCATCATCTCGATCGCGGCGGCAGGCTCCTGCTCTCGGGAGTGCTCCCCGAGCATCAGGCTGAAATCTCCACGGCGTTTGCGGCGGCAGGTGGGGTGGTGCAGCACGCGAGGGAGTGTGACGGGTGGCTCGCGCTTGAAGTGACCTTTCCCGCCGTGTAGGATGCGTCCCCGTCATGAGCCGCTCCCGTTTTTCTACACATCCGTACGTCCATCAGATCAATGTCTCGAACGGCGGCGTGCCGAAGCACCCGGTGCCCGAGGCCCGGATCACGGTGGACGGCGTGGCCGGGGATCGCCAGCGCAGTCCCAAGATCCACGGGGGGCCGGACCGGGCGGTCTGCCTGTTCTCGTTGGAGGTGATCGAGGCACTGCGCGCCGAGGGACATTCGATCGCGCCGGGTTCCAGTGGGGAGAACCTGACGCTGGCGGGGCTCGATTGGGCTCGGCTCAAGCCAGGCGACCGGTTGGGCATCGGGGAGACTGTCCGGCTGGAAATGGTCAGCTACACCGCGCCGTGCCAAAACAACGCCGCCTGGTTCAAAGATGGGAATTTCACGCGCATTTCCCACAAACGGTACCCCGGTTGGAGCCGGCTCTACGCACGCGTGCTCACCGAGGGCATCGTGAAACAAGGCGATGAGGTTCAGGTTGAGGTTAAGGTTAAGACCGAAGGGGAAGGGAAATGATCCACCTGTGCAATCTCAGCCTCAACCTCAGCCTTAACCTTTCGAGCGAATTCTATGATGCCGCGCGTGCTTGAACCTGAGTTGATGAATGACCCCGAGCAGGCCCTGGCCTACGCCAAGGCCGACTTCGAGGAGGAGAACCAGGGCTTCGTCAACCGGTTTCGTACCTACTATCCGGACTTGACGGAGGGCCACGTGCTGGACCTCGGCTGCGGTCCGGCCGATATCCCCATCCGGTTTGTCCGCGCACTGCCCGGATGCCGGGTGACCGGCGTGGACGGCTCGCCGGCCATGATCCGGCTCGCCGAGGAGGCGGTGCGGGCGGCCGGGCTCGCCGACCGGATCGCGCTGCGCTGCGAGCGCGTCCAGACATTCACCCTCCCGGAGCCGGCTGACGGCGCCATATCCAATAGCCTCGTGCACCATCTCGTGAACCCCCTGCACTTCTGGTTCACGCTCAAGAAGCTGGTCAAGCCCGGCTCGTTTGTCCTGGTGATGGACCTTCTGCGTCCCGAGTCACCGGAGGCGGCGCAGGCCATCGTGGATCAGTATGCGGCCGGCGCGCCGGCAATTCTCCGGCGTGACTTCTATCATTCGCTGCTGGCAGCCTTTACGGAGGACGAAGTCGCGGCGCAGTTGGCCGAGCTGAACCTGAGCCGTCTCCTGATCGACGTCCCGGACGACCGCCACTGGGTTGTCGGCGGACGGTTGTATTAGGGGTGGCCTGGGCGATCCTTTTGCTCGCAGAACGTCAAGAGTTGGAAGGTCGCCCGTGTCGGTCCTGTGCTCCCGGAGCGCGCGGCCTCAGAAGGCCCTCGCTCGACGGGCGCAGTTGGACCAACACGGGCACCCTTCCAGAGATATTGGGACAAGAAGGAAAAACGACGCGAGCAGTTCGGATCACCCAGGCCACCCCTTGGTGAGAGGTAAGATGTCGCAACGTTGGTCGGCCTGTTTGATCATGCTAGCCGTTTTGGAGTTCATGCTCTGGGTGATCCCCGCTGAGGCGCAGCTCGAGCGGTTGCGGAAGCTGCAGAAGGAACCCGAGGCCATCAAGGGCGACGATGCGCCCATGGTGATGATTGCAGCGGGGGAGTTCGCAATGGGCGTGGACGGCACGATCGGGCTCGATGACGAGCGCCCCCGTCACACGGTCTGGCTGGATGCGTACCGCATGGATCTCTACGAGGTGACCACCAGCCGCTACGCGAGGTTTCTGGCGGCGACCGGCCGCACGCCGCCCTGGCTCTGGGACATGGTCAACCCCGCCATTCACGGCGATCGGCCGGTGATCGGCGTGGACTGGCATGACGCCGATGCGTACTGCCGCTGGGCCGCGAAGCGTCTGCCGACCGAGGCCGAGTGGGAGAAAGCGGCACGAGGCACCGACGAACGGCAGTTTCCGTGGGGCAATCAGGCGCCGACCGCCGAATTGGCGAACTTCGCCGTCGGAGCGCGGTTCAGTTACAGCCAGACCTTGATGCCGGTGGGTCGGTACGAGAAGGGCAAGAGTCCATTCGGTCTCTTTGACATGGCCGGGAATGCCTGGGAATGGGTTCAGGACTGGTATAAGGCGGATTATTACGTGGACAGTCCAGCGCGCAATCCGACCGGGCCGGAGGAGGGGCAGTTCAAGGTGCTGCGCGGAGGGTCCTGGTCCGAGCTACCCCAATACCTGCTCACGTACGGGCGTTTCAAGCTGCCTCCGACCACGCAGAACAGTTATACCGGCTTCCGCTGCGCGAAGTCGGCAATGTAGAGAAGTAAGAGGCCAGAGAAAAGTAGGCTGCTCAAAATGGCTTCTAACAAGGCCGCAGGGAGCGGGGACCCCGGAGCGTACGCGAGTTAGGTACGTGAGGAGTCCACGCGACTGAGAACGAAGTTAGAGGCCATTTTCAGCAGCCGTTAAGGACGGGCCAGGACTGCCGCGATCACCAGCACCGTCAGCGTGGCCAGCACCGTCAAATACACCGTCACGCTGCGGTCTCCGAGCCAGGCCGTCTGCCAGTCCTCCGGGTACAACGCCTTCCCCACCGAGTACAGCCCTTCCTCGTAGAGCCCGAGGACCCGTTCGATCTCGATCAGCGCTTGCTTGGCCAACCGGTGGCGATTGCGCTGCTGGAGAATCAGGTAGGTGAAGATCGCAGAAAACAGCGCCACGCCGCTGATGGCAAAGAGCGCCACGGTGAAGTGAGGGCGGGGATTGGACGGGACTGCCAGCATCGTGATCAACAGCAACACCAGGAACGCGCTCGCGAAGGCGGTCAGCCGCATCATTTGCTCGCGGCGCCGGAAGACCTCCTCCTTGTACCAGGGGTAGAGGATTTTCAGCACCTCCAGTTGTTCCTCGCGCAGACCGTGAACCTCGGGCATCGTCTGGTCCTCGTCCTTGAGTTACAGGTGCGTGGTCAACCAGTCGGCCAGCAGCCCTGTCATCGTTTGAAAGTCCGCAGGTCTGGAGAACCTATGGTCCGCGCCGCTCACGAGTTCCAGGTGCTTCTCCGTGCGTATTGCGTCGAAGAGCCGACGGCTTTGGTGAAGCGGGACCGATTCGTCTCGATCGCCCTGGACGATCAGGACCGGCGCCATGATCGACTCCGCCGCCTTGTACGCGTCGTACTTCAGGCAGTCTTCATAGAACGCGAAGCGAAGGGAAACAGGTTCAGTTCCGCCGGTCAGGTTCGGGATCACGTTGATCCGCTTCCACCGGTCCATCCCGGCTTCCCCGAACTCCAGACGCAAGATTTCGGGAAAGTCCAGCGCCGGACATTTGAGCGCGAGCGCCGAGAGGGGAATCCCCTGAGGGGCCGGTTGGCTGGCGGCCACCAAGGTGGCGATCAGGCCGCCAAAGCTGGAGCCCATCAGTCCGAGCCGGCAGTAGCCGCGTGACGCCACCAGATCCAGGGCGGCGCGGACCTGGGTGGCGGCTGCGGTCGCCGTGATGCGCTCAAAGGGACCCTCGCTGTCCCCCTGGCCGAAAAAATCGAACCGGAAGGTGGCGATCCCCCGTTCGAGTAACAGGGCCGTGAGGGCTTTGTTGGTCGAGCTGTTCTTGTTGGACAGGAAACCGTGGCACAGGACCACCAGTCGGTCCGAGCCATCCTGGGGTGAGGCCAGGATTCCCGAGACTGCACGGCCCGCAGGATCCGCAAACGTGAGCGCTTGCTCCATTCCGGGAATTTTAGCAGACTTGGGAAGGTGATGGAGGGTGAAATTCAGCCGGGATGGCGGCGAGACGGGTCAAGGATGGTGAATGAGCTGACCGGAAGGCCGGAGGTGAAGTTAGAGCCTGATTGAGCGTACGCGGAAGTCGACGATATCCCGCACCCATCTCCAGAACCGTTCTTGTTCCTCGATTGAGGCGCCGGGCCTCATCTGCGCTTTCCATCCTCTCATCACCTCTCCATCCACCGCCAACATGCGGATCCGTTTCCGGGGAATGTAGGTCCGCCAATTTTGGGCGACCTTGGGGCTGAGGTAGATGATTCTG
>Ga0209470_1001845_pt1 | contig 15351 bp, 20 predicted proteins | sample GraSoiAngelo_125_FD_185882 | JGI IMG/M metagenome (GOLD analysis project Ga0209470, IMG submission 185882) | Grasslands soil microbial communities from the Angelo Coastal Reserve, California, USA - 14_0927_05_40cm (SPAdes) (version 2) | ecosystem: Environmental > Terrestrial > Soil > Grasslands ... | reverse complement strand
GCGCCGGCGTCCGGACGTTCGCACCGCCTGAAAGTTTTTTTGTGACCCGGAGTATTCCGGAACTCGAAAAGGGCGAGACCGCCCGGGCAGCGGCCTGGGCCAGGAGTCTTGCTGACCGCCTGGCACTGAGCCACTGGTGCGCGGCCTAGCCGGCTGTGACCCGCATGAGGCCGGACCAGTACGCGCAGGCACCGTCGGATTCGATATGCGTAGCATCTTCGTGTGGGCCCGCGTCACCCTCGCCCTGCACGCCTGATCGCCATTTTCGGGTCCGGAGAGACCAGCCCGGTGATGACATCGATCCACCAGGAGCTGATCGGGCGGGTTAGCAACCCCCGCCTCGACGCCGTTCTCCTTGATACGCCCTTCGGCTTCCAGGAGAACGCGGACGAGGTCGCGGTCCGAACCATCAGCTATTTCCGCGAACACGTGGGATGCGAGATCAGGCTCGCCTCCTTCCGGCATAGCGGCCGGGCCACGGCGCTCGAGTTCGAGCAGTTCCTCACCCGTCTTGGCGATGCGAATTACGTCTTCGCCGGACCTGGCAGCCCAACCTACGCCCTGCGGCACTGGCGAGACATCGCCGTGCGGGAACGGCTCTCCGCGAAGATCAGGGAAGGCGGATGCGTCGCCTTCGCCAGCGCCGCGGCGATCGGCCTCGGCGCCTACGCCCTTCCCGTATACGAGATCTACAAGGTTGGCGCCGATCCAACGTGGACGGAAGGGCTGGACCTGCTCGGCGAGATTGGCCTTCGCTGCGCGGTTATCCCTCACTACGACAACCGCGAGGGCGGAACACACGACACGCGGTTCTGCTACATGGGCGAGTCGCGACTGCGCCTCCTCGAATCGATGCTCCCCGACGACGTCCCGATCCTGGGCGTGGATGAGTACACCGCATGCATCATCGATATCGACGCTCAATCCGTAAGCGTGCGAGGGCGCGGAGGGGTCACCGTCCGGAGTCGCGGAATCGACCGGCGCTGGGAACGGACAACCTTTGCCTTGAGCGAGTTGTCGCATCCTCTGGTGGCTCCTGCTCCGGCCCTGGCCGTCCGCCCGCCCGAGCCCGAGGGCACGGACGGCTCGCCAATGCTCGAGCAGGCGCGGGAATGGGCCCTGCAGGGCCGTCACGCCCTCGATCGACGCGACATCGACGGGGTCGTCGCCGCCATCCTCGAGACCGAAAGCCTGCTCGACCGGTGGGCGGCGGACATTGTCGGCACGGATGAGCGCGATCGGGCGCGGGCCGAGATGCGCAACCTTGTCGTCCGCCTCGGCGACCTCGCGCGCGGCGGCGGCCACGACGATGTTCGCGAGTACGTAGCGCCCCTTGTCGACGTCCTTCTCTCGCTGCGTGGCGAGGCGAGGCGTCAGCAGCGCTTCAAAGACGCGGATCGTCTGCGCGCCATCCTCGTACAATGCGGCGTCGAGGTCCAGGACACCCCTTCCGGGACGGCCTGGTCCCTCGCTCGCAGCTAACAGGCAGCCCTTTCAATTCGACGACGGCTGTGCTACAAGGGGCCAATGGAGCAGCTCGTTGGTAAGGTCACTCACTACTTCGGGAACATCGGCGTGGCCGCGGTGCAGTTGACAGGCCCGCTCGCGGTTGGTGACCAAATCCACGTTAAGGGTCACACCACCGACTTCGGCCAGGCGGTCGACTCGCTCGAGGTCGAGCACCAGAAGGTGTCGCAGGCAGGTCCCGGCGACGATGTGGCATTCAAGGTCACCGACAAAGCGCGCACCGGCGATCAGGTATTCCGCGTAGGCGAGTGAAGACGGTTGAGCTGCGCCGACACACGGCCAGCGACGGTGACCGGCTGACCCCGGAAGGCATTGCGGCGGCGGTAGAAATCGGAAGCCGGCTCGAGGCGCTCTATGATCTCCTGATCTCGTCTGGCGCCCAGCGCGCCACCCAGACACTCGCCTCTTTCCTGGCGGGCTCCGGCCAGCGCTTCCCTGGCGGCGTGACCGTCGACGAGTCATTCCGATCCACGATTGAGGAGCGCTGGTTCACGGCGTCCCGAGAGTCCGGCGCCCGCGACATCGCCGCCTTTCTGAGGGCCGACAAGGCCCTGGTCGAGGAAGAGGCGACGCGCTTGGGCGGTGCGCTTCGCCGGGTCTTCGATATGCTCCCCGAGGGGGGCAGGGCGTTGATCGTCGGCCACTCACCCATGCACGAGGCGGCGATCTATGGGCTCACCAGGCAGGTCGTCGCCCCCATCGCCAAGGGAGGCGGGGTGCGCGTCGTTCAGGACGGTAGCGATTTCCGCATCGAGCAAGTGACCTGATCACCGTCAATCGATAGCGGCTCTCTACGCCGATGCCTCTTCGATCTCGACCAAGTTTTCCGGCGCGGTTGCGAGTTGCGGCTTCAATACCGTTGCCGCAAACACGATCGTGACGACGACCAGCGCGGCCCCGACAGCCCAGGCGAAGTGGTAGCCGCCACTCAACGCCGCGACGGTCGTTTGGCCCTTTAGGATCAGCTCGGTGGTCCGGTTGGTCGACAGGGTGGCAAGGACCGCGAGCCCCAGTGCGCCGCCGATCTGGGCGGACGTGTTCAGCAGACCTGACGCGAGCCCCGAGTCGCTGGGCGTCGCGTCGGCCATGGCCAGGATCGCCAGCGCCGGGAATGCGAGGCCTCCGCCGACGCCGAGCAAGAGCAGCGGCAAAGACCAGTCCCGCAGATAGTCGCTGTTCATCGGTCCCAGCGCCAGGAGGACAAGCGCGGCGGCGATCATCACCTGCCCGGTCAGGAGCACGGTGCGCGCGCCGAACCGCATGATCAGCCGGGCCGAAACGCCGATCGAGAACGCGCCCATCGCCACGGCAACAGGCAGGAACGCGAGGCCGATCGCCAGCGGGCGGTAGTGAAGGACCCGCTCGAGATCAAGGGAACCGAGGAAGAACATGCCGAACATGCCTACCGTCATCAGCGCCTGGATGACGTTCGCTGCCGAGAGGTTGCGCGACCGGAAGAGGCGAAGCGGAAGGATCGGATTTCGAGCGACCATCTGGCGCACAAGGAAGCCGCCCATCAGGCCAAGCGCGATGGCGCCGAACCCGAGCGTATGGAGCGAGCCCAGTCCATAGGTGGCGGACTCGACGATGGTGTAGACACCCAGCATCAACGACGCTGTGATGAGGAAAGCGCCGATGAGGTCGGCTCCCTCGCGGAGACCGATGCCGGAGTCCGCATCGAGCAGGCGAGCGGCCACCATAGCGGTTGCGAGTCCGATCGGGAGATTGACGAAGAAGATCCAGTGCCAGCTGATCGCCTGGGTGATGAGGCCGCCGGCCAGCAGGCCGATCGATGCGCCGGCGGAGGCAACGAAACTGAAGATGCCAATTGCGCGTGCGCGCTCCCCGGCCTCGGGGAACATCGTCACAACCATTCCCAGGATCACCGCCGAGCTCACCGCTCCACCGATTCCCTGGATGAACCGGGCGGCGATCAACATCGGCTGGCTGAACGACAGGCCGCAAAGCACAGAAGCCGCGGTGAATATGGCGAGCCCGATCAAGAAGATCCGCTTGCGGCCGATCAAGTCGCCGAGCCGCCCGCCCAGGAGGAGGAGTCCGCCGTAGGCAATCAGGTAGGCATTCACGACCCAGGCCAAACCGGCCTGCGAGAAGCCCAGGTCGCGCCGGATCGACGGCAGCGCGACGTTCACGATGGTCATGTCCACGACGATCATCAGAAAGCCGGCACAGAGGACCATCAATGACAGCCAGCGCGAGCCGGTCGGTTGGGCGGGCTGTGCGATCCGAAGTGCCTGCTCGGTGTGCCTTCTACGAATACCCATCGGTTCCTCCTGAGGTTGTTATCGCCTGGTTAGACCGGCCTCAGCCGAAAAACTCATCGGTCGGCGCGGCCGCGGGACCACCGAAACGGGGTATCGAGGACGGCTAACACGATCAGGGCGACGAGCACCCCAACGGCGATGTACCACGGCCACGGGCCCATCAAACTGAGCAAGCTAACTTCGGCCGGCACCCGCCGCAGGTACATGTAATTGCCACCCGTAACCAGGTCGACGATCGCAATCGCGGCCGTGAAGACGAGGGTCAGGAGGAAGATGCGGCGGACTGAGCCCGGCCGCGGGTGGAGCCCGAGGCCAATGACGAGAAACAGCGCCGCGAGCACCACGAGGTCATGGGTGGCATAGAACTGCAAATACGGAAATGTCGGGAAGTGATCCCGGAGGTCGGGCGTCAGTAGAGCCTGAAGCGTCCCGCCGAAACCCCAGAAATAGGCGATCTCGACCAGCAAGAGCTGACGCCAGATGAGCGCAGCGGCCGCGACGAAGCCACCGACGTCGCACAACTGCACCGGCAGGCTGGACGCCGCGGACCAGCTGTGGTTGGCCAGGACATACGGCTGCCAGCTGAGCTCGGCGAGCACGATGGCGAGCGCGATGGCCGCCGCGACCCAATCGAGCCATCGCCCAGGCGCGCGTCTGGCAGCGACGCAGAGCAGGCCTGCCACCACGACAAGCATTCCCAGCGGCACCAGGTGCTCCGCCATCTATCCTATTAATAGGATGCCCAAGACTCCCGACGACGAGCCGGCAGCGAAGACGACCTATTGCCAGAGCTGCGGCCACGACGTTCGACCGCAGGCCACCCATACCGCGTCCATGGTGGGGGGCACCCTGGTAACCATCGAACGGTGCCCGGGGTGCGAGGCCGTTCTACAGCCCGAGCGGTAATCAGCCCTTCCTCTAACGGTTGGAAAACAGGGGGATGTTGGCGCCGCTAAGGCTATCCATCGGCTGATCCAGCAGGGTCACGATCAACTCTGCGACATCGCTGGGCTTGAGGCCCGGCTTTAGCGACGGATTGGCCTGGCGCAGAAGGTCGGTGTCCACCGCGCCTGGGCTGATGCACAGCGCGCTGATACCATGCTCGCGACCCTCGACGGCAATCGCCTCGGTGAGCCCGATCACGCCGTACTTGGACACGTTGTAGGCGGCGAGACCCGGAAACTTCTCCGTGCCATAGACCCCGGATAGAGAGGCCAGGTTGACGATGCGCCCGCCTCCCAAGCTCTGCATCGAGCGGAACGCCGCCCGGCAGCAGAGAAACATCCCGGTCAGATTGGTCGCCAGCGTTTGTTCCCAGGTCTTAAGGGAAGTCTCCACGAGCGGGACCTTCGTCAAGACGGCCGCCGCGCAGACCAGCGCGGTGGCGCCACCAAGCTCGTCGGCGACCGCGAAAACCCGGTCGACGTCATCGGCCCGGCTCACATCGCCCGGCGCCGGGGTGGCGCTCCCGCCAGCTCTCCGGACCGCTTCGGCGAGCTGGGTCAATGCCGGAGCGCTGCGCGCGGCGAGTACGACATGCGCCCCGGCCCGCGCCATCGCCTCAGCGGTTGCACGTCCGATACCATGACTGGCTCCCGTCACGACGGCGACCCGCCCGTGCAACCAGGGCCTTCGGTCAGGCATATGGTGCCGGCGCGCGACGGCGCACGTGCTCATAGAGCCGGATATGGGCGTCGAGGCTGCGGTCGAGCGTGAGATGCGCCTCAGCATGCCGTCGACAGGCCGGCCGGCCGATCGACCCGATCCGCGTCAGCGCCTGGGCGGCGCCCTTGACGTCACCGGCCGGCACCAGAAACCCGGTTTCTCCGTCGGCCACGACCTCCTCCAGGGCGCCACGGCGGAAGGCGATGACGGGCGTTCCGGTGGCCTGTGCCTCGGCGGCCACCAGACCGAATGGCTCATCCCAGTTTGCCGGGCACAGTACAGCGGCCGCGCGGGCCATGATTCGCCACAGCGCCTCGCGCGGCACGCCCGAATGGATGCTGACGCCCGATACCCGACGGCTTGAATTGACCAGGGCGGCAGCATACCCGAGATCGTAGGGATCGCCGTAGAGGTCGATGCGGACGCCGGCAATGGTTGCGATGTCGATCGCCTCGGCGGCGCCCTTCTCCGGACTCAAGCGTCCGGCGAAAACTACGCCGTCACCGGCTGCGTCGGACCACGGGATCCGGTCGATGGGGACCCCGTCGGGAAGCGTGGTTGCGATGCCCCAGGCCCTCGCCTGCCATGCTGAGACCGTCGCGATGGTCGGCGCCCGCATCGCACGCTCGGCCTCCCGAATGGCGGCGCGCAGCGCGTTGTCGGGCGGCAAATGAAGCGTGTGGATGACCGGGGAGCTGAGGGAGGTGGCCAGTCGCACGGCCGGCGCATCGAATGCGTGATTGTGCACTACGTCGTACGGCACCGTGCGGATCGCCGCGTACACGCTGGCGAACGCCTCCTCGATGGGCCCAGGATCCGCCGATCCACTGCCGTTGGCGCGGTACAGCGAGCCGATCAGCCGATCGGCAACGACGCCGGTGTCGATGACGCTGACGCCCGGAATTTCCGAGCCAGTCGCAGCGTAGACGTCTACGGCATGTCCCCGGCTAACGAGCCCAGCGGCGAGGTCGGCGAGGAATGCCTGCGAGCCGCCCGCCTGCGGTTCGCGAATCGTTGTGACGAGGGGCGCGACCAGCGCGATCTTCAATTTGCCACCGTCTTCCAGGCCAGGTCGCGCGGCGGATTGATGCCCACCACCTCATAGGGGACCAGGCGGTCGCCGCGGCGACGGATCTCCTGGACCGCATCGGGGTAGAAGATCTGCGCCAGTTCGATGGCCTCCTCGACGCTGTCGAACTCCAGGGTCATGCGGCCGGGAAACGACTGATAGACATAGCCGCGCTCCAGCAGCCAGTGTGGATCGTTCGGCCAGATGATGACGACCCGCCCCCCTCGCACGCAAACCCGTTCCATCTCGTGGAGCCCGACGTCACCGCCGTGGGCCGGGTCCGGCGTCAAGGCTGAGCAAGCCACGACGAGCTCGGCGGACTGGTCCGGAACGGGGAGATCGTCGAAAAAGCCATTACGCACCTGCAGGCGCTCGCCGGCCGCGGCCAGCCTGGCGGCAAGCCGCTCGCGCAGCGGCGCGGCCGGCTCGATGGCGATCAGCTCATCGCAGCGATCGATCAGCGCCTCCGTCACGCGCCCGCTCCCCGCTCCCACTTCGACAATCCGGTGAACTCGACGGGGTAGCCAGTCGATGACCGAGGGATGGATTCGCTCGGGCCGTATAAGGCGGTCATAGAGCTCGGGCTCGAGCCGGTAGAGCAGCTCCCAGGCGATCGCCGGATTTGTCTGCGGGTCGGGATCGCCGCCGGCGAGAAAGCGGCGACGCTCGGCGTCTGTCAGGGAACCGAGGTCGCTGGTCGAGTACCGCTGGCGGAGTTCGACCGGCCGCGTCGGAGGGGTTTCGAGCTCATTCCGCATCCGAGCACTCGGCCCAGTTCTTTTCGGTCTCGTAGACCCGCACCGACTGAAGCGACCCGTCTGGCAAATGCGGGCGAAGCCGCCCCCAAAACGCCACCGCGAGGTTCTCGGCGGTGGGAATCCGGTCGGTGAGCCAGGGAACGTCTGTGTTCAGATTGCGGTGGTCGACGTCGGCGATCACCTCGCGACCGATCAAGTCGGACAGGCGCTTGAGGTCGATCAGATATCCGGTGGCCGGGTCGACGTCGCCGCGGACCACGACCTCGACCGCATAGTTGTGGCCGTGGAGGTTGACGCACTTTCCGAAGAGGCGGCGATTCTCATCGTCGGACCGCGCCGGGTCCCACAGTTGGTGGGCGGCGTTAAACGCTTCGCGCCGGCTTATACGGATTCGGGTCGGCGTTGCCATCCGGCCTCTTCGGCTGAGTCTAAAGCAAGCCCGGGCGCTGCTCCCGCGTTACATCTGGCGCTAATGCGCCCGCGGCTCTCGGGATGGCGGTCGGCGGTTGTCTTCGCCACCTATGCGATCGGTATTTCCTGGATCTGCTGGCTTCCGCTGGTGGCCGCCAACCATCGACTGGGGTTCGTGGGGCCGACGGCCACACCGGTGCTGCTCGTGCTCGGGACATTCGGGCCCCTGCTGGCGGCCGTGGCGATGGTTTCGCGGACCTCGGGCCATGCCGGTCTGCGCGAGTTTCTCGGTCAGGCACTGCGCTGGCGCGTCGGCATTCAATGGTATGCAGCCGCGCTCGTCGCGCCCATCGTGATCCAGACAACCATCCTCGGGGTCCACGTCCTCAAAGGTGGTATCGTTCCGAACCTCTTCGATTCGTCCCGCTGGCTGGCCACGCCTGCGACCTTCATCCTCGTTCTCCTGATTGGCGGCCCATCCGGCGAGGAATTCGGATGGCGCGGATTTCTTCTGCCTCGGGTGCAGCCCATCCTCGGTATGCTGAAAGCGTCGGTCGCGATCGGCGTCGTTTCAGCCGTCTGGCATCTCCCCCTCTTTCTGATTCCGATTACGGCGCAGAGCCATCTACCGTTCGGACTGTTCGTGGTGCGCACCATCGCGCTCTCCATCATCTCGACCTGGCTCTACAACGGCAGCCGCAGGAGCCTGCTGCTCGTTCTACTCTTCCATGCCTCGCTGAACACCTGGCCGAATTCGCTCTACGTCCTGCAAGCGGAGGGGGTGATCGGTCCCTATGTCAGCACGACGATCGTGTACACCGGGTGGGCGGTCCAGCTCGTCCTGATGGGTTTGCTCAGCGGCCGAGGTGATCGCCGCAAGCGTATCGACGCCGCGTCGTCGGTTGCCGCCTGATCACGGCCGCTGGATGGAATTTGCTGAGTCGGGGCTCTTAGGAAACTCATAACCAACTGTCAGCTGCCGCTTATGTTCGGGCCGCAAGGTGTAGGGGTCAGTCCGTGCCCGAGGAGGTTGGAAGATGGTCGTGGTGCCCGAGACGGATGTTGAGACCCTCGACGTCCTTTACATCGCCGAGGATGACGCACTTGCGGAGATGTACCGGCTAAAGCTTGAACTCGACGGTTACTGGGTCCGGGTGGTCGATCTCGACAATGCGGTGGCGGAAACCCGCGCCCGACGTCCCGACATCATTTTCCTGGAGTTACCGGCGGGAAGACCTGACCGGCTCGGCATCCTCGAGGATCTTCGTCGCGCAGCCCGCCGGCCCAACCTGCCGGCCGTCATCCTGGCCGCTTCGCGCAGTCAGGAGCTCAGAAACCAGGGCGCGAATTTGAGCGCGTCCGACTACGTCGTCAGGATTTCATCGCCGGATGGGGTGCCCGCTACCAGGTTGCAGCAAGCAGCCGACACGGAATTGCCTTGAACCTTTTTCGACGATCTGCTAGGTTCCGGGTGGACTTTTGGTACCCGAACTCAGCGGTGTGACCCGCTTCAGTACCCTTCGTCTGACAGGCAAGGAGTTCTTCCGGCTGGCGCTGGTGGCCGCGGCCTACTGGCTGGCGGCCAAACTCAGCCTGAACCTGGCGCTGGTGCACGGTCAGGTCACCCCGATCTGGCCCCCGACCGGCATTGCTGTGGTGGCAATTCTGCTCGTCGGGCGGCGGGCTACGGCCGCCATCGCGCTGGCGGCCTTTGCGGTCAACCTCCCGATTGGCCCTTCCGTACTCGGCGCGGCGGTGATCGCCGCCGGGAATACGCTCGCCCCTCTGCTGTCGGCGGAGCTCCTCCGCCGGCTCGACTTCCACCTTGCGATGGACCGACTGTTCGACGCCATCGCCATCACACTCGCGGCGCTCACGGGCATGGCGGTCAGCGCCACCGTAGGCAGCCTGGTCCTCCTGCTATCCGGCACCGTGCCGGGCAGCGGCTTCTGGGCGACCTGGGCCGTCTGGTGGGCGGGCGACGCGATGGGGGTGCTGCTGGTGGCGCCCTTCCTCTTGAGCTTGTTGCCAGGATCGGCCTGGCCCCAGCTCAACTGGTGGCGTGCGGGGGAACTCGGCGCCCTGCTGGCCGGAACTGCGATCGTGACCTATCTGCTTTTCCAGAATGGTCTGCGGGTCGAGTACCTGGTGCTGCCACTCATCATGGTCACGGCCTGGCGCTTCCGCCAGCGCGGAGCGGCGCCCGCCGCGCTGATTGCGTCGACGGTCGCGACCTGGTCCGCCGTGCACGGAACCGGCCCATTCGCCACAGAGGACCTCTTCGAAAAGATGGTCGCACTCCAGGCTTTCAACGTCAGCCTGGCGCTGGCATCCTTCGTGCTGGCCGCCCTTGTTGAGACCCGCGAACGAAAGGAGGAACTGTCCCGCCTTTACGCCGCCGAGCAGCTCGCGAATCAGGCCAAGAGTGCCTTCCTCAACCTCGCGGCTCACGAACTGCGCACGCCTATTTCGGTACTGAATGGGTACCTATCGATGCTCGCCGACGGCTCTTTCGGAGATGATCCCGCGGCCTGGCGCCGATCGGTCGAAATCCTGACAGCCAAGACCCGGGAGCTGAAGAACATGGTCGACCAGCTCCTCGAGGCTTCCCGCCTCGATGGCTCCGCATCGAGACCTCCCGAGACCCAGATCGACCTACGCGACGTAGTCCGGCAAGCGGTCGAACGCGCCCGCGCGCGTGCTGACCTCCTGGACGCGGAGATCGCGACCGGCCTGAGCGCCGAGCCCGTCCCCGTCAAAGCCGACGCTGTCCAGCTCGGTCGGGTCATGGACAACTTGATCAACAATGGGCTGACCTACACGGTGCGACCGCCACGACTGTCGATCGCCGTGCTGACCGAAGACACCCACGGCATCGTGCGCGTTGCCGACAACGGAGTGGGGATTCCCGAGACCGAGCGAGGGCTCGTGTTCGAGCGATTCCACCGAGTCCACGATCCGAGCTTCAGCAATGTGCCGGGCACGGGCCTGGGCCTGTACATCAGCCGTCAGCTCGCCGAACGGCACCTGGGCCGCATCGTGATCGAACGGAGCGAGCCGGGCGCCGGGACAGTCTTCGCTCTCTCCCTTCCGCTGGCTCAGCCCGAAACCCGGGTCGCCGCCGATCGGAGGTCCTCGGGGGTTCGTGAGCCAACCGAAGGACCGGTCCGGGCGACGGCCCCCGCTAGGGCGGAGTGACCGCCTGGCTGACGGCCGGATGTTGCCTCACGCGGCCGCCCCGGATGACCCTCTTCGGAGCTGTGTCAGTGGCGTCCTGGCGGCGCAGTTGAAGCTGTACCAGCACCTCACGTGACTGACTGATCGCCGCCTCGGTCCGCTCGAGCAACTGATTGAACTGCTCGTACGCCGGCCCCCGCAGGCGGTTGCTGGAATCGGCTTCGTTACATGCCTGGCTGATGACGAGGTTGAGACGATCCACCGCCTCCTGGCAGGCGGCCATCGCTCGCGCCCACTCCACGGGTGTGCGTTGTGGAGAAATGTCAGCATCCCGAACGAGTGAGTACCAGCCGGCCAGCACGGCCAGCGGCGTGCGGAGCTCGTGGGCCAGGACGTGCGGCTCGCGAAGTAGCCGGCGAGGCATCGGACTCTATTTCCCCTCTCGACTTCAGTCTAGCCGCTCGGGTCAGCTCAAGAAATAGGCAAGCTGGTAGCCATAGGTATCGAAGTGCAGCTTGAGCGCCTCGACGATCGTGAACCCGTCGAAGGTGCGCACGTCGTATGGACAGAGCATCACGACGGGCAACCGCCGGACGACCGGCGCCAGCTCTTCCTCGAGGGTCAATAACTCCTTGACGGACTGCAGGCTCGAGACGGCAGTCACGGTCTCCCCCAGAAAGCGGACCGGTCCGGGATGATCTCGCAGAGCTCCTTCCACGTGACGCTCGAAATCCGCGATCCAGCCCGCAACTGACTCCTGGCGGGTCGACATGAACGTGAGCAAGCCCGTGCTCATCGCGGCGTCGACACCAACTCGCTCGCCGCTGAGCGCCTTCAGGTAAAGCTCGCGCAGATGTGCCGTGACGAACATCAAGCATGCCTGGCCCGCCATCAGCCCGTCCCGCAGGAACGGAACCGCCACGCGGAGCCGGCCCGCGTCGCTCGAATAGAAGCTGACCAGGTGGCTGCCGAGGGCCACCGCCATCCCCTGAATGACGATGGCGCGTGCAGCTCCCGGACCGGGCGTGGGTCCGCTCCGACCGGATTGCATGAACTGCAGGAGGTCGGCTTCTCGAAAACGACGGGCGCGGCGGCGACCCACCCGGCTGGCCGGGAGAATCCCAGCGTCAGCCCACCGACGAACAGATGCCTCGCTTACGCGCAGAAACGTTGACGTCTCCCTGGTCGTAAATAATTTATCGCTCATTGCGCTCACTGCTGATTGGTATGATCAGCAATGATCATCGCTGAATGCCTAACTTGTCCCATACTCTAGCCGACCGGACGCTGTCCCCGGCAACTAGACGACCGCGAACGGTTCTCAGTGCCTAGGGCCGTCCGGATCGAAGGCCTAACCGCCCGTGAGGTCGAGGTCCTCTCACTGGTCGCCGCCGGGCTGATGAATCGACAAATCGCGGAACGCCTCGGCGTCAGTACCCGGACGGTGGACGCCCACTTGCGATCGATTTACGCGAAGCTCGGCCTGAAATCTCGAAGCGCGGCGACCCGATTCGCCGTGGAACACAAACTGGCCTAGGTCTCGGACCGGAGGCCGGGCTCCGGCGTGATGTCAGGCGGTTTTCTTCGGTTTGCGGTTGCGGGTGGCCTTGGGGGCGGCCGCCGGACGCTCGGCCCGCTTGGCCGGGCCGGTCGTGGTCTGGTGTTCCATCTTCTCCAGTCCGGCACTGAGCTTCTTGAGCCCCGTCTGGAGCCCCTTGATCGGCTGGCGAAGGGCGCCGGCGCCGCGGGTCCGAGCCTTGGCCAGCACGCGACCGAGCGTCGCGTCGACCCCGCGCAACACGGATTCCACCCGATCGGCGCGCCTGGAGGGGCTCACACTCGTGGAACGCGGGCGCCGTCCCTTGCTTGCGCCCAGGAAATACGAGGCTGGAGCTAGAGTCGGAGCGGACGGGGTTGGGCGAAGATGGCGGACGGATCCTCCTTCCAGATCGCCGGCTGGACGTCGATGTAGAGCTCGATCTCGTTGCTGTCGGGATCCTCGATGTAGAGGCTATGGGTAATGGTGTGATCGGCGGTGCCGACGAGACGGGCGCCGGCCGCCACCAGCTGGTCGCGGGCCTCGCGGAGTTCGGCGTCGGTCTCCCCGATCTTGAGTCCGAAGTGATACATGCCAACCCGGCGACCGCGCGGGATCGGGGTGGCATCATCGCCGACCGCGATCAGCAGGAGTTCGTGGTGCGTGCGTCCCGACGAAAAGGCCGCGGCCGGAAAGCCGATCTCCTCACCGGGGACCGTGATCTCCTTCCAACCCAGCACATCGCGATAGAACTGGCGCGAGCGCTCGAGATTACGCACGTAAAGCACCAGATGCCCTAGCTCTTTGACCTGCAAATCGATGCACCTCCTTCGGAACTCAGGCTCAGGCTACTCCGCGCGAAACTATGTGTGTGGCTCCCGATCCGCGACGCGCCGACCCGCTCGAGTTCACGATGCGGTGGCCGGTGCGCGGCTACGAGCTGGACAGCCGAGGGCACGTCAACAACGCCGTTTACCTGAGTTGGGCCGAGGAGATCGCCACGGCCCATGCCGAGGCCGCCGGCTACGGCCGGGAGTGGTCGGAGCAGCGTGGGGGCGGCTGGGTGATCCGTCGCACCGAAATCACCTACCACCAGCCGGCGGTCTACGGCGATGAGATCGAGGTGACCGTGAAGGTGGAGCTGGTACGAGGTGCACGTGGTGTCCGGCGAACCACGATCCGGCGCATATCGGATGGCGAGCTCCTGGCTGAGGTGTTGACCGAGTGGGTCTGGGTCCGGCTCAGCGATGGCCGCCCCACCCAGGTCCCGCGCGAGCTGGTTGAACTCGCGGCAGCCGCTACCGCGGCGACGATCGCGCGGCGCCGACCTGGGCCTCGAGCTGCTCGGCTGGCACAAACCCGTGATTGAAGCTGGCGATCCGCCCGTCGCCGCTCAGAACCACCGTCGTTGGCGCAGTGAGCACCCGGAACGCCTGACCGACAGCCGGCCGCTTCGATAGGTCAACCATGAGGATGCGCAGCGCCTGGCCGAACCGCCGGGCCACCGCTTCAACCGCGGGATACTGCGCGGTACGGCAGGCCGTGCAGCTTGGCGTTGAGAAGACGACCAGGGATGGCCTTCCGTCCGGCGCCTCCCCAAGCGCAGACCACAGCTGTGCGCCGATCTCCAGGCCATCGACGCGCCGCCTCGACCAGGCCCGCACGGCGACCACGGTCACCGTGACAAGGACCACCACTGCGACGAGGATCAGGGCGCGCCCGGCCATCGACGCTAAGCCCGCCGAAGGAGCCCGCGCTGGTCCAGCTGCGCCAACAGGAAGCAGAGGGCGCAAAAATCCAGGCTGGCGTCGAGGGCGACCATCACCCCGATCGGGATGCTGAGCACCCACGCCAGCACCGGGTTGCCGGCGAGCATGAACGCGGCTGCGATCACCCAGATCGCGCCGCCCATCACGCGTGCCACCCGCCGGGTCTCGTGGTCCTCGTGAACGTCGTCCCGTTTGAGGAGGCCGGCCGGCTCGAGCGCCCGCCAGACGAGCTGCCGGACGAGGTCGGCCGGCCACCAGAAGCGGCCCACCAGCATGATGAGGCCGGCGACCGCGATCAGCAGGCCGCCGGCGACGCCCTGGATGACGAGCCCGGCAGCGACCAGCACGACCATCGTCCACTGGTGCGTCCTCCGCGCCGTCCGATCGTACAGGGGTATGTTCTTGATAGCGTCTCTCATAAGTTGACTCGCACGATCCACAAACTCAACAATCCGAGGCTGTCAGTTTAGGTGTGGACAAGGCCGGCAGTCAAGACAGAACGGGAATAGCGCGGGTCCCATCCTCGTTAGCAGAATGAGACGAGAATGAGACGCGTCAATCGGCGGGTGTGGCGCTGGGCGATCCCGATAGGCGGCGGGCTGGCCTCCGCCATCCTCATCGTGATTGCCACGCCGCATGTCGTCTGGTTTATCCGTGCGGGGCTTGCCTTGATCGCGTTCCTGTACATTGCCGGCCAGTCGGCAGCCTATCTCTGGTCGAGCAGGGATCAGGGCACCTGACCACCCAACCCTCCTCTACCAAGGCAAGGCAGAATATCGGCGTGGTCCCTTTCGATATGCGGCTGATCCAGCGCGGCGCTCGCCTGCGCCGTTCGCCGTACTTCCACGCCACCCAACGCTACGGATGCCGGGCCTACACCGTCTACAACCACACCTTCTTGCCGAGCTATTACGACGACCCGATCTCGGAGTACTGGCATCTGATCGAGCACGTCGCCATCTGGGATGTTGGGGTCGAGCGACAGGTGGAACTCAGCGGGCCGGATGCCTTTACGCTGGCCCAGCGCCTGACCCCACGCGATCTCTCCACCTGCGCTGTCGGTCAAGGCAAGTACGTCTTGATCACCGCCGACGACGGCGGCGTGATCAATGACCCGGTCCTGCTACGGCTGGCGGAAAATCGGTTCTGGCTT
>Ga0209470_1001844_pt1 | contig 15354 bp, 31 predicted proteins | sample GraSoiAngelo_125_FD_185882 | JGI IMG/M metagenome (GOLD analysis project Ga0209470, IMG submission 185882) | Grasslands soil microbial communities from the Angelo Coastal Reserve, California, USA - 14_0927_05_40cm (SPAdes) (version 2) | ecosystem: Environmental > Terrestrial > Soil > Grasslands ... | reverse complement strand
TGTTACCGTCGATCGCTCATCCCTGGTTACAGGATATTCAAAAGCCTGACCGGCCCAATCATGGATCATGCGAACATGTGATATTTGCGGCGAAGAGATTCACTCCGACTATGGCAAGCTCCATTATCTCCCCATCAGAGGCCGATCGGAGAATCGGGACCTGTGCGACTCATGCGGCGAGAAGCTCATGGAAGCATTCGAGGCATTAGTGATCCATAAATGATGGTTCCTGAGCCTGACATAGAGCAGGGGAGAGAGATCGACAAGTGGTTAGATAACCGATGACTGAGAGAGACCCGGCCACTATGGCGCTTACCGAGAAGCTTTATGCCAAGATTCCCATGTGGATACTTGCCTCGATCGGGGCCATGGGAAAGACGCATGAAGACCGGGCGATTACAGAGCTTGTCGATTATGCGGCCGAGGCTTTTAAGCTGGGCTATGAACAGGCGTTTGTCGATATGAGAGCCAAGCTAGCCGAGGCTCGAAAGGCGAAAGCATGACCTGTCCTTTCTGTGGAATCGAAGACGAGCGGATAGGCGAACGCCATTATCAGCGTCACCAGATCGAAGCGCTTAGACGGATTGCTAAAGCTCTCGAAGCGCTCGGAGACATTCTAGACGAGAGGCTCCCTGTTGCCGATTGGAAATCTGAAAAGGTCAAGATTGAACATTGAGCTTTTACCAACAGTCTTACGCTTTCATACCGTGTGCGCCAGGCTGCCGAGGCTCAGACTCGGACCCACGATCCTGTCATTGTGTCTGTAGGGGATTGAACCATGGCCTCTTACTCTATGGACGGCCCGAGAGACCCGTCCCCGTGCCTTACGGTTACAATCCCGCTATTCCGTTGCATCAATCGCCTGAGTATTTTCTCCCCGGAGAGAGACAGGTCCTAGCTCTTCCCAATCGAGCCCTAGAGACCCGGGCCCCCATACCGGCTAGGGCACATTCCAACCTTACCCCTAAACATGGCAAATATCGCTTGGCTAAGACGATCGGGCGATCGTTGAAACATGCACTAGCCGGATATTCGCAAGCGGAATTGAACGAGAGTATCATGAAAGGCCTACGGTACCAATTCAGCCAAGAAAGGGTGGATGCTGTGATAGACCAAGCTTTCAGCATCTACTATTCGCATGATCCTGACCGTAACCGGCCCGAGCTTTACGAGCTATACGAGAACGGCGACATTGACAGGGCGCTTGAACAGTTTAGTGTTCGGTGGGTTTTGGGCCGGCCGAAGACTTACCGCAAATACACCGGTTGAGTTCGGAGTCTTCGCATTCTATACTATGACCGGTCGGCTTTGGCTCGATCGTGTCCGGGAGCCAGAGTTTCCAATTTGCTTTCATGGTCTTCTCTCGGCCCTGTGTAGCCTAAGATAGCTTCCCTTACCGTGCGACTTATGCTCGCTCGGCGTGTGGTATGTTCTCTCAAAGTCGTGAGCATACCGTCTCAGCTTTCTCAGGCGCCGGTGGGGCTTGACCATACGCGATAGATAGATGGTCCTGGTCTAATAACGCTTCCGGATAGACAGATTATCGCTTCAACGCCTGTTTCACTTTTTCCAGTTCTCGGAAGTCGCAACCGGAACTATGGCCCTTCCGCAGGATACAATAGTACCATTTCCCTCTTGCGACCCAGAAGTAGCGTCGATTACAGGCTCGTTTCATTCTGACTTCTCCTCTATCTTCTTCTCCAATCGTTCTGCTTGTTCAATCGCCTTCATTTTTTGTAGAGGTTCTTGGATGGCCGTTTCCGTTTCCACCCTAGAACCCTCCCGCTATCAGCGTCTCGGACGCGGCAGATGTCCTCGCCATCAGTCTCATGCTTGGTCCCGTCTCCGACCGGCCAGCCACAATTCTCGCAGACCGTCATCTTGGCCACGCCGTCATGGTTTCTCCGAGGATTCCGCATCGCGCATCAATGTCCTAGCTTTCGCGTAGTCTTCTTTGGTTGGACGACATTTGTCGCACTCATGTCCGTTTCTTAGATGCCACCATAATTGAAGTCGGTTCATTTCTTGGCCTCGGATGCTCGGGCAGTAGCCCGCACCTGTTGGCCCGGCAGATTGCCCTCAGTTTGCTCAAAGGGACTACCTTGGGACTGACCGGTAGGTGTTTCGGGTCCCGATGCGGTTTTCAAACGAACATCTTCAGCGGGATCGCGTTTGTGGGCTTGGCCCGTTTTTCCGTGTTGGGCCAGAGGGTCTTGCCACAGCGTGGACATTTGCCGCCTAGCTCTTCTCGCAGTTTGGGCGCATGCTCGTGTTCTCTGCCTGTTGGTACTTCTCCCAAGGGCTTCTCGCACTGCCAGCAGTAGATTGTGGTCATCGGCTAGATGCCTCTGTTATCCAGGAACACAGACGGCATAAAAGTCGTCTGCTCCCCTCCATGCTCCTGTTTAGAAAGCCTATGGGGAGCTGTTCCCAGTTCGAAAAATTGCCGGTCATCGGCTCTGCGCCTCTTTGGGAGACTGTTGTGCGAGCCCGTTGTCATGTGGGCTATCAAAGGGTAGGCGTGCTCCCTGCCGGTCAGCATGGACTGTTCGCCTCCTCTTCCGCTTTGGTCTCTTATCAGCTTTTTGGTTCCAGAGCCATTCCGGGATCACTACCGCCCGGAGATACTCCTGTAGGCCAATGCCACGCCTACGCGCCAGCCGTGTGAGCCGTCTGATCTGGTCGCCTTCCAACATTTGCATGAACTTCCGGTTCCGCCGCCTGTAGAAGACGTACTGTTCAGTCCTCATTTCTTGCTCCTCTTGAGGAACTCGTCCATGTTGTTCATCACCTGGTGGGCGACCCGGATCAGGTCGCTGGTGCTCATCTTCATGCCTGAGTGTAGAACGTCGCGCCATGTTGCCACCAATAGGTCGCGGGCCTGCCGTTCTGCTGCCGCCGCCAACTCGTAGCCTACAAGATTCTGCTGTAACGCTCGCAGTTCCGGCATTACGGTTCCGTATTCTTCGCCTGTCATGGGATATGGAAGACCAGCCAGTTGTAGAGTCCTGAGGCGAACAGCATGCTCATCAAGGCGACTATCAAGGTCCAGACCCGGAAAGCCTTCTTGTGCGATCGGTACATGAGCACAATGTCAATCACGACGGACTCGGTTTTGATAGGCGGCAGGGGCGGCGGTATCGCGGTCCCCAAGACGATCGGCGGGGCTGGCGGGTTGGCCACTGTCGCCGGTGAAGGTGGCCTTTCGGTCGCTATTCCTTCAAGATGGTTGGTGTCGTAGTGTTTCTGCATTGAGGAGTAGGCGACGAAGCGGCCACAGCCTGCACATCTGAAATACTGTTCTGAGGACATGTCAGTTGTCATGTGCTACCATCCACTTTATAGGCATGATGGTAGCAATATTTGACTGGCTTGCGCCGGTTCCTCAGATTCTGGGACACCTACGGCTACTATCTCAGGTTCTGCCTCGGACTCTGGCTGGCAGTGTTCGGCCCCTACCTGTTCTGGGGAATCCTGCTCGTGATTGCTGGGAGGTGAAAGCCCATTGTGGTTCGGCATTATGGCATTTGTGGCTATGTGGATGTGACTCATCCACTATTCTCTTTTTTCATGCCGTCGCTTCCCATTCAAAACTGACTGTAGAAGGCGCTCCGACTGCCCCCATTGTGAAATGGTCGAAATAGACGGAGACGACTGTTAACACGGCAGGTGGAAGCGTGTAGACGATCGAGAGTGTTAGTTTGGTCACCGTGACAGTCCGGGTTCCAGATGTGTTGACGCCCACTACTCTCAGTGTCATGTATTGTGTGGTTAAACATCCTTGGACATCGTTGATGAGCGTATCATTCAATGCTACGATGTTGCCGATCGCGTAGATTTTGCCTGTCGTAGTCACTGCGGGCGTCCTAGTTACTGCTCCCAAATCTTCCCATGCCATCGTGCCGATGCCTTGACCGTCTGCGTTGCAGTCTAATCCTTGGACCCAGATTGTTGGTGTGCCTGTTCCTGTGTTGCTCGTTATCTGCGCTTGGAATTCTACATTTGTGGGCGGGTTGAATGCGTTCATGGCGACATTGTTCACTTTGAATACTGTCATCGTGGTTGTGAGTGCAGTTGTAATCGTGACATTATTGTCGAAATCATATTGGGCCTCAGTCCCGACTGTGCTGATGCCGCCCGCGCCCCATGCTTTGACCTCAGGCGCATATGGGAACGGCGGGTTGAAATTTTCGGTGATTATCGCGGATGTTTGACCGATCGGAATCACGATCTGATCGAAGCCGCATTGTTTGAGTAATGGCAGATTAGGAGGTTGCGGAATCGCTCCGTCTAATGGCACGCAGGTAGGCAGAGGCTGTCCGCCACCACCGCCAAGCGCTAGAGGCATCAGCAGTATGAAGAGGCTGAGGATGAGTCCTGTGGACCAGAGCTTCGCCCTACGGTTTTCGCCCCGCGACGGTTGGCTCATGGCTTGCTCCTTTTTCTGCCGAAAAAGTCGCGTTCTGTCACATCGAACAGGTTCTCGACCGCCACGAACACGAGGATGAGGAAGAGGTAGAGGAATGGTGTCAGAAAGATCAAGGGGATGCCGAATCTGGCATAGCCGACTGTTCCAGTGTCGGATATGGTTATGACAACCTGGGCCGAGGCGACAACTGGGAACTCGAATATGAGTATCACGATCGCCGCCCACTTGGCCACTATCCCGGGCAGGAAGAACATTGTGAGCCCCATGATCAGTAGGAGTATCTCGGCGATGAGGGAGAAGTAGATGAAGAATGTCAAGTGTTTCTCTCCTGTGGTCGTAGCATGACCTTCTCGTTGTAGATCGGGAAATAGTCCTGCGGGTTCCGGATTTTGAGGAAGTAGAAGCGGCCGTTCATGTCGAGGATGAGCCTTATCGCTTTCAACGGCTCACGCCAGTTGCGCGGTATACGTTCGGGATAGATGTAGGCGTCAGGGTTGAGCCGTATGCGTGGGTCGATGTTCTTGTGGCGGGGCGTGTCATAACGCCATGCGATGCCCCTCTTTTTCGCCTGGTAGTTGAAGTATCCGAGGTTCCGGATGTCCTTCTTCTGGCAAGCCCGTGCGTCCATGACCTGTTCTGCCTGGTCTGTCATCACATAGACGTCGTAGAGGTCTTCCTGGATCAGGTCGTAGGGGTCGTAGCAGATGTGGGGCATGTTGAGAATATGGTCGAGCTCTCCGGTCTTCGGGTTGGTTGGACAGTTTGCGAACACGTCCATGCCCGCCTCTTCGGCATCCCAGGCTCCCAGCGCCATGAGGAAGGTTTTGCCGACTCGGTTCTGGGGTCCCCTCCCGTAGCGGCCGCCGCCTGCGATCTCGTAGATTCCCATGTCCGTCAATGACCATTTCATAGCTGGAAGAGATCGCCCTTCGACCAATAGAATACCTTCTTTCCCTTGTTTTGCGCATGGCTGATTTCTGCCTGCGTTGACTTGCCAGTATAGCCGTAAGCATCGAGGACGAAGATCGCGTCGGACTCGTCGATCTTCGCCAGATGCAGCTCATCGACCGCGCTCTTCCTCTCCCCAGCCTTGTATTCTGGGAGATGTAGGAACGAGTGGTTGAAGAAGCCGGGAGCTAAGACGATGTGTCCACGCATCGTCAGTTCTCCGTTTACAAGCCGGAAGTATTCTTCGAACCTGATTGAACCGCACAGTGTGATTTTCAACTATAGGTCTCCCGTGTCTTCCAGTAGCCCGGATGTTTCTGGCGTTCTCTCAGCCTCTTCATCAGGTCCCGTGCCCGACCCTTGGCCGTTCTCGTCTTACCCATTCAGGGACACGCCTTCGTATGCAGGGCACAATTCATGTTGATGCCGTAGAGGACTGTGTAGTAGACGGCCGCGAACGAGAGCATGACCGAGAGGGCGATGAGAAAGCCGAATATGCCCCATTTCAGCTTGCCAGGCTTCACGTTGAGCGTATGTCTTCGTTCGTGGACATCGTTCTTGAACGCGGCATGGACCAGGAAAGGGTCCACCTTCGCCTTCGGAACCAGTGTACCATCAGCCTTTGTAGCATCCGGTTCCCTGCCGAACACTGGTATTGCCCGCGAATCGTCCCAGTTGTGGAGAGACGCGGGTGCTCCATGCGGGTTTGCGAACATCTCGTCGCCCTGGCTAGGTATGAAATACTCGCCGGTCTTGTCCTTGGCAATCTCTATCTGGGCCCGTGCTGCCGAGCCGATCTTCAACTGTGATTCCGTCTTGAGATACCGGCCGATACGCCGGTTGGGCAGAAAGATGTAGAACTGGCGGTAGGTGATGCCTCTGACCCGATACCATGCTTCGGGCCATGCTCCCAGCCTGTTCCAGATACCGTTAGCGAAGAAGTAGAAGACGATCGCGGCTCCAAAGCCTGCTTGGCTGCCTTGGAACATGTAGATGATGGCGAAAGCCGTCATTATGAACAGTATCTTCATCGGGTCCGCCATTTTAGTTCCAGCCCCAACAGACGCGCGACCGTTTGTGACTGCGGAGTCTCACACCTGTGATGTCTCGATTACACCGGTCACATTTTTTCTGTTTCATGGTCTCAGCTCTGGATCATGCGAGTATCTCGCCCTCGTCCTCCTCCATACCTTCTCCAATGTGGCTAGCTCCTTCCGGTTCTGGAACGCCCGGATGTATTCTCTGACTGTTGCAAGCCTCTCCGCCTTCTGACGCGACAATTCTGATGAGATGCGGCCGCTCGATTCGAGAGGGTTACGCTTGTTGTAGAGTGGAGCGCCTCGGCTCTCGCGTATGTTTGGCCTTGTTCTCGGTCCCGCACGCCGTTCTCTGCGTCTGCCGGTCTTGAGGAATCCGCCTATGTCGTAGCGTCCCTTCGGCTCGGCTCTACGCTGAAGCGTTTCAGGCGCTAAAGCACGGTGTGGGACAGTCTCAGGCGGCCGTCCCTTCGGAGTCGCAGGCAGCTCGCCATGTTCTGCCTGCTGGGCTTGCCGTATCGCCTCGAACTTTTCCGCCGCAAGCCGGGCTTCTTCACGGGCTTTTTCGACCTCTTCTCTCTGCTTCTCGCTCATCTAAAGCCTTCTCAGTCCACGTTTCTGCCGTTTCGGATTCTCTGACGCCAGATCAGCACAGTTTTTACACATTTATGGTCGTCTCTCTGCCCGCGCCGATGGGCTGAGCACGTTATGGTACAGGTTGTAGGCTCTGACAAGATGAGTGTGCCGTTCCGATGCTGGCATACGGTCGAGATGCTCTTTGACACACGCGTCTCTGATATGGCCACGGTCGTCGATACAGCCTACATGCTCGGCGTATCTGGTCAGTTCTCCCGGATGACGGATGGCTCCCTTGATGAATCTAGCCATACGCTCACCTCCCGAACCACTTGTACATCCACTCTGCGAGCAGTTCTTTCAAATGCCGCACTGGCGAGTGGTGGAACCCGCAACGGTTACAGAAAATCGTCAGGCCCATATCGTTGAGCGGGCTACGCTGGTAGATTTTCATGGCCGCCTCTCCGAGCGTCGTCGTCCCTCTTCTCTCTCCCTCGCACTCTTTTTGAGGCTCTTCTCGTAGAGCCTGTAGAGTCCCCGCTGGCCACTCCGTTTGAGATTGGAGAGAGTCTCATACTCTGTCCGGCTTATCTTGCCCTCCTGGTAGAGCCTAAGATGACTCATAATCGTCCCCCCAGTTGCTGAGACTGTCGTATCTGACGAGCAGGTAGAGAATGATTACCCAGAACGCTACCGTCACGATGATCAATACCAGTGTCCATTCTCTCACGGCCCCCTTTCGCCCACCGTCTCCATCAACGGACGTGAGTAACCTGTGCACGCAGGGCGGGCATCCGGCGAATGTTGAAGCAGCAGTGTCAAGCGCGGGGTCTAGCTCCATGCGATCGTGAACGATGGTATGCTCTGGCCTCCCGTGGCTGGGAAGTTCGTATAGCTGAGACAGTATTGATAGTCGCCTGAGATCATGCTGATCGGCTGGCCGGATGTGAGAACCAAGAGGACCCCCGCGCAGTTTTGAAAGGTCAATCCTACCATGAGCCCATCGACGGTTCCGACTGGGAGAACTGGCAGGGTGAAGACAGGTGTGAAGCTGGCCCCGTTCTGGTTGACGACTGTGAACGCGGGAAATCCGGGTCCACAGTCGAGAATTGCGATGCCCGTGACAGGCGTGAGAGTATTCTCCTGGAATAGTTGGCCACAGGCGCTTGACAGGCTCGGCACGGCCGGCGGCGTGATCGTGGGAGTCTGCTGGCTGAGAATCACAGCATATGCAAAGTTAGCCATGGTCAATGTTGCCAGAGCCAATATTCCGAGCGTGATTTTCTTCATTTTATCCTGCTCCTACCTTTGCCGCCTGTTTCTGCTTCTCTTCCTCCTGCGCCTTCAAGGCCCGTACCCAGGCGGTCATCTCGTTTTCGAACCTCATCGAAGACTGCCCCTGTAATCCGTCAGTCCGCGATCTTCTGGCACGCAGTTCGACGACCACGTCCTCAGCGATCTCTGGGATTGGAATGTCGAGAGCGTCGCCGCCGATGCCGTGTTCTGCAAGCATGATCTCTCTCCGGAAAATGTCGATCTCCTCCAGTGTCAGGCTAGTCCGCTCCAGCCATTGATACGGGTCGGGCTTGTCCTGTATCGCCTTGGAGGCTGGCGCGTCCTTCTGGTTCAACCCCAGCTCTGCGCCCAAGACCCCGTAGAACGTCTGTTCCTGTCCTTCCAGTTCTATCTCGACCTTGCCCCGTGGAACCTTGGCTCTGAGAGCGTCGATTGGCACGGGCACGCTTTTCTTCCTCTCGTCTATAGGACTCGGCGTACCATTCCTCTCTTCGCTTGTTCCATCGGTGGACATGTCTAATCCTCAGCCATAGATAGAGGCTTGTCGCTGTGATACCGGTTCCGAGCAGATACATAAGCGTTCGGAACTCTGCCACTGTACACCATTCGCCTGCCAAGCAGGAGAAGAAGGTCAAAGACCACTCGGACTCCCTCTGAACAGTCGGAACAGCTCGACCGCGACGACTAGGAAGAGTGCGAGGAGGAAGAGGCTTCCAAGCGGGACCGCTCCGAACGATGTTGCTGAGCCAAAGGTGACGAAGCCCAAGAGGCTACCGAACGCGCTGATTCTGGACAAGACCGAGCCTGCAAGAACCGCAGGATAGCCGATCACGGCCCCGATGTATGCCGTTGCCTGTGCGATGCCGGCTGAGGCTTGGCATCCAAAGTCTAGAGAGCCGCAGCCTTTTCCAGGACCCGTGAGAGCACGGGTCGTATCTTGAAATGTCGGCCATGGTGCGAAGAGCTGGGTCATACTGTTCTGAACATTGGCTGACGGTATCGACTGGCCATAGGTGACCATGAGGATTGCGAACATGCCGAAGGCGAAGAGCACATTGTCAGCGTTGATCCGATGCTCTGCCACTAGAAATACTGCCTCCCTACACGGGCGAACGAGATCGCGCCTACGAAGAGGAAGAAGACCACCACGAATGTTTCGAGCAGTCCGACTCCTGCGAACATGAAGAACCAGGCTAGGAAGAAGAACATGAAGACTTCTCCGGCTCCGACAAACTTGGTCACATGGGCGCTGGCGAAGCCGACGGTGATGAGGAGGAACGAGAGAAAGGTGAGGATGATGATCCAGAAGAGCGATGCGGAGGTCTGACAGGATGCGGTCAGGACCGCACAGAGCGAGTTTGACATGGCCGGGAGGAGGCAATCGAGCTGGGCAAAGTTGTTCCCGCAGGGACCCGTTGATGGGAGAGGACCAGTGACAACGCCTCCGGTTATCCATGCCCAAAGGCCTATTTTCGCACCACTGTCGAAACTGTTTGCGGCAGTGATCACGGACGGCGTGGTTCCGGATGTGGAGAAGATTGGTACTGCCGTGTTGGTATCGTTGAGTTGTAACCCGCTGAATGCTGCTGAGACTCCTATCACGACCCATTGCCCAGCGCCGACCGCATATCCCTGTCCTGCGGGCATCGCCTTAGGACCCTTTCCGATCGCGCCCTGGTAGCTGTTTCCCAACTGCTGTACCGCCGGACATGCACTGGTCATCGGCTGTGTGCCTGACGGGCAAGTCTGAATGTAAAGCGCCAGACTGAGGATTTGTGTTGCGGGAGTCGCAGTGGCTAGGCTCACTGTGACGTTGTTGACGAATCCGTTGAGAGGCGACTGGAACTGATAGAGAAGTGTCAGAGACTGGTTGAAGTTGACTGTCTTGGTCGAGTTTGTGTTGACCAGTTTCACCGGCGGGGTTCCACAATTGCCGAAGCACTGGGTGACTACGCCAGAGGTTACAAGTGTCGAGCCTTGCAGCTCAGCCAGCAGATGCGTGTACTGTATGTTGGCCCCGCCAAGTCCTGAGACATTGATCCCATAGTTGTTTGTGCCGACTGTGACAAGGTTCCAGCCGCTGATGTATTCGCCGAATGGTTGTGGCGTATTGACACAGGCATCAACCAGTTTGGTCTGGCCATTCTGGGCAGTGGCTGTGTCACAGCCGGCGCCGCCCTGGTCGAAGAAGCCGAATACTTCGAATGTCGCGTCGTTGCTCACGGTACTCAGAGATGATTGGAGAGTGACCGGGGTGGCCACTGTACCGGATGCCTGGTTGACGTTGCCGATTGCTGTGACTCCCGTGTACTGTGCTCCGACTATGGCCGAGTAGCCTGATGGTGATGCGATGTTGATGAGGTCGGAGCCGCCTATTGTGATCGGTGACTGCCAGAGCTTGCCAGCCCCGTTCGAGACTATGAGAGTCCAGGTATTGGCTAGGCTGTCGCTGATACTGTTGCATCCGCTGATACCGTCGAAAAAGCAGCCGACTAGGACAGTGTTCCCTACGGTTACTGTCATGGCAAGCTGGCAGGCGGCATTGGTTGAGCCGCATGCGGACTGGGCTACTGGCGTGCCTACGATGGTCGGGGGCCCTGTTGCGTGTCCACTATTGACCACCCAAGAGAGCCCACTGATGAGTATGAGCGTGATGAGGGCTAGTCGGAGAAAAAAGGGGGGGGGACTCCGAGTCGTCGTATTCTCGCAACCCCCGTGTTATAGGCCGCCAGGCAGGTGCTTCTCGAAGAGGGAGAAGACCATCAGTAGCACCATCGCGCCGAAGACGAACGGGATGAGCTGTATGATCGGGACGAAGCCGATCGACTGGGTGACGTTCGGGTTCGGCGTGAAGCCCGTGTGTGCTATCGTTATGCCTGTAGTGAAGTTGGCGACGGTTCCGAAGAGCGAGGAGCCAAGCACGACGATGATGACTCCTCCAAAAATGTCTCCGATGACACTAGCATTCTTGAGCCGTAGCGATGGCAGCGTGAAGGGCAGATTGGCGTTGAGTGTTGGTCCGTAGCCTAGCTGCATGTTGGCCTTGTATTTTCCGACGTAGGCCATAGGACCCTCCTATGGAGGGAGGTGCCTTATATGCCTTTGGGTTCTGAGGCGAAAATATCCTCTATTCCGCGTTTCTCAGCGTTTTTGGGCGAGTTTCTTCTGGAACTGCGCTCTTACCGCGTCAAGCGCAACCTGGACCTGCTTTACGGCCAGTAGCGGGTCTTCATGATAGATGCTCGCATTCTTGAAAATCTCGTTGCCCTCCTCGTCCTTGTCTACTACTAGGGGCCGGGTTACGACGATCCCGTTCTCGATCTCCCAGAGTTCGAACTTGAAGTTTGACATGGGGTATGGTAGAGAGGGTTTCTTAGAAGTATATAAGGACTATTGCGACGATTGTTCCGATAGCGACGAAGGCTGTAAAGAAGAATGGGATGCCGAAAAAGACGCGATTCATAAGCCTCGCGTAAGGGTCCTTCCAGTCCAAGCGTGCGATGATGCCGCACTTGACACAACTGACATAGTTCCGGGTCGGATGCGCGCCATAAGCATGAGCGTTGAGCACGTGTGGACAGTTTTTGAAATCGTCAGAGGTTCCATACCGTAGCCTGATGAGACCGTTCTGATTCTTCCGTGAGAAAATCATTGGGCCAGTTCGATCGGCTTATTCTTCTTCTTCTGACGGAGCTGTTGTATCGCCCGTTCCATCGCCTGCCGGAAGTCGTTGTCGGTCAGCTCTCTGGCAGCATCGTCGCATTCTTTGCCGGTTTGATGCTCAAACTCATCATCAATAGCGCGTTTCGGAATGTCTGGCGGTATCGGAATCTTAAGCTTGTACATCCGGCTCCACATGACTCTACTCATTTCTGGACCATCCGTCTCCTAGCCCTGTTCCGAAAAATCACATATGTCAAGACGATACCGGTTATGAAAGCCGCCGGTATAAGGATTGCTGATAACGGCACGATTGTAGGCTCGACTTGGACCGGGGGAGCTGAACTGGTGACATTAGCGGCAATTTTTGCCATTTGAGGCACCAGAGCGCCCGTGATCATGACTATCATGATCATAATGACGATCGATGTTAACTCATGACCCGATGACGAGGTTATTCTGGCAACGGGACTGTTCGGTGGAGCAGTATCGTTCGGTTGTGGAGGCGTTGACGGTTTGATTATGTCGTCTACAGGCTTGTCTTTGACGGGCCATCCGCAGTAGCGGCAGACGAGCCAGTTATCCTTGTCCCGGATTAGATTGTTCCGGAGAGGCGCAGAACAGTTCCTACACTTGCCATCTGCCCAAGCATCTCGGAGAAGCTGCTGGCTCTCGCAATAGTTACACTTGCCATTCCGTATCGGTGCGCCACAGTTGGGACATTCTTCGACGCTCTCGCTCAACCTGTTGCTCCGAGCAGGTCAACTATCATGTCAGCGATCAGATCGAAGGGTATGAAACAGATGAACAGTGCTTCTTTCTGGGCCATCCGCTTGGTGGCTTCTCTGGCTATCTTTTTCAACCGTTGCCTCTGCCGTCTCCGCTGCAACGGAGTCCAGACTGGCTTCAGAGTTCTTTCACCGCGCCCAGCATTTGCGTCTGATAGAATGGTTGTTTGCCATCGATTTGCATCAACCGATGATGTTTGCTCCATTCATAATCTGGCAGAGTGTCGATAATTTTCTGCTCATTCTCAGGATGGTGGATTTCCACGAATAGTTTGGGACGACACCGCGCGATCGTGTTCACCGCCCCAAGTATCGCGTCAAATTCTGCGCCTTCAACATCCAACTTGATCATGGTCGGATTCACATTCAATGAGTCGATTGTAATTGTTCTTATGAGCGATGGGTCTCTAGAGACTCCATAGTCACTCGTATAGGTCACTGGCTCATAATACAGACTGTTTCCCATTGGCCCGTCTGGCCAGGTCCAGAAGGCCCTTTGCCCATTCTTATCACTGACGGCCGCCTCGATGACCTTGACGTTCCTGATCCCGTTGCTTCGAAGATTTGTTTTCAGGGCTTTGGCGGTTGTCTTTGTCGGCTCGATGGCTATCACTTGATCATAGTGTTTGCTGGCTTGGAGCGTCCACATTCCACAATTAGCACCTGCATCGATGTACAGTTTGCCGCCTGCTAGCATGGCTGCTTTCGCAAAGTCTTCTGTATGGTCGAAGATGGTATCGAAGGTTACGAGGAAGCCGTTTTCCCATTTACGGTTGATGATGTGTTTTGAGACTATGAACCGCCAGTCGATGATCATTGTAAACTGGCTCTGAACTTGAGGATTGAGGATTTGAAGTCTCCACCATGGCGCAGCCGTCCAATCATTCTGATTATGACGGCCACGATTGCATCGATGAAGAAGGCGATCTTGATGATTCTGGGATGGAATCCCCACTTGTTCGCAAAGCCGATAAGTCCTGCGCGACTGTAGAAAAGCATCATACGACGTTCCTGATTGACCGTGGCCATCGAATGTTCGCCTTGATGACGGACGATTATGGGCAGTTTGATGAAGTTGATGCCGTCATCGCGTGCTCGCATGGCAAGGTCTACATCATTCCAGAAAACCGGAAACTGTTCATCATAGAAATACCCGTCTGCCATGAGAAGATCGACTGCCTCGCGTGATAGGACAAGAAAGGAACCGCCCGGTTGTTCGATGATGTCGCCTTTCGGATGATCATAGTCCTTCTTGATAGGCCTGCCAACCGTTTTCCCCAGCGTCGTTGCCATCATCAAGAGTCTGATCAGATTCGGCAACCGCCGTGATACGTCCGTGCCTCTGAAGATTGGAACAGCTCCCGACATTGGATAAAAACGCGTGAAATCAGTCATTTTCGAGATGTTACGATCGAAGATCGTGTCCGGATTTGCGAGAATGATGACATCGCCTTCGGCTTTTCGAATCAGAATGTTGATTGCTTTGCTCAGACCGATGTTGTGTTCAGTATTGTCGTGGAAGAGTAGCTGAACTGGTTCACGGACATCCTGAATACACCGTTTCAAACCCTCCATGGCTTTCTCTGAATGAAAACCTACCGTTATGATGCTGATCACTTGGTCCTCGCCAGCTTCTCGGCTATCGCCTCCCGCACCCAGTCAGTCCGGTTCTTGTTGTCGAAGACCAGCCTCTGCTCGATCATTTTCTCCATTTTTGGAGGGATTCGGATCGAGAACTGGTACATGCCATCAGCCAAGGTCGGCTTGTAAGGACCATTACCGGGTCTCAAGCATGTCGCATCCTTGTCTCGACTCCGAAGCTGTGAACCTCTTTCAACCATGCCGCCTGTCCCGGAGGCATCTGCCGATCCTCTATTAGAAAGTTCTGCTCGAACCATTTGCGGTATTCTTCTAGCGGCAATCTCCGGAAATCCTCAGAATGATTGGTCTTTTCGATGTGATCGTACAGTTCGGTCTCGAGCATGTCTTTCCGGCAGATGTGGCAGACTGCGACTCTTACCATTGAACCGACCAGTAGTGAATGTCTGTTGCTCTAGGCCGATGCTTCTCTTGTCCAATCCAGCGTATAAGTGTTCTCATCCGCAGCTTCGCGCTCCATCTGAGGAAGAGCATTTGTTGAATGTCGCGGAGTTCGTGTCCCTGCTGGTACATTCTCATCAGATCAGCTCTTACCTCTTGACCGTTCCAGCCTCGATAGTCGGGATAGAGCCGATCTCGCCAGATTCTTCCCAAACGGTAGTAGACTGAGGGGCAGACACTGACAATATGCCCGGTTCGACGTGCTCTCAGCCAAATCTCCGCCATTTTAGACCTCACTTCAAAGCCTACAATGTGTATGCGCTTGCCGGGTAGCAGGTGGATCAATGGGTGAGAGAGACTCCTAGAGTAAGAGAAGAGAAGAGAAGAGAAGAGAACTAACTGATTTGCTAACAAAATGCACTCAATAAGGCTGGGAGTATAACACTGTCATGTACAGGAACGCATTTTCGTGACATTGAGCGTGAAAAGGTAATACGATCGAAGCACGATTGAAATACGCGTCTACGTAGAACTATGTAGGCGTATTACAAGGGTAATACGCGTGTATTACACGGGTAAT
>Ga0209470_1001834_pt1 | contig 15372 bp, 16 predicted proteins | sample GraSoiAngelo_125_FD_185882 | JGI IMG/M metagenome (GOLD analysis project Ga0209470, IMG submission 185882) | Grasslands soil microbial communities from the Angelo Coastal Reserve, California, USA - 14_0927_05_40cm (SPAdes) (version 2) | ecosystem: Environmental > Terrestrial > Soil > Grasslands ... | reverse complement strand
GTCGAGCTGCGCCTTCGCCACGTCCAGGTTGGCCTGGGCTTGCGTCAGGTTGTTCTGGGGAATGCGCGGATCGACCTTCGCGAGCAATTGGCCCTTCTTCACCTCGTCGCCCGTCTGGACGGGCATGGCGATGATCTCCCCCGACGCCTTGGACTTGACGCTCAGAGTGAGGATCGGCTGGATCACACCGGACGCGGTGGCGGAGACGACGATGTCGCGCCGCGCCACCGGGACCGTCTCGTAGGCCGGGGCGGGCGTGGCTTTGCGGCAGGATGCGATCGCGACGAGCAATGTCGCGACCACCGCGAGCCGATGCGCGGTCCGCGTGGTCATCGCGCCCCCGCCGCGGGCTGCGACTGCTGCTGCCGCAATCCCGGCAGCCCCCCGCCCGTGACGTTCTGGAAGCGCTGGCGGAATTGCTGCTGCGACTGAACCAGCGACGCGCTCGGCAAGACGAGCACGGTGTCCTTCTCTTCCACGCCGGCCGTGACCTCAACGTAGTCCTGATCGGACAGGCCCGTCTTGATCGGCACCGCGGTGACGTTGCCGGCGCGGCGCTTTCCAGATCCTCCCCGCGGGCCTCTCGCGCCCCCCCCGCCCCCCCCGCCCCCGCCGCCCCCGCCCCCACCGGAACGCTGCGATCGGCCGAACACTTGGGCGAGCAGCGCTCGCTCGGCAGCGGTCGGCTCGGCGCCGGTCCGCATCTTGGCTATCGCCTGCTGTACCTGATCGGCTGTCACCCCCGGCGGGAGCGTGATCACCCGGCCGTTCGGAGTGGTGAACGTTCCGGGTGCCTGTACCTGCGAGGTGGGGTGGGCCGTCGAGTCGCCCGCGCGGCCCTGCGGGGCGGCCGCCGCGGTCGCGGCGGCGATCTGCTGCTCGACCAGTTGGGGGTCGAGTCCGAGAACCGCCGCGCCGGAGGCCACGTCGCGCGGGGTCCGGAGCGCGGCGTACGGCACCGCGAGCACACCGTCGCGCCGTCCGGTGTGAATCCGTACCTCCGTATTCATCCCGGGCTTGAGGAGGTGTCCTGGGTTCGGGATGTTCACGAACACCGGGAAGCTCGTGACGTTCTGCATGATCTGCGCCTGAGGGCCGATCTTCAGCACGGTGCCGTCGAAGGTGCGGTTCGGGAACGCATCCACGGTGATCGTGACCGGGAGGCCCGGCTGCACTCGGCCGATGTCCGTTTCCGCCACCATGGCCGAATCCTGGACGGTATCGAGATTCGCCATCTTGAGGATTACCGTGCCGCCGCCCAACGTCGGGCTCGAGATCACGGTGCGCAGCACGGCATCGAGCTCGAGTATCGAGCCGGTGATCGGTGCTCGCACCTGGGTGTCTTCCATCGCATCCTTGGCGGTTTGGAGGCCGGCCTCGGCGTTGACCACGGCGGCGCTAGCCGTCGCGTGGGCCAGGTTGGAGGACTCGTATTCGGTCTCCGAGATCGACTGCGACCGGTACAAGGCTTCGCTCCGCCTGAGCTGCGCCGTGGCCGTCTCCAGCTGCGCGCGAGCTTTGTCCAGCGCGGCCTGTGCCTGGGCGAGGTTCTGTTGGGGAATGCGTGGGTCGATCCGGGCCAACAGCTGGCCCTTTCGCACCTCGTCGCCCGTCTGGACGGGCATCTCGATGATCTCGCCCCATGCCTTGGACTTGACGATGAACGTGAGAATCGGCTGCACCACGCCCGACGCGCTCGCGGTGACGACGATGTCGCGACGCGCCACCGGGACTGCCTCATAGAGCGGTGCCGTCTGGGCCTTCTGGCACGCCGCGGCGCCGCTCACGAGGATGGCGACACGCCCGGCACGGAACAGGCGCTTCACGATTTGCCTTTCGTCTGCACGTCGCGCTCGACCAGCCCGTCCCGCAAATGAATCTGGCGGGAGGCGTGCGCCGCGATGTCGGCTTCATGGGTGACCAGCACGATGGTTTGGCCGGTGTCGTGCAGCTCCTCGAACAGCCGCATGATTTCCTCGCCGGTGGCGGAGTCGAGGTTGCCGGTCGGCTCGTCCGCCAGCAGGATCGAGGGGTCGTTCACGAGCGCCCGCGCGATCGCCACCCGCTGGCGCTGCCCGCCCGATAGCTCGTTCGGCCGGTGCGTCATTCGGTCGGCGAGCCCGACGCGCTCGAGCGCCCCCGCCGCCTTCGCGCGGCGCTCCTTCGCGGCCATCCCCGCGTAGATCAGGGGCAGCTCCACGTTGTGCAGCGCGCTGGCCCGGGGCAGCAGATTGAACGTCTGGAACACGAACCCGATCTCCTTGTTACGAATCCGCGCCAATTCGTCGTCTGACAAGTCGCTCACCTGTTGCCCGTTGAGCCAGTATTCGCCCGCGGTGGGCGTGTCGAGGCATCCGATGAGGTTCATCAACGTCGATTTCCCAGAGCCCGAGGGTCCCATGATGGCCACGAACTCGTTGCGTCGCATCTGGATCTCGACGCCGCGCAGCGCGTGTACCACCTCGCCGCCCATGTCGTAGTCGCGCGTGAGCTTGTGCGTGAGGATGACGGTGTCGGGCAGCGGCGTATCGCCGGTGCGGAACCCGGTCGGCTGGACGCTGGTCACAGGGGGTGTCCTACCAGCGCCTGGACCTGCGCGCGGGCGATGAGGTAGTCATAGCGTGCCTGGACCTGGTTCACCTCGGCCTGGGTCTCGTTGGCCTGAGCGGTGAGCAGGTCCAGCAGGGTGCCGGCGCCGAGCCGATAGCGCTCCTGCGTGACGCGGCGCGCCTCGGCGGCAGCGACCACGTTGGCGCCGGTGATCTCGATCTTCGCAAACGCGGTGGACATGGCCGCGAGCTGCTGGGTGAGGTCGGCGCCGAGCTGGCGACGCGTGTCGGCGGTCTGCGCCCGCGCGTTGTCCAGGTCCACGGCGCTCGAGGCCGTGGTTTTCTCCCGCTGAAAGCCGTCGAACACCGTCCACGACAGCGCGAAGCTCAGCCGGTTCAAGTTGCGGTTCCCCCCGTCGAACCCCTGCCACGGCTCGTTCGGTCCCTGGCTCGAGGTGTTGTACGACGCGGTGAGCTTCGGGAGATACTGGGAGCGGTTGGACCAGAGCGTCGCCGCCGTGGCGCGCTCCGACGCCGCCGCCTGCATCACCACCGGCGCCTGCCGTAGCGCCGCGGTCCGAAGCTCCGTGGTATCGGGGACCGGCGGCAGCTGCGAGTCCGGGACCGCCCGTACCACGCCGTCCACGCCGATCTGCCGTGCGAGGTTCGCCTGGGCCGTCGCCAGGTTCGCCTGCGCCTGCAGCAGCGCGAGCCGGGCGTTACCGAGATCCACGGTCGCCGTGAGCGTGTCGGAGCGTGTGGCCGCCCCCGCCTGGAACTTGTTGACGGAGATCTGGAGCTCCTCCTTGGCGCGCTCGAGCTGCGCTTCGGCGACGCGCACCAGCTCCTCGTTGGCGAGCGACGTGTAGAACAGCTGCGCGGTCGCGGCGCTCACCAGGTAGCGCTGGTTCACGACCTCGGCATCGGCTGCGTCCTGCGTGGCGTCGGCGTTCCGGTAGGTGGCAAGGCGCCGGAATCCGGTGAACAAGTCGACGGACGCGGATAGGCCCGTGTTGAACTGGTACGTCCCTGCGCTCGCCGATTGAAAGCCGTTGACGTTCGACTGCGTGTTCTGCCGAAACGCGCTCGAGGAGAACAGCACTGTGGGCAGGAACGCACCGACCGCGCCGCGTTTCTGCCAACCCGCGTTGGTCGCGTCGCCCCGCGCGCGCACCATGGCCGGCTGCACGTCGAGCGCCCGACGGACCGCCTCCACCAGCGACACCTGGAGTTGTCCCGGCTGCCCGGCAGCGAGCTTCTGCTGCGCGGCGACACCGGTCGAGACGAACGCCGACACGATGCCCGCGAGCACCGCCCGTCGCGCACCCCTCATTTCCTCCGTCCCTTCCGTCCTCCCGACCCCGAGTCGGCCTTCTCCTGCTCCTTTTGATGCCGGTACCGGGCCACATGGTCGCGGTACTTGGCCTGTTGATCAGGCGTGAGCTGGAGCGCGACCTCGGAGTCCATCTGCGCCCGCATCGAATCGAAGCGCGGGCGAACCGTTTCCCACACGGCGGTCATCCGCGTCCGGTGGCGCTGCACGATTGCCCGCACCGAGTCGCGCTGCGCGGGGTCGAGCCGCAACTCCTCGGTCAGCTCGTCCATCATCCGATCGAGGCCGCGCCCGCGATCGGGCGCCGCCGCGGACGCGTAGCGGACCCAGAGCGCGCGGCCGCCGGCCCCGACAGCCAGCCCCGCCGCGAACGTCGCGACGAGGAAGACCACAGCCCAGGTTGTGGAACGGTTCAGCATGACGTCCCTTCCTTTGCTAGTTGTTGCCGATCACCGAGGCGAGGACGACCTCGACCTCCGCCGGGTGCGCCGGCGGCGCGATCAGGACGTCCGAGACCGTCGGGCGAGGGGACGCCGCCGTAGCGCGACCTACGACGTAGCCGGCGGCCAGCGCCACGACGAGGGCGGCCGCCACGCCGGTCCGCGCCCAACGGGCGAGCACGGCGTCCCACGACGCCACGCGAACGTGCTCGGCGTGCGCCAGCACGCGCGCGATGAACACCGGTGCGTCACCCGGGTCGAGCGCCTCTCGCAGCGCCTTCCCGAGCACCAGATCGGGCCGGTGATCGAACGACAGTGGATCTTTCATGCCTCCTCCTTCCAGTCTGCGAGCAGCACCCGCAAGCGGCGCCGCGCGTGAAACACTTCCGATCGGACCGTTCCCTCGGGAATTCCGAGGATCGCGGCGATCTCACCGTGCGAGTAGCCTTCGACGTCGAACAGCACTACCGCCAGGCGCCGCCGCTCGGGCAGCTCGGCGAGCGCCTCGCGCAGCCGCTGGTTCAGCGCCCGCCGCTCGGCCGTCGTGTCGGGTCGCGGGCCGCCGGCCGTGAGCCCGACGTCGATCGGCTCGACCTGCCGGACCGAGCGGCGCCGCCGCCGATCCGTGGCGGCATTGGCGACGATCCGCAGCAGCCAGGGGCCGAACGGGCGCCGCGCGTCGTACTGATCGAGCTTCACGAGCGCCGAGAGCATGGCATCCTGGGCGGCGTCGTCTGCGTCCTCGGCGTTGCCCAGCACCGCCCGCGCCACCCGCCGCGCTACGCCGGCGTACCGCTCCACCAGGATGCCAAAGGCCGCCCGCTCGCCGGCCACGGCGCGGGCGACCAGGTCGGCCTCGTCCTGCTGAGCTATACGCGCGACCGGCTGCGGGGGTTGGGGATCAGCCATCGTCCGCGTCCCGTGTGCGGCGCCGCTCGAAGGTGTATACGGCGAACGCCAGGGCCAGCGAGAACGCCCCGGCAGCGAGCACGATCGCCATGACGCGTGGGAACGCGAGCAGCAGCCCGCCTATCCCTGCAAACACGAGCGCGGCAGTCGAGGTGATCGCCCGACGCAGCCCGCCCGCCACACGGCGCACCGTCACGACGGCCACCGCCCCGAGCTCGTACCTCGAGCGCTTGTGCGGTTGCTCGGGAACTGACGACGGCGCGGTGGCGGGCGCTCCCACGAGCCGGGCCGGGAGGAATCGGCGACGGGCCTGCAGCACGATTTCGCGGCTGGTCGCGAGGTCGCGCAGGAATTGTTGCCCCAACGCAGCGGCGAGCTGGTTGCATTCGGCGAAGAGATCCAGCTCGTAGTTCCCGAGCAAGCTCGAGACGTTGAGGTTACTCGACCCGACGCGGGCCCAGCGGTGATCGACCAGCAGCGTCTTGGCATGCAGCATCGGGCCCTGCCACTCGAAGATGCGCGCACCCGCACGCAACAGATCACGATAGCCGATCCGCGTGGAATCCCGCAGGACGGGGAGGTCGCTCGTGCCGGGGACGAGCAGGCGCACGTCCACGCCGGCCCGTGCGGCGTCGAGCAGGCTGGCGTACAGGGGCGGCGGGGCGATCAGATACGCGTCGGTGATCCACAGGCGATCCGTCGCGCTCGCGGTCAGAAGCTGGACGGCGCGGTACATGCGCGCCCGGCCGGGCACGCCCGATACGACGCGCGCCGTCGAGGACCCGCATTCCACGGGATCGGCTTCCAGCTCGTCGGGCGGAAGCGGCGCGCCGGCGCGCCGCCAGATGCTGGCGAACGCGTCGTCGAGCGCCGCGGCGGCGGGTCCGGTGACGGCCACCATGGTGTCGCGCCACGGCCGGCGCCCGCGCGCGGGGTCTCCCGCCCACTCGTTGCCGATGCACAGCCCGCCGGTCATCGCCCAACTGCCGTCGGTGACGAGCAGCTTGCGGTGATCCCGGGCGAATACGTCGAGCGGGTGGCGGGTGAGGAGCGGGTGGAAGGCGCGCACCTCGACGCCGGCCTGAGTCAGCCGCCGCCAATAGCGCCGCGAGGTGCCGAGCGAGCCGAGGGCGTCGTACAGGACGCGCACGCGGACCCCGGAGCGGGCCCGTTCGACCAGCGCGTCGGCGAAGCGACGGCCGGTCGCGTCGCCGCGGATGATGTAGTTCTCGAAGTGCACCCAGCGGCGCGCCGCGGCGATCGCAGCGAGCATCGCCTCCAGGGCGCGCGCGCTGTCGGGGTGGTGCTCGAGGCGATTGCCGTCGATGGGCCGGGCGCCCGCCGCGCGGTCGATGGCGAGGGCGAGCGGGTCGCCCGCGGCGGGCGCGGCGGTGGCGCGAACGCTCACCCCACAGCCGCCTGCCCGCCGAGACCGAGCGTCGCCTCCGCCGGTCGGAGCGCCTGAATCACGAAGGCGATGTGCTCGTCCAGCGGCACACCCAGCTCGGCGGCCCCCTGATTCACTTCGTCGCGATTCACGCCGCGCGCAAACCCCTTGTCCTTGAGCTTCTTCTTCACCGACGACACCTCGAGATCCACGAAGCTCTTGGACGGGCGCACCAGCGCGCACGCCACCAGGAAGCCGCACAACTCGTCCACTGCGAACAACGTCTGCGCCATCAGGCTATCCCGCGGCACGCCGGTGTACGCTCCGTGCCCGAGAATGGCGCGGCACATTGGCTCGGGCACGCCCTTGTCGCGCAGCAGCCCTACGCCCCATGCGGGGTGGCCGTCGGTGGGCGAGTGCTCGTGATTGGGGAACTTTTCGTAGTCGAAGTCGTGCAGCAGTCCCACGATTCCCCACGTCTCCGGGTCCGCGCCGTGCTTCTCCGCGTAGGCGCGCATCGCGGCCTCGACCGCCAGCATGTGCTGGCGGAGGGAAGGGGACTGGGTGTGCTCCTGCATCAACTGCACGGCTTCGGCGCGGTTCATGCCGTCTCCACGCTCCATTTCTCCGCCCACAGCTCGGCCATCAGGATGGGCCAGAGCTTGCGGGCGTTGTTGCGCGCGCCGGCGCGGTGCTCCGCGAGGAGGCGCGCGGTCGGCGCGTCCCGGAACAGCCGGGGCGCCGCGAGGTAGCGATCGGCGAGCGATCGCAGTCCCGCGTTGAGCCACCGCGCCACGGGCACCGACAGCCCGCGCTTCCTGCGGCGAATCACCGCGTCCGGAACGAGCCCGCGCGCCGCTTCCTTCAATATCGCCTTGGTGGTGAACCCCCGCACCTTGAGCGCCGACGGCGCCGCCAGCGCCAGCTCCATCACCTCGCGGTCCAGGTATGGCGCCCGTGCCTCGATCGATGCGAGCATCGTGCCCCGGTCTACCTTGACGAGCAGGTTGTCCGGGAGATAGGTGAGGAAGTCGAGCCACAACACCCGGTTGAGCGACGCACCCGGGGGGAAGCCGCGTAACAACCCGTCAGCCCAGGCCATGACGCGGTCGTCCGGCCCCAGCGCGCCGAACCATGTCAGGTGACGCTCCACGGGCGGCAGCTCGGCGCCCGCGACGAACTGCTTGAGGAGGAACTCGAGCGTGACTTTGCCAGTCGAGGTCGGCAGCCGATTCACGAGCCAGCGGAGTGCCGCCCGTCCGGGGATCCCGTGGTACAACCCCGCGGCCTTGTGGCCCAGGTAGGTGGGGTAGCCGCCGAACAGCTCGTCCGCGCCTTCCCCCGAGAGCACGACCTTGACGTGCTCCCGGGCCGACTCGGCCAAGAGAAACGTCGGTAGGATGGCGGGATCGCCCACCGGCTCGGCGAGCGAACGGGTCACGACGTCGAACGCGCGCTCGAGCGCGGAGTCGTCCGCGGTCACGACGTGGTGAATGGTGCGGATGTCGTGCGTCACCGCCTCCGCGTGGGGGCTCTCGTCGTAGCCCCGCTCGAAGAATCTCACGGAGTAGGTGTGGATCTTCTCGCCTGACATGACGAGCGCCGCCGCGGCCGCGAGAAGCGACGAATCGAGCCCGCCGCTCGTGAACACGCCCACGGGCACGTCGGACATCAGCTCGCGCTCGACCGCGCGGAGCAGCGCGTCGCGCAGCGTGGCCGGGCCGTCGAGCCGCGACGGCCGCGCGGCGACAGCGGCCGGGTCCCAATAGCGACGCACCGCCAATCCCTTGCGGTCGGCCACCAGGAGATGGGCCGGCGCGAGCTTCGAGATGCCGTCGAGCATCGTGTGCGGCGCGGGGACGTAGCCGAGCGCGCCGTACAGCGCCGCGGCGATGGGGTTCACGCGGCGTGGCTGGTCGGGGTAGGCGAGCAGCGCCTGCATCTCCGACGCGAATCGCAACTCGCCGTTCACCTGTGCCCAAAACAATGGCTTCTCACCGGCGCGGTCGCGCGCGAGCACCAACCGCCCCTGCCGGTCGTCCCACACCGCCAGCCCGAACATCCCCTCGAGCCGTGCGACGCCGTCAGCGCCGAAGCGCTCATACAGGGGAACGATCGTCTCGATGTCGCCCGTCGAGCGGAAGGGATAACCGGCGAGGGTGTACTCGCGGCGCAGGTCCGGTGCGTTGTAGATCTCGCCGTTGCAAATCATCCAGATGGCGCCATCGGGGTTCTGGAACGGCTGGTCGCCGGTGGTCAGGTCCATGATGGCGAGCCGGCGGGCACCCAACCGCGCGCGCTCGTGACCCACGATGCGCTCGCCGTCGGGACCGCGATGAGCCAGCGCGGCTGCCATGGCCGATATGCAGTCGGGATGCTTGAGCGGGGCGCCCGAGAGCGAGACGGCACCGAAGATGCCGCACACTACCGCCCCCTTCCACCACGCCGGGGAGGCTCGCATGGCCCGTATGCCGCGTAGTGGTCGTCCGCGGCCAGGAGCGGCAGCGCGGCGCCGAGGGCGGCGCGCGCCTCGCGGTGCCCGGCGCCCGTCAAGAACACCGTGGCCATGGGGCAGCGCGCCAGCGCCTCGCGCCAATACCCCGCGGGAAGGAGCGGCGACCCGGGAAGGGAGCGGAACCGCTCCACGTTGTCGGCGATGTAGTTGCTGGTGAGCTCTCGACCCGTCTCGGTGGCGACAGCGATGGGGCGGCCGAGGTAGAAAGGCAGCGACGGCGCGTAGGCGAGGACGCCGAGCACGGTGCCGGTGCCGCCGCTGCGCTCGAGTGCCGCGGCGGTGGCGCTCGCCACGGCGGCGGAGGAGCGGTCTTCCCCCACCGCGACGAGCAGGTTTCCGGAGAGGAACGGGAGGGCCATGACGACCACCGCATACCCGAACATCGTCGTGCGGGCTCGGCGAGTGAGGGCGCCAAACGCTACCAGGGCCGCGGAGCAGAGCACCACGATCCCGAGCGCCACGGCCGTAGGCGGGATGGCGGCTTTCTCGGCCGGCGTGAGGCTGATGGGCGCGGGGAGCCAGCTCGTGAGCGCAACCAGCGCCAGGCCGGCGACGCCCGAGACGCCGACGTAGGCGCGTGCCGCGGTGTGGCTCCCGCCCGCCGTCAGGTTCCGGGTGGCCGCGAGGGCGAGGGCCGGGATCAACGGGAGCACGTACTGCGGCAGCTTGGACTGATTGAGCGACAGGAATACGAGCGGCACGATCACCCAGCACGCGAGGAGCAGGGGCTCACGGGCTGCCTCGTCGCGCCGAGCGTCCCAGGTGGCCCGCCAGTGCCTTACACGCGCGAGTGCCGGGACTATCCAGGGAAACGCCGCGAGCGGGACGATGGGCAGGTAGTACCAGAACGGTGCGGTGCGGTGGAAGCTCCGCGTCGTGACCCGCTCGAGCGTCTCGCGGAGGAACACATAGCCGGGGAAATCCGGATGCTCGATCGAGACGGCGACAAACCACGGCAGCGCGATCGCGCCGAACAGCGCGAGCCCCCGCCACGGAAACAATCTGCGCACGGACGTGCCGGTGGCGGCCGCGTGGGAGACCAATGCGAGCAGCGGGATTGCGATGGCGATCGGGCCCTTGGTGAGGGCGCCCACCGCCATCGCCGCCCAGGCGGCGACAGGCCGCTCGTCGGCGAACCAGACGATCGCGGCGGTGGTGCACAGCGTGAGCGTGCTGTCGAAGATGGCGGTGCGGGCGTAGGCGAGCGGCAGCACCATGGTGGCGTAGGCGAGCCCGGTGAGCCAGCCGGCCGCGTCGCCCCAGCGGCGCCGCGCGAACCACACCAGCAGCGCGATGGTCGCGAGCGTCGCGAGATAGGCGGGCAGCCGGGCGGCCGCTTCGGTCGGGCCGAACAGCTCCATCATGGCGGCGGCGGCGGCGAAGTAGACGATCGGCTTGTCGAGATAGGGGAGGCCATCCAGGTGCGGCACGACGTAGTCGTTGGACTGGGCCATCTCGCGGGCCACTTCGGCGTTGCGGCCCTCGTCGGGGTCGAACAGGCGGTAGCCGTTCAGGTTCCAGCCGAGCGCGACCGCCGCGAGCATGAGGAGCAAGGGCAGGCTGATCAACGGGCGCGATGGCGACGGCGGCGAGGTCTGAATAAGCTTGGCGTGTGGGTGATCGAGCTCGGGCGCTAAAGCTATTCGAGCGCGCGTACCAGTGCCAGTTGGCGGGCGATCTGGCGGGAGCGGTGCACCTGTACCAGGCTTCGCTCGCGGAGCTGCCGACGGCGGAGGCGCACACGTTTCTCGGCTGGGTGTACTCGTTTGAGCGACGCTATGACGAGGCGATCGCCCAATGCAAGCGCGCGATTGCGGTGGATCCCACATTCGGGAATCCCTACAACGACATCGGGTGCTATCTCATCGAGCTGGGGCGGGAGGACGACGCGATTCCGTGGCTCAAGCAGGCGATGGACGCGCCGCGCTACGAAGCGCCGCAGTTCCCGCACGTGAACCTGGCGCGGATCTACGAGAAGAAAGGCCAGGTGCTGGACGCAGTGGCGGAATACGGGCGCGCACTAGAGAAAATGCCGGGCTATGCTCCCGCGATAGGGGGATTGCGACGCTTGCAGGGAAAGGTGAACTAGAGGCGGGGCGGCAAAGGGCGGCAAAGGGCGGCAAAGGAGGTGACGTAGAGACATGCATCCGCAGCTCCAGCTAGTCGCCGACGAGTATCGCAGCGCGCAAGCACGGCTTCACGACTTGGTCCGCGCGATTCCGGAAGAGCAGTGGGCCAAGCGTCCCGACCCGGCGCGCTGGTCCGTGGCCGAGTGCGTGGCGCATCTGAACATCACGTCACTGGCCTACGTACCGCTGTTGCAGCATGCGGTGTCGCGCGCTCGCATGTTGGAGCGGCGCTCCCCGAGTCGCTACCGTCGGGATCCCATCGGCTGGCTGTTGTGGGCGACCATGGGGCCGCCGGTTCGCTTCCGCATCAAGACCATTGCTCGGTTCCTGCCGTCGAGCGTGGCGGCCCCTGAGCTCCTCGTCCAGGAATTCGATCGCCTGCAGGCGGCGCAGCTCGACTGCCTGGCCCAGGCGGACGGGTTGCCCCTTTCTCAGGTGCGCGTGACGTCACCGTTCAACGCGCGCGTGCGGTACAACCTGTACTCGTGCTTCACGATCTTGCCGCGGCACCAGCATCGGCACTTGTGGCAGGCGGAGAGGGTGTGGGAGCCGCGACTTCTGAGCGGCGCGAGGTGATCGCGTGAATCAAGCAGATGCCTAGCATAACCATCTCCTCCGCCGTGGGCCGGGCGGCCGCGTTCGCGGTGGCCCTCGTGTTCGTCGCGCTCATCGCCTGGTGCTCGAAGAGCAGCCCAAAGTACCGGCGCATGACGAAGGCCGATCACTGCATGGGCATGCCGGTCCATGCAGGACCAACTGGACCCCTGATCGGCTACTTGATCGGCGGTGCTGTCGTCGATCCGGGCAGCGGTCCGGTTCAGGCGATCGATGTCTCGGTCGTTGTCGATGGGGAAACACGCAGCGTCTGGCGGCGTCAGTCAGACGTCATGACTTGGTACGTGCCCGTCCGCGCCATCTCGCCGAAAGAGTGCGTCTGGACAGCACCAGGTCCTACCGGCGGTACATGGCAACCGACAAACCTCGAATTCGGCCTCGATGTCCCGCTCTGGCATCGCCTGTTCGGTGGCTGGACGCGAAGCTACGGCTTGTTGACGAGCTGGAGGCCGATGTAACGGCGCTCGCGCGCCGGCGCGAGTCAACTCGCGGCTCGGCGTGTGCCCCTAAACGGGCGTGCAGGTGCCGCTTCCGCGGCAGGGCCGAGCCGCGGCTTCAGCCGCGACTCTTAGCGACTTTCGGTTGTAAGGGCGCTCCGGGTACTACAACTCCCTCGGTCCGCGCATCGGCTAGTCGGGCTTCCGCGGATGGGCCCGCAGCCGTGCCGCTGCCTCGTCGATCCGGACGACGTACGCACGCACGTTCTCGCCGTGCCCACGTCGCGGCACGACGAAGTGGCTATCGTCGGGCTGCGAGCTCTTCAAGTCGTCGACCATGAGATCTCCGCCGTGCGCCTCGACCACACCCTCGAAGCGCTCCACTGCCGAAAGCAGGTCCGCCAGGTCGTCAGGGCGCTCGGCGCCGGTCAGGGCGATGCCACGCTGCCGCAGTCGGGCTGCGACCTCCGCCGCGGCGCGCGCCTGTTCTTCATCCTGGTACGGATCGAGAGCCATGCTCAGTTCTCCTTCGCGATAGGCATCCGACGCTCCTGAGGTCGTTCCACCACCGTTTGCCACAACCACTGCCGGGCCGCGTCGACTTCACCTTCGGTTACCGCATGCCCACCCGGCTCCCAGTGGACCGTCACGGCCGCCCCCGCTCGTCGCAGCAGATCGGCAAGATGCTCGGCCTGCGCCGGCGGTGCCATCGAGTCCGCGCGACCGGCCCCGATGAACACGGACGTGCCGGTCAGATCGGGGAGTGGGTCGGGCTCGAAGGGTACCATGGGGCTCAAGAGCACCGCTCCGCGGACCAGTCCGGGACGTCGCAAGAGCAGACTCCCCGCGATGTTCGCGCCGTTCGAGAACCCCACCGCCACGATGCCTTTGAGATCGAGGTCGTACGTCTTCGCGGCCGCCTCGATGAACTGTGCCAGCTCCTCGGTGCGGCGGGCCAGGTCCTCCTGATCGAACACACCCTCGGCGATACGACGGAAGAAGCGCGGCGCGCCGCGCTCGAGCACCTTGCCGCGCGGGCCCAGCAGCCCGGCTCCCGGAAGCAGCGCTCGCCCGAGAGGAATGAGGTCTTCCTCGTCCCCACCCGTGCCGTGCAGCAGCAGGAGTGTCGTGCTGCTCGCGAGCTCCGCCCCAGCGGCCGGCGGGACGTAGCGGTGAATGAACCCGAGCGCGTCGCCACTCACGTCCTCGGGTCCGGTCGCGCTCGTGATGAGCGTGGCCGTGGGCGCCGGCACCGGAAGATGGATGGGCGGCAGGATCGCCTCGATTTCCGCTCGGTGTGCCTCGTACTGGCGCGGCAGCATCAGGCGCTCCCCGAGCCGCGCCACCGGCTCGTCGATGGCGAACCCCGGCGGGTCGGTGGCGAGCTCGAACAGCACTCCGCCCGGCTCGCGAAAATAGACCGAGTGGAAGTAGTTCCGATCGATCACCGGCGTGGGCTCGAGCCCCGCCAGCGTGACCCGCTCGCGCATCCCGAGCTGCGCGGCGTCGTCGGGGACGCGCCACGCCACGTGGTGGACCGTTCCCGCTCCCCCGGCGCCGCGCACGAAACCGCCGACCGAGCGCACGTCCACGATGGCTCCGGGCCCGCCATCGCCGACGGCGAACCGCCGGGTGGTGCCGTCTTCGCTGACGGGACGGAAGCCAAGCGTGTCCACGAGCACGCGCTCGGTGTCGTCGCCGTGCTCCGCCCAGATCGTCACGCCATGAAAGCCGTGGATCGCGTGCTCGCGCGGGATGCCGGGTGCCTCTCCCCAGGCGGGCCTCGCTTCGGCCCCGGCGTGGCCGACGAGCTGCAGCATCAACCCATCGTGGTCCTTGAAGGAAATCACCTGCCTCGTCGGCCCCTCAAACGTTACTCCGTGACGCACGAACCGCTCGACCCAGAATCCCAATGCGCGCGGCAGCACGGCGAACGCCGTGACGGCGACCTGGCCTGTCCCCTGGCGCCCGGACCTCGCGCCGGGCCAGGGGAAAAAGGTCATGATGCTGCCCGGAGTGCCGACCTCGTCGCCGAAGTAGAGATGGTAGGTCTCCGGATCGTCGAAATTCACGGTGCGCTTCACCAGCCGGAGGCCGAGCAGCCCCACGTAGAAGTCGAGGTTCTTTTGCGGGTCACTCGCGATCGCGGTGACGTGATGGATGCCGAGGACGCCCGTCACGATCAATACTCCGCGAACGCGTCATCCGGATAGCAGTACAGCCAGCGCTCACCCGGTTCCGCCGACGCGATCACCGGATGGCCGGTCGCCCGCGCGTGCTTGCTGGCGTGCCGGTTGGGTGAGTCATCGCAGCACTGGGTCGTGCCGCACTCCTGACAGGTACGCAGGTGGACCCACCGCGCACCCATCTTCACGCACTCCTCGCACTCCCGGCGCTTCGCGTGCCGGACGGTGGTAATCGCGGCGATGTGAACACAACGCTCGTCGGGCATGGTCTGGTCCTATTAGATGTCGCCGCCCCACGCGTCTTCCACCGCGAACGCTTCCGGCGGGCTCGATTCGAAGGGTTGGGGGGGAACCTGCTCGTCGAACAACGGCGCGCAAGTGCCACGTGTTCCCGGCCGGAGCCGAACGTCGTCGTAGATTAACAGGTCATGATGCTCGCGGCTCGACTTCGCGCCATCATCCGGCAGCGCTGCCCCGTGTGTCTTCAGGGGGCCATGTTCCGCGGCCGCTTCGAAATGAATACCACGTGCCCGGTGTGCGGACACCGGTTCGAGCGCGAACCGGGCTTTTTTCAGGGTGCGATGTACGTGAGCTACGGGATCGGGATCGTGTATATCGGGGTGCTGGCCATTCTGGCCAACGCGTTTCTGGTCCCGCACATCGACGTGGTTCCGGCGGCCGGCTGTATTGTCGCGATTCACCTCGCCTGCGTTCCGGCCGTGTTCCGTTATTCTCGCGTGATTTGGGCGCACCTGAACGTCGGCACGCTCAGACCCTCATGAGCCCCGGCACATGGGGCCGTTGGATTGCTATCCGGACAACGCAGGCGCACAATCAAGCGCACATCCTCATCGAGAAACCCGCCCATGACC
>Ga0209470_1001826_pt1 | contig 15407 bp, 12 predicted proteins | sample GraSoiAngelo_125_FD_185882 | JGI IMG/M metagenome (GOLD analysis project Ga0209470, IMG submission 185882) | Grasslands soil microbial communities from the Angelo Coastal Reserve, California, USA - 14_0927_05_40cm (SPAdes) (version 2) | ecosystem: Environmental > Terrestrial > Soil > Grasslands ... | reverse complement strand
AAGATGCTGCCTTTCCATTCAGGGAATTGGTCTCCCGTATAGAACACCATGCCGGAAAGCCCGATAGAGGGTGACCAGAAGAGCCAGGGCGGCTCCATGCCTGGGGCGGTGAACTGATCGAGCACGGGACCCGACTCACCGGTGAGATCGCCTGTATAGGAGCGGCCGAAGGAAATGGTAGGCCAGCCGTAGTTGTGGCCCGCTCTAATAATGTTGATCTCATCGCCGCCTTGTGGACCATTCTCGTTTTCCCAGATTTCGCCGGTCTCCGGGTGAACAATGATCGCCATCGCGTTCCGGATGCCAAGCGCATACAGTTCGGGTTTGTACCCGGCGCGCCCGATGAACGGATTATCGGACTGGACGCTCCCGTCGTCGTTGAGACGCAGGATCTTGCCGAAATCGCTGGCTGGATCCTGTGCATCCGACATGGTCGCCAAACCTGCTCGCCCGCTGTACGGAAGCGGGACACCGATGGCCAGATAAATCTTGCCGTCGCGTCCGAACACGAAGCGCGCGGCGGACGCTCCGGCGACCATCGTGTCGGTGACGAAGATGTCACGTATCTCCGTCATCGCCTGGCCGTCGAGGCGGCCGCGGGCCAGGACGGCCGCCGCGGCGTCCTTATCGCCGGCTTTTTCTCTGTAATAGGTGAAGTAAACCCACTTGTTCTCCGCAAAGCGAGGATGAAGGGCAATGTCATTCAGGCCCTGCAAATTCCGGTTTGGAATCGCTGGCAAACCGGCAATTGGGACCGGGTCGAGCACTCCGTTCCGCACGATCCGGATCCGCCCGGGGCGTTCCGTGATCAGCATGTTGCCGTCAGGGAGAAATGCGAGCGCGTACGGATGCGAGAGGCCCTTCATCGGCACCATGCGGAATTGCGGCCCAGGAATTGGTCTTCCACTCGGTCCTCGCCTGGAGCTGTCGAAGATCCTTGGCCCGTCCGGCAGTGTGTCTCGAGCGGGCATCGGAGCCTGCTGTGCGATGATGAGAGCCGCAAAAAGCACGCATGTCACCGCAAGGGCGGCAAAACCCATCGTCGTAGAACGCATGAAGTAACCTCCGGGGGCGCAGTAGGGATTTCTTTTATAACGTTGAACGGGAAAAGACAAGATCCGCATGAAGGTCGTATGAATTTCTTACTTCGACTCAGGGACCATATACGTATAATGAAGTTCATCGTCTGTATGGATATACCATTATGAAATCCGCGCTCAAACGAAAGAACTACTACCTGGACGAAAGAAAAATCCGGCGCGCGCGCGCAATATTGGGTGCGAGAACCGAGACGGAAGCCGTCGATGCTGCATTGGATCTCGTAGTTTTTAGAAGGCAAATTCTCAAGTCGCTGGAGAAAGTCGCGGGCAAAGGCGGAATAGAAAAAATCTTTTAGTGGCCAAGCACTTAATTGACACCGACCTGTACATTGATCTTATCCAAACCGGAATAACCCTTCCCCTTCTTCATGAGCTATACGACAAGGAGGCCCCAGGCATCTTCTTCAGCTCTGTCGTCGCCCAAGAATTGTTGGCCGGCGCTCGAACACCTGGCGGAAGAAAGCGCGTGGAAGTATTGTTAGGTCCGTTCGAAAAGGCTGGTCGAGTCTTAACTCCAACCCACCGCCACTGGAAAGACGCAGGAACCATGTTGGCAAAACTCATGAGCACCCGGCCGGATCTCAAAGCAAAATTGCCGGCCCTGCTGAATGACTGCTTGTTGGCGTTGAGCGCGCGGTCGCTCGGCGCGACCTTATATACCAGAAATCGAGATGATTTCATTTTGCTGAGGACCATCCGGTCTTTTTCTCTTGTGGTGATTCGTTGAGATCCGTCGGGATCAGAACACTTTTCGAAACGTAAGGTTGATTCGAACTTTGCCGGTGAGCGGATGCTGCCCGTCCCTGAGCGGAGCGACACCGTGATAGACAAAACGGGCGGGGCCGCCCCACACCGCGACATCGCCGTTTTCAACCAGCAGGCGGCGCACGGGATCCTTGCGGCGCTTGCCGCCCCACAGAAATACGGCAGGCAGGCCGAGCGAAACCGAAACGATCGGGGCATACGCGTCGTTCTCGTCGCGATCCTGATGGAGGCTCAGTTTGGCGCCGGCGACATAACGATTGATCAGGCAAGCGTCCGGATCATAGCAGTCGAATCCGGCCTCTCGAGCTGCTCGCAAAGCGATATTGAGGAATAGCCCCGGCATTGGGGGCCAGGGGAGGCCGGTGCCGGGATCCAGAACATCGTAGCGATACCCGGTGCGGTCCGAAACCCAACCGACACGGCCGCAGTTCGTCATTGCGACAGACATTCCGTAACCACCAGGCGTGACTAGGTGGCGGAACGCCGCAATCTGCGTGATCCGCTCCACTTCTTCAAGCAGCGCCGCCGTTTCGGTTACAGCAAAGCCGCGTAGTAATACAGCGCCTTCTTCGAGCCTCTCACGCGAGGGTGGCACCGCATCATTATCGAATAGAGAAGTCATGGGCTTCTAGATTAGGATTTTAGTACTGAATTTTGCCACTTATGTTGGTCCAATGAGTTAAGCTGCGAATTTGTGAGACATCCTCTGGCTATCCTGATCCGGGTGCTGTTCTTCTGCCTGGCAGCGGTTCCGCTGTTGGCGCAGAACACTGCCGAGCTGCGGGGAACGGTCATCGACTCCACAGGAGGCGTCCTGCCGGGTGTCTCCCTGACGCTTATAAATAAAGGTAGCGGTCAGGAACGCGCCCAGTTGACGGACTCGGCCGGCAGCTATGTCTTTGCCACTTTGCCGAACGGCGAATACATGCTCAGGGCGGAATTGTCCGGATTCAAGACACAGATCCGCGACGGCGTGGTACTGCAAGCCGGCCAGCATCTCAATCTAGATCTTTCGTTGTCGGTGGGGGCAATCAACGAAGAAGTTACCGTCACTGAGGCGCCGCCTCTCATGCGGACAGCCAATGCCGAGATCAGTGAGGTCATCGACAATCAGCGTCTGGTCGATTTGCCGCTGAACGGCCGGCAATTCGTTCAGCTGACGTTGCTTAGCGATAACGTGTTTCTCACGCCCGTAGGCACTCGCGGCGCCGCGCTTGCCCAAACTGGAAGACAGGTTGTTATCGGAGGTCAGCGGGTGGGCCATAATTTTTATACCCTGGATGGCGTATCGATCACCGATCAGTACTTCAATAATCTTGTGATCTCGCCGTCCATCGATGCGCTGCAGGAATTCAAGATCGAAAAATCCATTTATTCGGCGGAGTTCGGCGGGAAGGCCTCAGCGAACGTCAATGCAGTAACTAAATCCGGAACGAACAAATTACATGGAAGCGCGTTGGAGTTCGTCAGGAATGATATTTTCGATACGCGCAACTATTTCGATCCGCCCGACCAACCCAAACCGCCTCTTCGCCTGAACCAGTTCGGCGGATCCCTCGGCGGACCGATTGCAAAAAACCGGCTGTTCTTTTTCACCAACTACGAAGGCTCGATCGAGCGCCGTGGGTTGACCCGGACGTTCTCGCTGCCGTCGCTGAACGTTCGGAACGGAGATTTTTCGGGACTGCCTCCCATATACGATCCTGCGACATTCAGTCCGGCGACCGGCAGGAGGCTGGCGTTTGCGGGGAATAAGATTCCTCACGACCGATTGGATCCGGTCGCGCTTGCTTTTCTCGAGAAAGTTCCGCTTCCGAATTCAGCCGGCGAGGTTCAGAATTTTGTCGCGTCACCTCCCATCAAGAATGACGCTCACCAGTTCACCACGCGTCTGGATTACTCCGTCGGTCCTCATGACACGGTGTTTGTCCGCTTCACGGGCGCGAACATGGTGACATTCCAGCCATACGGCAACAGTAATTTGAACGAAACGCTCGTCCCGGGATTCGGCTACCAGATCGTGACTCATAGCCGCAATCTGGCGCTCAGCCACACGCACGTATTTGCCCCGAATCTGATCAATGAATTTCGAACCGGATATCTTCGTGTAACCGGCGGCCAGCAGGGTGAGAACCGCGGCGTGGACTTCGGACTGATTTCCGGCCTCCAGGGTGTGACTCACGATCCAAGCAAGGCGGGATACCCGGCAATCAATCTTGCTGATGCCTACAGCTCGATGGGCGATCCGGCAACCCTGACGCTGCGAAAGAACAACAGTTTCGATTTCTTCGACAGTGTTTCCTGGACTGCGGGCGCGCACAGTTTCAAATTCGGGACGTACATTTACCGGCTGCGGTTCAATCCGCTCAGCTCGCCCAATGCGCGCGGTAGTTTGAACTTCACTCCGCGGTATACATCGTCTGCGCCCGGTCTGGCGGATGGGAACGCCTTTGCGGATTTTCTGCTGGGTTATCCATCGAGCGCTCAGGCCGGGATTGGACGAGGCGAGACGGACGCTCGAACCCTGTGGACGCACTTCTATGCTCAAGATGACTGGCGGCCCTCGGCGCGCCTCACGCTGAATCTGGGAGTCCGATATGAGATCAACGGACAAATGGTGGAAACCGGAAATCGATTTTCGAATCCGGAACTCAACCGGTTCGTCATCGCAAGCGATGACCGGAGCAAAATCAATCCCGACGCGAGTGCGTTGCTGCCTCTGATACCGGTTCCTTACGTCACATCCAAGGAGGCAGGCTACGATCCATCGCTGCAGAAGCCCAGCTACAACCGGATCGCTCCGCGCATCGGCCTTGCGTGGACGCCTTTGGGTTCCGACCGGTTGGTCGTGCGCTCCGGCTTTGGACTGTTTTACAACCAGGCGGGGTACAGCATCAGCGAAAACCTCGCGCAGAATTTGCCGTTCTATTTCAATAAGTCCATCACGCTGCCGGCAGACCAGGCAGTACCCGTCTACACAACAAACAATATCCTGCTGGCCCCCAACACCGGATCGATTGGCGGATCGGGTTTGAATTTTAACTACAGACCGGAATATGCCGAATCGTGGACGCTGAGTCTTCAGCGATCTCTAGGCAACAACTGGGCAGTAATGGCGACGTATTTGGGATCCCGAGTAGTGGGCGCAGACAACTCGACGTATCTCAACATTCCGGAACCCGGACCTGGACCGATTGATCCACGCCGTCCGAACCCGGCGCTGAATGCGATTCGCGCCATCCGCTGGGATGGATGGTCGAAATACGACTCACTGACGATGAAGCTCGAAAAGCGGCTATCCGACAGACTGGCTTTCGACGCCAATTATACATGGTCGAAATCGATGGACGACGCTTCCGATCCCGGTCCGACGTTTCACGAATACAACGTTCCTCAAGACGTCCGGAACTTGCGCGCGGAGAAAGGGCTGTCGAGCTTTCATCATGCGTACCGGTTCGTGTTCACCGGCACGTGGGAATTTCGAAAAGGATGGTCGGTCAACACGATCGGTACATTTCAAACCGGCGCTCCGATCACGATCAATCTGCCCAGCGATAATGCCAATATCGGGGCCGGCCCGGCGCAGCGCCCCAACTTGCTTCGCAATCCGAACCTGAAGAACGGCGGAACGGCCGAACGCTGGTTCGACACGGATGCGTTTGCTATGCCCGCTCCATTCAGTTTCGGCAATGCAGGACGCAACATTGTTTATGAAGACGGCGAGCGGAATATCGATATGTCGCTGGCGAAACAATTCCGAATCAAGGAAGGGACGGCCCTCGAATTTCGCGCGGAGGTCTTCAACGTTTTTAACCTTCTCAACTTCGTCGGCGCACCCGGCCGCATCGCGTTCACGCCGAACTTCGGACGCTTGTTCAATGCGGGTCCATCCCGGCAGGTCCAGCTTGGCCTGAAACTGGCGTTCTAGGCAACCGTAGGGGCGCTCCGCGAAGCGCAAGCGCGACAGCGCGCAGCATCAGCGAAATGTCGAATAGCCCATAACAGCATGCGGTACAGCCTTTTCGGCATTTCATGTGTTGCGTCCAGATCCATGGCGGACAGTATTTCACATTAACCCGAATTAATGTTCAGCTAATCTCCCCTTAATAGCTTCCGTGGTCCAATAACTCGACTGTTGCATTAGTTTGCAACAGCAACGAAATATACTAGGGAGAGAACACAATGAAGAGATTTACAACGTTGGTCTTCGCAGCCCTGATTGCGTTGACGCTTTCGATGCCGGTTTTAGCCCAAGGCACTACGGGCACCAAAAATGCGAAAGCCGCAGCCCAGAAGCAAACCAAAGAGGAGAAAAAGCAAGCTGCGAAGGCGAAGCAGCAAGCCAAAAAGGCGAAGAAAGACTCCAACAAACAAGCCAAAAAGACACCTAGCAAGTAATTCCTTTGATGATCGGAGTGCGAGAAGATTCAGCCTCGCACTCCGATCATCCCCACGCCTCCTGACCTCGAATAAATTCAGAAGCGGTAGCCCTCCTGGTTACCATGAGCAAGATTCGACGTCACAATTCAAATAGTGCTGCCGTGGCCTCTGTAGGTGGCGCACCCGGGCGCGAAGCGCGAGCGCTCTACCCGTTAATCAAAGATCTCCGGCCACGAGAACGTCAGCAGGACATTCCATGCCCCGCTGGCAATGATCAGTTCTTTATGAACGGGGTCGACAGCGACTCCTGAGGGCGCTACGCCTGTAATCTGGCGAACCGGGATTTTCCAGCGCGGAGGAGCATCGCCGGTGTCGTGAATACTCCAGGCGCCGATACCTCCACCCAAGGCTCCAGCAATAATCCAGCCTTTCGGAGGGTACGTCTGGATCTGGCCGACGCCGCCGAAGGCTGTGTTCGGTCCTTGGATCACCGCCTTCGGTTTCGTATTCCCGCTGGCGGTGCGTTCGAAGATAAGCAGAGCCCCGCGGCCGCGCGCACCTTCGCTGTCTGAATCGCGGCCTCCTCCTTCGCCGCCGGTGTTCCCGACAATCAGGAGGTCATTCACGGGATCGACGCCAACGAGCGGATGTCCCCGGCGGGAGCCGCGGATTTGAGTGTCGGGACCGGCCAGAACTCGAATCGGAGCAGCATCTCCGTTCGATTCCCGCGAAAAGACCAGGACTTTCGGCCCGGCGACCGGAATGATGATCTCACCATGCACCTCGTCATAGGTCATCTTGTCGTTGCCGTCGTAATCCGTGCCCTGGATTTGCGTGTGAGGTCCCTGAATAAAACGCGCAGGCGGTTCTTCTCCATTGGCACCGCCGCGGAACATCAGGATGGCTTGCGCCAGAGGGCTATTCACGACGATTTCATCGTGGACCGAGTCGTACGCCAGACTGTGCATTGTCCGGCTGATCATCGACTTCTGACCTTCGAGCGCTCGGACCGGCACCGTGTTTTCCTTCGCCAACCTGGCGAATGCCGCGATCTGCGGCGTGTTCACTCAATTCGGCACCAGGTATTGTTCTCGTTTGCTGTCGTAAGCCACTGCCTGAGGCTTGCCGAATTTCACCGACGTTCGGCCTAATGGTGCGCTGCGAATCGTGCGGACCGGCGTCGCGTTGCCTTCGGCTTTCAGCGAATAGCACGTTGCCGAAGAATTGCCCATATTGGAAACCCAGAATTCCTGATTCTTTAGATCCAGCGAGATTCCAGCAGGGTGGCTTAAGCCGGTCTTGTCTCCATTGATGATTCGCGACGGCGCGACGTCTCCGTCATCCGTTTCACGGAAAACCAGAATGGAGTTGCCGACATCGTTGGCGACGTAGAGGTCGCCGCGGTCGGGATCCAGAGACATACCTCCAGCCCAATCCAGCCGAGTCTTAGAGCCCTGAATGACGCGCAAAGGCGCCGTGTCGCCGCTCGCGTCGAGCGGGTACACATTGATAGACGGAGGATAAAACTTCCCTGTTCCGGCTACTCTGTAGTCGCTGGCGTTTCCCCATGTGCCGACGAACATCAGGTTTTTCTTCACATCAAGGGCAATTCCATGTGTGTCGTATAGCCGGGTGTGTTCGCCTTCCAGTACTCGCAGCGGCTTTTCATCGCCGTTGGCTTCCTTACGGTAGACCATCACTTTAGGCGGATACTGGATGGTGATGTAGATCTCGCCTTTCTCTTCATTGACGGCCGTGGCGAAGTTCCGGTGAGGAGTATTGAGTTTGCGAATGGGCGCGACATCTCCGTTGGCGCCGCCGGGGAACACAATCATGCTATCGGCCGTATCCATTGCGACCGAATGAATGTTGCCAGTTTGGGGGTCGATGTAGAGACCGTTGTTATACTCGTTCAGCGTGTGGGGGCCCTGGATCACGCGCTTCGGTTGAGCCGGTTCAGCATTCGGAGTAGTGTTGTCCAGCCGGTTGAATATCTTGATGCTGAACAAATTTGTGTCCTGAAGAACGACTTCATCACGCAGCGGATCGACGGCGATCGAGCTGTAAATCGGATATGTGTCCTTGATTGTCCGGACGGGAGGACGCGTCACTTCGGTTGTGTCTCCGGTTTCCGGCGACGCTGCGTGGACCGCTGTCTCCCGGAAAGCCGTAAGCAGATTCTTTTCCTCCAAAGCAGCAATCATGCTTGCACTACGACTTTGGGGCTCCGGCGCGCATATCTCTCCGTAATCGGGCACTTCCTGAATCGAAACCAATCGAGGTGAACCCAGAGACGATCCGGATGGATTCTTCAAATTCGACCGTTCTCCCACCAGCGCCAACAACAGAGTGCACGCCGTCATCAACACTAACGCGGCAAAGACTGCCCTGTTGCGTTTAGCCTTTTGTGCGCGCATTGAACCTCCTTGACGCTACAGTTACGCTCCTCTGAGCCGCGGCAATAGCTTCACAGCATTGTCGCGATCGATTGCGCGCAGATCGGTTTCGGTGAACATTTCAAGCGCGCGGATCGCCTGCGCCTGCTCGAGAGATTTTCCACCGGGCGGAAAATCCGTTCCGAACATAATCTTGTCCGCCTTGACGAGCTTCAATAACGACGCCACGGCACCTGGGTTCGCGGCACCCGCCAGATCGTAATACATCTTCCTCAACTCAGGCATGAAACCGTTGGGCATTTGCGTTTTAAAGTTATTGGAGGCTCCGTCGATGCGGCCGGCCAGAAAGGGCAGCGAACCGCCGGCATGCGACCATATCCAGCGGATATTCGGAAAACGGGCAGCGTCGCCGCTGAAGCAAACCCCAGTGATAGCCCGCGTCGTGTCGGTGCCGTACTCCATGGTTCCCGGCCCGACGCCGGGCGCGTAATTGAGATCCCTGCAACAATTGGCTGCCGTTGGATGGACATGAACGACGGCATTGCGTTGGTTGAGCTCTTCCATGACCGGCCTGAATGCGGGGTTACCGAGCCACGTGTCGTTATAGCTCGTAAAAAGGCCGACGCCATCGGCCTTGAGCGTATCGTAGGCATAGGCGATTTCTTTCAAGCTCGCATCGACATCGGGCAGTGGCATCGCGGCAAAGAAACCAAACCGGGTCGGATGATCCTGCACGAGCTTGGCAGCATACTCATTACAGGCGCGAGCCAGACGGCTGGTCACAGCCTTGTCGCCGAACCATAAGCCCGGGTTTGTGATCGAGATCACCGATGCAGCGACACTTCCGCGGTCCATATCCTCGAGGGATTTGGCCGGCGTCCAGGTTGTATTTGCGGGCTGAAGCAGCGGCCGTCCTTTGACTTCGGCAACCCAAACGGCCGGACCAAAATGATGGTGTATGTCGATACGAAAGGGCTTCGCGGAAGTACCCGCCTGCATGAAAGCCAGCGAAGCGAGGAACTTCAAGAAATCTCGTCGATTAGGATCGCTCATGGAATTCACCTCTCTATTTCATTCCAAAGGCTGGATGCGCACGATGTATCCGTTGTGATCGACGTACCAGACGCTAACCGGATCTGTCGAATTATCGATCCATGTTCTTCGATCGTGCGAATAGGGTTCGGGCATCTCGTATTCGATCCATCGCTCGGTCCGTGGATTGAATCGCAGAAAGCGGCCCCCATGCAGCGCGCCCGCCCACACTTCGCCGTTTTTGTCGGGCATCGCCTCGTAAAATGTGACGTACGGAATCGGCGGATAATATTCCGTGATGCGGCGGGTTCGGGGATCCAGTCTGAGGAGCATTCCGCCTCGCCCACCGAACCACGCGTTTCCATCCAAGTCGAAACCTCCGCGAGCGGGGGCGGAGATGGGAGTACGCGTGTCCAGTTCCCACATTTCACCGCTCTTGGTGTCGAGCAGAGCAAGGATGCCGGTTCCGGTCTGGCCGCCGGACCAGTAGCGGCCGTCGGCGCTGAGGATGTTGTCGTAAGTGCCGTTGATCCGCTTGAGCGGGAAATGCTTCACGATTTCGCCATTGCTGCTGTCGATTTTCACGACTCCGTTATTTTCCGTTTCCCACACGTAGCCTTCGGGATCGATATGAAAATTGCTGAACCCTGGAGAATTGACCGGGCTGTCGGTTTCAATATGGAATTGCTTGAACTGCTCGGTCTTTGGATCGAACCGCGTGAGATTGTGTGACCAGTTTTCCGAAAGCCAAATGATATCCTCCTTGTCCACCCAAACCCGATGAGTGCCCGGCAACGCGCCTGGCGTATCGGGCACGCGATACTCCTTGACTGCGCCCGTTCGGGGATCGAGCCTACCTATGTAAGGACTTCGGTGTGCCGTATACCAAATGTTGCCCTGGGAGTCGCCATGCACGTCATGCGGCGCAAGAAGCTGCCGGGGCAACTCGTATTCGGTCACCACGACCCGAGTCGAGACACCGCGCGGCGGCGGCAAATAATGCAGGGGCGCGTCCTTCGAGTCCGGGCCGCGCACTCGCGCGAGCCACTTCGCTACGATCTCCAGTTCCTCGCTGATGGGACGGCCGGCACGGCCGCGGCTCTGCGGGCCGGGTTCTCGAACATTGATCAGCGGCGATCCGGCGCCGGTCATCATCCGGCGGACGATGCTGCGCCATCCCGCTTCGTCGTAGCGCGTTCGAAAGATTTGCTGGTAGGAGTGACAGCCGAATCCGCACGTTAACGAGAACGTCCGTTTCTCCTCGCCGTTGCCCGGTAGATTCAGCATCCATTCCGCTCCGGTAAGCTGCGCAAGAATTTCCGGAGTGGGCGGCAGCACCTCCTTGTCGGTAACTCTCTCGAGAACGATATCAGCGAGCGAAATTGCACCCTCGATTCGAACCGATTCCCTTACATGGGGTTTGAATTCCAGCGGGCGCGCGATTCGCAACGTATAGGTCCCAGGCTCCAGAGTTGGAAATTCGTAGCGGCCGTCCACATCCGAATAAACCGTGCTGCGGATTCCACTGCTTGTGGAGATCAACTGCACCATGATTCCTTCGAGTGGTTCTTGTTTGGTTCCGTGGACGGTCCCACGGGCGCCGCCCAGCAGCGTCCGGCGAGCCGAAGTATTCGTTGCACTCCGCGCCGCGGCGGTGCGATAGCGAGGGTTAGGCGGAGGTTCGTCTCCTTCAAAACAGCACTTGTCGCTTTTGAAGTAGCTCAGCAGATCGGTGAGATCGGGATCGGAAAGCGTGTACCGGTAAGCCGGCATCAGTTGGCCGCCCTGCCGGATCTTCTCGATTACCGCCGCATCGCTGACGGGCTGACCCGAGCGCAGCCTGTCGCGCTTGAAGATGTCCTTCAGCGAAGGTCCGGTTTTCGCGTACTTATTGTGGCAGTACCAGCACTTGTAATAGTAGATCTCCTCGCCGCGCTGCGGGCCCTCGAGGGCGCTTGTTTTCATCTGGTAAATTTCCGCAGAACGCTGATACGGGTCCTTCGTGGCGCCTTGCTGGCCTGTGAGGGTGGCTGCTAACAGCAGGGCTGCACTTGCAGCGGTCATGACTATCGAGGCTCTCTTGTATTCCCCTCCTCGCAGAGGAGGGCGCGAAGCGCGAGCCCGATAGGGCGAAGCCTTAAGAAAGGCTGCGCCACTAAGAAAATGCCGCGAAGCCTCCCAAGCGGCGCAGACGGGCGCGAAGCGCGAGCGCGATAGCGCGAAGCCGTAATAGTGGTCAGACCGGCATCCCGTAGATTTCGCCGAACTGACCATTAATTGAGGCTTCGCCCATCTCTTGAGGCTGCGCGCTATCGCGCTTGCGCTTCGCGCGGGCTCGCGCTTCGCTCCCGGCGCGGCAGCTTCTATAAGCTGTCGCGCCACCCCTCCTCTGCGAGGACGGGAATGCAGCCAGTTCCTCATGGTGTCTTCTCCGGGAAGCGGACAATAAATCCATCGCGGTTCGGCATCCGCACTTTAGGCAGGGTTTGGGCGTTCATCGTATCGTTCTCACCGATCAATTTGTTTAGCGAGAGAATGTACGCTGTCAGCGCGTAGACTTCCTCGTTCGTCAGGGATCTGGGCTGCCTGAACGGCATGGCGCGCCGAATGTAATCGAAGAGGGTTGTTGAGAAGGGCCAGAAGTTGGCGATCGTCTTCTCTGAGTCCATACTCTTGATGGGCTCGCCCCCCACTAGGCGGGCATTGGCGCCGCCTTTTGCCTCTGGTCCATGGCACACGGCGCATTTTGCGGCGTACACGCGCGCGCCATCGGCTGGTGTACCGCTTCCCGGTGGAAGGCCCGTGCCGTCCGGCAAGATGTTGATGTCCCATTCCGGCAGATCGGCCGCGGTAATGGGCTTTCCAAGTTTCGGCGCTTGTCCGAATGCAGCGTTAGAAAACAGCGCAAGCGTTACGAAGATCAGGAATGTGCGAAGCTTAAGCGTAAACATTCCTTACCTCCCCGCCGCGTTCGATCGCCCAACTCGTAATGGCGTTATAGTGTTGGCTCGGGAATCCGGTCACAGCCGGAGGCCGCGCCGTCTGGCCGCGGGCCGCGACAAGCTCCGATCGGGTCGGCTGCATGTTCCCGGCCTCGTCCCATGCGCGGCTTTGAAGGACCACGGGACCGCCATCCCAACGCCATGGCACGCGGAATCGAGTAAATGCCTTGCTATGGACAGGACCCTGAAGCGCGGCTTGAGCCCAGGTCTGTCCACCATCGGCGGACACCATGACCTTGGAGATGCGGCCATTGCCTGAATAGGCGATGCCGGAAACCTCATAGAAACCGGGCCCGCTCAGTGCAAGCCCGGGCGAGGGATGCGTGATGAAGGATTTCACTTCCTGGATGAAATAGAAACGATATGCCTTTCCACCCGGGAGAATCGGCGCGTAGGTCCTGGCTTCGTAAAACGTCATGCCAGGCTGATCGGTGACCTGAAGCCGGCGCACCCATTTGATGTTCATGTTGCCTTCCCAACCGGGCAAGAGCAAGCGCATCGGATAGCCGTTTCCGGGCATGACCCTTTCGCCATTTTGATACAGCGCAATCATGGCGTCGTCCAGAGCCTTCGCCAGGGGCACGCTGCGGCTCAGGTGCGGCGCATCGGCGCCCTCGGCGACAATCCATTTTGCTTTTGAGTCGACACCCGCTTCGTCGAGCAGAGCAGAGAGAGGAACGCCTGTCCATTCGGAACAGGAAACGAGGCCGTGCAAAGCTTGAACGCTGGCCTGAATCGGCTCGTTGGAAAACATCGGCGCGCTGTTGCCGCCGCATTCGACGAAGGCCATACGCGAGACCATCGGATAACGCGAAAGGGTATCCAGCGTGAACACCAGGGGTTGTTTGACGAGGCCGTGGATAACCAGACGATGTTTGTCCGGATCGATGTCGGGATCGCCGGCGTGTGAAATCACAAAGTGCAAAGCATTCGGCGTAAATGTTCCGTTGAGCAGATGGTGCGGAGTGCGGGCATGTTGAGTTCGCGCCTCGGCCTTGGGGTTGCTGAGCGTACGTACCACCTTGTTTTCAAATCGTGACCGGACACCGTAGTCCGGAACGGCGGCGCCGGGAGCTAGGCTCCAGGGATCGTCCGCAAGCTTCTGGGCTGAAGCGGATGGCACCAGCCGATACGCCGACATTGCGCCCGCCAACGTCGCACCACCGCGCAGAAACGCGCGGCGGTGAAGCAGACCATTGCCGGCCACCGGCTCGAGCCTTTGCAATTCTCGCTTTGCTTCTTCATGTGGCGTCATATTGTCCTCCTCGCGTCATCTTCAGGACGCAAAGGTCACAAAATTTTGGGCTGATCGGTTCGATTGCGAGAATAGGTCACACGGAGATCCGAGTCAAGGTGAAGAAACCCCGGTAACCCCGGTAACCGCAGCCCAAATGACATTTTTTGACACGGAAGAGTTTTGGCTATCGACGCCTATATGTTACACAGGCTGATAACATGGCGTCGAAAACCGGCAGGATATTGGATGCTTTGTTATTCTGCACGATAAGCTTGACGCTGCCGGCCGCAGCTCAGGAATCAACATATTCTGCCGATTCTTTAATGGCGGCTTTTGAAAAAGGCTCAAAAGTTTCGCCCAAAGGCACTGAAATCGTCTTCCGCGATGTCGTCGTGGAAAGCAAAAACTCGAAGGTGATCTTCAAGAGTTCGCATAGGGACAAAGTTATTTGCGAACTCGTCTCAAACAAGAACCACAACAAACCGCCTTCGGTTGGCAGCGAGTTAACCGTTACCGGAAAAGTCAGGGGACGTGGACTGCTTGGGAATGTGACTCTTGACTATTGTAGCCTCGCGCTCGTTGCCGACTCGACAGTTTCGACCTACTCCGGTCCGCAAGAAGTCGGGAGCGGACCGGCCGATACACTCCCCGCAGAAGACGTAACATCTGCTTCTTTGCCCGAGCATTCACCCGAGCATATACAGCAGCCCGCAAAGAAACCCGCAACAACCCGGAGCATACAGCCGGCAAAACCTTTAACAGGAAAGGTCAAGCAAGAGGCTGTTCTCACTAGCGAAGCCGGCCGCACTAACCAAGCCGGCCGCCAGGACCAGACGACAAGAAATTCAGAGTCTCGACGGTACGGCCCGTACAGGTTTTACGTGTTGTTGGTTCTCGGCGGCGCTCTCGTTTATGGGATTTTAGCGAAGCTGCTGGGTTCCGCGCTGCGACGGTTGCGTTACTCCAAAGCTTCGAACAGCGACAATACGCCCGAGGTTAGGCAAGCGGCGCTTGAATTACTGTTGATAAAGGCCTCAAAGAAGAAAAGAGCATAGTTCACGAGACCGGTATTCTCAGAAGGACGTCACCCTGATGATCGTCGAACAGCAACGATAGCGTGTGAAGCCACGCATTAAACCGGCTGAGATGATCATCCGACAAACGAAAATATCCATGTGCTCAGGCCAGGCGCCGCCTTGTCAGCAAAGTTCCCGCACTTACAAGGCCGGCCTAAAACGCACGTTTTCAAAACTCCTGATTCAGGGAAGAGAACGCGATCGGTTTTGGCAACTTGGAATTGTGCTTGCATAAATGGAGCACGGAGGATCCCAAATGAACCCACAAGCAGCTCAACGTAAGACACAAATGCACCTCCTCGATATTCCGAGTGCGGCTTTCCGGGCGGGCTATTCGTCACGCCATTTCCGCAGAATCATTGAGGAAGATCACATTCCAGTAATGCAGATCGGCCAGAAACACTTCGTCACTGTGACGG
>Ga0209470_1001824_pt1 | contig 15418 bp, 9 predicted proteins | sample GraSoiAngelo_125_FD_185882 | JGI IMG/M metagenome (GOLD analysis project Ga0209470, IMG submission 185882) | Grasslands soil microbial communities from the Angelo Coastal Reserve, California, USA - 14_0927_05_40cm (SPAdes) (version 2) | ecosystem: Environmental > Terrestrial > Soil > Grasslands ... | reverse complement strand
ATCACCCATCGGGTGGTTGCCCAGCCCGCACGACCTTGAGCTGGCAGGACTGGATATTGATCACAAATCCGTTGCCGAACTTCTCTGCATCGATCATGAGGAATGGCAAAAAGAGATCGCTGCGCACAAGGAGTTCTTCGACTCGTTAGGCGGCGTCGTGCCGAAGGAATTGCTGCAGCAACGCGAAAAGCTCGCCACCCGCTTCAAAGAATGCGCGTGACTGTAGCCGTCGCCCTGTGGGCGACGCAGCGCGCGCGTGCTGCCCACGCCAAAGCGCTTCACGCAGCGAAGCGGCTATAGAATTTGCGAACCGCTTGACTGGCAGCGAATATTTCCGGTGGGTTCGAAAATCGGGAGAAAACAAGGCCTTGCCGCGCCAGCGCGGAATGATTGCGTCGAAATTCGTGGAGCGCGACAAAACAACCTTAAAGGTATCGATCTCGACCTTCCGCTGGGAAAGCTGACAGTCGTCACCGGCCCGAGTGGCAGCGGCAAGTCGAGCCTGGCGTTCGAGACCATTTACGCCGAAGGCCAGCGTCGTTACGTCGAGACGTTCAGCCCTTACATGCGGCAGTTCCTCGACCGCATGGACAAACCGCGCGTGGACGACATTCGCGGCATTCCCCCGGCGATCGCCATCGAGCAGGCCAACCCCGTCAAGAGCTCCCGTTCGACTGTCGGCACCATGACGGAGATCAACGATTATTTGAAATTGTTCTGGCCGCATGTCGCGAAAGCTTTCTGCCCGAATTGTGGTCGCGAAATTTGCCCCGAGACCGCGCAGTCGATTGCCGACCAGGTCATCTGTCATTTCGAGCGAAGTCGAGAAACCCCGTCGCGAAACCGATCGGTAATTCCACGGGATTCCTCCACTTCGCTGCGCTCCGGTCGGAATGACGAGAACGTTGTTCTCATTACGTTTTGGGTTGCCGTTCCGCCAAAGACCGCACCGCGTGCGTTTTTCGATTTTCTCCAGCAGCAGGGGTACCTGCGTGTTTGGATCGACAACCAGGTGGTGCGAGTGGATGTCGATCCAAAAATTAACCGCCTCGGTGCGCGGGTGCAGGTGATCCAGGATCGCGTCGCGGTCACTGAAGAAAATCGCGCCCGATTAGTTGAAGCAATCGAAACGGCACTGCGATTTGGAAAAGGCAAGGTGAACGTAATTCCTGTGGAGGCAGGCGTGTCGCCTGCGAAATCCAAAAACGCGGCCGCCACGGCCGCCACTACAGCAATCCCCTTCTCCACCGGCTGGCACTGCGCCTATTGTGACCTGGACATTCGCCCGCCGACGCCCGGGCTTTTGAGCTTTAATAATCCACTCGGCGCTTGTCCGGAATGTCGCGGCTTCGGTCGCACCATTTCAATCGATCTAAACAAGGCGATTCCGGATCGAACGCGGAGTATCAAACAAGGCGTGGTGCGCGTTTTTCGCGGCGCCGAATTTGGAGAATCGCAGAAGGATTTGCTTCGAGCGTGTGCGCGCGAGGATATCGACACCAACGTGCCGTTTGAGGAATTACCCAAGGCCGACCAGGATTTTGTGATCGATGGCGAAAAGCGATCGGGCGATTACACCGAGGAAGACTACGAACACGATCGGTGGTACGGCGTCCGCGGCTTTTTTCGCTGGCTCGAGAGCAAGACCTACAAGATGCATGTGCGCGTCTTGCTCAGCCGCTATCGCGCTTACATCACCTGTCCCAGCTGTAAGCGTGGGCGCTACCAGCCGGAAGCGTTGAATTACAAATGTAGCGCGACCGTCCCGGTTGCTAGTGGAAGGAATCGCAAGCTCGCCACAGGACGAGTCCGTCCGACTGGCGGACCAGAGGCATGCGCTACTTTAACGCTTCCCGACTTTCAGGCGCTTCCGGTTTCCGAGGCACGTGATTTTCTGCGCAACGTCGACATTCCTGCTCCTAACAAAACTGCTCAGATGTTGCGTAACGAAATCTGCGCGCGCCTGAACTATCTCTGTGAGGTAGGCGTCGGTTATCTTACGCTCGATCGATCGACGCGCACGTTGAGCGGTGGTGAAGTCCAGCGGGTGAACCTGACGACGTGTCTCGGCGCATCGCTCGTGAACACGCTGTTTGTCATGGACGAACCGAGCATCGGGTTGCACCCGCGCGATGTCGGGCAGCTCGTGCGCGTGATGCGCAACTTGCGCGATAAAGGCAACACGCTGCTGGTAGTCGAGCATGAGGAACAAATCATTCGCGCCGCAGACAATTTGATCGATCTCGGTCCGGGCCGCGGTGAAGACGGCGGCGAATTGGTGTGGAATGGGCCGCTCAATGACTTTCTTGCGCGAGATTCCGTGAATCTGGGTAGCGCCTGCGTCTCGCGTGCTGGCGACGGCGTCCCGCCATTGCGAACTTTCCGCAGCGCGTCATCAGGCTCGGTTGAAAGATCTGTGGAAAGCTTGTTTCGGCGCGACGCCGAAACCAACGCGCGAGACGCGCGCGCTACCCGATCCCTAACGCGTGATTACCTCACCGGGAGGAAGTCCATTCCGGTGCCGAAATCTCGGCGAATATGGACATCATTGATCAAGATCGCCGGCGCGCGACAGCACAATCTCAAAAACATTGAGGTCGATCTACCGTTGGGGGTGTTCGCGTGCGTGACCGGCGTTTCCGGATCCGGCAAGTCCACGCTCATTGATGTGCTTTACAGGAATTTGTTGCGTGCCAGAGGACAATCGTCAGATCACCCGCCTTCGCAAAGCTACGGCTCGGCAGGGGAGTCGGGTGCGTGTAAATCGGTGATCGGGGCGAATCGAATTGCCGACGTAGTGATGGTCGACCAGGCGCCGCTGGCGCGCACCCCGCGGTCGACTCCGATTCTTTATCTCGGCCTGTTTGATCGCGTCCGCGAACTGTTTGCTGCGCAACCGGAAGGGATGGCCCAGGGGCTGACCGCAGGTGCGTTTTCCTTCAACTCCGGCAGTGGGCGTTGCGAGCGTTGCTCAGGCACGGGTTACGAAAAGATCGAGATGCAATTTTTGAGCGATCTTTTCGTGCGCTGCGCTGAATGCGAAGGCAAACGTTTCCAGCCGCACGTCTTGAAAGTTCGTGTGCAGAACAAATCGATTCATGATGTTCTTGAGTTAACAGTCAGCGAAGCGATCGAATTCTTTGCGCAGATCGGCGAACAAAAAACCAACCAGCCACCCTCACCTCAATCCTCTCAGCGCTCCTCCCGAGTCGCGATTCCGTGGGAGGCGGAGGCGAAACGCCAGGTGAGGGTCGAACCAAGTATACAGATTTCCAGGGGGCTCAAAGTGCTTGAGGAAGTCGGGCTGGGTTATCTTCAATTGGGTCAACCGCTCAACACGCTTTCTGGCGGCGAATCGCAGCGGCTAAAATTAGTTGGGCATCTGGCTCAGAGCGAAAACGTCCAGCCCTCAACCTCCAACGCTCAACGCCGAAATGGAGAAACGATTGGAAATTTGTTCATTTTCGATGAGCCGACCACCGGACTGCATTTCGATGACGTCACAATGCTACTCCAATTGTTTCAGCGGCTGGTCGATCGTGGGCATTCGATCGTTGTGATCGAGCACAACCTTGAAGTGATCAAATGCGCCGACTGGATCATCGATCTCGGCCCGGAAGCTGGTGAAGCTGGCGGCGAAGTCGTCGCGACCGGAACGCCGGAGGAGATCGCGCGGGTTAAGCATTCACACACCGGAAAATTTCTTCGCGATGTGTTGGGGAGCGCGGGCGCCTCGCTCGCAGTTCGGGGCGCCCCGCCTCGGACGCAACCGGCACGCTACATACATCAGGATTCGGAATTTGCTTTGCGCGCGGCAGAAGAACCGTTCGGCGCGGCGCCCGCGCTCCCCGGAACAAATGGCGCCATCCAAATTCACGGCGCGCGGGAGCACAATCTCAAAAACATCGACATTAAAATTCCGCGGGAACAGCTTGTAGTGATTACCGGATTAAGCGGCTCCGGTAAATCGACACTCGCGTTCGATATCTTGTTTGCTGAAGGACAGCGTCGCTTTCTCGACAGCATGTCGCCGTATGCGCGGCAATTCGTCGAGCAACTCGAAAAACCCGATGTCGACCTGGTCAGTGGATTGCCGCCGAGTGTCGCGATTGAGCAACGGGTCACGCGTGGTGGAGGCAAATCGACTGTTGCGACCGTGACCGAAGTTTACCATTTCCTTCGACTCTTGTTTGCGAAAACCGGAACGCAATTTTGTCCTGACTGCGATTTGCCGGTCGCAAAGCAGAGCGTCGCGTCGATCGTGAAACAAATCGAGGCTGCTGCAAAACGCGCGCCGCTAAAGGTTCTCGCGCCGCTCGTGAAAGCGCGCAAGGGCTTTCATACAGACGTGGCGCGCTGGGCGGAACACCAAGGGTTCGACACACTCTATGTGGATGGCCGATTGGTCCCAATCTTGCATTTTCGGAAACTGGAGCGCTTCAAAGAACACACCATCGACGTGGTCGTGGGCATGATCGATCGGCAGCGACTCGTGCGCGCACGGGACGCGGTCCGGCGTGCGCTGGAAATCGGGCGTGGCACGGCGCGTCTGCTCGATTCGAAAAATCGGCTCACCGTAACGAGCACTGAGATGAGCTGCCCAGGCTGCGGCCGCGCGTTTGAAGAACTCGATCCGCGTTTGTTCTCGTTCAATTCGCCTCACGGCGCATGTGAAGAATGCGGAGGCTTCGGCGAAATCTGGGACCAGGATCTCCAAACGGCTGCAAGCCGTGACGGAGAATCGCTTCTGGAAAACGAGCTTGCCGCAGAACGTGAATCGGAATGGATCGAGGCAGGCGAAGCGCGTGAATGCCCGAAGTGTCACGGATCGCGTTTGAATGCCGTGGCGCGCCACGTGCGCGTGCAAGGGTACACCATCGATCAGTTCACAAATCTCTCGGCGAGCGAAGCAACGCGCACGATCAACACATTAAGATTCAAAGGCGCGCATCAAACCATCGCAGCCGGTCTTGTCCCCGAAGTCCAGCAGCGACTGCATTTCATGGAAAAGGTCGGACTTGGATATCTAGCGCTCGGTCGTTCGGCAAAAACGTTGAGCGGCGGCGAATCGCAGCGAATCCGCCTGGCTGCGCAGCTTGGCTCAAATTTGCGCGGCGTCCTTTACGTGCTGGATGAACCCACCATTGGTCTGCACCCACGCGACAACCTGCGCCTGCTCGAAACGCTCACCGCGCTGCGAAATAAAGGTAATTCGCTGGTCGTGGTCGAGCACGACGACGAAACAATGCGGCACGCCGATCACATTATCGATCTTGGGCCGCGTGCTGGAGTCCACGGCGGCGAAGTCGTAATCGCTGGAACGATGCGCGACATCGAAAAGAATCCGAATTCCGAGACAGCCCGCTGCCTCAACACGCCGCTTTGCCATCCGATCCGCGGATCCCGTCGGTCGCTGCGGGACGCTGAAAACTGGATCGAGATCAGAAGTGCATGCGCCAACAATCTAAAAGGTATCGGTGTTGGTTTCCCCGTTGGCAGGCTTTCCGTGATCACGGGAATTTCCGGCAGCGGCAAATCGACATTAATGCACGACGTACTGTTGCCGACGGTTCGCGCGAATCTGGAGAGCGCACGCGTCTCGCGTGCTGGCGAGCGCGTCCCGCGATCGCGGACTTTGTCTACGGTGGCCAAGGACTCCGAATTGTATTTTAAGCAAAGCCTATTTCGGCGCGACGCCGAAACCAACGCGCGAGACGCGTGTGCTCCCCAGATCGAGGCGGTTTACGAAGTCGATCAGTCGCCAATCGGTAAAACGTCGCGCTCGACGCCAGGTACCTACGTGAAAGTGTTCGATGAGATTCGAAGTCTTTACGCGCAACTCCCGGTGTCGCGCGTGCGCGGGTATTCGGCGAGCCGGTTCTCGTTTAACGCCGAGGGCGGCCGCTGTGAGACGTGCAAGGGTCAGGGCGCGATCAAGCTGGAGATGAATTTTCTGCCCAGCAGCTACGTGCCGTGCGAAGACTGCCGCGGCCGGCGTTACAATCCGCAGACGCTGGAAGTTCTCTACAACGAAAAATCCATCGGCGACGTGATGGAGATGACAATCGAAGAAGCGGCGCAATTTTTCTCGGCGCACCCGAAAATTGCACGCCCGCTTTCACTCTTAGTCGACACTGGGCTTGGCTATCTGAAGCTGGGACAACCGAGTCCGACGTTGAGTGGTGGCGAAGCACAGCGACTTAAACTGGTGACGCAATTGAAACGCGGAGTCAGCCGTGCGGCGGACGAGCGGATTCGAAAAATGCGCAAGCCGGGATCGACATTGTATTTGCTGGAGGAACCCACCATTGGCCTGCACATGGCGGACATCGAACTGCTTCTCAAGGTGCTGCATCGCCTGGTGGATGAAGGCAACACAGTGATTGTTATCGAACACAATCTGAGTGTCATCGCGGAAGCCGATTACATTGTCGATCTTGGGCCGGAAGCAGGTGACGCTGGCGGTGAACTGGTGGCCTGTGGAACGCCGGAAAAGGTCGCAGAAAATCGAGTGAGCCGCACCGCGCCATTTTTGCGAAAAGTGTTGAAGGCATCTGCGGCGCAAAAAAAGCGCGGTCATCCTGAGCGAAGCGAAGGACCTCACAATCGAAGTGAGCGTCACAGGGCGCAGACTGCGTGATCAATCATCTTTTGGGAGGTCCCTCACTTCGTTCGGGATGGCACGTGTTTTAATTGCGGGTGGCAGCGACATCAGTGAAAATCGCCACACCAAATGCTCGCCTACTATTTGCACAGTCTCGATCCGGTCATTTTTCGGATCTACGACAATGTCGGCCCGCGGTGGTATGGCCTTGCCTATGTGCTCGCATTCGTCTCCAGCTACGTGGTTTTCCTCTGGCTTGCCAAACGCGGGTACGCCGATCTTCCGCCGCAAAGGGTGGGCGATTTTATCACCGGCTGCGCACTCTTTGGCGTGATCGTTGGCGGACGGCTCGGCTACGTCTTCTTCTACAAACCGGAAATGCTGCGCGAGCCGCTCTCGATCTTGCGCGTCTGGGAAGGCGGGATGTCGAGCCACGGCGGAATGTTTGGTCTGTTGGCTTTCACTTTTTACTACGCGCACCGGCACAAAATCTCGTGGACAAACCTCGGCGACAATCTGGTCGTTACTGCGCCGATTGGCTTGTTCTTTGGACGCTGCGCCAACTTTATCAACGGCGAACTGTATGGACGCATCACGAATGTTCCGTGGGCCATGCAATTTCCAAAGGAACTGCTCGATCATCCCCAGGAAGCGGAGCGCGCGATGGCTGCATGCGCGCGAATCGATCCGACACTCACGACGCCGGATGCGATTGTTAATGCAGTGCACAGCCATCCAGAAGTAGCAACCGAATTGCGCTCAATTCTTTCGCCGCGCCACCCGTCACAGCTTTACGAGGCGTTTTTCGAAGGAATCGTTCTGTTCGGGATCTTGTGGTTTGTGCGGACCCGCACGCGCCAGCCCAACGGAATTTTGACTGCCCTGTTTTTCATTTGTTACGCGATTTTTAGAATCATCATCGAAAATTTCCGCGAACCCGACGCAGAGTTGATCGGCTCGTTCACGCGTGGCCAATTCTTTTCCTTGTTCTTAGTTGCCGTCGGCGTCGCATTTATTGTCGTCGCGAAAAGGCGACCGACGTTTCCGCGGAGAATGTCGTCCTGAAGGGCTTTGTCATGTCGAGCGAAAGTCTTGTCCTGAGCGAAGTCGAATGGGTCGAGACATCTCTGGATTATTTAAACAGTAACTCCGCTGCGCTTCGGTCGAAATGACTAGTGGCGTTTCCACAAAACGGCGTTATTACTTAGTCCGGTGAAGCGGGAATGCTCGTTCCGAAAATCGTAGCGGCAGGCGGCGGTCTCCTATTTGCGTTCGATCACGCGACGATCGCAGGAAAACTGGTTCTCTCTCTTCTCGCCGTCGCCTCGATCTTCAGTTGGTCAATCATGATCACGAAATTGCGCGTGATCCGCTTCGCCCGAAACCAGAACGCGCGTTTCCTCGCTGCTTTTCGGCAGGATCGACAACCGCTACGTCTCTTTGAGAAGAACGCGCGGTTTCCCGGGTCACCAGTTTTTAACGTCTATCGCGCAGGTTGCCAGGAGATGACATTTCATTTGCTCGGATCGCCCGAAGTAGATGACACGTTTCGCGCTCGACTTGGGATCGCAGACAAAATTTCGCCGGCGCAAATGGGGGCGGTCAACGCGGCGATGGAACGCGCTGTCGGCGAAACAGCGCTTTCACTTGAATCACAAATGATTTTGCTCGCCACCGCCGTGAGCGGATCACCCTTTCTTGGATTACTCGGCACAGTTTGGGGCGTGATGGACGCATTCACCGGCGTGGCTGAGGCCGGCTCGCCAAGTCTAGTGTCGATGGCGCCGGGCGTGTCCGGGGCACTGATCACTACGGTCACCGCACTCTGCGTCGCCATTCCAGCGATGTTCGGTTACAACTTTCTTGTTACCAGCATTCGCGCAATCATCGTGGAAATGGACAATTTTGCAGCTGAGCTCGCTTCCGAATTCGAGCACAAATACGTCGATCACGGCGCGCGTGAGGTCGCGTTCCGGAAGTGATAAGCGCCGATCTTTCATTGGACGTTCAGCGTTGGGCGTTGGGCGTTCGGCGTTTTCCGAAACGGTTCTTCAACACCCGACGTCCAACATCCAACGTCCAACATCGAAGCAAGAGCAGATGAGACGCTACTCACAACGCCAGAGTCTCTCTACGCTGAGCGAGATCAATGTCACGCCGCTGCTTGATCTGGCATTCGTGCTTCTCATCATCTTCATGATCACAACGCCGCTGCTTGAAAGCACCATGAATCTCGTGATCCCATCCAGCGGTGCGAAGAATCCGCCGATCAACAGGTCGCAAGTGCAAACCATTTCCATCGATCGCACGGACACGATCCGGTTTAACAATCAAGTGCTGGACTTGGCAACGCTTACCGCGCGATTGATGGAGTTGAGAGCGGCGAATCCAGATGTCGCCATCGTAATTCGGCCCGATCGCGAATTACCCGTGCAAAAATTAATCGGGCTGATGGATGCCGTGCAACGGGCGGGAATCACCAAAGTCGGCATCGCTACCAGAGCTGAGTCGAAGTGAGACACGAATTTCACGAATCCACACGAAAGGATCAGGAGGTTTGTGACAATTCGTGTAATTCGTGTCGTGCCCCTGCCCGTTTTTGGCGAAACGTTGTTTTGATCGCTCTTGCCCATGTTGCGCTGATCGTGGGCCTGATTCGCTGGAGCGTGGCAGCCAGGGCATCAACAAATGCTGAGAGCATCGTTTGGTTAGGTAGCGCTGAAGATCTCGCGGCGAGGGAAAATGAGAAAGTGCCATCAGCGGAGCGTGAAACTCACGCGGTTGAACCGAAACCTCTGAAGGACGACGAACCGGAAGAGGAAAAACCCGCCGTTACGCCGGCGAAGAGCGAAATTGAATTGCCTTCACCGACTCCGAAACCGACGCCAAGATCGACATCTACGCCAAAGCCATCTTCGACTCCCACGCCAAAACCAAAGGTAACGCCACAAGCAACCCCGAAACCGGCTCCAAAGAAAGTTCTATTGGCGAAAGCCACGCCCGCATCGCTGCGCGAAGCTGCTGCGGGCAGGGCGTCGCCTAAACCCTTGCCGAAAACAAAACCGAGCCCGGTGAAAGCGAGTGAGAAGTCAGACAAAAACGAAAAAACCGTTACCGCGAAAACCGCAACTGCTCAGAGCGGCAGCGCGAAAACCGGTTCAACCGGGAAGGGTAGCAGCGCCGGTGGTGGAAGCAGCGCGTCGGAATTCGGCTGGTATGGCCATATGCTTCATGATCGGTTTTACAGTGCCTGGATTCAGCCGACCACCAGCGTACCTTCTGGCTCGAAAATTTCGACTCTAGTCGAACTCCGCATCGAGAAGGACGGCCGCGTCTCGAAGTTCGAAGTCATCAAACCCTCCGAAAACGTCGTGGTGAACGAATCCGTCGCGGCGATCGCGAAACGAGTCACTGAAGTTGACGCGCCGCCGACGGGGCTAATCAAAGGCGATCATTACGACGTAAAGATCAATTTCGAATTAAATACAGAGCAAGAGATGGCGAAATAAAAAATACCCTTCCTGCCCTGGGGTCGCCTGAACGGATGTCTGCGACTCAACCGCTATTTCGTCGCAAATTTCTCTTCGATCAATCGGTGTAAATGGTTACCGATCGCCGGGTGATCGAGCCGTTGGATCACTTCATCCAAAAACCCCGTGACGACGAGGCGTTGCGCAACTGGGACCGGAATGCCGCGAGTGCGCAGATAAAAGAGTTCGTCTTCGTCGATCTGGCCGGACGTTGCGCCGTGGGTACAACGAACGTTGTCGGCCAGAATTTCGAGGCCGGGCATGGAGTTGGCTTCTGCATCATCGCTCAATAGAAGATTGCGAACTTTTTGATACGCGTCGGTGAAATGAGCATGCGGCTCGACTCGGATCAGGCCGCCGAAAATGGTGCGAGCCCGATCGTCGAGCGCGTTTTTGTAAAGGAGATCGCTCGCGGTGTGAGGCGAAGCGTGGTCCTGCAAGGTTCGGGCGTCGAATTCCTGCTGGTGTTTGGCGACTGCGACAGCCAGCAAATCGCTGCGCCCGCCTTCGCCGATGAGCTGGCTTAAACTTTCGAAGCGCGAATACTTCCCACCGAGATGCAAATTCAGGCTCAACGCAGAAGCATCGTGATCGACGGTGGTCGAGTTCATTTGTAACGCAATGACATTTTCCGCCCAGTTTTGCGCGCACACGTAGTTTACCTTCGCCCCCGGGCCTGCGATGAGATCGTTCACACCACAGGCAAACCCGGCGGCGCGCTGATCGCACGAGCGGAAATGTTCGATGACTGTGACCTTCGCGAGCTCATCAGTGACTAGAAGCAGATGCGGGAAGATCGACATATTGTCATGTCGCAACCAATGAAAGATCTCGATCGGTTCTTTGATCTCGAGCCCGCGCGGCACGAACAAGAATGTTCCCGACGAAACAAGCGCCTTATGCAGCGCAGCGAACTTAGCCGAGCCAAGCGTCGCTTCAGTGGACATGAAATATTTCCCGAACAGATCGGCGTGCCCCACCATTGCGCGCTCGAGCGGTTGAAAGATCACGCCGCGCCTTTTGAGATCTTCAGAAACGACGTCGCGTTCGATCAGTTGATCGTTCGCGAAAATCATCCGAGCCGCGTAATGGTCGAGCCCACGGGAATACTTCAAAATATTTTTGCGGTCATCTTCAGAAAGCGGCGGACTGATTTTGAACGGCGCCAGATCGAGAAGAGCGACGTTGGAAAATCGCCACGGTTGATCTTTTCGTGTCGGCGTCGGCAGCGCTTCGAATTGTTGCCATGCTGCGTGCTGTTGATCACGAAACCAATCGGGGAATTCGCGCAGATCGCTCGGCCCGGAGAGAATTGGGGCGGCCTGTTCTTGATGTGTGACTAACGACATGTGACCTTGTAACGCAGCGGCGGTCACAGACCGCCGCTACAGAAAGAATTCGCCAGGCGAAACGGTTATCCGACCGAGCCTTCCATCTCCAGCTCGATCAGCCGCTTGAGCTCGACGCTGTATTCCATCGGGAACTGGCGGACGAGATCGTTAACGAAACCGTTCACACTCAAACTCATGGCCTGCGCCTCACTGAGACCGCGCTGTTGCATGTAAAAAATTTGCTCCGCGCTCACCTGGCTGACACTGGCTTCGTGTTGAACGGCATTGCCTGTGCCACGCACGGTGATAGCCGGATACGTGTCCGTTCGCGACGTCGAGTTGATGAGAAGCGCGTCGCATTCGGTGTTGTTTTTACAATGCTTCAGATGTTTTGGCACGTGGACCAGGCCACGGTAAGTGGCGCGACCTTTGCCGATTGAGATCGATTTGGAAATGATGTTGCTCGTCGTTTCATCGGCAGCGTGAATCATTTTCGCGCCGGTATCCTGATGCTGGCCGTCGTTGGCGAGGGCGATCGAGAGAACTTCGCCGCGTGCTTTGCGACCCTTCATGATCACACTGGGATACTTCATTGTGAGCCGCGAGCCGATGTTGCAATCGATCCATTTCACTTCGGCGTTTTCCTGGGCGAGTCCGCGTTTGGTCACGAGATTGAAAACGTTGGATGCCCAATTCTGCACCGTGATGTACTGAATCTTCGCGCCCTTCAGCGCGACGAGTTCCACGACGGCGCTGTGGAGTGTCGGAGTATTGAACTTCGGCGCCGTGCACCCTTCCATGTAGGTCACTTCCGAGCCTTCATCGGCGATGATCAGGGTTCGCTCGAATTGGCCGAAGTTTTCGGCGTTGATGCGGAAGTAGGCCTGCAACGGGTGCTTCACTTTCACACCCGGCGGGACGTAAATGAACGAGCCACCGCTGAACACAGCCGAATTCAAGGCGCTGAATTTGTTGTCGGCGATCGGGATGACTTTGCCGAACCATTTCCGGAAAATTTCCGGATAATTCTTCAGTCCCTCTCGTGAACCGACAAAAATGACGCCCTGTTCGCCGACAGCTTTCTTGATATTTGAATAGACGGCTTCGCTATCGAACTGCGCCTCCACGCCAGCGAGAAATTTTCGTTCCTGCTCGGGAATACCGAGTCGCTCAAATGTGCGTTTGATGTCGTCCGGTACTTCTTCCCAGCTGCGCTTCGGTTCGGTGCCCGGGGAGAGGTAATAGCGGATTTTGCCGAAGTCGATTGCTTCCAGGTCCTTGCTCGCCCAATGCGTCGGGAGCGGTTTTTCCAGGAATGTCTTCAGGCCGCGCAGACGGTACTCGCGCACCCAATCCGGATCCTCTTTCACATCGGCGATGTAATGGACGGTTTGCTCACTTAGCCCCACACCGGCATCGCGCACGTGAGCTTCTGGATAAAAGAAATCTCCTTTGTTTCGATCGATATCGACTGCTGATGTGTCGGTTTTCATTGTGTTACCTCGTGTATACTGGCTCAACCGCGCCTTCCCGCGCCCAATCGTAACCTCTCTCTTCAAGCTCCAGAGCGAGCTCTTTTCGCCCGCTTCTAACGATTCGCCCACCTACCATCACATGGACGTGGTCGGGGACGATGTAGTTCAGGAGGCGCTGATAATGCGTGATTAACAATATCCCAAGATCGGGGCCGCGCAACGAATTCACTCCGTGCGCAACGGTCTTGAGCGCGTCGATGTCCAGACCGCTATCGGTCTCATCCAGAACGGCGTATTTTGGTTCGAGCATGGCCAGTTGCAGAATTTCAGCGCGCTTTTTTTCGCCGCCGGAAAAACCTTCGTTCACCGCCCGGGACGTAAACGACCGATCCATACCAAGCAGCTCCATTTTTTCGTAAAGCTTTGCGTAATAATCGGTGGCCTCGAGTTCTTCGCCTTCCGGCACGCGCGATTGCAACGCTGCGCGTAGGAAATTAGCAATCGTTACCCCCGGGATTTCGCTCGGATACTGGAACGCCATGAACAAGCCGCGCCGCGCCCGTTCGTCCGGCTCAAGTTCAAGCAGATTCTCTCCGTCCATCAACACCTTGCCAGCGATCACCTGATAGTCGGGGTGACCAGCGAGCACCTTGGCCAGAGTGCTTTTTCCCGAGCCATTTGGGCCCATAAGCGCGTGCACCTCACCCCGCGGCACGCGGAGCGTCAACCCGCGAACAATCTCCTGACCGCCGACCGCGATATGCAGATTCTCTATGTTCAATTCATTCATAAAAGCGAACCACAAATATACGTCGGATGGAGAGATTTGCGAACGGTTTGGCTCTCTCGATTCGCCATTGCCCTGAGCGGCTATCGAGCTGATGCATCGGACGGAAGTGCGAAAGGCAGACCTTCCCGGATTAGCTTTGAGAAATCAGGAGAGTCGTTGGCTGCACGGGCGCGCGCGTCGATCAGGCTTCGGCTTTTAAGCTCGGCGAAGGGAAGCCCGCCGGTGACAATGGCATGGCGCTCATACATCAGTTCGTCGCCTTTGCCATTGAGCAGGATGCGCCAATCCCATGGCACACGCTCATTGCGAGGATGCTGCGTGCGAATGCTCGTGGTGCAGTTGGTGGTGATGGCGTTATACCAGCGCGGTTTGTTCCGCAGAACATTGAGCGAATGGATGTATTCAAGGAAACGTTCGCGCGCTTGTGCTGGCGAAACGGTCGTGCGGTAAAGATAGACATCCTCCTTGCGGTAATTTGTGCGCAGGCGGATCACGTCGCGCTCATCGGCCACGATGTAGATAAGTTCGAACTGCCGGTAGAGCCCGCCAACAGTCGAGTAGGTTTGGCCAAGCTTCTTGCGCGTCTCGATGGAGAAGCAGAGCGGCGGCGCGTCAGCAAATTGGAAGCTCACGATGGGATGCGCGATCCAGGGCGACCCCCAGTAATTGATGGCCAGGTCGATGCCAGTGACCTGCGAGAGGCGCACAGTGCGCGTCTCCCAACGCGGCGTGTAATCGGTCTCGGTCCGGTAGTCGCAGTTGCGTACGTTGTGCAAGGTCACTTCGTCGCCTTGAATCTCGGCCCACACTTTCTGGGCCACATCCGGCTGCCAATCGCTATCGTTGGTCGGAGAAAGCGTCAGCCACCAGGTAAGCACGCCACCGAAAAGGAGCGCAATAACGCCTACTTTGCGCCAGAACGGTCTAACAAATACAAGCGCGATTGCGGAAGCTATTGCCAGGAGTAAAGCCGCAACCTTGTTCCCGTTGCCGAACGGAGCGTCAAACCACACCGCGCCAAATGCCCAGGCAATAGCGATGATGGCTGCTAGGAGAACGAGCAGTGCACCAGCCCATCGAATGACTCGCATCAGATTACACTATGAGCGTTTAGGATCCTGAGGCGAGAGAGCCAGCATGATAGTGCATATCTGGCAGCAACAGGCGTGCGACAGGTTAGACAACCGTAACAAGCAGGAACCATCAATCGCAAATTTTTGCGTGCCGCGTCAAGGGGTCGCCTTTGCGACAATGGTCCTCGACGTGCTACTCGCTCTAAGATGTAAACGCAGAATCCGATCAAGCTCGGCAATCGTTTGCGGCAGCGCACACGATCCGTGCGGGCCAGGCACAATGAGCTCCGACTGCGCGCCATCGAGGTGAGAGCTCCAATAAGCCACCACACCATCACTGCAGTTCGGGCAGTGGTCTTTCCCCCTATCGCCGATGATTGAGTGATAGGGAACACTGATCGGCACGCTGTTAATTACCGGCAAAGCCGGGCTTGTAGGCTTCAGACCCGTGATACTGTTGGGCAGACGCTTGGAACTTCCCGTGATTTGCGCGAGGTCCGCGTTGGTGAGCGAGTCCATCATGACTGCGGCCATTCTGGTCGGAAGCGTAATCAGGCTAATTCCAATTTTTCCGATTCCATTGCTGGCCAGATCGCTCCCACGATGCGGAGTACA
>Ga0209470_1001818_pt1 | contig 15448 bp, 9 predicted proteins | sample GraSoiAngelo_125_FD_185882 | JGI IMG/M metagenome (GOLD analysis project Ga0209470, IMG submission 185882) | Grasslands soil microbial communities from the Angelo Coastal Reserve, California, USA - 14_0927_05_40cm (SPAdes) (version 2) | ecosystem: Environmental > Terrestrial > Soil > Grasslands ... | reverse complement strand
CGATCGCTTTCATCAAGGGCTTGAGCGGCGTGTCCGGCGACGACAGGACGCGTGTGATCTCGACCAGCCGCGTGAAATCTCTGTCCTGGATGATCGTGATGTCGCCGATGAACTGGCGCCAGATGCGTCGGTAGTCCTCGAGATAGAGCCGCTTGACCGCCTCGGCGAAGCTCGGGGTTGACATCCCGGCGCCGCGGGACGATCCCAGCACCCACGCCTCTTCCTCGGCGAGCTGCACCGTGCTGGCGTCGACGCGCACGATGAAGCTCTTGTAGTAGGCGTCCTTGGTGTAGAAGCCCGGTACTCCCTTGGTGAGCGGCTGCCGGCTCAGTCGGTCGAAGACGAGCAGCGCCTTGGGCCCGGCCTTTTCGGTGATCGTGAAATCTCGCAGGTCCGGGTTCGGCTCCCGCTTCAGTCGACCGTAGACGCGGTTGGGCAGGGATTCGCTGCCGATGACGGTTCGCACCCGCGCGATCAGGGCGTCGTTTCGCGGAACGGTCGGGTCGATCCAGCCGCGATCGTAGAGCGCGTCGAAGTGGGCTTTCAGGGCCTTGGGTCCGGCGTCGGAGCCGAGAAGCTGCTCGCCGCGCGTCTGGTACCAGCGCCAGACAGCCTCGTGGTCGAGATGCTTGGGGTCATAGAGCATCAAGTAGGTCTTGAGAGCCTCGTACAGCTCGTCCTGGCTGGCGGCGACGTCCTGCCGCAGGTATTGCTCGAGATAGCTCGCCAGCGACGGCAGGAAGGTGTCCTGCAGCATCCGCCGGTAGGCGGCCCCGCTTGCCGCCTCCAGTCGGCCGCCCTGATAGAGACCGAAGCGCATCGACCACGGCACGGAGCCTCCGGCGGTCGCCGAAGTCTCGGCGAGGCTCCGGACGCCGCTCAAGGTCGGCAGGAGCGCGGCGAGATCGCTCCGCGCGCCCGCGCGCACCAGCGTCACCTGCTGCTGCACCTCACCGAACTTCCCGCCGACCTCGGCGAGGTAGCGCGTGTTCTGCGCCGAGCTGGCCCACCAGGCCAGGGCGGCGAGGATCAGCACGACGCCACACGCCGCGACCGCAGCAGTCTGGAGCCACTGACGGCGGCGTTCCCAGCGGAGGTCGAATCCGGCCAGCCCGGCTTCCTGGAACACGACCTCGCGCAGGAAGCGCGTGAGGAAGTAGCTCTTGCCGGTCGCGTGTTGAGCGGGCATGAGCTTGCGCTCGAGGCCGAACCCGCGCGCGAGCGCGCCCATCACGCGGTCGATGGGGCTCCCTTCTTGCGTGCCGCTCGTGAAGTAGATGCCGCGGATGATCAGCTTGGCCTCGAGCTTCGTCGGGGCGAACGCGGCCTCGACGAACTGCACGAGGCGGTCGCGCAGGAGCGCGAACTGCTGAGGAAAGCCGTAGAGCAGGGCGCGGCGCGGCGCGTCGCGCTCCTCCTCGAGCCGCTCGGGCAGCCGATCGTAGAGGCGGCGCTCGAGCCGCTGGAGCTCGGCCGTCATGGAAGCGGGGTCGAGCCCTTCGTTGCCGTACGGGAGCGCGAATCCCCACGCCTGCGCCCGCTCCTCCTTGCCGAGCGCCGAGAAGAACTCGCTGAACCCGGCGAGCAGGTCGCTCTTCGTGACCAGGACGTAGACGGGAATGCGCAGGCCCAGAGCCTGGTAGAGCTCCTGCACCCGGGTCCGCAGAGCCTGGGCGTGGAGGTCCCGCTCCGCCGCCGACTGCTGGAGCAGGTCGCTGACGCTGGCGGTGAGAATCACGCCGTTGATCGGCGCGCGCGGCCGATACTTGCGGAGGAGGCCGAGAAAGCCTTCCCACTCGGCGCGGTCCTGCGCGAGGTTCGACTCCTGCGTCGTGTAGCGGCCGGCGGTGTCGAGAAACACCGCTTCTTCGGTGAACCACCAGTCGCAGTTTCGCGTGCCGCCGACACCCCGGACCGCCTCGCGGCCGAGACGATCCGCGAGCGGGAAGCGCAGGCCCGAGTTGACCAGCGCCGTCGTCTTGCCGGCGCCCGGGGCTCCGATGAAGACGTACCAGGGCAGGTTGTAGAGAAATTGCTGCGAGCCGAGCGAGCGGATCCGCGTCCAGAGCGACGGGCGGTCGACGCCGAACCGGAGCTTTTTCAGCAGATCCAGCGCCTCCTCGAAGCGCTGGCGGAGCTGCTTGGCCTCCTCCGCCGACGCGGAGGGGCGAGCCTCCCCGGCAGGCGGCTGAAGGAGCCCGGTGGTCAACGCGGCGTTGGCGCGCTTGGCCTTGATGCGCTGCCAGCCCCACCGCGCAACCGGCGTCAGCACGATGAACGCGATCTGGATCCAGCGAACCGACTCCTGCTCGTACGGATGGAAGTTGCTGATCGAGATCGTCGGGCCGATCCACCACACGAGGAGCGCCAGCGCCAGGATCCCGACGCCGAGCAGCACCCAGCGATTGAAGATCAGCTTGAGGATCGAGCCGATGATCTTCACGGCCTGCGGGGCGTCGGCGGCGCGGCCGCCGCCTCGCCGGCGGGAACGTACAGCGTGATTTCCACGCGACGGTTCTTCGCGCGACCTTGGGGCGTGTCGTTCGGCGCGACGGGCTCGGAATCTCCTCGGCCGTCGGCGCGGATACGCGCGGGCCCGATGCTGGCCGCCAGGAGCCGCGCCACGGACTCCGCGCGCGACCGGGACAGCTCCCAGTTCGACGGGAATCGGAACGTGCGAATCGGGACGTTGTCGGTGTGACCGATCACGTCGACCTGCCCCGGCAGCCGCTTGAGGGCGTCGGCGATCCGGCCGAGCAGCCACTGGTCATCGGCGCCGATCGTCGCCTCACCGGGCTTGAACAAGCCGTCTCCGAGGATCGTGACGACGCTTCGATCGGCGTTGTCGTCGACCTTGACGAGCCCTCGCTTGATCTCCTCGGCCAGGAAGGCGGCCAGTCGTGGCGCGGCCGCCGGTCTGGGCGGCACCGGGGCGGCGACGCGCAGCGCGGCGATGTCGGCGGCGAGCTTGTCCGACGTGCGGCTCAGGGGCCACTCGAATCCGACATAGATCGCGACCAGGAGCAGGCCGGCCACCGCCCCGACCACCCAGAGCGGCACCGAGCCGAGGCGCCGTTGATTCGCCGCCGAGACACCGCGCCAGTTCGGGGACAGGTCGCGCTCGTAGTCGCCTCGCTGCTTTCGAACGATCATGAGGAGCCGCTGGCGAATCGCCTCGAGCTGCCGCTGGCCGCCTTCGGTGACCCGATACCGCCCCTCGAAGCCGAATTCGAGGCAGACGTACATGAGCTCGATCAGGTCCTGGTTCGCCTGCGGGTTCTCGGCCAGCCGAGCCATGAGCTGGAAGAACTTCTCGCCGCCGCCGACCTCGCCGTGGAACAACGCCAGGAGCCCCTGCTGGGCCCAGGCGCCCGAGGCGCCGAGCGGGGTGCTCGTCGCCGTCTCGTCGATCAACGTGCACAGCGCGTAGCGCGCCGCCACGACCTTCTCGGTCGGTACGCCGGCAGCTCTCGCTTGCGACTCGAACTGTCGGATCCCCTGGGCGAGGCTGTCCCGGAGCGCGATCGGATTCGGGTGCTGGACCGACGAGCGCAGCTGCGGCAGGACGTTGAGCAGGCGATTGGCCGCGACCAGCAGGGGATTGAGGCCACTGGCGACCGCGACCGCCTCGGCTGTCTCCGCCTGCTCGGCGACGCTCGCGCGCTGCTCCACGGGTGCCGGGCGTCCGGGCGTCGGACGCCCGCCCGGCATCGGCATGATGACCGTCCGGTCGATGCCGAGGTCCGCGAACGGATCGTCAGGCACCGCGCACCGCCCAGAACTCGAGCTCGAGGCCGGGGAACTCGCCCGCGATGTGCATCGCCAGCGCCCTCGATTGCTCGGTCACCTTCCACAGATCGCCGCTGCGCTCGAGCTCGAAGTAGAGGAACCCCGCGTGATAGGGAATCTGCCGCGGCGCCACGGGCAGGCTGCGCAGCACGATTCCCGGGAGGTTCAGGTTCACGAGGTCCCGGATGCGCTCGACGGGCCCGATCTTGACCAGGGTCGGCAAGCTGGCCTGCAGCCTCTCCGGCTGCAGCTGCGCCTTGGCGGCCAGCACGAATCGTGCGGTCTTCACGAGGTCGCTATCGGGGATCGCGGCGACGCGCAGCCCGTACGCGCGCTCCTGCAGCTCGATCGGGATGGCGTTGCGCTCGAGCACCATCGAGAGCGAGCGTCGAATATCCGCGATCACCGGACCGAACGAGTTGGCGAGGTCGTCGTGGCGGTAGACGGGATACCCGATCGGCCGGCGACTGTCGCGCGTGAACGTGGAGAGCTCACCGGCGAGCGACAGACAGGTCGCATAGAGGTACTCCGGATGGAGCGGGGTCGTCGCGGCCAGGTGCGCGAAGAGCGGCTCGAAGCGATTGATCGTCTCCAGCCACAGGAATTCGGCGATCTCGGCGACGCCGCCCGGCCCCGGCTGTGCCATGCGTGTCGCCAGAGCGTCCCCGCGCTGGTGCAGAAGCCCGTGAACGTCGCGCAGGAGGCTCGCCAGCGCCGGCGAGGCGGCGGAGTCGAGCATCGAGGGAATGTAGCCCTGGTCGAGCAGGACGCGGTTGTCCGCGCGGCGCTCGATGACGCGGGCGACGCCCAGGCCCGAGTAGGCCGCGGTGACGTCGACCGGCTTCAACAGCTGAAGGCGCAGGCGCCCGATCTGGATCAGCGCGGTGCGATCGAACGCCGCGTTGCTGTCCTTGACCTCGAGCTCGCCGGCGACGTAGCGCGCCAGGCTGTCGGCGCCGGCGCTCCCGAGGTCGGCCTCGTCCACGCCCGGCCGGCGCACCGGCAGCGCGAGGGTGACGAGCGAGTCGCGCAGCGTGGCCGGAACGTCCAGGGGCGGCGGTAGCGGGTCACGGGCCGGGCAGTCGAACGGCGTGCCGTCCGGGAGGACGCCGCGTGCGGTGCGGAGCGCCACCTTGCCTAGCTCCAGCAGCGACTCGTCGATGGCCAATTCTAGAAAGCCGTATCCGTGCGGGCGCAGAGCTCGGGCGCGCTGGTCCAGCTGCGCCTCCAGATGACGATCGTGCTGCTGCAAGTGCTGGGGCTGGAGGAATGTCCCCTCGGACCAGATGATCCGATTGTCCCAGGTCACGCCCGTCTCACTTCAGCTCCAGGCTGACGGCCCGGGCCTGGAGGGCGACGGTGATCGTGGGGCTGCGCTTGGGCGGCACGGGCACTGTCTGGCGCCAGCGCGCCTGCTCGAGGTCCCGAAACGCGCCGACGACCCCGATGAACTTGGTCTCCGGCTGGAGCTGGCGGCGGTACTCGCGGCTCTCGGAGGGTTGCAGCTGGAACTCTTCGCGCCCGAGCAGCTCGCCGCTGAGCGTTTCCTGCTCCCTGTCGAAGAGCGAGAAGAAGTCGGCGCCGTTGAACGCCGCCACCGATTTGAGCTCGTAGATTCGCACCACGATGGGCGACGGCCGTCCCGCGCGGTCGGGATTGACGTTCGGCGCGACGTTGATCGCGCCGCGCAGCAGGGGCGGGCTGCTGCCGCACGCTGCGGCCAGCACCACGCCGCACACGAGCAGTGGCCGAGCCGCCCACCGCCTCACTAGGGCCTCCTGCCGCCGCGGAGCGCGGGGTCAGTCGCCGGCGTCCCGTGCGGCGCCGTGACCGCGTCTTCTCGGACTTCCTGTATCACCCACCCGCGCGGCCCGCGCTTGACCGTGTAGACGAACTTCGATTCTAGCCGGACGCGCTGGCCTTCCTTCAAGGTGATGTCGTCTTCGCGCCGGCCCGCGGCCTTACCCTCATCGCCATTGATCGTGATCTCGTCGACCTTCAAATCGACCTTGTGGCTCCGCTTGATCTCGTTGCGGGCTCGCGCGCGATTGATCTCGTCGGCCGACAAGCCGGGCCGCACTTGCTGCAGCAGGGCGAGGTTCTTCGTCTCGATGGCGCGGACGTACGTATCCAGGAGCGCCCGGATCTCCCCGCGCGGGTTCGCAGCGCTCGGTGCGGGCGGCGCGGCCGGCGCGCTCGGCGCCGGCGGAGTCACCGCCTTCGGAGGCTCGGGAGCCGGAACCGCCTTGGCGAACAGCTCGCCGGACGCGCGGAAGCTCGACGTCGCCTCCGGGAAGGACCCCTGGGCGTACAGCGCATTGGCCTGTCGCTCGGCCTCGAGCGCTCGGGGATAGTCCGGAGCGTTCGCCGAGGCGCGCTGCTTGGCCACGACCATCTGCGCGCGCGCCGCGTCGGCCGAGGTCCGCTGCTCGCCTTTGACTTGAGCCTGTCGCTCGGCTTCACCGTAGCGGTCGGCGGCTTCCTGGTACGCCTTGGTGGCCGCGGGCAGATCGCCGCCCGCTGACAGACGCTCGCCCTCGGCTTGCGCGGCCTGCGCCCGCGACATGACGTCCACCGCGAGCGCCGGCGCGTCCGCTTTGCTCGCGCGATCGCGCGCGGCCACCACCGTGGACCGTAGCTGGTCCAGCGACGCGCGCTGCTGCTGCGCCACGGCCTCGCGCCGGGCGCGGTCCTCGGCCTCCCGCCTGGCAGAGCCGCCGGTCGAGGCGGCGTAATAGATGCCGAACACGGCGAGCGGCACGAGATAGCGCGGCGATTGCCACATCGATCGCGGACGACCGGTCGGGCGCGGAGCGACAGGTGTGACGATCGCCGGCTCGGGCCAGGTACGCCCGGCGACCGGCGGCGCCGGCACGACCGGCGGCAACGGCACGACCGGCGGCGCCTTCGCTTCGACCGGAACGGGGCTCGTGGGAACCGGCTTCTTGACCGGCGGCGGGAACGCGACCGGCGGGGTCTCCACCATGACGGTGGGCTCGTCGTCGAACATCGTGTTGAACACCGTCTCGTCGACAGGCCGCGCCGGTCTCGCGGCTTCCACCGGCGGTTCGGCCCGGCGCGCCGCCGCGGCCTGGGCTTCACGAGCGATGGCGCGCGCCTCGCGGGCGGCGGCCTCGGCGCGCTCGTAGAGCTGCCGGGCCTCGTTCAGACGCGTCTCGGCCGGGGCGTACGCTTCTTCGGCGAGCGCCGCGCGCCCCTCGGCGAGCTTCGTCTCCGCCTGAGCCCACAGGTGCGCCTGTTCCAGGCGGGCCTCCACCGATTCGGCCGCCTGCCGGGCCCGCTCGGCGCGCTCGCGCGCCCGCCCGGCCGCTTCGCTCGCGCGGCGGCGCGCTTCGCGGCGCGACGCCTCTTCTTCCCGCTCGCGCGCCAGCGCGGCCCGCGCCGCGCTCCGCAGCCGGGCGGCTTCGGCCGGCTCGGTGTCCGGCGTCGAGTGCTCGGCGACCCACGCGAGCATCTCGAGGCACCGCGCGTACTCTCCGGCGTCGTAGGCCGCGCTCGCATCGCGCACGAACGCTTCGAACTGCTCCCGGCTCTGCCGAAGCTCGGCGACCCGGTGCTGGGCCTGCCGCAGACTCTCGGCCGCGCGCGCGTGCTCGGGCATCTCGCCGACGACGCGATCGAGCTCCTGGACGGCTCGGTCGAAGTCGCCCGCCTCGAGGGCCTCGAGCCCGCTGTCCAGCGCCGGCTTGAGCGCGTCCGCGCGCGAGAGGAGCTCGGTGAGGCGCGCGATCCGCGTCGCCGTGTCCCGGCCGACGCTCTCGAGCGTCGTCAGCGGGGCGTGCTCGTCCACGACGAACACGGTCTCGTCGGCCCAGGGACCGCCCAGCCGCCCCTCGAGCGCCGCCCTCAGCTCGTGGAGCTGGCGCAGGCGGCCCTGCACCTCCTGGCGCAGCCGCTCGGTGTCCTCGGCGCGCTTGCGTCGCAGGGTCTGGAGCTCCGCGCGCATCTGTCCCAGGTTGGCGAAGCGGCGCGCCGGGTCCTTCTCGAGCGCGCGCTCGATGATCGCCTCGAGCTCGGGCGGCAGGTTCGGCTCGATCGAGCTGAGCCGCGGCGGGTTCTCGGTCCGGAGCTTCTCGAGGATCATCAGCGGGTCGTCGCCGGCAAACGGCGCCCGGTTCGTGAGGAACTCGTAGAGGACGGCGCCGACCGAGAAGATGTCCGAGGCGTGGCCGCCCTGGCCGCGCGCCCGCTCAGGTGCCATGTACTGGAGCGTGCCCACGATGAGCCCGGCGCGCGTCAGCCCGGTCTCGGCCGCGGCGATCTGGGCGATCCCGAAATCGAGGATCTTCACCTGGCCGTTGCGGAGCACGAAGATGTTCGCGGGCTTGACGTCGCGGTGGACGATGCCCTTCTCGTGCGCGTACTCGAGCCCCTCGCAGATCTGGATCATGAGGGGGAGCTTGTCCTCGAGATGGGTGATCGTGCGTCGCGCGATGAGCTGCCGGAGCTCGTCGCCCTCGAGAAGCTCCATCACGATGAAGAGGTGGCCCTCCGCCTCGCCGAGGTCGTGAATGGTCACGACGTTCGGATGGCTGAGCTTGGCGCAGGCCTGGGCCTCGCGGAAGAACCGGGCCCGGAGCTCCTCGGTGTGCTCGGTGTCGGCCGTGACGACCTTCAGCGCCACCAGGCGGTCGAGGATCGGGTCGTGCGCCTTGTAGACGCTGCCCATGCCGCCGCGGCCGATGCGCTCGAGGATCCGGTATTTCCCGATTTTCTGGATCATGGACGGTACCGCAGCAAGAGCACGCTGATGTTGTCGCGGCCGCCCTGCGCGTTGGCGCTCGCCACGAGCTCGTCGCAGGTCTTCTCGAGGTGCTCGTCGTCGCGCGTCACGATCTCGAGGATGGCCTGGTCGTCGAGCATGTTCGTGAGCCCGTCGGAGCACAGCAGCACGATGTCGCCGGCCAGCAGGTCGTGCGCCGCCACGTCGAACTCGACCTCGGGCCGCACCCCGAGGGCCTTGGTGAGGACGTTCTTCATCACGGTCCCGACGCCGGCGTCGGCATCGGCCCAGGCGCTGTTGGCGAGCGAATCGTCGCGGGTGAGCTGCAGGATGCGCCCGCCGCGGATCAGGTAGATGCGGCTGTCGCCGACGTGGCCATAGGTGAAGCGCGTCTCGGCGGCTCGGCCGACCAGCGTCGCCGCGACGGTGGTGCCCATCCCGGCGTACTCGTCCTCGGCCGCAGAGCGCGAGTAAATGTCGCGGTTCGCCAGCTTGATGGCGGTGCGGACGCGGTTGGCGTCGACGGACGCGCTCGGGTCGAACCCGTAGGGCCAGGTGAGCTCGGGATCGGCCTCCGACCGGCTGATGAAGGCCCCGATCGTATCGACCGCGATCCGTGACGCGACGTCGCCCGCCTGGTGGCCGCCCATCCCGTCACACACCACGAGGATCCCGTCGCCGACGAGAATGGTGTCCTCGTTCCTCGCGCGCCGCCGGCCCACGTCGGTACGGCCACAGTACTGGATCATCGCGGAAGGCTCTCCTTGGGCTCAGGGCAGACTGAACGGGACGCCCGGAATTTCCGGTACCCGGATCTTCTGCCCAGCCCGGAGCGGCGCATTCAGTGCAAACCGATTCGTTTCGGCGATGACCTCACAGCGAAGCCGATCGCCGTAGTACAGCTCGGCCACCGACACGCACGTGTCGCCCGCCCGCACGGTGTGGGTGATGAACATGACCTCGCGGATTTCGCTCTGGAGCGTGTCGAACGCGGTCCGGTTCGTCGGCTCGAGGCTGAGCGCGGTGAGATACCGCTGCTGCGCCTCGCCGAGCACGCCGCGCTCGAGGAGGGCTCGTCCCTCCCGGAGCAAGCCGGCCACTTCCTGGGCGATGCGGCCCTGCAGCCGCTTGAGGGCGTCCTGCGCCTTCCGGTCGCCCGGAGCGATCGTGAGGGCGATCGCGCGCTCCTCCAGGGCCTGTCGCAGGAGGCCGCGCTGTTCCAGCTGCTCGGACCGCTCGTTGTGCGAGGCGGCGAGCCGGTCGCGCGACCACGGTCCGGCGGCGGTGGGCGCCGGGAGCGCCTGAGCGCCGCCCGGCGCGCTCGCGAGCCGTCCGTCGGCCGCCCGGGCGGCTCGGACCTCTTCGTCCTGGAACACGATCAGGTTCTTCGTGAAGTCCTTCATCGTCATGTCCGCGTAGATCTGGCTGCGGCTGATCTTGAGCGGGGATACGAACGCGGCGTTGGACTGCCGACGCACGGTGAAGGCGACGGTGTAGCCGTACTTCCTGACGTACGGAAACAGCTCGTCGTCCGTCTCGCCGAAGGGGTAGGCGAGGGCCTCCGTCGAGCGCCCGAGATTTTTCTTGAACAGGGTGAGCGGGAAGGCCAGCTCCGCCTCGATCCGCTTGGCGTACGCGGCTTCGGACTCGCCTTCCTTGCGCCGCAGATTGGCGTGGGTCTTCGAGTGGGGCTGCACGTCGAAGCCCTGTTCGGTCAAGGTGCGCAGATCCTGCCAGGAGAGCGCGTTGACGCCGCCCCCGATGAAGTCCGAGTACACGAAGAGGGTGGCGCCGAAGCCGTAATCCTTCAGGATCGGGCGGGCGTAGTGGACGAACGACTTGTAGCCGTCGTCGAAGGTGAGCAGGACCGACTTGCGCGGCAGTTGCCGCCGGCCCGCCGTGAACGCCATGAACTCCGCCAGGCTCAGCGCGTGGAATCCCTCGGCGTGCAGCTCCTTGATCTGCGCGTCGAACATTTTCGAGGCGATCGAGAGCTTGCCCTTCTCCTGCGAGCTGATGTTGTGGTAGACGAGGATCGGCACGAGCTGGTAGCCCCAGGGATACACGCCGACCGGATTCCACTCGTGCTTCGGGATCACGACCTCCTGGCCCGCGGAGAACGTGCGAACTCCCATGTAGTCTTCGATCATCCATCGCTTCTTGGGATCCCCGAGGTGGCGGGCCGCGAGGCTATCGGGCGTATCGCCCGCTTTCGCGATGGTCACGACGAACTCGGGCGACTCGAACACGTCGCCGTCCTTGACGCCTGGCCGGGGCAGGCCCTGGGCTGCGGGGGGCGGCGACGGCTCGGCGGGTCGCGGGGCCTGCGCCTGGCGGGTGGTAGCGCACCCCGCGCCGGCGAGCACGATCGCCAACACGAGAGCCGTTCTACGCGCTACGGACATGCTCATCGGCCCTTCTCCACCCTCCGGTTCCGGAAGCCCTCAGCCTCACGGCGTCACTTCGCTACTTCAGGTGCACACGCCCGCCAACCCAAGATTTTCTGGCGGCTTGGGCCGGAGTCTATCCCGGTCTCCTCGTGGTTGGCAACACTGATGCCAAGCGGCCATCTGTATGAAAATACAGAGGTCATGGCATAGTCTGCCGGGCAAGTATCCCATTCGGGCATCAAAAACTGCGCAAGGCGGTGATCACCTCGGGCAATCTTCCCGCAACCCCGGTACACTTCCCGATTTTGCCGCACCGCGACAGATCGGCGAACCCTGACGCGGTTCGCTCGACTCAGACTCGCAGCCGGATGTTCCAGCGGTCAAACATCCACATGATCGCCCACCAGATGACGACGTAGACCAGCGCGTAGGCGAGCGAGGCGTTGACGGGCGACGCGAGAGGAGCGAAGAGGCGCTCGAACAGTACCGCCTGGAGGCTGTGCCCCTGGGCGCCGACCTCGACGATAGACAGGAGGCGGGCGACCAGGGTCGAGAAGAAGAACAGGACCAGGGCGTTCACGCCGAGGACCGCGAACGGAATCGCCCAGCGCCGCCGCTCGCGGACCTCGATGAGCCAGTAGCACGCCGCCAGGGCAACCAGCGCGAGCCCGGCCGTGAGCAGCACGTATGAGCTCGTCCACAAGGACTTGTTGATCGGAAACGACAGGCCCCAGAGCTCGCCGACCGCGATGCCGGCGATCCCGGCCACGGCCAGACGCGCGGCGATCACGTCGGACCTGCGCCCGCTACGCAGCCAGGTCCCGGTGAGGACACCGAGGAGTGCCGTGGCCACGGCCGGAACGGAGCTCAAGATTCCCTCGGGGTCGTACACCTTCGCGAACTGCCAGATGTGGGGCCCGAGAACCGCGCGATCGATGTACGCCGCCAGGTTGCCCTCGGGGCTGAGATTGCCGGCGCCGTAGCCGGGGACGGGCACCGCGGTCATCGCGACCCAGTACCCCAGCAGAAGCCCCGAGGCGATGATCGCCTGAGCCCGCGTGCCGGTCAGGACATAGACGATCGCGGCGACTAAGTAGCACACCGCGATCCGCTGGAGCACGCCCGGGATGCGCAGGGTCGACCAGACGAACCACGGGAACCCGTTGAGCACGATCCCGAGCGCGAAGATCACGATCGATCGCCGAACGACCTTGAGCGTGACCGCCGCGCGGCCGTCGCGCTCGAGTCGCGGCCCGAGCGCCAGTGGGATCGCGACGCCCACGATGAAGACGAAGAAGGGAAAGATGACGTCGGTCGGGGTCCATCCGTGCCACCTCGCGTGGCGCAGCGGCGGGTAGACGGCCCCCCAGGTGCCCGGATTGTTGACGAGCACCATCGCCGCGACGGTGAGACCACGCAGCACGTCCACCGAAAGCAGCCGGGTCAACTAGCGACCAAGACGAGACAGGGGGAGATTTCCTTCGATGTCGCCCTTCATGAGCGGCCGCTGCCGGCCGCCGGCGGCGCGGGCTCGACGTTCGACCTGGTCCTCGACGTACGGATAGAGCTCCGACACCGTCACGACGCCGTCGCCGTTGCGGTCCGCCTTGCCCGAGAGCCCCTCGAGCAGGTAGTAGGTGAAGAGGCCGTGGCCGAGATCGGCCGGCTCCAGCGCGACCTCGTTGGGACCGCTGGCCGTGATGACCAGGCGTCCGCGGCCGATCGCGATGCGCTCGAGGAACTGATCGCCCAGGCTGCGCGATGGCGCCTTCGAGGGCGCGAGGGTTCTCCCGCCCGGTGCGCCGCTGTAGGAGGTGTCGAGCAGGAGGACGACGCGCTCGGCCGGGACGCGGGCGAGCATGCCGGGGATCTCGTCCATCGCGAGCGCGGTCGTGCGGAGCGAGTCGGGCTGGACGTTGCGCGGGATCAGATACATCGCCAGCCCGTCGGCGTCCTTGTGCGTGGCGTCGACGTCCGCCGCGCCGTATCCCGCGTAGTAGACGAGCACCATGTCGTCGCGCGAGGTCTTGCGGGGCAGGAAGTCGCCGAGCGCCAGGCGGATGTTCTCCAGGGTCGGCTTCTCGGGCGCCTTGTCGGTCAGCAGCAGCACGTTCTCTCGCTCGTAGCCGCCGCGCGTGGTGAGCAGCCGATACATCGCGTCCGCGTCGGACTCGGCGAAGCGAAGTTTCCGCACGCTCTTACTCTCGTAGTCCCCCACGCCGATGACGACCGCCCAGCGGGTCGCGATCCTGGGACCGGCGCCGGCGACCGGGGCCGGGATCGCCGCGCTGGGACCGGTGACGCGCGTCACGTTGCGAGTGACCTGCGCGATGTTCCCGGCTTTGTCCGTGGCGACGACCTCGATGACGTTCGGCCCCGGCTTGAGCTCGGCCAGCACGCCCACCGGCACCCCGCGACCGACGGTGCCGGCGTCGAGGAGCGAGGGCGCCTCGACGCCGTTGACGAGCACCTGGACGCGGACGACCTCGACGTTGTCGCTGACAAGACCCGTGACCAGGATCTTCTCGTCCGTGACCCTGGCGTCCGGCGGCGGCTGATTGATCGTGATCTTCGGCGCACCAGTGTCGCCTTTCGACGGCTCCGCGCGTGGCGCGGGCGCCGGCGGCGTGGGTTCTCGCCGGGGCGGCTCGGCCGGCTGGGGTGCCGGCGCGGCGACGACGGGAGGCGGCGCCGTCGTGGCGCGATTGAGTTCCCAATTGAGCCCGTTGAGATTGCCCTGCGCCTTCACGAACCGCTGGACGTCGGGCGCGTACCACAGCAGCACCTGACCGAACTGCTGGCCGCTGCCGCTCGACGAGCCCTGGATCGTCTCGATCTTCTGCGTGATCCGGAACGCCGGGAAGGTGCCCGCCGCGGTGACGGCGTCTTCGTGCGCGTCCACCTGCCAGGTCACGGTGATGTTGCCCGTGAAGTTGATCAGGGGCCGCGGCGGCACCGAGCGCCAGAGCCCGCGGGTCACGCCCCACTTGCCGACCTCGAGCGGCCAGGTGAGGTGCGGCGGAGGGTCGAGATCAAGCTCGGTGCGCCCCTCGACGACGATCTTCGCGATGCCGAGATTCCGGCTGAGGTGGAACTCTTTGCCGCCGCCGGCCGAGAAGACGTAGGTGTCCTTGTCGATCCGCACGAGGACGTAGATGCCGTCCGTGCGAATCCACTTGTCGCCGACCTTGTAGACCGGGCGCTCGGCCCTGGGCTTGTCGGCCGCCGACGCGCCCGGGACGAGCCGCAGCGCCGAGCCGCTCGCGACGCAGAGCGCGAGCGCGGCGAGCCCGATCAGGTGCACGACCGGCGGCCGGCGCGAGCGCGTCACGCGGGGGCGGGCGCTACGCGTACTTGACCGTGCAGCCGTACGCGCGCGTGACCGGCGTCTGCACGGGACGCCCGGCCGAAATGTCATCGAGCGCAGCGCGCACGTAGTTGTGCGCTCCCTGGACGTCGCTGCGCCGAGTCGTCGGCCGATCGTCGATGGCGCCCGCGTAGACGAGCAGCCCCGCCTTGTCGATGACATACATGTGGGGCGTGTTGGTCGCGCCGTACGCCCGCCCGACCGCGCCGGTCGGATCGAGCAACACCGCGGTGGGATTCGCCTTCCGGGTCGACGTGAGCTCGTCGGCCTGCTTCGGCGTCACGTAGCCCTGCGTCCCCGGTGACGACGAGATGAGCGTCAGCCAGACGACGCCCTGGGCCGTGATCTCCTTCTGGAGGGCTTGCATGTTGCCGCTCTCGTAGTGCTTGCGCACGTACGGACAGTCGTGGTTCGTCCACTCGAGCACGACGATCGTGCCGCGCTGATCCGCTAGGCTCACGCCCTTGCCGGTCGTCGTGTTCGCGCTGAAGGCCGGCGCGGCCTCACCGACTTTCGCAACGGCGGCCCCCCACGCGGGCGGCACGAGGAGGCCGCGTCCGGTGACAGCCGCGAGTCCGGTGAGCGTGCTCCCGGCGAGAAACGTGCGACGGGTCAAGCTGAGCGTTGACATGACCTCTCCTCCCACCCAGCGATCATATCTTGTCGAGCGCGTCGATGACCGCACCTTCAGTCAGGATCTGCGGGAGCACGGTCGGCGCCGAGCCGATCCCGGCGCCCGGCGGGTACAGAACGTAGAGGGGCACGCCGCTCCGCCCGAGCGAGCCGAGCACCCGGCTGATTACCGGATCGCGGTTGGTCCAATCGGCTTTCAGCGCCACGACGCCCTTCCGCGCGAACACGTCGGCGACCGCCGGCGATCTCAACGCGACACGCTCATTGACCAGACAGGTCACGCACCACGCGGCGGTGAAGTTCACGAAGACGGGCTTACCCGATGCGCGGAGCGCGGCTAGGCGCTCGAGATTGAACGGCTCCCAGCCGAGCCGGCCATCGGCGGCGACCTCGGGCGCGGGCGATCCCGGGCCGGCGGCGAGCGGGCCAAGCGCGACGATTCCCACGATCGACAGAGGCAGCAGCGCCGCCACGGTCCAGGTCGCGGCATGCCGCCACAGGGCGCGCACGCCGCCCAGCGCTCGA